>Ga0209345_10000443_pt1 | contig 53669 bp, 46 predicted proteins | sample Cruoilmetagenom7_FD_187294 | JGI IMG/M metagenome (GOLD analysis project Ga0209345, IMG submission 187294) | Oil polluted marine microbial communities from Coal Oil Point, Santa Barbara, California, USA - Sample 7 (SPAdes) (version 2) | ecosystem: Environmental > Aquatic > Marine > Oil seeps ... | reverse complement strand
GGAAGTTTATTCAGGGGTGACATGATCTAACCTCGTGCGATTGCGTGTGAGGTTGATCTAGATGAACCGAGAGAGGGTGAGGCCGAATTCGGTTATGGCTTGTCCGAATTCGGTTTGAGATTGAGACGTTCTCGCCAATTCGGAGGGATGAATTCTAAAGCTCGCTTTAGATGATTTCGCACGGTGTCATCCGAGAGGCGTAGGGAAAGGGCGTCGGTGTCGTTTTCGATGCGCGCGGCAGCATCAGTTCGGTGATCGGGATTGTGCCCGTACCCTCGCACAGCTCCTAAGAATGCAATCAATTGAAGGCTTTCGCGCTCACGAGTTTTGAGTGGGCGTTCTTCTGATTGCTCGGAAACAGTTGTACGATCGACTTTGTTCTCTTTTTTATATTCTGCAATTTTACGCTGCGCCGCATTGAGTCTCGCGGTCAGCAAGAGGACCTTCTGCTTATGGGCAGTTTTGAGATCTTCGTAGAGTTCCTTCCAGCGCTTGAATGAAATACCGTGATCAACTGCCGTGGAAACCAACTCTGGAGGCAGTTCGATCTTCTTTTCCTTGGCCCAGGCCAAAAAGATTGTTGGGTAGACCGGATCAAACAACTGGCGGGCCAATTTCGCTCTGCGCAGCAAATCACGCCTTCGTTCATACAGTTTCGCAAATTCCGACACAGAAACCAGACTCTCGACATTGTTCCAATTGACCTTGAGAGGCTCCCTCCCCAGAGACAAGGCTACGCATTCATCAAGTGTCCAAGTGGCCGCTTTGCAGTAATGATCAAAATCAGCTTTGGCATGTGGCTGATTGAAGAATCGCTCTTGCTCCTCCTTTGCTAGTCGGCCAGCGATTTCGAGTTTCTGACGCTCTTTTTCGCAGCGAACCAGCTCTCGAATATCGTCCGCGCTCTTAGTTTCAAGATCTGCTTGATATGAATCGATCTCGGATAGAAGTTCGGCGCGTCGATCGGGAGAAATCCCTCTACCCGCCGACGTTAGCGGGAACTTAACCGCCGAATAGGAAGGAAAGCGACGTTCTAAGAGGAACTCAATCGGATCGAAGGATGGAAGTATAACCATTTGAAAGCGCCAAGAAGTTATTTAACTATGCGGGACGCTGGCTGGGCAGCAGCTATCGTCTCGTTCGTGGCACGATGACAAGATTCGAGTCGGATTTGTGGTGGATTTGCTTTGTATCCACGGTTATGGATTTTGGTTTGCGTACCAATGGCGTACCAAATTGCATCTGAAGCAGGTTATTCAGGTGGGTGGCACGCTTGTAAGAATTTGAATTTCAATGGATATTTTTGGTTGCGGGGGTAGGATTTGAACCTACGACCTTCAGGTTATGAGCCTGACGAGCTACCGGGCTGCTCCACCCCGCGTCACCAATATATTACCGTTCCACCCAATTCGTGGCTGTGTGCACGATGTCTTTAGAAAAACGGTCGACGGGTGGCAGTCGCCACCACGTAATACGCCGCCCGGTTGCGTGGGCGGCGGAAGAGATGTGTATAGCACCGGCTTAGAGGGCTGTGAAGTCCATTGGGTAACTTTTTTTAGAGCGATCTTGTTGCCGGTCTGTCTCTGGATAACTTTGGTTGAGGATGCCCAAGGGCTGGCTGACGCAGGAGGAGCTGGCCGCTTGGGTCCGGTGATGGATTTCGCCCATATATGCGAGGGTTTGTAGGCTATTTCAGGGCGGCAGCAGCGGTTGTGAAAGCGTCTAGGGCTTTGGCCATTTTGGCGAAAAGTTTATCTTTGTCTTCGATGCCATAGCGGGCCTTGAGGACGTTGGGGGCAGTATAGCCCATATATACTTTGCCGTTTTTGGCTCTCCAGGCGAGCACTTTCATTGGTAGGTCCAGGCCGATTTGGCGATTGGATAGCATCAGCGGGGTGCCTAGTTTGGGATTGCCGAAAATCAGAACTTCAGTTTCAGGGAGTTTGAGGCCCGCAGCTTTGGCACCTGCAGCATGATCAATGCGGCCGAGGATCTTGATGCCCTTCGAAAGCAGGATTTTTTCAAGCCGATTGAGCGTCAACTTTACAGGATGCTTGCTCTCTTTCACGATGAGTGCGTCTGCTGCTTGGGCGGGTAGCAGACCGGCGGTTAGGCTGGCAACCAGAATTGCTATGGCTAGTACTACGGTGCGCATTGGAAAATCCCTTCGTCGATAATTGTTTGTTTTATTTTTATGGACCTAGCACAGCTGTGTTCATAGGCAGGGATAGTGCACGTATTCGTGAGGTGTTTTGATGGCAGTGTTATTGCGCTAGGTTTTGGAGCGGCGATTAAGAAGGGTCTTTGTGGCGACTGCGAGCAGCACCCAGCCTAGGCCCGCGAGGCAGAGATAAATTATCGCGTCTGTCTCGCCCGAGCGTGCGCGTTCGAGGACTTTGCCGAGAAGGGCGATCAATGCTGTTTTGGGGATGATGCCAACCGCCGTACCTAACAAAAAGGCTAAGTAGGGGATGGTTGTTAGCCCCAGCCCCATGTTGACGACGATGAATGGTGCGGAGGGTACGATGCGTACAATCATTGCAGTGGAAAAGCCATTGCGGCCAACCATTTCAGAAACTGTTTTAAGAGTGCTCTGGCGGTCTGATTGACCACGCCGTTTTAACCAGCCTATGCCGATTGCGCGGGCGGCCCAGAAATTTACCGACGCGCTAATGAGGGTTGCAAAGTAGCTGAAAAGGAAACCGCGCACCGGACCGAAAGCGGCAACGCATAAGGCGATCAGTATGAACTGAGGGGCACCGATGAATGATGCGGCGGTGAATGCTGCAATGACGACAAGGAATGCCCAGGGGCTGTTGGCGACGGAGTTGAAGGCCTGGCTTAGGGTGCCTGTTTCATCGACGCCGATGAGGCGGGAGGCAAGCCAGAGCACGACCGAAGCGGCTATGATCCCGGCCGTGATCAGGGCCAGGCTGCGCAGGATGTCGCCGTTGCGGTTGAGCAAGAGCATGCGCAGTTTATTCATTACTTTGCGCCTTGGTTAGGCGTGAGGTTGGTGGCAGCTTTCGTGTTGGATATTGCGGTGGGGGCAATGAGATTTTCGGTGATTTCCGGAACGCATGTGCGGCGGCGAAGCCAACTGACGCCAACCAGATCATAAATGCCGATGAGCGCACGGACCAGATTAGAGTATTTGGATTGGCCGGAAATTCGTGGCCGATCGTTTACGGAAAGGTAGGCTACCTGATAGCCATAAGTTTGGAAGAAGGCTGGTAGGTAGCGGTGCATGCTGGTGAAAAAGGGCAATCGTAAAAAGGCATCGCGGCGGTAAACCTTGATGCCGCATCCGGTGTCGGGGCAGTTATCGCGCAAGATTGCGTCGCGAATCCAGTTAGCGGCTTTTGACGCGATGCGTTTTGAGCCTTCTGCCTTGCGGTCTGTTCGGACGCCACCAATGAGCGCTGGGCCGGTTTGATTGTCTGATGGTAGTTTTTCGAGCAGGCGTGGAATATCGCGTGGGTCATTTTGCCCGTCCCCGTCCATGGTGGCGATGATGGGGCTCGTTGCGGCCAGGATGCCGGTTCTAAGTGACGTGCTTTGGCCGCTGCGGTGCGCGTGACGAATGTAGCGAAGACCAGGATAGCGACCTGAGTTGATCAAACGCTTTATTTCGTCAGGGGTCGCATCATCGCTACCGTCGTCGATGACGATGGTTTCAGCCAGGGTATCGGCTGGGATCACATCGTAGGTTTCTTCAATGAGGCGGCCTATGTTGCCAGCTTCGTTGAGAGCGGGAATCACCACGGAAATGCGCATGGGCGGTTTGGAGCTCCGATTGGTGGGCAATTGATGGTTGGGTTGCCACCCTCTGGTTTAAAGACGGCAACTTATTGTTTCATGCGGGACTTATGGGGGTCTATCATAAAAGTTCACAGCAGATTCCAGTTTGAGGTGCGAGGATTGTGCTCGCGTAGCATGGTCTGCAAGGGTATGCCACAGGCAGCTTCCTTACGCATCTTTTCGCCGGTGCAGCGAGGGAGTAAAAGGTTATGTAGTGTGGCGCGCTGATGCCGCAATCGATCTACGATCATTGGTCCAATAATGCGCTGGAGAAGGCCTGTTATGACGCTTGGTTCGCCAAACTTTGAACTGCATCGAGATGCTTTGAATGTGCCATTCGAGGGTGCGCGATTGGGGGCTGCCAATGGCGGAGATAATGGCGGGCGCCTGATGATGTGGGGAGGGCGCTTGCTGCTTGTGCTGGCTGTTATTTTGCTGATTCGCGTTTTGGCGTTGTTATTTAATGCGACGGATTTGTTTTTCGATGAGGCGCAATATTGGTCGTGGAGCCTTGATCCGGCATTTGGATACTACTCTAAGCCGCCGCTAATCGCGTGGGTGATCGGACTGAGTTCTGCCGTATGTGGGGATTCGGAATTTTGCGTGCGGTTGCCATCACCACTGCTGCACACGCTGAGTGCGTTTGCCGTGTTTGCAGTGGGCGCGCGGCTTTACGGTGCGAAGACGGGCTTCTGGTCGGGGGTGGTGTTTGCAACGCTGCCGGGGGTTTCGTTTTCGTCAGGGTTGATTTCAACCGATGTGCCGCTGTTGTTGTTCTGGGCAATTGCGCTGTTTGCGTTCGTTGCTTTCATTGATGAGCGAGACCGATGGTGGCCAGCGGTTTTGCTGGGGCTGGCGTTAGGGTGTGGGCTTAATGCCAAGTACGCGATGGCCTATTTTATTTTGTGCGCCGTTGTTTATGCGATAGCGACGCCGCATCACCGGTGGATTTTATGGGACCGGCGGTGGTGGTTTGCGCTGTTGGTTGGCGCCTTGATGATTTTGCCTAACTTGGTTTGGAACTATCAGCATAGCTTTGCAACGTTCGCGCACACGGCAGACAATGCGAAGTGGGGTGGGCCGTTGCTGCATCCTAACAAAGCGGTTGAGTTCTTTGTTGCGCAGTTTGGCGTGTTTGGGCCGGTGTTATTTGGTGCGCTGCTGGTGATAGCCGTGCGGGCTTATCGGATCGGTTTGCCGCGAGGAGATCGTTTCTTATTGGCGTTCGCGCTGCCGATGTTGCTGATCATAACAGTGCAGGCATTTCTGTCTCGCGCGCATGCCAACTGGGCGGCGGTGAGCTACGTGGCGGCGACAGTTCTGGTAACCGCGACGATGGTGCGGGAGCTTTCGTGGCGATGGCTCGGGGCGTCTTTAGGTTTGCATGCAGCGGTTATGCTGGGGCTCGGCATTGTGATGAGCCAGGCCCGGACGCTGGCGGTGCCAGGAGTTCAGAACCCGTTCGCCCGGACGCTAGGTTGGCGAAGCCTTGCCAAGTCGACAAAGACCGAGCTTCAGGCAGCACAGGCTGCAGGGCGTGCTTATGGCAGTATTGTGACTGCAGATAGGTCGGTTACGGCTGAATTGCTCTATTATCTCCGCGGTTCTGATGATGGAAAAGGTGATACGCCGAACATTGGAGGGAGAGCAATCCGGATACTGGCCTGGCCGCCAATTGGACGTCCGCATGATCATTATCAATTGACGCGGCCGCTATCGAAAACATCACCCGGGCCAATGTTGCTGGTGACGATTGGGCCGCCTCCGAAATCGATACTCGCGCGATTTAGTGCTGTAGGGCGAGTTAAGGTCGTGCGGGTTCGAACCGGAGTGGAGGCGAGCAGGCCTGTGAATTTTGTTCGGGTGTCGGGATTTCTTGGGCGAAGACCCCGAGTGTCGCGAGCCTCTCGGGCTTTTAAGCGGGAGTGGAGAAAAGTGTTGATTACACTGGGGAAGATGTGAATGTGACCGAGGTGAGCCGCATCAAGCGCCGCTGAGAGTAACCGCGAGAGCGCCCAAGGCAACTAACGTCAGCAGCAATGCCCACAGGATTTCCCGTGACCGATTGCGCAGGCGTTGCCGAAGTTCATGACGTTTTGGTTGCTCGTTCATAGGAGTGAGAATTCCATGAACTTTCACCATCAAACCAGCCCCTAGAACGCCGCGCGACACAAAAACACATAGGAGTGCGGAGCTCACAGTATCAGTCTTCGGAAGAGTTTTGCTGTCTCTATAAGTGCTTAATATATCATGTCTTTTCTATCCATACCCCAGTGCCGGTGACCACGACCTCGACTGCTCCCTGGACAATTTCGGGGTGTGAGACGCGGACCGCCACAATTGCGTCATAACCCTTTTCGAGGGCCTGCTCAGCGAGTTGAGCCAGGGCGCGGTCTATGGTTTGATCCAATAGGGCCTCATAGCGGCTCATCTCGCCGCCGAGCGTATTGGTTATGGCTTCGCGGATATCTCTTAGGACATTGGCAGCGTTGACCGCGCAGGCGTGCAGGAGATCACCGTGACGAATTTGGTTGCCGGCTATCGTTTCTGTGGTGACCATTCGCATGGCGTTTGGTGTCTCCGTTTGTGTGCGAAGAGTGTGATCATGGCGGCTTTGGTGATGCAAAAGCTAAGCCGTTAATATCTTCTCATGTCGGGTCTTCTGTAGGCTTGTTGTGAGGCTCGTTTTTTTGAGAGTTTGTAATTGCCTGGCTGCCAATGCGGCGTGAGGGACTTCTTGAGAAAATCCGCTGGAGCAGGAGGAGAAAAATGAGCAGAGCCAAGGCCACGAGCACAAGGGCACCGGGATGCTTGTCCCAAAGCAGGATAGGATTGACGTCACCGTTGAGGACGAGGCGGGCATCTGAGTAAATCTTATCGAGGCTTATCTTCTGGTCAGCGCGCAGCATCATTTCGACGGCTGCAAGCTGGTTTTTACTGGCGAGTATTGCATTGCGAACACGTCCAGAGGCTAAGACACGCATTCGTGCGGGTGCCTTGGCGACGACATTGAGCACGCGGGCTCTAGCTGGACGGGCCAGTCCTTGCAGATAGCGTGATAGGGTATTGAGCTCGTCTGCGGATAAGTGCTGAGAGAGATTGAGAAGGTCTTTGTCGGGCAGGGTGAAGAGGGTGTCACGAGCAACTTTGCCGATTTTGGCGAGGCGTAGAATGGCCGTTGGCTCTCCCAATGCGAAAAGTCGGGTGAGCGAGGTTTGGGTGAACTGGTTTGGCATGGCGCGTCGATGCAACTCGTAGGTGTGGACGGCTTTGATATGATCACCGGCAAGGGCTGTCCACTCCAGCGCGCGGTCAATCGATTTCAGTTCGCGAGCAATTTGCAGGCCGGCTGGGGACATGCGGTTGAGCGCTCGGTGCAGGGTGCCGTCGGCCAATCGTTTCTGGATGCCTGCTTCGCCTTCGTCTTGGAGTGTTAGGCCGATAATCTCATCTAGTGCCGGCAACTGCTCAGGCTTGGCTGCGTCGAGGAATTTTCGAAATGACTGGTTGGAGTCAGCCATTTCCAAGACCTTGGCGTGTGAACGCCGAAAAGATTTCCAAATGTCGAGGATCTGGTCAGCGGTTTGGCTGGCGAGCAGACGGATTTGTTGCTGCATTTGTTGTTGGATGGCGCTGGCGAGCTCACGGCGGACACTTGCTTTGGTGGCGGGGGCTTTCATCTCGGTGGCAATGATTGGCAGCACGCCGTGGCGAAAATCCCATGCGTCCTTAGCTATCAGCACGATGCCAACCCCGGTTGCGACGACCGAGACCAGGCGGCTTAGCACCGAGCCTACAAGGCGCTGCCCGAGGCGTTGAGCCATGTTAGCCAATTGCCGGCGGACCACTAGGACGACAGCACCTGCCAGCCCACCTGAGGCATTTAAGATGACGGCGCCGGTGGAGACAGAGGCTTGATTATTGTTAGCATCAACCTTGAAAGCGGCGCCTGCGTCGCGGGTGACTACTCGGGTAACGGCATCGCCATAGCGCGGCCCGAGGAAGGCCTGGAGACATTTTTGTGCTGGTTGGGCTGCATCGTGGGTCGTCAACTCGATGGATCGGCCGATTTGCCGGCCGACCCCTCGGGCAAGTTTATCAAGCCCTGCCTTGATGGCGTCTGAGCGGTAGACACGTTCGGCAATGGCGGAGGCCAGCTCTTTGGCTTTTTCACGGTAGGCGAGAGATTTCAGGAGTTGCGACCAACTTGTCTGCTGGCGAACTTTCGCGGTGGCTAGGTCGACACGTGTGTCAATAAGAGCATCGAACTTCTGACGGCGCCATTCGTCACCGATGATTGCCAGATAATCGATTTGCTTAGTGCCTCGGTGCAGCGCCTCGTACGTGATCTGCTCAATGGCTTTGCGGAACTGAGCCTCATTTTGAGTATGGCAGGCTTCGTATTCGCTGCGGGAAATGGTGGTTAATTGGGCTAAGGCAGGGGCCAGCGGGGCAAGGCTTACGGACATAGCTGTGGTGAGTGCAATAAGACGTGAGGGCCAGCGGGAGATGCGTCTGGCACCCAAAGGTTGTGTTCGTCTCATGGTTTCCCACCATCGCACTATTTGTTCAACCACGGAGGCTTCCTGACGCCGGCCGCAGGCATTTCTCAATCTCAGCACAGGAGGCAAGCTTGATCTCGCCAAGCTCGATCTCACTATGTCCACTGCCATTTATGTAGGCATTAAGAGTGGCATGAGGAAGACGGATTGATGAAGCACGGCATCGCTAGGCGTCAATGGCGGACAGCACGGGCTTGAGGTGGGACGAGACTAGAATGTGGCAGGCAGAATGTTTGTGCACGGAATAAAAACCCCTCAAATGTTCAATATTGATCAAGCCATCGGTCAATATTAACGAGTTTTCTAAACTTGTTATTCGTTATGCTGCTCAAGTAAGTATTCTGCAAAACAACTCGTGGATACACGGTTGTCAGTCTGTCATTCTTTAGGTTTCTATTTGTGTCGTATCCTGAGCTTAAATGTCATGTTTTTGTCGATTTCGACGGCACTATTGCCGTTGAAGATACGACGGATATTCTACTTGAGCGTTTTGCGTTGCCTGAATGGCGGGCAATTGAGCAAGAATGGAATGAGGGTCTGATTGGTTCGCGCGAGTGCTTGGTGCGGCAAATTGATCTTGTGCGGGCGCGGCCCGAAGAAATTGATGCGTTTATCTCCACGATTAAGATTGACCCTGGATTTGCAGGATTTGCGTCGCTGTGCAGCAAGCAAGGGCACGATATCACGGTTATCTCGGATGGGCTTGACCGGACAATCAGAAAGGTTTTGTCGCGTGAGAATTTGGCGCTCGACTTTTTTGCAAACGCATTTGAGTCCTGTGGTGAGGACCGCTGGAGGCTTGATTTTCCATATTCCAGGGGTGATTGCCCGACATTGGCTGGTAACTGCAAGTGTCAGTTCACAGACTCTGAGCGGCAACTACCACGGATAATGATTGGCGATGGGCGGTCGGATTTCTGCGTTGCCGCACGGGTCGATTTGGTTTTGGCGAAAGGTCAACTCGCGCTGCACTGCGCGGAGGTTGGCATTCAGCACATTGTTTTCGAAGATTTTGAAGAGGCTAGTCACCACCTTCTTGGTTGGTTGGCAGAGCAGCATATGTCGTCGGAGTATCGAACGATGAACGCGGAGAGGTTGCGTGGTGGATAAATCATTGAAGTGGTCCAAGGACGGCCAAGACGAAGATAGCTCCTTTGATGAAATGAGTGAAGCTGAGCTGTTTGAGTATGAAGCGCAATATTGCTCTTACGGCGATACCGTTCACTATACCAATCCGCCAAAGATGTTTGAGCGATGCGATGGCTCGTTCATGTATGACGGCAAGGGGCGGGCGTATCTCGACCTGCAGATGTGGTATTCGGCGGCCAATTTCGGGTATTCGAACCCGCGGATCAATGGGGCGCTGGAAAAGCAAATTAAAAGGCTGCCGCAGGTTGCGAGCCAATATTTGCATCGTGGCAAGATTGAGTTATCGACACGGCTGGCGTGGCGTTCCGAGCAGGCTTGGGATCTTGGTGGACGTGTGCATTTCAACGTTGGTGGCAGCCAGGCAATCGAAGACAGCCTGAAGATTGTGCGCAATGCGACTGGTGGCAAAAGCCTGATGTTTGCGTTTGAAGGCGGGTATCACGGCCGCACGCTGGGGGCGTCGTCAATTACGTCATCTTATAGGTATCGTCGGCGGTATGGGCATTTCGGAGAGCGGGCGCAGTTTGTGCCTTTCCCCTATTGCTTTCGTTGTCCCTACGGCAAGAAGCGTGACAGCTGCAATCTTTACTGTGTTGATCAGTTCGAGCGGTTATTCGATAGCGAGTATCACGCGGTTTGGGATGGCAAGGAGAAAGAGTGCGAGTTTGCAGCTTTCTACATTGAGCCAATTCAGGGAACGGGCGGATATATTGTACCGCCCGCCGGGTATTTTGAGAAGCTCGCAAAAATTCTCAGAGCGCGCAACATTCTGATCGTCGATGATGAAGTTCAGATGGGGTTTTATCGTGCCGGGAAATTCTGGGCGCTCGAGAACTTCGATGTGAAGCCAGATGTTGTGGTGTTCGGCAAGGCAATGACGAATGGCATGAACCCACTGTCTGGCATCTGGGCACGCGAAGAATTGATCAACCCGGAGGTGTTTCCGCCAGGGTCTACACACTCAACATTTAATGCCAATCCGCTTGGCACAGCCGTTGCCCTTGAGACGGTGAAGATGATTGAGGAGGGCGACTACGAGACGATGACTCGAGAGAAGGGTGCATATCTACTCAACGGTCTTCGAGATCTTGAAGCGCGCCACAAAATCGTCGGAAATGTCGATGGTCTTGGCATGGCACTTCGCATGGAGATCTGTGAGGAGGACGGATTTACGCCCTCCAAAGCCCGGGTCGACAAGATGGTCGATGATGGACTGGCCGGCGAGATTGAAATGGACGGCAAAACCTACGGGCTCGTGCTGGATATAGGCGGATACTACAAAAACGTGATTACGTTGGCACCGAGTCTGCACATAACCACCGAAGAGATGGATTTAGCTCTTAAATTACTTGATGCGCTGCTGAGGCAGGCAGCGAAATAAAGGTCTGGAGTTTGAATCAGGAAATTGCCGCGTAGACCCCGTAATTGCTGGGTGATTGACGTGTAACTAGAAATATCTGTGTGCGGAAAGAATTTAGTCATTTGGGCGCATGTGCTTGCTTAATGCTCAAAAGGCTGCTACTCGCCGCCGCCGGTATGTTCGACTTCTTCACAACAACAAAGAATGAGCGCGAACAAGAATATGAATGTGCAGAGTAAAATTGGAAGTTCGCAGGGACATTTTCATCTCCCTGGCGGGCGTATTGGCTTTCTTCTGATCCATGGATTGGGCGGAACGCCTGTCGAATTACGTTTTGTTGCCCAAGGGCTGAACCGTGCAGGGTATACAGTGTTATGCCCGCTGCTTGCCGGCCATGGTGGGTCGGACATGCTGCTTAACACCGCCACTTGGCAGGATTGGTTCCAAACTGCGGATGAAGCGTTCACTCAGCTGAAGGCTGAATGCGATCATGTGATCGTGGGTGGCCTGTCTGCCGGAGCGATACTGTCGCTCCATGTGGCAGCCAAGCGGCAGGATGAGATTTCCGGGATCAGCCTCTTTTCGCCAACGTTCTGGCCGAATGGTTGGGCTGTCCCGTGGTATTCGATGCTGTTTCGGTTGATCTACCATAAGTGGTTTGCCAATCTTTTGCGTGTCAAAGAAGTCCCACCTTACGGGATCAAGGACGAGCGTATTCGCCGTTTTGTGCTTGAATCATTGCAAAGTGACGGGCGCCAGCTTGAGGAGGTCTTCGGCCGACGTGGCGGGACCGTCTGGGAATTCAAGACGATGGCGAGGGCGGCGCGGAAGCTTCTAGGCAGCATAAGAACGCCGACATTAATTTGCCATGCGCGCCAGGATGATCAAAGTGATCTGTCAAATGCGTTCCGGTTGCAGCGTGGACTTGGTGGCCCTGTAGAGATGACGGTTCTCGATGATTGCTATCATATGGTTACGCTGGACCGTCAGCGGACACAGGTTGTGGATCGCACCATCAGTTTTGCTGAGGGGCTACCGATGGCTGAGCTTGAGACTGAGACTGAGGCATCTGCACAGGATCGGTTCGTCATAAAAACGATGTCACAACCGCACAGTGCGTAGATTGGCAACATGCCTAATGCTATGTGTACTGTGAGATGGGTTTTCTGAAATAGGCGGACTTTTCCGCCGGGCCATTTTTAAGTTATAGCCCGGCGGAAACTCTTGAAGCATGTTTAATTTCGACGAAATGATCTTGAGGGCCTTGAGGGTATGATGATCGACGGTGCTATGTGTTGCACCGTTTTAAATTTGTTGGTGCGCGCAGCCACATGAAGGTCTCGCTGAGAAATTTCAGCCCTAAATAGCCAGTCACCTGCAGACGGTTCTGGGACTTTAGACGCAACTCAAGGTCAAAAGCCTTGCCCTGCTTGGGATCATAAATCCAACCGGCGTCCCAACTTCCATCGGGTTGACGCTTTAGCTTGCCGATAACCTGGAGGCCGCAAATTGGACGAGCACGCCCTTTCATCGACGGGTTTAATTTGTCTGTGAGAGGCTGCCCAAGTTGATTAATGGGCTTTTTGAGCCAAATAATGTTTCCGCAAAGGTTTTTCCCGCAATTGCGGATCTCGACAGCACCTTTTCCCGTATCGTCATACCAAATGCCGGTGATGCTGGCCGGGGGAGGGGCTGGTGATGCGGCAATAGTTAGCGCAGCAATACTTGCCACGACTAATTTTCGAGCAACTCGAAACGTGCCTCGAAAATGACATGAAGTTGGATGCATTCGATTGTCTCCATTCTCAGCCAAACTGCCAATTGCTTTGGCCTAAATATAAAGAACGGTATGATGGTTACCCTATGGCAAGTCATTTAGAGTAAACCAACTTGAGATAGGCTAAATACCAAGATGGGCTGTAAAAAGGCCTGCGGCATACTCAACTAGGAAGACAGAGGGCGTGGAAGAGTGTGGTTCGGGTGGCTATATGCGCCGGGCTTTAAGCGCAGTTGGTCTGCTTTGTTGCTTTGTGAGTGTGCCTTAATCGACTGATAACCTGTTTCGGGCTACCGCAATAACATTTGGGTTTGCTTTTTCGCAAACAAAAGATCGGAATTGAGAATGATCCTTACGTTGGCCATCCGGAATTTGTTTCATGACCGGATTCGCTTGGCGGTGACGCTGGTCGGAATTCTGTTCGCGATCGTTTTAGTTGCCGTTCAGCTTGGGCTCTATGTGGGTGCCAGCCGAATGATCGTGTCAATGATCGAAAAGGCTAATGGTGAACTTTGGATCACGTCATATGCAGCGAAGAGCTTTGAAGATTCAGGATTTCTGGAAGGGCATGAGCGCTATGCGGCGCTGTCGACACCGGGTGTTGCAAAGGTAGTGCCGCTGATCGCGTCGTTCAGTAAATGGAATAAGCCGCAAGGCGGTTCGCAACTGTCTGTGATTGTGGGGACGGATGTCGAGGATGGCGGATTGGCGCCTTGGAATATTGTTGCGGGCGATGTTGAAGCCCTTAAGCTGCCGAATGCGGTTGCGCTTGATCAGACCTACCTGGATTTTTATGGAATTAAGGGGTTAGGAGAGATAGGCGAGGTTGAGAACCAGCGGGTGCGGGTAACCGCGATGACGCACGGAATCCGTTCGTTCACAACGATACCCTATATATTCACCACACTGAACAGGGCACGAAGGCTGTTTGGATTGTCTTCTGAGGCTGCGACATTCTTTCTAGTGCAGCTTGAAAAGGGGGCAAATCGTGATGCCGTTCAGAAGGAATTGCAGCGACGGTTGCCCGATGTCGAGGTGTTGACTAAAGCGGAATTAAAGAGCCGGAGCATCGACCAATGGTTGTTTGGGACGGGTGCAGGCGCATCACTGATTGGAGGCGCGCTGCTTGGTATCCTGGTGGGCACGGTGATTGTGGCGCAGACGCTTTATTCCAGCACGAAAGACCATCTCAATGAGTTTGCGACGTTACGTGCGCTGGGTTCGTCATCGAGTTATATTCATAAAGTAATTTTGGCGCAGGCAGGGTTGAGTGCGGTTCTCGGGTATGCACTGGGGATGACGATCTCTATGATCATCATCTTCTTTAGTTTAAATTCCGCATTACCGATTATCATGACGCCAGCGTTGGCCTTTTGGTTGTTCGTGTTGACTGCCGGTATGTGCTCGATCTCAGCGGTGGCTGCCATCATGAAAGTCACAAAAATAGATCCAGCGATGGTGTTTAGCAGATGAGTAAGATCCAACCTGTTGTTGCTGCACGGAATATTGTCAAAGAACTTGGGCAAGGTGCGGCCATGGTGCGGGCGCTTAAGGGCGTTTCCATTGAAATTAATCCCGGCGAGTTGACCTTGCTGATGGGGCCTTCTGGTAGCGGGAAGACTACGCTGCTATCAATTCTTGGATGCATCCTGGCACCCACGTCTGGCGAAGTGAGCATTGCAGGAGAAACAACCGAAGGGCTTGACCCGGAAGGCTTGGCCGATATTCGCCGTCGGCACATTGGATTTGTATTTCAGTCTTATAACTTATTCCCAACACTGACAGCACTTGAGAATGTGCGATTGGCGTTGGATGTGCGTGGTGTCAAATATTCCGAAACCATTGTGCGGGCAGAAACAGCGTTGCGCGAAGTTGGGCTGGGCCATAAGCTTCGTAGTTATCCTTCCCGAATGTCGGGTGGTGAGCAGCAGCGAGTGGCCGTTGCCAGAGCTTTGGCCAGTACGCCTTCGATCATTCTTGCCGATGAGCCGACAGCAGCGCTTGATAGTGAAAATGGACATGCGGTGATGGCGCTTTTGGCTGACATCGCGAAAGCAGAAAGCCGGGCTGTGCTGGCGGTTACCCATGACCCCCGGACACATGCTTTTGCGGATCGAATTCTGAAAATCGAAGATGGTCAGATCATCAGTGATGAGCGACCTGCAGACAGCAGCGACAATGTTATGCGTTACGATCTCAATAAAAGGCGGAAGCTGAATGCCTAGTCTCCCAAAACTTGATTCAACTGTGTCGACGTTAGTTATCGCAGCATTAATTGCGGCTGTGATTACCGCTGGCGTGACTTACCTGCCGAGCTTTTTAAATGACAATAATACTTCGACTGGGGGTAATGCCTCAGCTGTTGAGGGCTCTGGTATAGCTGCGGCGCAAACTAAGCGGGCCTGGAAGGCTTCAGCGCCGGGGCGCGTGCGGCCAAAGGGTGGGAAGGTCAGGATCCGAGCTGAGGTGGCTGGTATGGTCGTCAATGTGCTTGCGGCCAACGACGACCGTGTGCGAAACGGTGATATTCTGGTGATGCTGGATACCAAGGAGATTGATGCCAAGTTGCAGTCGGCGATTGCAGAGGTTCGTGTGCGGTTAGGCGAGCGTGACGAGGAACCTGAAAAGAACAAGTTGATGATTGTGCGCCGGAGCGCTGATGACGCATTGGCGGCAGCCGAACGAGCAATTCATACGGCGCAGATGGCGTTTGATCGCGTGTTTCTTGCACGGCGTGCGGGGAAGGCAAAGGATGCCGAGGTTGAGACTGCGCGTAAGGCGATTGCAGAAGCTAATAAGGTTGCTGCGCTGAAGGTTGCAGAACGGAATGAGGTTCTGGCGCAAGAAGGTATGCCCGCGCCGACACGGCTTGATTCAGGTTTGGCAATTGCCAGATCCGATTTGCGTATTGCGGAGATCGCCCATGATCGTACGCGCGTGCGTGCGCCATCTGCTGGGACGGTGCTGCGGGTTGACGCGACGGTTGGCGAGGCAACGAGTGCCAGTGCTTTGGTGGCGCTTGTTGAGATCGGCGATATGTCCAGCCTGGAAGTGCGAGCTGAGATTGCTGAGCGTGATATTTCCAAGGTAAGTGTTGATCAATCGGTGGTGATCCGCTCGAATGCCTTTCCAGGCCAGGAATTTACGGGAAAGACGATATCCACGGCGCCAGCGCTTGGTTCGCCAGCGCTGAAGGCGCAGGGGCCGGGCAAGCAGAGCGATGTTGATGTGCTTGAGGTCAAGATCGCGCTTGACGGTGCGGCGCAGTTGATGCCGGGGATGCGGGTGGACGTGTTCTTTAAGGCTGTTGAGCCTGTGAAGGCCGCAGCCAAGAACTGATCGTCGTGGTGGTATTAATCCCGTGGGGTTCTGCCTATGGATAAGAAACTACCATTCTAGCAAATGGTGGAAACACGCTAGAACACGATCATCAACGAACAGGCTAAAAGTAAAAAGGCTGGCCAGATTTCGCCCAGCCAGCCCAATTTAGGCCTTAGAATTGTTGATCTTGATGCTTAGCGGAGAATGCTACACTTCGCGCGCGCCAACACCGTTTTCATTGCTCGAGTTGTCGGCTACGGCATTGGAAGCGTCATTCGCAGGGGCTGATTCTTTAGTCTGTGCCGGCCGCACGGGGCGCTGCAAAAATGCAGGCATCGTATCGGCTTGGAAAGCGTTTGGCCCTCCGGCATCGCCTCCTCGTCGCCGTCCATCACGAGCACCTGTCCGATTTCCACTGCGATTTCCGGCACGGTCATTTTCGCCCGAATGCTGAGTGGGTCGCACAGGTTCCCGTGTTGAAGGCGAACGTTGACGCCCGGCAGGCCTTTGGCGTGGAGCTGACTCCTGTTGTGCCTCCGAAGGTTGGTCTTCAGAAGATCGCACCTGGGATTGATCTGTCTGTGATTGCTGGGCCGATTGATCGCGTCGATCCTGCCGTTCTTGCCGCGTGCTGCGAGACCGCCGTCTACGGCCATCTTTCGTACGTTCTGCCGTGGCTGGCTTCCCTTCGATTGATGGTGCTGCAGCGGTGGTAGCTGGAGCCTCCTCCTCAGCGATTGTTGGGCGAGAGTTAGAACGAGTATCAACACGAGAGTCAGAACCTGAGCGTGTACCACCAGAAGACGATGGTCGCGATCGATCCGAACCACCTCGGCCACGAGAAGCGGGACCAGATCGGCCCGCGCGCCCACCACGGCCACGGCGCTTGCCTGAATTGGCAATGTCTTCTTCGGTTGGTGGATCGCCTAACCAAACAGGCTTATCGCCGGTGACCCTTTCAATGTCCTTGATTAACTTGAGGTCATCCGGTCCAACGAGGGTTGCCGAGAAGCCCTGCTTGCCCGCCCGGCCCGTCCGGCCGATACGGTGGACATAATCATCACCTGCCCACGGCACGTCAAAATTAAACACATGGCTGACATCTGGAATATCCAGCCCACGTGCCGCCACATCACTGGCAGCCAGAAAGGTGATTTTGTCAGACCGGAAACCGTCAAGCGTTTCCATTCGGCTCTTTTGGTCCATGTCACCATGCAGCGCACCAGCATTAAAGCCGTGTTTGAGCAGCGACTTATGCAAAATACTTACGTCACGTTTGCGGTTGCAGAAGATGATTGCATTCTTCACATTCTGCGTTGTGATCAGCTCTCGTAAGATCTCGCGTTTTGCCCAATCCTCTCCATCAGGGCAGAAGCGGAACTGCTGCGTGATCGTCTGCGCCGCCGTGGCCGGTTTGGCAACTTCAATCCGCGCAGGATCTTTGAGGAATTGTGCCACTAGACGCTGGATTTCAGGTGGCATGGTGGCCGAGAAGAATAGCGTTTGTCTTTTCGGTGGTAAAAGTTTGCAGATTTTTTCGATGTCCGGAATGAAACCCATGTCGAGCATTCGGTCAGCTTCGTCAATGACGAGGATCTCAACGCCGTTGAGTAACAGTTTGCCACGTTGGAAGTGGTCGATCATCCGTCCAGGCGTGGCAATCAACACATCGACGCCGCGATTGAGCTTCCGTTCTTGCTCAACGAACGATACGCCGCCAATCAGCAGCGCTACTGAGAGCTTATGGTTGACACCATATTTCTCGAATGACTGTGCAACCTGGGCTGCAAGTTCGCGGGTTGGTGCCAGGATCAAAGAACGCGGCATTCGTGCCCGTGCGCGACCCTTCTCAAGCCGGGTAATCATTGGCAGGGTGAAAGAGGCGGTTTTGCCAGTACCAGTTTGTGCAATGCCTAGAACGTCACGCCCTGTTACGGCCACGGGAATGGCCTGCAACTGAATTGGGGTTGGGGTTGTGTAGCCAGCGGCCACAACGGCTTCAACAACTTTCGGGCTTAGCAAAAGATCGGCAAACGTTGGCTTATCGCCAGCTGGTTCGCTTGTTTGCTCAACAGATTGTTCAATAATGTTATCGTCGGTAGGTTTGTCGTCGATGGATTGATCCAAGAGACTTGCTCTCCGTTCGCGTCAGCTATCTCGAAGCACCATCGGATATGGTGAGTGCGAGGTCGGGGGAGGACGAAGGGGATGACCGGATGAAAGCGCTTGAAGACGAAAGCGTGCAAAGACGAAGCGCAAAAATCGAAAGCTGATCGCACAAACGACCGCAAAGGGCAAAGGGATCAAATGAGTGGAGATCCCCCTTGTACTCCTACAAATAGGGGTGCTTACACATGTGGGCAACAAACGCAAGACTTACAAGTGATTGTGTCACCTATCCCGGTTAATCTGTTGCTCGTTTGTGGACTGTTTTGTGAGTTTAGAGGAAGAAGCTGATCGCTTTCATTTCGGTTGATCTGGCTCGAATGCCCAAGCTATTAGTTGAATTAGTTATTATACATCTCAAGTGCTCTTAAAGGCAGTAAATAAAGTGCGAGGATTAAGAATGACCACCCAACTACCAAATCTCGTGCTTATTCCCGGGCTGTTATGTTCGGACGCTCTATTTGCCTATCAAAAGAGTGCCCTGAGTGACATTGCCGATGTCCGCATTGGTCGCATCCTTCACCACGACAGCCTCTCTGGGATGGCCCAGGCCATCCTGGCGACTAGCCCCGAGCGATTCGCACTGGCTGGTCTATCATTAGGCGGTTTCGTAGCTTTCGAAATCCTCCGTCAAGCTCCCGAGCGCGTCACCAAGTTGGCATTGCTAAATACCAACGCTCGCGCTGACCGGGCTCCGGAGCTAAGACTCCGGGAAATGCTACTTGGCCTTTCCCGCACGCTGGGGGTGCGAGCTGTCCAGTCAGCTGTGCTGCCAATGCTTGTACGCAGGCAAGCACTATCGGACCGCGTTCTGGTGAGCCGTGTTCTTAAAATGGCTGATGCCGTGGGCCGTCCCGCCTTTGAACGCCAGCAAGCGGCGATCATTGCGCGTCCTGATAGCCGGCCCTTTCTCAGTCAGATCAAATGCCCAACGATGATTATAGTCGGCGAGCAGGATGCTATGACGCCACCGAAGGTTGCTGAGGAGATGCGTCAGGGCATTGCAGGTAGTCAATTGGAGATTATTCCAGACTGCGGGCATTTATCCACGATGGAGCAACCGGAAGCCGTCACTCAGCTTTTGCGCCGTTGGCTTGGTAACTAAGACCTAAGGACTGATTATTTGCGCGCCAGAAGGGACAGCATCTGGCGAAGATGGGAGGCAGTCTCTAACGTGCCAACAGCCAACGGCCCAGGGCTCCGCCGGCAATCGCACCTGCCAGTGGCGCGAGCCAGAATACCCACAGCTGGGCTATTGCCTCAGTCCCGGCAAAAATGGCAACCGCCGTTGAGCGTGCTGGATTTAGCCCTGCATTGGAAATTGGCATTGCAATAATATAGAGCAGCGCAAACATTCCGCCGATTGCCAGAGGCGCGTGTGCTGTGGTGTCTCGATGTGCCGTTGCACCAAGTACCACCAAAATAAACACGGCTGACAAAACGCCCTCAGTGATAAAAACGGATAGCAGCGAGAAGCCGCCGCGACTCCCAGGGGTGTTGAGATGAGTGCTGGCATAGGTGTTGGCAAGTTCTGCAATATCCGGCGCACCGGCCCCCTTTGAGCGCCCCCATAACACTATTGCAATAAGGCCTATCGCGGCAATGCCACCAAGAACTTGCCCAATGATGTAGCCCGGTGCGTGGGTCGTATCGAACCGTCCACCGACAATCAGCCCAACAGTTACGGCAGGATTAAAATGCCCTCCCGAAACATGGCCAATTGCATAAGACATTGCCATAATAGCCAGTCCTACCGAGAAGCCGATTGCAAGTGGTGACAAAGTTTCCTGTGGCGCAAATATCCAACTCCCCGCCAGTGCCAGCACAACGACGAAGGTTCCTAGAAACTCTCCAATAAGTGGCTTGATTTGCATGTTTTCCCCACGTGCGCTCACAGCTTGGCTTCCGAACCTTCTCCCCCTACAAGCAAGGTTCAGCACTGTTCGTTTGAACTATTCATTCGCAGCTGACTGGCGCAGAGGACAACCGAGTTCATCAACAGCGAATAATCAGAATAACCATGGGAAGTTACATGGCAAGAACAGATCCTCGGCACTAACCTTCCACGCCTGCATCGCTAGACTTCACGCGCGGGCCAACCAAATAGCCGCAATGTTCAGCTCCCCCATACACTGCACGAAATACTCAATACGAAACACCTGATCCTTCGTACTCGATATCTAACCACTGCCTCCGGAAAGGCTCCCACCATATGACATCACTTGCTTTGAGGCTGGCACGTGGTCTGCCATTTTACTATGGCTGGGTCGTGGTTGCCGTGAGTTTTATTACATTGGGGCTTGGCTATACGGCGCGCTCGACATTCTCGCTCTTGTTCCCGCCCATCCTTGCCGAATTCGGTTGGGACCGTGGCATGATGGCAGGCGTGTTTTCGGTGGGTTTTTTTTCAGCGATCTTTTATGCCCCCTTGATCGGCTACTGGTTGGACCGCATCGGTCCGCAGGCGATCCTGCCGTTGGCGACCGTGGTTGTAAGTTCAGGTTTCGCGCTCACCACAGTGTCATCCGAGCCGTGGCAGTTTGTCGTGACCCTCGGCATTATGGTTGTCGGAGCCACGACGCTGCTGGCCTTCAATTCTCACTTCGTTTTTGTCCCCAATTGGTTCGAAGCGAAGCGCGGGTTTGCCTTGGGGCTTGTCTCGGCCGGTGTCGGCGTCTTTTCTATTTTGGCCTTGCCATGGTTCCAATGGACCATTGATAACATCGGATGGCGGGCGGGGTGCTGGGCTTTTGCCTGCCTGTTGATGCTGATTGTGTTTCCGTTGACGCTGTTGCTGCAACGGCGCGCGCCGCAAGATTTGGGACTTAATGTCGATGGGGGGAGTAGTGCTGGGGAGTTGGCTTTTACGTTAGCCGACGAAAGTACTAAGTCCCCTAATACTAATACTAATACTAATACTGGCAGTGGCCTACGCATCGTTGACATAGCCTGGGTTGAGACCGAATGGACCCTTCAGGCTGCGATGGGCACTGCACGCTTCTGGCTCGTGTCCCTAGGTTTCGCAACATCGCTTTTCTGCTGGTATGCCATCATGGTTCATCAAACCCAGTATTTACTGGACTTGGGCTTTGATTCCACACTTGCTGCACTCGCTTTGGGCATCCTGCCGGTGTTTGGAATGGTTGGTCAAATCGGGCTTGGTTCGCTCTCCGACCGGATAGGGCGCGAGTGGGTCTGGACGCTGAGCAGCGCGGGTTTTATTCTAACAAGCGTGCTGTTGTTAGCATTGCAGTTGGCGCCCAGCGTTTGGCTGGTTTTCGTCATGGTGGGCGTTCAGGGTTGCCTCGGTTATGCATTGCCCGCTGTTTATGGCTCCGTCCCTGCCGATATCTTCCAGGGTCGTAACTACGGCATAATTTATGGCACGATGGCTGTTTTCAGCAGTATTGGGGCCGCCTTAGGCCCTTGGGCGTTTGGTATTATCTATGATGTAACCGGCAGTTATAATGCAGCCTTTTTGCTGGAAATCGTGGTGGCCTTTGTGTCTGCCCTCAGCATTTGGCTGGCTGCCCCCCGCAAGGTCCGAAGTGTCGCGCGCAATCGGAAATCATAGCTTGTGAAAAACACGGCTGACGTCTAGCGTTCGCAACCGATTTGATTGCCTGACAGGAGACGACAATGGATGAATCCGGACACGGCCTATTTTTCTGGAACGAACTACTGACCAACGATCTTGAAAAAGCCAAGGCGTTCTATGCCGCCACACTGGGCTGGTCGTTCGATGAAATGCCGATGCCAGAAGGCACCTACTATGTGGCAATGCTGAATGACGAGCCGGTTGGCGGCCTAATGACGATGCCTGCCGAAGTTCCGGCTGGTACGCCGCCACATTGGCTGAACTACGTCGAAGTTAAAGATATCGACAAAAGCATCGTTCAAGCACAGCAGGCCGGAGCCACGATCCTCAAGCAACCCACCGATGTGCCTGAGGTCGGCCGCCTGGCCATTATTGCCGATCCCACCGGTGCAGTAATGGGCTGGATTACGCCCACTAGCCATTCGGACGACTGAAAATAGCAAAGCAGGTTAGTTTGAGAGAGCCAGCGGATCGTATTCGCGTCCCGCTGGTTTTGCCGTGTTGGCTCCACTTCGCATGAGCAGGTTCAACTCCAAGGGAACCTGCTCATGCGAAGTGGCATTCTTTGACTGAGGTTTTCGACCTGACACATGATTCGACCTGGCACAGGAAATGATTGATGAGGCCCTTAGTGAATTTTCGTCGGGGCAGGTTATCTACAATAACCAGATGGTCATGAGCTTTTATTTATTTGTCGTCAGAACGGGCCGCCATAATATTCTAGTTGACGGATGTTGCGGCACTGATAAAGACCGGCCTGCTCGACCAAAACTCGCAATACTGAAAAATGCGCTGGTTTGGCACTATTCTATTTCGAGAGGCCGGGAATGCTTTTGACCGACGCACAGATTGCAATTGTAAGCGAGCAGACCGGGCTCAGTTCTATACCGGCCGATCATAAGTTTTCTGAAGTTCTCGAAGCACGGTACGGCGCCCACACCTTCTATCTTGGTGATGGCGGTCTTTATGTTGCCGAGCCGTTTTTGATTGAGGCTGAACAGATGAAGCCGGTGGTTTTTGTCAAGATCGCGGTTTGGGCCGATGACAACCGCAGCAGTTTGGCGAATATCAAACCCGAACGGACCGAACACGCAGTTGATCTCATGGCCGCCACCTAAGAGGAAAATTCCCAGGGTGGGAAGAAGCCTCTAAAACGAAGGCTGAGATCGAGATCAGATGTCGAGATCTTCAGCAAAGGCTGCATGTTCTTGTATGAACTGAAAGCGCAACTCAGGTTTGCTGCCCATCAATGCGTTGACCGAGGCGGCTATATCGCCCTCAGCATCATCACTAAGCTCAACCCGCAAAAGAGTGCGATTGGCTGGATTCATCGCTGTCTCTTTAAGTTGCGATGCGTTCATTTCGCCAAGGCCTTTAAAGCGGCTGGTTTCAATTTTCTGGTTGGATTTGAATACGCCGCTATCCAAAATGTGCTGCCGCTCAGCATCATCACGTGCGTAAATCGTTTTCGTGCCCTGGCTTAGTTTGAACAGCGGCGGCACTGCGAGATGAAGATGCCCTTCCGTTATCAATTCAGGCATTTCCTGGTAGAAGAACGTAATCAGCAATGATGCGATGTGCGCGCCATCGACGTCGGCGTCGGTCATCACAATTACACGCTCATAGCGCAGATCGCTGCCTCGATAATGCGAACCAATTCCGCAGCCGAGCGATTGGATTAAATCCGAAAGCATTTGGTTCTGTCGCAATTTCTGCGATGTTGCGTTCGCCACGTTGAGGATCTTGCCGCGGAGTGGCAAAATCGCCTGTGTCTTGGGGTTGCGCGCTTGTTTTGCTGATCCGCCGGCCGAATCGCCTTCCACGATGAAAATCTCGGTTCCAACCTTGGAGCTGGACGAACAGTCCACCAACTTGCCAGGTAAGCGCAGCCGCCGCGTCGCCGTTTGCCGGCTGATGTCGCGCTCGCGCCGCTTGCGGAGTCGGTCCTCAGCTTGGGCAATTGTCCATTCAAGCAGTTTGTTGGCCTGCTGTGGTGCATCAGCTAACCAATGATCGAACGCATCCCGGATGGTGGTCTCAACAATCCGGGATGCTTCCTGTGTCGCCAGTTTGTCCTTAGTTTGGCCTTGGAATTCAGGCTCCCGTATGAACACCGACAGCATTACTGCGGAAGTAGTCATGACGTCATCGGCAGTGATCTGGCTCGCCTTTTTGTTGCCGACCAACTCCCCATATGCCTTTAGGCCGCGGGATAACGCGCCTCGCAGGCCGACCTCGTGGGTTCCTCCATCGGGCGTTGGAATGGTGTTGCAATAGGAATTTACAAAACCATCGTGGCTGGCAATCCAGGCAACCGCCCACTCAACCGTGCCATGCCCTTGGGGCTTTTCAACACGACCCGAAAAAACTTCTTTCGTAACCGCCGTCTGCCCCTTAATCGAGATTTTGAGGAAGTCGCGCAGCCCGCCGGGGAAGTGGAATAGTGCTTCGGTTTGCGTATCATCGGTGATCAACGCCGGATCGCACGACCAGCGGATTTCAACACCACCAAACAGATATGCCTTCGAGCGGGCCATCTTAAACAGACGCGCCGGTTTGAATTTGGCGCCATTGCCAAAAATCTTTTCATCAGGCTTGAAGCGTATTTTGGTGCCGCGCCGGTTCATTATGGAGCCGAGCTTTTGCAACTTGCCCTGCGGTTCCCCACGATGAAACACCATGCGATAAAGTTGTTTGCCGCGCGCCACTTCAACTTCAAGTGTTTCTGAAAGCGCATTGACCACGGAAACCCCTACGCCATGTAGACCGCCTGAGGTGTTGTAGGCCTTGCCATCGAATTTGCCGCCCGAGTGCAGTGTTGTCATGATGACTTCCAGCGCGGACTTCAATTTGAATTTTGGGTGCGGATCAATCGGTATCCCGCGGCCATTGTCGGAGATCGACAGATAACCTTCGTTATCAAGATGCACGTCAATCCATGTGGCGTGTCCCGCGACCGCTTCATCCATAGAGTTATCGATCACCTCGGCAAACAGGTGGTGCAGCGATTTTTCATCGGTGCCGCCGATATACATCCCCGGCCGCCGTCGAACAGGTTCAAGGCCCTCTAAAACCTCGATATCCGCAGCGGTGTAATCCTCGGAAGCATCCCTGGTTGTTTTTGCAGCTGAGCTGCGGGCACGAGCCGGCTTACTTGTCATGAGTGGTTCAACGGCGTCCTGTGGTTTTCCGAAAAAATCACGCTGAGATTGGGCCATATCGGGGTCGCTCCACAGCCGGGTAAGCAGCCAAGTCAAAGGGCCTCCCGATCACGCGAAACAACTGGCTCGGCAGGCGAATCTATATGCGCTATGAGGCAGTTGTTGCCACGCGCTTTCGAGCTTGGCAAGCTGTGGTGGGTGAGGGTGATGTCTTGGTATGAAATTCATTCCGCTACCAGTAACATTCCAGCCACTCAATGTATTTTATCCCGATGCTACTACTTTAGGTCATCAGCAGGCGATATTGTCGATCAGCCGGGTTTTGCCTAGCCAAGCTGCTACAACAATGCGGAGGTCCTGATAGGGCGTGTCAGGCGCCGGTATGGCTAGTGTGTGAGCGTCGCGCACGGTTAGGTAGTCGACGCTCTTGAATCCGGCATCAACCAAGGCGCTTGCCTGTACTGTGCACGCATCATCGATCGCGGTGCCAGATCGCACATCTTCAGCGACTGCTGCCAAAACCTGATGCAGCCGCGTGGCGATCCCGCGTTCGGCGTCTGAGAGGTAGGCATTGCGTGAACTCATAGCCAAGCCATCATCTTCCCGCACGGTCGGTGCGCCAATAATCTTCAGCGGCAAATCCAAATCGCGGACAATTTGACGGATAACGCAGAGCTGTTGGTAGTCTTTCTGACCAAAAACAGCCACGTCCGCTTGTGTTTGCGTGAAAAGCTTACAGCAAACAGTCGCCACGCCCTGGAAGAAATGCGGCCGAAAGTCTGTTTCCAAACCTTGGGCTGCTCCTTTCGGCGTGATCATTGTGGCAAAGCCTTCCGGATACATCACATCTGCGGTTGGCGCCCACACCAGATCGCAGTCTACGGACGCCAACTTTGCCAAATCATCGTCGAACGTGCGCGGATACTCGGCAAAGTCCTCATTCGGTGCAAATTGCGTTGGATTGACGAAGATCGAGGTGATAACGCGGTCACATGCGGCTTTCCCTGCGCGAATCAGCGATAGGTGTCCCGCATGCAGTGCTCCCATGGTGGGAATCAGTGCCACGGTTTTGCCCGAGGCACGCCAGGATCGTGTGATCTCACGGAGCTCTTTAACGGTTCTGATATATGGGACTGACGTATCTGACACCGAATATTTCCTCTGAAAACACTGACGACTGTCCGCCCGATATGCGATGTGACAGCGCATAGATCAAGTTAACACGCGCAGAACTGCCATGCGGTCGCGCCAAATCATGGCATCAAACCCGCATGAGGCTGCTATTTTGCAGCAAACCTGGAGCCGCTGTGCATCGATATACGCTCGGCATTCCATCTTTAATGGCAGTCTCTATCATGCTGCCGCTCTGTGATAGATTGCAGCCAAACAACGTTTCGATTCTCGGAGATGGTGGTTATGGTTAGGCTGATTGACACGAACCCCAAGAACCAGCTTGCGGGTGATCTGCTACCCCGGGATGAGATCGCCCAGTATCATCTCTATGATGAAACGCGCCTCGTTGGCGGGCTGATCGAGCGAGCCATATATACGGCTGACGAGCGTCGCCGCGCGCATGACTTAGCGACCCGCCTTGTCAGGGCGATGCGTGCTGCCAGCCCAGCAGACCTTGGTGTCGATGCCTTCCTGCAGGAATATGGTCTGACCAGCGAAGAAGGCGTCATGCTGATGTGCCTGGCTGAGGCCTTATTGCGGATTCCAGATGCGGAAACGGCCGATGCCTTAATCGCTGAAAAAATTGGTGGCGGCCAATGGGATCGTCATCTTGGGAAATCCGGGTCGCTAATGGTCAATGCCTCAACCTGGGGGCTGATGCTTACCGGCAGCATAGTCAAGGTGAAGCAAAACGAAGACGTTTCGATTTCCGGCCTCTTTGGGCAGTTGGTTAAACGGTCGGGTGAACCGGTTATCCGTCGTGCCATCCGTCAAGCGATGCGCGTCATGGGTAACCAGTTTGTGTTGGGGCGCACAATTCAAGAGGCGCTCAAGCGTGCTGAACCATTGGAAGCCGAAGGCTATCGTTTTTCCTACGATATGCTGGGCGAGGCCGCGCAGACCGCAGAAGATGCTGAGCGCTACTGCAGTCGTTACATGGATGCCATCCACGCTGTTGGCCGAGCCGCCAGCGGACTGATTTCCGAGCATCGCGATGCGCTTATGCAGCGACCTAGTCTCTCTGTGAAACTATCTGCCATCCACCCTCGTTTTGAGCCAGGTAAAGAGGTGCAACTCCGGCACGAGCTGATGCCCCGTCTGGTTGAGCTGGCAACTGCGGCGCGGGCCAACAAACTCTGCCTTACAATCGATGCTGAGGAGCAAGACCGGCTGGACCTTACCCTTGGTATTTTCGCGGAACTCATGGGCCACACCAATCTCGACAAGTGGGAAGGACTGGGTCTCGTGGTGCAGGCCTATGGCAAGCGTGCGATCCCAACCCTGCGATGGCTGCGACGGCTCTCCCAGCAGCATCAAAAGCGTATTCCTTTGCGGCTGGTGAAGGGCGCTTATTGGGATAGCGAAATTAAATGGGCGCAAGAACGCGGCCTGGCCGACTACCCGGTGTTCACCAGAAAACTCAACACCGATGTGTCTTATCTCACGTGCCTGCGTTTTCTGTTGGCCGATGGCCAAGCCTTCTACCCGCAATTCGCCACCCACAACGCACAAACTCTGGCCACAGCCGCAGTCGCGGGCGTGGGCAAAGAATTTGAATTCCAACGCCTGCACGGCATGGGGCAGACGCTTTACGAAGAAGTCATGGCTGATCAAGCAGTTGCCCAGCCCTGCCGGATATATGCTCCGGTTGGCGGACATGAAGATTTGCTGGCCTATCTGGTGCGCCGCCTGCTTGAAAATGGCGCCAATACATCGTTCATTAATCGTTTAGCTGACGAGACTGCCCCGATTGAGGAGATCGTGCGCGATCCAGTCGAACGCGCCGAGCGGGAACGTGAGGCGCACGGTTCGACCAGTTCCGCCTCTGCTCCCGGCGCTGTGCCGCGTCCGCCGCTGGTATTTGGTACTGAGCGCCGCAATAGTCTCGGCCTGGCTCTTACAGAGCGTCATGCCCGTGCCCAGTTGTTATCTGAGATGGGGGAAGCGCTTAGAGGCACCTGTGCAGCGGCTCCGCTGGTCGATGGTGCCACATGTCATACAAATGAATCACGCTTGGTTATCTGCCCTCATGATCGCCGCCAGCGGCTAGGAGCCGTACATGAGGCGTCCGAAGTTGAAATTGAAATGGCCGTTGCGTCCGCGACTGCCTCAGCGCATGATTGGGATCACCTTGGTGGGCCGGCGCGCGCTGAAATTCTGGAGAAAACCGCAGACCTGTTTGAGCGAGACCGGCCTCGATTGATGGCTGTTATCGTTCGTGAGGCGGGTAAGACGATGGAAAATGCGCAAGATGATTTGCGCGAAGCGGTTGATTTCCTGCGGTATTACGCTTGCGAAGCCCGCCGCCTGTTCGATCAACCAGTGGAACTGCATGGCCCGACAGGTGAAACCAATACGCTTGAACTTCGTGGCCGCGGTCCGTTTGCGTGCATCTCGCCGTGGAACTTTCCTTTGGCGATTTTTACGGGCCAAATCGCGGCGGCCTTGGCGGCTGGGAATCCAGTCCTTGCCAAACCCGCTGAGCAAACGCCAATAACAGCCTTTATCGCCACGCAATTGTTTCATGAAGCAGGCGTTCCCGGCGGAGTATTGCATCTATTGCCGGGGAATGGTGGGGTGGGTGCGGCCCTTGTCAAAGACCAAAGAGTTGCGGGGGTGGCTTTCACAGGCTCAAACAACACGGCGCGCGCAATCCAAAAAGCGCTGGCTGAACGGCCGGGCTCGATTATACCATTGATTGCGGAAACCGGCGGCATCAACGCTATGATTGTTGATTCAAGCGCGCTACCCGAGCAAGTTACACGTGACTGCATTCGTGGCGCCTTCGATTCAGCCGGCCAGCGTTGCTCTGCAACCCGTGTCTTGTTTCTCCAGGATGACATCTATAAACCGATAACCGAGATGCTGGTCGGGGCTGCTGAAGCTTTGCAACTGGGTGATCCGATTGACTATGCCACTGATATCGGGCCGGTCATTGATGAAAGAGCGCAGGACGCACTCGAAGCCCACAAGGCCAATATGTATCGCTCTGCCCATGTCCTGATCGATACCAAGATGCCGGAAGATTGCCGCGTTGGCACCTACGTATCACCTGCCATCTTCGAGATTGGGGCTATTAGCGAGCTCAAACACGAGGTCTTCGGCCCCATCCTGCATGTCGTGCGTTATCAGCAGGGCCATCTCGATCAGGTCTGCGAAGCTATCAATGCCACGGGTTTCGGTCTGACGCTCGGCGTCCACAGTCGCATTGATGCGGTTGCGGATTTTGTGGCCGAGCACGCTCACGTCGGCAACCTCTATGTCAACCGCAACCAAATCGGTGCAGCTGTTGGCGTTCAACCCTTTGGTGGTGAAGGCCTTTCTGGCACCGGCCCGAAAGCAGGAGGGCCGAATTATCTGGCGCGCTTTGCCGTAGAGCGAGTCCGCACAACCGATGTCACTGCGACTGGCGGCAACGTGCAACTGCTCTCGCTTGGCCGGGTAAAAACGTCTCAGCCGGAGCAATAGGACACAAGAGTTTGTTCGAGTACTGTGGAAATGTCTTGAGCGCTAGACGTTTTTCTCCGTATCGTCGGCTGTTTCTCCCGCAGCGTCAGCGTCTTCGGCGTTGGCATCATCGACATCGACAGCGGCATCGCTGCCGGCACTCATCTCGTTGAGTTTTGCAAGAACGCGGGCGGTTTCGTCCTGATTGTCGGCTTCCTCTATATCGGGTTTGGCTGCGGGAGCGTTGGCAAACACTTCGTCGGCGGTTGGGGCCGTGCGAACGATTTTGGAGGGATCATACTCCGGCGATGCGCCACCGATGGGGTCGTAGCCAGTGGTTACGCTGGTTGGCAGCAAAGTGCCCGTGGGTTCCGGGGGGAGGCCTGCGGCAGCGCGCTCTTTGGCAACGCGTTTGGAGGCTTTATTGACTTCGGCGTCCAGATCAACTTGGGCGCAGAGGCTGAGGGTAACCGGATCCTGTGGCACCAGGTTGGCAGTGTTCCAGTGGGTGCGGTCGCGAATCTGCTGGATCGTGGGTTTGGTTGTCCCGACAAGGCGGATGATCTGGCTATCTTTGAGTTCCGGGTGGCTGCGCAGGAGCCAGATGATTGCGTTTGGGCGGTCCTGTCGACGCGACACCGGTGTGTAGCGCGGGCGTTTTTTGGCTTTAATCTCGGGAAGCTTGACCTTGGAGACGGTCAGGCGGAGGGAGTGATTTGGATCTTTTTCGCCCTCTGAAATTTCTTCGCGGGTTAACTCGCCTGATGTTACGGGGCTTTTGCCACGAACTCCACCAGCGACGTCGCCATCAGCAATGCCTTTGACCTCAAGTATATGCATCTGGCAGAACTCGGCAATCTGTTCAAATGTCAACGCTGTGTTGTCAACAAGCCAGACGGCAGTTGCCTTTTGCATCAGTGGCTTATGATCGCTCATAACATTCTCCTTCCGCCCCTGAACGGTCAATGCGCTAAGGTTACGGATATTGCCTGAAATTTGGGAAGATAGGTTTTTCTATATCGGGCCATGAGCAGTGGTGCAAGAGTGATAGTAATTGGTTAATGAACGTTCACTTTGCTTGGTTGGCTATTGTTGCACTGCATTGCAACATGTTAGGCCCTGCGGAACCTTTATCGACGGGAGATATCGCAGTGACAACTGGCACACCAAAAGCCTACCAGTTTGAAGATCTTAATGTGGGGATGGAAGCCAGCGTTGAGAAGGCCGTAACCGAGCAGGATATTGTTTCATTTGCGGATGTTACGGGGGATCGTAATCCTGTTCACCTTGATGCTGAGTATGCTGCCGGGACGATATTTAAGGAGCGGATCGCACACGGAATGCTGACTGCAAGCTATTTGTCGGCCGTGTTCGGTATGGAGTTGCCTGGGCCAGGTGCGATCTATATCTCGCAGAATTTGAACTTTCGGCGGCCCGTAAAAATTGGCGATGCGATTACTGCAACAGTGAGCATTACGGAGTTGCTGCCTGAGAAGAACAGAGTGCGGTTTCTGTGTGTCTGTAAAAATGGGGCCGGCAAGCCGGTGATCGAGGGCGAAGCGGTTATGATGGTGCCTTCGCGGGCAGGTTAGATGCTTGAGGCATAAGTTTGGGGATAATTGAGGAGTATAAGATATATGCGCTCGATGCCCCGGACACCCCGAGGTTGGGATGCCGGTAGTGCTGCCGGCATTGCGACATTGCTGATGCAGCGACGATCAATTTTGGATAATCAGGCTTGGCCATGCAGGTTTTTAGTGACGATGATGTGGTGCCGGAAGACTTTTATGGTTCGGTGGTAGCGCTTGGAAATTTTGATGGTGTTCACAGGGGACACCAAGCGGTTCTGGGGCAAGCGAAAGCGATTGCCCAGACTCAGGATTGCGCGCTTGGCGCGTTGACCTTCGTGCCGCATCCGCAGCTATTCTTCAAACCTACGTCGACAATGTTTATGCTTAGTCCATTGCCACGAAAATTGGCGCTTCTTGAGGCCTTTGGGATGGAGTTCGCTGGACTTTTGGGGTTTGATCGCGCGCTTGCCGATTTGACTGCGGAAGCATTTGTTGAGCGCATTCTGGTTGAACGCTGGCGGGTTCGGCATGTGGTCGTTGGGTACAACTTCTTTTTTGGAAAAGGACGAAGCGGGAACCCGCAAACGCTAACTGAGCTTGGCCAGGAACGCGATATCGATGTCACGATCGTGGAACCGGAAAGCGACGAAGGCGAGGTGTTTTCGTCCAGTTCGGTGCGCGATCTTTTACGCACGGGAAATGTGCGGGAAGCGGCAGATGCGCTGGGGGCTTGGTGGGCTGTTTCGGGTGTTGTGGAGCACGGCGCGCAGCGCGGAACGAACATGGGATATCCGACAGTCAATCTTATGCTTGAGGCTGGGCAGGCATTGCATCACGGGATTTATGCGGCGCGGGTTTATGTTGATGGCAAGCGGTATGACGGGGCGGCTTACAATGGGCGCCGACCGACCTTCGACAATGGCGTGGCAAAGCTTGAGGTGTTCTTGTTTGAATTTTCCGGCGACCTCTATGGTTCTGAAATTGCTGTGGAACTTGTGGAGTTCATTCGGCCCGATGAAGCTTTCGAGACTATGGAGGATTTGGTGCGGCAGATGGATTTGGATTGTGCCAAGGCGCGCGAAATTCTGGGCCGGATCAATGCCGATGACCCCATGCTTCGATATCCGATTGGGAGCGCATTGGCTGCACGTTTGGACAAATCTGGGTGAGTGAACGATTGGTCGCACACAGGGTTTGAGGGGGCAAACCCTATTGCATCTGGCTTATTGCCTCTGGCGTTGCTAAACAGCGCCACAGATTCATGAGCCGAAAAGAGACCGAGCAGATGTCTGAGGACAAGGCCAAACAGGGTGATGCCGCTGGCGAAGGTGGACGCGACTGGAGTAAAACGCTCTTCTTGCCGAAGACGAAGTTTCCGATGCGGGCGGGATTGCCTAAGAAAGAGCCTGAGTATCAGGCGCACTGGGAAGAAATGGACCTTTACGGTCAACTTCGGGCGCAGGCTGAGGGCCGGGCGAAGTTCGTGCTGCACGATGGACCTCCATACGCGAACGGGAAAATTCACGTCGGGCATGCGTTAAACAAAGTGCTGAAGGATTTGGTCGTCAAATCGCAGCAGATGCTGGGGTATGATTCGAATTATGTGCCGGGCTGGGATTGCCATGGCCTGCCGATCGAATGGGAAGTCGAAAAGCAGTATGCGGCCAAGGGACGGAAGAAAGACGAAGTCCCGGTTGCTGAGTTTCGCCAAGAGTGCCGTGCCTTCGCGTCGAGCTGGCTGGATGTGCAGCGCGAGGAATTCAAGCGGCTGGGTGTCGTCGGTGATTGGGAACATCCTTACACGACCATGGCCTATCACGCCGAGGCCACTATTGCGGATGAGTTGATGAAGTTCGCGATGAATGGGCTACTTTATCACGGCTCAAAGCCTGTGATGTGGTCGGTGGTTGAGCAGACGGCGCTGGCGGAAGCGGAAGTTGAATATCAGGATTATCAGTCGGATACGATTTTTGTTAAATTCGCGGCATCAGGCGAAAACGTGCCTGAGGGTGCTTGTGTTGTCATCTGGACGACAACGCCGTGGACGATGCCAGGGAACAGAGCCATCTCGTTCTCTTCGAAGTTGAGCTATGGGCTTTATGAAGTGACGGGGGTGCCGGAAGACAATTGGGCGAACCCCGGAGATAAGTTGATCCTGGCTGACGCGCTTGCTTCAGAGGTTATGGCGGCGGCGCGGGTTGAGACTTTTGAGCGGCAAGGAAATGTTGCGAGTGATGTGCTTTCAGGCATTGTTTGTGCACATCCGTTTCGCGGACAGGGCTATGATTTTGATGTGCCGCTGCTTGATGGCGATCACGTTACCGATGAGGCCGGTACGGGGTTTGTGCATACCGCGCCGAGCCACGGACGCGAAGATTTTGACATCTGGATGGATAATGCGCGCCAACTGGGAGAGCGCGGTATCGATACGACCATTCCGTTCACTGTCAGTGCCGATGGGCGATTCACGAAGGATGCTCCAGGCTTTGAAGGCCGCCAGGTGATCACGGAAAAGGGTGCCAAGGGGGATGCCAATGGTGCTGTGATCGAGGCTTTGATGGCGGCGAAGGCGCTGTTGGCGCGTGGGCGGCTTAAGCATCAATACCCACATTCATGGCGCTCAAAGAAGCCGGTAATTTTTCGCAATACACCGCACTGGTTTGTGTTCATGGATAAGGACATCGCGGGCACGGGGACGGCGGCCGATGGGCATTCGCTCAGGGTCGTTGCCCAGAAGGCCATCGAAGAGACGGAGTTTGTACCGGCGACCGGACAGAACCGCTTGCGAGGGATGGTAGCGACCAAGCCTGACTGGGTGCTGTCGCGACAGAGGGCATGGGGCGTGCCGATCACGGTATTCGTCCATAAGGAGACCGGGGAGGTTATTCCGGGGGCGCAGTTTGCAAAGTCCGATGACTTGATTAAGCGGATCACTGATGCAATGCGAGAAGATGGTGCGGATGCGTGGTTCGAAAATGGCGCGAAGGATAGGTTCCTTGGCGGCTTGGTCGATAATGCTGATGACTGGGAACAGGTTTCGGACATTCTTGATGTTTGGTTCGATTCCGGTTCGACGCACGCCTTCACATTAGAGGATGCCCAAGCGTTCCCGGGGCTTTCCGGGATCCATCGGAAGGTTGATGGTGGAGCCGATACAGTGATGTATCTTGAGGGGTCCGATCAACATCGCGGCTGGTTCCAGTCATCGTTGCTGGAAAGTTGCGGCACGCGCGGGCGAGCACCGTTCGATGTGGTTTTGACGCATGGATTTGTCTTGGATGACAAGGGCATGAAGATGTCGAAATCGCAAGGCAACACGACTGCACCGCAGGATGTGATCAAGCAATATGGCGCTGATATTTTGCGGTTATGGGTTGCGGCAGCTGACTATTCCGACGACCTTCGAATTGGGCCCGAAATTATAAAGACGTTTGTTGAGACCTATCGCAAGTTGCGCAATTCAATACGCTGGATGCTTGGGGCGCTGTCGCATCATGACGCGAGCCTGGATGTTTCCTACGCCGAGATGCCTGAGCTTGAGCGATTTATGCTACATCGGTTGGCCGAGCTTGATCAGGAAATTCGCAGTGCCTACGAAGCCTACGAATACCGCAAGGTGGTCTCGGCACTGTCTCACTTTATGAATACGGACTTGTCGGCATTCTATTTCGATGTACGAAAGGACGCGCTTTATTGCGAGCCGGGCTCGTCAATCAAGCGGCGCGCGGCGTTGACGGTTTTGTCAAAGATCTATGATGCGGTGGTTGTGTGGTTGGCACCGATCTTGAGCTTTACTGCGGAAGAGGCCTGGCTTGAGAGATACGGTTCCAAAGGTGATGGGGCTGAGAGTGCCGCCAAGCGTTCTGTGCATCTCGAAGTGTTCCCCGAGATCCCGCAAGAATGGCGTGATGAAAAGCTGGCTGAGCGGTTTGCCAAGGTTCTGCGCGTTCGGCGTGTGGTGACCGGTGCGCTTGAAATTGAGCGCCGGGAGAAGCGGATCGGCTCAAGTCTTGAAGCAGCACCAGAAATCTATGTGGCGAATGATGATGTTCGGGCGGCATTTGATGGGCTTGATGTCTCGGAGATCATGATCACCAGTGACGCTGAATTGCACGCTGGGACTGGTCCGGATGATGCTTTCCAAATTTCCGAGGTTAACGGTGTGTCGGTTATGCCAAAGCTTGCGCAAGGCACCAAGTGCGCGCGCTCGTGGCGGGTTGTTTCTGATGTTGGCATTGATCCTGATTTCCCAGATATTTCCGGACGGGATGCAAAGGCGGTGCGGGAGTTTGATGCGGCCGGCGGTGTTGTTTCAAATTGAGGTAGCGCGTGATGACGGGCAGTGAGACCGAAGAGGGAGGGCCTCGCTCTGCTGGATCAGATTCAACTGGGCCGGGGGCAAATATGCGCGGCACGAGCGGTCTGGGCCTGGTGGTTGCGGTTGTGGTGCTGGTAATGGATCAGACTCACAAGTTGTGGTCGATATTCATACTTGGCATGACCCCGGGGGACCGGTTCGCGCTGCTGCCATTTCTAGATGTTGTGTATGTAATCAATTCCGGCATTAGTTATGGTTTGTTTGCGATGAATTCGGTCTCGGGGCAGTTATTATTGTCGATGTTTGCGCTGCTGGTGGCTGGGGGACTTACCCTCTGGTTGTTCAAGGTGCGGCACTCACGGTTGGTTGCGGTGGCAATCGGGCTTGTGATCGGTGGTGCGGCAGGCAATGGCATTGATCGGCTGCATCTGGGTGGAGTGGCGGATTTTTTTTCGCTGCACGCGTTTGGTTACTATTGGTATGTATTCAATATTGCTGATGTGGCCATTGTTGCGGGGGTGATTGGGCTATTGTACGATTCACTGATAGTGAGTCGTAATGGTGCCGCAAATCAGCCCTAGCGGTAGCTTGTGGCGATAGAAGACTAGAACTGAGGCGGAACAAGAAAAATGTCGATGACAGCTTCGAAAGCATTGATCTTCGGGCTTGGGTCCGCAGTCTTTCTGTCGCTCGGCGGCTGCTCTGGCTATGATGTTGAGCTAAAGGGTGGCGTATTTGATGTGCTAGGCGTTAGCAATCTCAATAAAAAGAAGGGCGATCCTAAGCTTGTCTCGCGCGGTGGGCTTGTCGTGCCACCGTCAACAGCCAGTTTGCCGGTGCCGGGTTCAGGGAGCACCGTTGCGGCTGCGGCACCTGGGTCAAATTGGCCAGTGGATCCTGAGCAATCGAAAGCGGACAAGAAGCGGCTGCTGTTGGAAAAGCACGCAGCTTTTTGTGAGGCGGCGCGCCGTCGGGTGAAGATTGGCTTGGATGCCGCTGTAGCAGATGGGCCACTAGGTTCCTGCCACGAATCGGTCATGAAGAACTTTACAGGCAAAGATGCCTATCGCCGGGAATCCTCGAATTTGGCTGCCAAGAACAAGAAGAAGTAGCCTGCGAGGGTGTGAATTCTCTTGAGGGGTTCGCTTGATCGGCGGTAATAGCTGCTTTTATCGATGTCTTTACCATTCAGTGTTGTTTCATGAACGCTTTGTCATTTGACAGAGGGCGGTATTGTACCGACATGATCAGTCATGTGTGCTGGATATTTAGATGCCTGATCTAGCATGACGTTTGCGATGGATATTCGCTGATTTAGCACTGGCTTCGAACGCCGTTGAGAGGATGATCGTTGAGAGGACTAATGCATTTTCAGAACTTGCGCTGCCTCCCTGTTTTCCCGAAAACTCTATTTGTTTTGGTGTTAACCATCATGACTGCTGTTCATTCTGACGCGACGTTGTCGGCGGCCCAGGCCACGAAGCGTGCGGAGACATTCAAACTCGCCAATGGCATGGAGGCGGTGGTTATACCCGATCACCGTGCGCCGGTTGTAACGCATATGGTATGGTATCGGACGGGGGCGAGTGATGAGCCGCCGGGTGTGTCCGGGATTGCGCATTTCCTCGAGCATCTGATGTTTAAGGCAACTGAGAGCATTCCGTCTGGAGAGTTTTCCAAGCGTGTTGCGCGCATGGGGGGGCAGGATAACGCTTTCACCAGTCAGGATGTGACGGCTTATTTCCAGCGCATTGCCAAAGACCGCTTGCCGGTGGTGATGAAGATGGAAGCGGAGCGGATGACGAAGCTCAAGCTTGAGGAAAAAGAAATTCTCACGGAGCGGAATGTCATTCTCGAAGAGCGGCGCACGCGAACGGAGAATAATCCGACCGCGCTGCTTGGTGAGCAAATGAACGCTGCACTTTATCTCTCCCACCCTTATGGCACGCCGGTTATCGGGTGGATGCATGAGATGGAAACGCTTTCCCAGGCGGATGCGGTGGCGTTCTATAAACGGTTTTATGCGCCGAATAATGCTCTTTTGGTTGTGTCGGGTGATGTCACGGTGGAGGAAGTGCAGGCGCTGGCGGAAGCGACCTATGGCAAAATTCCGACAAACCCGAACGTGAAGCCTTATGTTCGCCCGAAGGAGCCACCACAGCGGGCTCCACGGCGACTGGTTTTCAAGGACGAGCGGGCGGGGAAACCTATTCTGCAGCGGTATTACCTGGCACCGAGTTATTCGACAGCCAAGCCGGGTGAGGCGGAGGCGCTCGATCTACTGATGAAGGCTGTGGCCTATGGCTCGACCAGTAGGTTTAATCGGGAACTGGTGATTAAGCAGAAGATTGCTTCGAGTGCGGGTGGATGGTTCAGCGGCTCTGGTCGGGACTATGGCAAGATCGCCGTTTATGGCGTTCCGGCCGAGGGCGTTACGCTCGAACAATTTGAAGCCGCGATCGATAAGGTTCTTGGTGAGGTGATTGCCAATGGCATCACGGCGCAGGAACTCGCCCGGGCAAAAAAGGTTTATATTGCCGACTACATTTATGAAAGCGACAGCCAGTCGACGTTGGCGCGCAGGTACGGTTATGGGTTGATGGTTGGGCAGACCATTGAGCAGATAGAAGCCTGGCCAGAGGCGCTTTCGCGCGTCACGCTGGAAGATGTGAAAGCTGTTGCTTTGAAGTATCTTGATTTGCGTGCGTCGGTTACCGGGTATCTCGTTCCTGAGAAGCCGAAAGCGAAGGCTGATGCATCTGAAGGCCTGAAGAAGGCACCACGGAGTGGGGCTGGCGGCGGATGATGAGCGAACTTGAAATGAGAGCTGGGCTTGGCAATATGGTAGGAGTTTCTGGAATGCTGACTGGGCGTACGTATTCTCGTCTTGGTAGATGCATTGAGGGCTTTGTTGTCGCCGGTTTTTTGGGGTTGGGGTTGGGGTTAGCTGTCCTGAGTGCCAGGCCAGTGCAGGCCGCTGAGAAGGCGGTGGCAAAGGTTGAAAGTTCTATGAAAATTCAAGAGGTTCTCAGCCCAGGCGGAATTTCTGCGTGGTTGGTTGAAGAGCACAGTGTACCGCTGATTGCGGTTCGTTTTGCGTTCTCAGGTGGTAGTTCGCAAGATCCTGAAGGCAAGCCTGGGCTCGCCAATTTGCTCTCTGTCATGCTTGATGAGGGTGCGGGCGACCTTGATGCTGAGGCTTTTCAATTGCGCATGGAAGAGATTGCCATGCGGATGAGCTTTCAGGCGGGTCGAGACACGTTTTATGGGAGCTTTCAGTCGCTGACGCAGTACCGTGATGATGCTACGGATTTGTTGCGCTTGGCGATCACCAAGCCGCGATTTGATGGACCCGCAGTTGAGCGACTGCGCAGTCAGATTTTAGCGAAGCTGGCGTTCGCGGCAAAGGACCCAAACCAGGTCGCGTCCAAGTCGTGGGTTGGGAAAGCGTTTCCGAACCACCCCTATGGCCGTCCTTCCTCAGGAACCACTGAGAGTGTACCGCTGATTAAAGCCGCTGACCTTGAAGCTTTCCGGAGCCGGGTATTTGCACGCGAGCATCTCAAAATTTCAGTTGTGGGCGATATTGATGCCAAAGCGCTTGGGGTGCTGCTCGACAAGGTATTTGGTGGTTTGCCGGAGAAGGCCAAGCTGGTAGCTGTGGCGCCGATCAAGCTTGCCGGCAAGGATCGGTTGAATGTTGTCAATCTGCCGGTGCCACAGTCGGTCGTCGTTTTTGGCACTCAGGGATTGGCACGCAGTGATCCTGACTTCATACCGGCGTTTGTGATGAACCACATTCTCGGGGGCGGCGGGTTTGCCTCACGACTGATGGAGCAGGTGCGGGAGAAGCGTGGGCTTGCCTATTCCGTTTACAGCTATCTGCAGCACTATAAGGCTGCTGAAATGTTTGCCGGGCATGTAGCTACCAAGAATGAGAAGGTTGGGGAAACGCTCAAGATTATCAAGGCTGAACTAGTGCGGATGGCAACTGATGGTCCAAGCGCCAAGGAGCTGGAAAACGCAAAAAGTTACCTGACCGGGTCTTATGCTTTGCGGTTTGATACCAGTTCGAAAATTGCCAGTCAGTTGCTGGGTATCCAAATTGATAATCTGGGGTTGGAATATGTGAGCAAGCGCAACAGTATGATTGATGCTGTGACGATTGAAGATGCAAAGCGCGCGGCAAAGCGTGTGTTGGGAACGAACGGCTTGATTGTTACAGTGGTGGGGCAACCCAAGGACCTGCCGGAAGGTTGATCTGCTGGCGACCTTGGTTTTGAAATTTAAAGCGTGATCAACTGAAACAAGATTTGGCGGGAGCTCATGCCTTATGAACACGACAGATGTAATGACGGGTTGTCTGTTCGAGGATGGGCTGCAAGATGGCAGGCCGAGTGGTGGGCGCGCACTATACCGGCACGATGTTTCCGGTTGTCTGGCATTTGACGGTGGAGCGGTTGGGCTTAGGCGGGAGGATGCCAGCGCTTGGTTGGGGCGGGCTGGTGAAGTGCTTGATCAGCTCAGGCGTGCGCGGCTAAGTCCCGATGAAATTCAACAGGACTGGATCTCGAAAGCGGTGGCGCTATTAAGCGTGGCTGACGATGAGGCGGTTATCTCAGAAGTCCAGGCAGCCTATGACCGGCTGGCGGTTGACGCCAAGACGATTATATTTTTTGGCACCGGTGGGTCCAGTCTTGGCGGGCAGACCTTGGCACAGTTTGGTGGCTGGAGCATTCCAGGGACGACGTCAGCTGCACAACGTGAGCGTCCCGCCACTCGATTCTACGACAATCTCGACCCTGAAACGCTAGGTGGATTGTTGGACAATCCGGATTTGGGTGGGCTGCGGTTCGTCGTGATCTCAAAATCTGGAAATACACCTGAGACGCTTTCGCAAGCTATCTCAACTATTTCGGCGTTGCGGGACGCGGGGCTTGGCGGGCGATTTCCAGAGCTTCTACTTGGCATTACGGAGCCGGCTGATGCGGGCCGCAAGAACGGCCTTAGGGCTTTGTTTGAAGAATTTGATATTCCGCTCCTTGATCATCACACCGGGATTGGAGGGCGGTTTGCGGTTCTAACCAATGTGGGGCTGTTGCCTGCGGTTGCGCGGGGGCTCGATGTGGTGGGGATTTTCCGCGGGGCGCGGTCAGTTGTCTCTCAGCTTGAGCGTTCTGCGAGGCAGGAAGATTTCCCACCGGCCGTTGGTGCGGCACTAGCAGTTGGGCTTTCCAAGTCGGCTGGTGTGCGGATGCAGGTTTTGATGCCTTATGCGGATCGCTTGGGGCGGTTGGCGCATTGGTATGTGCAGTTGTGGAGCGAGAGCCTGGGCAAGGGCGGGGAGGGGACGACGCCACTTGCTTGCCTGGGGCCATTGGATCAGCATAGTCAACTGCAACTCTTCATGGATGGTCCACGCGAACATTTGGTGACGTTTCTGCGGGTGGCGCGTTCGGGTGTCGGACCGGTGATCGAGCCTGATTTGGCGAAATTGGCAGGGTTTGACGAAATGGCCGGCCGGGCGGTGGGAGATCTTGTCGAGGCGCAGACACGCGGTGTGCCGGAGGCATTGTTGAACGCGGGGCGGCCGGTTCGGCGGATTGATCTGTTGGCATTTGACGAAGTGGGATTGGGTGCATTGTTGATGCACTTTATGATTGAGACGATTCTCGCGGGCCGCATTCTTGGCCTTGATCCGTTTGATCAGCCGGCTGTTGAACTGGCAAAACGCCTGACCCGCGAGCGGCTTGATTAGCTTGATTTAAGCGACGGGGTGTCGCTGGAGGCAAACGTCTTGCGAATCCGTCAACTTGGAGCTGACACCGTCAACCGCATTGCTGCTGGCGAGGTAATCGAACGGCCGGCCAGCGTTGTCAAAGAATTGGTTGAGAATGCCATCGATGCTGAAGCACGGGCGATTGAGATTGTCAGTGCGGGGGGCGGTATTTCGCTGCTCCGGGTGAGCGATGATGGCATCGGCATGTCGCCTGAAGATTTGCAGATGGCGGTTGAGCGGCATGCCACATCCAAGCTTCGGGATGATGATCTTTTTGATATCCAGTCGTTGGGTTTTCGGGGTGAGGCGCTGCCGTCGATCGGCTCGATTGCTTACCTCTCGATTGTGTCGCGCGCGCGGGGGGCATCCGATGCGTTTGAGATAATTATTGACCGCGGTGAAAAGACCAAACTAAAGCCGGGGGTCATCAATTCGGGAACGCGAATTGAAGTGCGGGATGTGTTTTCGGCGACACCGGCCCGGCTTAAATTCATGAAATCTGAACGATCTGAAAATATGGCGATTTCGGATGTTGTTAAACGCCTTGCAATGGCGCACCCGGAGATCGATTTTTCGCTGACGACAGGTGAGCGGCGCAGTTTTCGCTTTCCATCTGTTACGGATGATTTGGATGGGCTGTTAGCGCGTCTTGGCAAGATTATGGGCCGAGAGTTCATGGCCGACGCACTCGCGGTTGAGGGCGAGCGCGAGGGGATCAGACTGCGTGGCTTTGCCGGATTGCCGACGCTCAACCGGGCCGATTCAACGATGCAGTTTTTGTTCGTTAATGGTCGGCCGGTTCGTGACAAGCTGCTGATTGGGGCGGTGCGGGGGGCCTATGGCGATATGCTGCCGCGCGGGCGGTATCCGTTGCTGGCGATGTTTATTGATCTGGCCCCGCAAGCGGTTGACGTCAATGTTCACCCGGCCAAAGCAGAGGTTCGATTTCGCGATCCGGGTGCTGTGCGTCACTTGATTATCTCAGGGTTACGATATGCATTGGAAGGGGCTGGGCATCGCTCGTCGATATCGGGCGGGGCTGCAGCACTCGAGACGCTGGCAAAAAGTGCGGCGGCAGCGGCATCCGGCCAGCAGGAGGGCGCTTCTGGTCAACCAATTGCAAACGACTGGCAAACGGATGTTGGGACTGCATGGAGGGGAGAGGTTGCTTCCAGGATCTCTGCTGGTGGTTATAGTCGGAGCCAACCAGTTGGGCGTGCTGGGTTTTATGAGGCGTTCCAGGCACCGCTTTCAGAGATAGCCGAGCCCAGCGGCGACACAGCGCCGGGGGAGGTGCCAGTTGAACAGGCGGACATGGCGCGGCCGCTTGGCGCGGTACGGGCTCAGGTGCATGAAACATATATCATTGCGCAAACAGAGGCGTCGGTGGTGATTGTAGATCAGCATGCGGCGCATGAGCGACTGGTTTATCAACGTATGAAAGCCATGCTGGCCAGTGGCGGGGTAGCGCGGCAAGGGCTGTTGATCCCAGAGATCGTCACGTTGGAGCCGGATGACGCGGAGCTGATGGCCGCTTCGGCTTCAGAGCTATGTGAGCTTGGCTTGGTTGTTGAACGGTTCGGCACCGCAGCAATCATGGTGCGTGAGGTGCCGGCATTACTTGGACAGCTTGACGTGCGCGGGTTGGTGCATGATCTGGTGGCGGAGTTGCGAAGTCCGGAGCTTGAGGGCGACGGCGCCGGGCGGTCGCTGATCGATCGACTTGAGGCTGTGTGTTCGCGAATGGCATGTCATGGGAGTGTGCGTGCCGGGCGACGGCTAACGGGTGCTGAGATGAATGCGCTGTTGCGTGAAATGGAGGCGACGCCTGGGTCTGGGCAGTGCAACCATGGGCGACCAACCTATATTGAATTGCAGCTATCAGACATCGAAAAGCTTTTCGCAAGGCGTTAGGCTGGAGCATGCACAATTCTGACGGTTTCACTTCGTGGGATCAGCTTGGGCGGTGTTGTGCGATGATGATTTGCGTTGAGCCGTAGCGTCTATAGTCCAACTCGATACATGTGGGTGGCAGTTCAATTTTTTGGCTGGCGTTTTCCTCAAACACAATGATTGCGCCCGACTTGAGCCAGCCGCTTTCGACAGCTCCGGCGAGTGCCTTTTCACCCAGGCCTTGGCCGTAGGGTGGGTCGAGAAAGACCAAATCGAAGGCATCCCGTGAGGTGGCGCGGCCCATAGCGGTAGCGTCCCGGCGGAAAATGCGGGTGTTGCCGCCGAGCCCGAATTCGGCGATGTGGTGTTGGATGAGGGCGCGGGCGGCGGCATTTTGTTCGACGAACAAGCAATAGCGCGCGCCGCGGGAGAGCGCTTCGATACCAAGTGCGCCGGTGCCTGCGAACAAATCCAAGATGCGGGCATCTTTTAGGGTGAAGCCTGCTTGGTCGTTAGTTTCGGTTGCCATGTCATTTTCGATGGCAGGCGCTTTTTTGTGTATCGAGTTGTTCAATGAGCCATGTGACAGGATGTTGAAAAGCGATTCACGAACCCTATCTGATGTTGGGCGCAGTCCGTCGTGAGTGGGCGAGGTAAGGGCACGGCCGCGCAATGTTCCACCGACTATTCTCATGATCGAGATATCCTCATGACCGGCGCGGTTTTCGGGGTGACGGCTTTGGCGTAGTGGATTTTTGCGAGCTTGAGCTAGGTCGCGTGGAGGGTTTAGCCTCGGATCGTGTCTGGTTTTCTGCCTGTTTGTCAGCTCTTTGGCCAAACCACTTGGAGGGGCGCTTGTTTGCACGCAGTTTTTGTTTTGTGCTTGTGCGGTCGTTTGAGGTGTTAGCTGTTGCGATGCTGGCCCGATTTGTACCCCTGCGGTTGGGTTGTTGATTTGGTTGCGGGCGCGGAGCGCCGGTTCGCGTTGTGGGGGCGTCTTCGAAGTTGAATTTCGCGGCGATGTCTGTTCCCAATTGGTCGAGGAGCACACGGCGCTTCACAGGCTCTGCATCGCCAGGTTTCAGGTCGAGCAGTTGGAAGGGGCCATAGGAAATACGAATTAGGCGGTTCACAGTGACGTCGAGGCCTTGCATGATATTGCGCACTTCACGGTTTTTGCCTTCGCGTAGACCAAGGGTGAGCCAGCTATTTGCGCCCTTTTGGCTGTCGAGGGTGGCGTCGATCGGGCCATAGCGGACGCCGTCTACCATGCAGCCATCCTTGAGGGCATCGAGCTGTTCCTGTTTAAGCCGGCCATGGACCCGCACCCGATAGCGCCGCAGCCAACCGGTGGAAGGCAGCTCCAGGTGGCGGGCAAGTTCACCATTGGTGGTAAGCAACAACAGGCCTTCCGTATTGACGTCGAGACGACCGATGGAGACAACTCGCGGAAGATCTTGTGGTAGGTTATCGAATACCGTTGGGCGCTCTTGCGGGTCGCGATGGGTGGTCATCAGTCCTTTGGGCTTGTGGTAACGCCAGAGGCGGGCCGGTTGGGCGTTGGGTAATGGGGCGTCATCGACAACGACTTTGTCCTGTGGGCCGATGTCCAGGGCTGGGCTGTCGATCCGTTTGCCGTTGACCTTGACGCGGCCATCCTCGATCCAGCGTTCCGCGTCGCGCCTTGAGCACAGACCCGCGTGGGCCATGGCTTTGGCGATGCGCATTCGATCGTTTGATTTGCCAGTAGAGGCGATTTGATTTTGGCCAGTTTTGCGTGAGCCAGATTTGGGCATGACGTGTGGTTCCATTGTTCCAAGGAGGGGTTATGACATCAGGAACGGATTCCGGCCATATGGGTTTGGCACTTCGTGAGGCGCATTTGGCCGCTGGACGGGGTGAAGTGCCGGTTGGGGCGGTGCTTGTGGCACCCGATGGGAAGGTGATTGCATCGGATGGAAACCGCATGCGGGAATTTTCTGACCCGACTGGACATGCCGAAATGCTGGTAATCCGGCGGGTTTGCGAGGAGTTGAGCTGCGAGCGGCTTTCTGGATTCGATCTTTATGTGACGCTGGAGCCATGCACGATGTGTGCAGCTGCCATTTCGTTTGCGCGGATCAGAAGGCTTTATTTTGGGGCATCTGATCCAAAAATGGGGGCTGTTGAGCACGGCGGGAGGTTTTTCAATCAAACAAGTTGTCATCATGCACCCGAGATTTATGGAGGGATTGGCGAGCGGGCGGCGGCAGAAGTGCTGCGAACTTTTTTTGGTTCCCGGAGGTAGATCTGGCTCGACGATAGGAATTGGGTTTCCGGTGGTTGATTTGGCTGCTGTGACGCTAGATAGGCCATTGAGCGTGGAATTTGTTGACCATGCCACGCGGTCTTGATTGTCAAACCGCTGCACGGTTGGCAGTGAAGAGAAGATGTTATTATTGATTACCTATTCTCCGGTATTTGGTGATTTCTTATGTTGATTGCCTTGGAGATGACATGGGTGGCGTGTTTTCTAGTGGCTGAGCCCGATGTTGGGTTTTTGAACAGGCATTCGTGTGCACCAAGTGATGAATGGTGTTTCATGGATATTTTTGAAACGTTAAGGAGTTTCGGGTGGGTGAAACCGACGGTCATATGATTATTCAGTTGGGCACCATCGTTCAGGGTGACATCCGAAATTGCCAATGCCTAGAGATTTTTGGAGCTATGGAGGGCGACTTGGTTGCAGACCGGGTTGTGGTCCATAATGGTGGCCGATTTTTTGGTGCGCTACAGGCGGATGAAGCCGAAGTTCATGGTAGTTTAGAAGGAGAAATCTTGGTTAAGGGGTTGCTGGCTGTTGGCAATGACGGGTCCGTGACCGGGAATGTGACGTATGGCCAACTGGCGATTGAGGCGGGCGGCAATCTGGTTGCCAATGTGCGCAACATTCCGCCGCGGCTTGCCGGTGATTATTGCGTGGAAGTGCCGGCTGGCGGTGTTGGTGCGATTACGACTGAGGATGTGCGGGCTGTCGATCCGGATGACGATGCACGTGCCTTGACTTTCACGGTTTCGCGGCCAACGCGGGGCCATGTTGCAAGAGCAGCTGTGCCTGATCAGGCGATTGAATTATTTACGCAGGCCGATATTGAGGAGGGGGCCTTAGTGTTTGTGCATGATGGGTCGGATGCGCGCCGCGGCAGTTTTGATGTTGTGTGTGCGGATGAAGCTGGAGCGACGACCGGAGCTCCGCAGACGATCCGTGTTGAGATCCAAGGCCAGGCTTAGGTTTGATCAGCGGGTACGGCCTGCAATATCCGGATCAGCTTGGTTTTGAGTTGCTGTTTGGCCTGTTCTGCCGCAGCTAGAATATCTTTTACCTTGTGGAATTGATAGGCGCTGAAGCGATCTAGATCGACGTCGATATAGATATCTGGCTGAGTGCGGGCTAATTGCTCGCGGATGATGCGCTTTTGTAAAATTTGCACGGACTGGGTGAGCACTGTGGTGACTGAAGGTTTCGGCCCGATCACGGCTTCGCTTGCAGCCCCGCTGACATCAATGGCGACTGTGATGTCACAGTGGGGCTCTAGAAGGTTATAAGGCAGAGGGTTGGTTAGACCGCCATCTGCCAGAGTGTGCCCTTCTATACTAACCGGCGCAAAGACCACGGGTATGGCCATGCTGGCGGCCACTGCGGGCTTCAAGGGGCCGGATTTAAACAGCTCAGTGTCTCTTTTTCCCAGGTTTGTTGCGACGATCTGCAGTGGGATTTCAAGTTCTTCAAAGGTCTGGGGAATGGTTGGCGGGAGGACGATTTCCAGGATTGTTGCAGGGTTAAGCACGGCTGAGCGCCAAGGGAATATGTTTAACAGTTGCCGGACCGGCTTGGGGTGGTTTGTAAAAAGCTGCCGGATGAGATCAAAGCGGTTTGTGAGGGTGTCTTCAGTATGGCTGCGTAGTTGTGCGGCGCTAAGCCCTGAGGCGTAGGCCGCGCCAAAGATTGCGCCGATGGATGAGCCTGCGATCATGTGCGGCCTGACACCAAGCTCTTCGAACACTTCGAACGCCAAGATGTGTGCGATGCCACGGGCGCCGCCGCCGCCGAGCGCCAAGCCGATGCGCGGTTTGGCAATGCTTGGTAGAGAGGCACCAAGGGGACGTGCAGGTTCGGAGCTGGCTCGGCGAGCGGCTTGGTTTTTGCGCATGATTTGGGGAATGTGGTGGCGCAAGAGGACTTTTGTAAGGAGGCCGTGTGCCGCTTAGGTTGTGCGGCGGCGGTTTGGATGCAGACTGGTGCCGAGAATATGATCGCTGCTGCCGATAACATCGAGGCTTGAGCCAATAATCAGTGGATCGGGTGTGCCGACGATGTGGACGTCTTTTGTTGGATAAGGCAGGACAGATAGGAAGTGGTTCATACAATTTAGCCGGGCACGCTTTTTGTCATTGGATTTGACGATGGTCCAGGGAGCGTCAGCGGTATCTGTATAAAAAAACATTGCCTCCTTGGCCTCGGTGTAGTCTTCCCATTTGTCCAGAGACTGACGGTCAATCGGTGAGAGTTTCCACTTTTTCAAGGGTTCGTTTTCGCGCGATTTGAAGCGCCGCAGTTGTTCTTCCTGGGTTACTGAGAACCAGTATTTGAAAAGGATGATACCGCTGCGCGCGATCATGCGCTCGAATTCAGGGGTTTGGCGCATGAACTCCAGATATTCGTTGGGAGTGCAAAAGCCCATGACGCGCTCAACCCCGGCGCGATTATACCACGAGCGGTCAAACAAAACGATTTCACCCCCCGAGGGTAGATGTTGGATGTAGCGCTGGAAAAACCACTGTGTTTTTTCTTTGTCGGTCGGTTTGTCTAGTGCGACGACACGTGCGCCACGTGGGTTCAAGTGCTCGGCAAAGCGCTTAATTGTGCCACCCTTCCCGGCGGCATCGCGGCCTTCAAAAAGCACGACAATTCGTTGCCCGGTGTTTTTTACCCAATCCTGAACTTTCAGCAGTTCAACTTGAAGTTCGGCTTTTCTTTTTTCATATGACCGGCGGTTTATTTTTCTTTTGTAGGGATACTCGCCAGTTTCGAAAATTCTGCGTATCGCGTCTTTGTCATGCCGGAACTCGGACAGGCTCTCGTGGGTGGCTCGAATGTCTGGAGATGCAGAAGGTGCTGTGACGTCGCGTTCAAATTGCGGTGTTGTATCCTGGGGTGTGGCGGGTTGATCAATGGATGTTGATGTATCGAGGTTGGTAGGATTCTGGCTGCGCTGGTTTCTCATTCTACGCCTCAAACAGTATTGGTTGACTAACTGGCACGAAAAATAACCCCGGGCCGCGTTGATTCGTGGCACCTCCCGAAAGGTGATTGTTAGCATAAACAATCCAGAAGAATATATCGTTGATATAGGTCAACTTCTCAGGCTTGTGTCAGTTGAAATTAATATATTATTTTATAGGTTATTAGCGCGTGTGCCAAAAGCTGCTTTTGATGAAAAAGCTTACGGTAGGTCTGGCTACATTGCGGCAGGTCTGGCTGCATTTATGGCATATTTCAGGCATTTGGTCAGGTATATGGAGATTATAAGGCCCACTTTTTGACGGCAAATCAGGTTTCACGTTCGATTGCGCGCCAGCCGATATCGCGACGGCAAAAACCTTCAGGCCAGTTGATTTTGGCGATGGCTGCATAGGCTTTTGTTTGTGCCTCCTGCACGGTTGGGGCACGGGTTGTGATGTTGAGGACGCGGCCGCCGTTGGCGACAATGCAGCCGCTTTCATCAAGGCGGGTGCCGGCGTGGAAAATTTTGATGTCAGGATTTTCTGGTCTGCTATCGTCGGTTGCGCCATTCTCAGTCGCTGATGTGAGTCCTTGGATTCGAGTGCCGGTTTTGGGAGTGCCAGGATAGCCCTCTGCTGCCATCACGACCGTTAGTGCCACGTCATCACGCCATTGCAGATTGAGACTTGAGAGGGTGCCGTTTGCCGTAGCTAAAAGGGCTTCGAGCAAATCTGATCGCAGGCGCATAATAAGGACCTGGGTTTCGGGATCGCCGAAGCGAACGTTATATTCTATCAACTCCGGGCCTGTGCGGGTGATCATTAAACCAGCATAGAGTACGCCCGTATAAGGGTGGCCGCGTTTGGCCATGCCGTCGACTGTCGGCTGGATGATTTCGCGCATGACTTGGTCGCACAGCTCTGGCGTCATCACGGGGGCTGGTGAATAAGCGCCCATGCCGCCGGTGTTGGGGCCGGTGTCGCCATCACCCACACGTTTGTGGTCCTGGGCTGTAACGAGCGGAGAAGCGGTTTTACCGTCGACAAGGACAAAAAAGCTGGCTTCCTCGCCATCCAGGAATTGCTCGACAACCAATTCGCTGCCGGCGTCTCCAAAGCGGCCATCGAAGCACTCATCAATTGCTTGATAGGCTGCTTCGCGGGTTTCTGCTATTGTCACGCCTTTGCCTGCGGCGAGGCCATTGGCCTTGATGACGATAGGTAGCGATTGTTCGTCGACATAGGTTTTGGCCGAAGCTGCGTCGTTGAAGGCGCCATAGCCGGCAGTTGGAATTGAGAATTCGCGGCAGAAATCTTTTGTGAAGCGTTTTGAGCCTTCAAGTTGGGCTGCTTGGGCTGAGGGGCCAAACACAATGAGGCCGTATGCGCGGAGTTTGTCGGCGCAACCCTCGACCAGTGGCGTCTCGGGGCCGATAACGACAAAGGTGATGTTATGGCGCGCACAGAAGGCTCCAATGGCATCTGGGTCTTTGTGGTCAAGGTTTATGCATTTGGCGCACTCCTTGATGCCAGCGTTGCCGGGGGCACAATAAAGTTTGTCCAGCAGAGGACTTTTCGCGATGGCCCAGGCCAACGCATGTTCGCGGCCGCCGCCGCCCAACAACAATACATTCATGGTTGTGTCGTTCGCTCTTTTGACCAAATCTTATGCCTTATCGGGTCTTGCCACGCCAATCTGTGCAAATCGTGTCACGGGTGGCGGGGGGATGGGGTGTTCGTGTAGCATCTGCAGCATCGATAACAAACGACAAGTGATTCATGGTGGTGACAACTCGCAAAAAGGCAGATCAGAGTAATGCTGCCGAGTTTACCGTTTCCGAACTGTCTACCGCAATTAAGCGGACGGTGGAGGAAAGTTTCGGTTATGTGCGCTTGCGTGGCGAAATTTCCGGATATCGAGGGCCGCATTCTTCCGGGCATTGCTATTTTTCCATTAAAGATGAGCGCTCGAAGATCGAAGCGGTGATTTGGCGCGGTGTCTTTGGGAAGTTGAAATTCAAGCCGGAAGAGGGAATGGAGGTGATCGCGCAAGGGCGTGTGACCACCTATCCTAACTCGTCGAAATACCAGATTGTCGTAGAGGCTTTGGAGCCTGCGGGTGTTGGCGCGCTGATGGCGTTGCTGGAGGAACGCAAGAAAGCGTTTGCGGCTGAAGGCTTATTTGACGAGGCCCGGAAACAGCCCATTCCGTTTTTACCACGGGTGGTTGGGATCATCACCTCGCCGACTGGGGCTGTAATCCGCGACATGCTGCATGGTTTTAGTGAGCGATTTCCAACGCATGTCATTGTTTGGCCGGTGCGGGTGCAAGGCGAGACATCAGCCGTGGAGGTGGCCAATGCGATCCGGGGGTTTAATGAGCTGGTACCGGGAGGGACTATCGCTCGACCGGATTTGCTGATTGTGGCGCGCGGCGGAGGAAGTCTTGAAGATCTATGGGGATTTAACGATGAGGCCGTTGTTCGGGCGGTGGCTGAGAGTGAGATTCCTTTGATTTCGGCGGTTGGGCATGAAACCGACTGGACGTTGATAGATTTGGTGGCCGACGCGCGGGCGCCGACACCGACGAAGGCTGCGGAGTGGGCTGTTCCAAAATATTCTGAACTAATTGAACAGAGCGAGCAGCTTGGCGGGCGTATTAAAACGGCTGCGCGGCGGGTGCTTGAGGGTGCGCGGGCGGCTCTGCGGGCGGCTGAGCGTGGATTGCCGCGGGCGGATGAGCTGGTGGCCTTACCACGGCAGCGGTTTGATGCGGCCGAGCAGAGGTTTGGGCGGTCGTTGTTATCGAATACGCGAGTGCACGGGCTGCGGCTTATGCGAGTTGGCTCACAACTTCGACCTGGGCTGGTTATGACGCGGTTGGGCCGTGCGGCGGATCAGCTAAACATCCTGAGCAGCCGGGCAGGTAGTGCGCTGAACACGGTAGCCAGTCTTCGTCGGACGAGATTAGCGCGGGCGGCGGGCGGCTTAAGTCTGCAAGGTATGCACTTTCGGTTGACGCGGGCGCGACAGTGGTTCGATGCATTGGGGCAACGGGGCGAGCGGGCTTATCTCAACCAGTTGGTGGGTTTTCGAGGGCGGCTTGAAGGGCAGACCAAGCTACTGCAATCGTTAGGCTATCAGAGCATTTTATCGCGCGGGTTTGCGCTTGTGCGCGGGCCTGATGGGGTAGCTATCCGCTCGCGAGGCGATGTTACCACGGGGATGGCACTGGCGATTGAGCTGGCTGACGGGGATGTTGATGCGGTCGTTGTCGATGCTGACGACAGGACTAAGGCTGATGCAGGGACTGAGAACGCGGGGAGTGCTCGCGGGTCTAGGCTGAAACCTGAAAAGCCAAAGAAACGTGCGGCGGTTGGCAATGCGGGCAAAAGTGGTGGTTCTGGTGGGCAGCAGGGATCGTTGTTCTAGCGTGCTATCGATTTGTTTCGGAATACTGCCCTTTTAAGCACTGGCCTTTTAAGCACTGGCCTTTGATGTTTTTCTGTGCCGTACGATTGTTTCCTGCGATATTGTTTGCCATGTCGTAAGAGCGCATTTGCTCCTGACACTATCGGCTATCGCCTACTTGAGTGCATTTGTTTGGTGTTTGGGTGCGGTTATGATGGCGCGAGACAGACATTGAGGATTTTGATGAACCGTGTTGACCGATTTTTTGGCCTGAAGGGCGAAGCCCGCGTCAAGTATCAAGATGGAGAGTTCCAGGTGCTTTCGCCAGGTGATTTTGTACGTTGTTCGGTGACAGGGACGCCTATCCCTTTGGCCGAACTGCGCTATTGGAACGTTGCGCAGCAAGAGGCCTATGCCTCGGCAGAAGTTGCGGTTGAGCGCTATAAAGAGCTGATTGCGAAGTCAGCGGACTAGGTTTTCAGGTTGGGCTTCAGGCTGAGACGCCGTGGTTGAGGGATTTTTGGCAAGTATTTCGGATCAGAAGTTTTAGCCTGTCGTTGTCTTGCTGGGTGAATGTCAGCTCGATTGGTAGTGTTTGGGATGCTGTGCGCAGTCGAGCCAAGGGTGAGCCATCATCATAAGCTGGCAAGCGCACGATATCCTTCTCGGTTGTTATCAGCGTGGCATCATGATGGTCGGCTAGGTTGAGCAGCTTGATGGCATCATTTTGCGTGAGTTGCTGATGATCGCGGAATAGGCATTCGGCGTGGATAGCGACACCCAGGCTGCGCAATAGTTTTAGAAATCGTTGTGGATTGGCAATACCTGCGTAGGCAATGACTGGGGCTGGCGCAGATTTGAGCCACTTGGTTTCGTTCGCTGGATGAACATGCGCCGTCAGGATTTGACCCGTGAAATTTTGACGGAGCCAGGTGATATGGTGGTTTTCAAGGGTTCCTTCAGTGTCGGTGTTGCCGGCCGTTTCTGCACCCATGTTTATGACGATTGCGTCAGCAAGGCTTGCTTGTATCTTGATCGGTGCACGGAGCGGGCCTGCAGGGATAACCCGACCATTACCTAGGCCGCGCGCACCGTCCACAATGGCGATTGTCAGGTCTTTGAAAAGACTTGGGTTTTGCAGTCCATCGTCCATCAGGATAACGGTGTTCTTGGGGCGTTTTTGCAGAGCGATGGCGCGAGCGCCAGCTAGGCGATCACGCGCGATTAGGACTTCGTTTGTTGCGGCCAGAAGTAGCGGTTCATCGCCAACCTGGGCTGCGTGATCAATGGCCGGATTAACAAAATGAGGGCCTTTGAGCGTTCCACCGTATCCTCGGGTCAGGATTATGGGCTGGAAACCTTCGGTGCGGAGGAGTTCGGCGATGAAGCGGGTGAGGGGTGTTTTGCCGGTGCCGCCAGCGGTGAAATTTCCAATGCAGATGACGGGATGAGGCGCGCGCGTGGGGTGGGTTTTGAGCAAGTGGCGGGTTGCAAACCAGCTATAAACACTGGCTAGGGGTGCGAGCAGTTTGGCGGCGCGGCTGTCCGCGGTTGCATACCACCATGTCGGCTCATCAAGGGGCACGCTTCAAATTTCCTTTTGTGCAATGGCTGCCTGAGTTTTTCTTCTCAGTACTTTGTTGCTTTTCAGCATGGGCAAAAAGCTCGGATAAGGCATCGACGGTTAGATCTAGCGCGCCGGAGAGTGATTCTAGCGCGCTTGTGGCGCCCTTGCGCATCCTTGCTAGTTCTTTCTCATCGCCAAGCAAATTTGTGAGAGCGAGGCCAAGTTCCAAGGCGGTTTTGACCTCAATCGCGCCACCATGACGGAGGAGGACTGAATAGGCGTCAGTGAAATTGGAGTGGTTGGGGCCGGTGAGGATGGCTGTGTCGTAGCGGATGGCTTCGATGGGGTTTTGG
>Ga0209345_10000439_pt1 | contig 54023 bp, 42 predicted proteins | sample Cruoilmetagenom7_FD_187294 | JGI IMG/M metagenome (GOLD analysis project Ga0209345, IMG submission 187294) | Oil polluted marine microbial communities from Coal Oil Point, Santa Barbara, California, USA - Sample 7 (SPAdes) (version 2) | ecosystem: Environmental > Aquatic > Marine > Oil seeps ... | reverse complement strand
TTCATTTTTCATTGTATGATCACTTTAGGACATTCTTTGAAGGTAAGTTTGGTCAACATTGTCCCTTAAAACAGAGTGTAGTGATGATGACCAAGATTATATTAAGGGGTCTTCTCGACCTCTATCTCTACATGTCTCACCATTTCAGAAGGTGAACAGTTCAACTTATCACACAAGGTAAAGATTGTTTTTAGGGTAGGTTGTCTCTTACCCCTTTCTAACATGGATATGTAGGTTCTATCTAACTCACAGTCTAGCGCCAGTTTCTCTTGTGAGTAACCAGATTTTAACCTCAAGGTTTTGAGAACCTTACCAAATATGTTTTCTAAATTTATATAATTCATTTTGAAATCATCTTCTAAATGTGACATATTGACTGCGGACTAAAGTCTGACGGACTATAGTCGTCAGTGGTTTTGTTATGAGATTGAGGAATATGTGTGGCTTATAGAGAAAATGTATCAATAGATTTAGTTAGTAAAACACTGACTGAATTAGTGGAGACCTATCATTATGATAAGTCCTGCAATACTAGATGAACTCCAATGTTGTGAGCGTGGCGGTTTAATACTTTCACTATTTAGCATTTTAGCTATTGCCAATTGACCAAGCCCATCATTGTATAAATCAAAAATACGATTTAATAATGCGGCTCTCGTTGGGCATACTATAAACTCATTAGCTTCTTTATTGACAGTGAGCCAAGAAGGGCACATGGCGGTAAGTATTTTACTTTCGCTAATATTACGTTTATTAACCCATGCCGCTTTTAACCGCTCCTGCTTTTTACGTGATTCTTCATGAGCAAGAATAATAGCCGCTGTCATCGTATAGATGAGTCCGGGGTCACGATTCACTCGTTCCCATGAATACACCATTTCATTAGATAACGTAACAATAGTGATATCTTCTTTGAGAATCTGGCGAACAATGTCCTGAGCATCAAGCGGCTCTTGTCTACTTAAACGGTCAAAGTCTTCAATGAGTAGGGTAGAGCCACGCTGTACTTCGCCTGTTTTGATGGCTTCAAGAAAGTGACCTAGAAACCTTCTTTAATATGCGTACCATGAAAGGCCGACAATCCAAGGTCTTTAATCGTGGTTGATTCATCAAGCTTTAAGTTGTTTTTCTCACAGTAATTCATCGACAATTCAAGCTGTCTACGCTGTGAATCACCGTCAAGTTGATCAGGTGTAGAAAAGCGAATGTATGAATAGGCGAGGGGAGTGTTTTCGATAGGTTGTGCATTGAATTGATAGCTCATGATTGACCTCAAAATAATTTGATTGCTTATGAGCTAAGGTATTGTAAACACAAAAGTCTCCTTGTAAATAGCAAAACCTCAACTTTAACAACATAGCTTAAACGAACGTTTGAATTTTTAGAATGTCTTTATATTTCAATGTGTTAATTTTTATTGATGCGGAGGTCCATGATGGAGTGAGGGGGGTTACCGAACGGACATGTGTCTGATTGATAAATTTTGAGTGATTTGGCTCTGGTTAACTCAGTAAAAATAAATTTTATACAAACTTGATTAATTAAAATGATTGTCTATTTTTACTATGTAAATATGGACGTTAATAAAAATCAAGGATGATTGTTATGAAAGCAATAAAAAAACTCCTGCTAATCAACTTTTCTTTATTGTTGTTGGTGACACCTTTAAGATCTGAGGCGAATACTTGGATTGCGTGGGATTATATTTATGGCAGTGGGGCGCAAGCCACTGCTGGTTCAGCTTTGCAGGCATGTAAAGATGTTGATCCAGGACTTGACCCTGAAGAAGTAAGCCTAGAGCAACAGGGAGACAATTATTATTGTTCTCAAGGAGGAGGGCCTTTTGCTGCTGTTTGTAGGCAAGTAGATTGGTATACAAATACACCAGAAGAATTAGAAATTATTTCTGAAGGTGATGTATTAGATCTTACTTTTAGCTCAAGCTCTCGTGTGACAGGTGATTGTGGAAGGCCAGGATTAAAAGTTGATAATATAAATGAACAGGTTTTAGATATAATATCTGGTGCTGATAGCGATTATGGTAGCTATGCTCACTTAACATCACCAACTATCCTTAAAATGCAAACCCCTCAAAATAACTACTTTAGTGGCAACAGAGAAGAGCAATTAGAGTATATCGGTGAGAGCGGATCTCCTGGGTGGGAAAATATTTTGTCAAATTACAATACAACTGTTTGTAATTGAAGATGACGAAGAAATTCCTATACTATCTTTTTCTGGTTCTACAGAAGTTTTGGAAGGAGAATCATTTGAATTGACACTGTCTTTGAACATAGCTACAGATACTGGATTCGTCATTAGATATAATTTAAACGATGCAACTCATCTTACTGAAGAGGGAGTTTCCATAAGTGGTGTTGGCAGTTTCACCTCGACCATTGACGCTAGTTTATATTCTAATAAGGTTGATTTACCTCGACAATTTCTGACAGGTAATAGTGAGGATAATGAAAAATTCTCTGGTGATAAACAAATTATAATCACTGCTGAACTAGTTAAAAATGGAGTCTCATATTCATCAACACAACATAGTTTCATTATTTTAGAAGATGATCCCGTGGAGTTAGAAGAGGAACTTGGATATGAGTGTCCAATGACAGAACACCCTGTGAATATACGCTCGGGTAACAAATATCTTCGTCATGTCGATGCTGAGTTTTATAATTTTGGGAGAAGCTATCAAATTGTTCGGCATTATAATAGTTTTACAAATGAATGGTCGTTTGAGTTTGAAAAACATTTAAAATTTGATGTAGATAAGATTAAAGTTGTTCAAGGTGATGGGAAAATTATTAGTTTTACTGATAATGCAGGTGTTTATATTCCCGATATAGCAACACGAGTTGAGTTGACAAATGTAGGTGGCTTTTACTTTGTTAATTTATCAGGTGCTTCAATTGAAAAGTATGATAGTTTCGGAAAGCTGCTTTCTAAAACGCATAGAGATGGTAGTAGTCTAAATTACACATATGAACCTTTAAAAAATAGCATTTTAGATTCAGAAAGTAATTTACTGTACGTTGCTAGCTTTGATATCAATGGCAACGTATCTACTATTAGTACTTCTGATGGTGAAACGATAACCTATCAATACATAAGTGACAACTTAACATCAGTTACAAACACAAATGGTCAAAGTAAAACCTACATATACTCAACCCAAGGACTAACACAGGCTGTTGAAAACGGGTATGTAATTAATAATATTACGTATGATTCCAAAGGAAGAGTGACCCAAAGTAAAGTCGGCAACTCAGGAGATTTTGAAACGTTTAATTACGGCAGCTTACAGACAACCGTAACCAATTCTCTGGGTAAAGAAACAATATATAATTATATCAATATTAATGACCGCTTTAAAATATCTTCAGTTGATGGTGTAGCATCTACAAATTGTGTCTCATCAAATACGAGTTATGGATACAACACCAAAGGTTTCCTTATGTCACAAACTGACTCTCGTGGAATAATAACCACCTACCAAAGAGACTCAGAAGGATGGGAGGTAGGGAGAACAGAAGCCTCAGGTACAGCAAATGAACGAACTACTTCTACCTTGTGGGATAAAACCTTAGGTTTGCCACTAACAATTACTACACCTAAAACAACGGTTAACTATACTTATGACAGCAAAGGAATGGTGTTAAAGAAAGAAATTGTACCAACGAATATACAGTTTTAATTAATTATCAGGGAATTAGATATTATGAACTTTTCAAAGTTAACTTTATTTATTACATGTATCACTCTTCTGTCTAATGCATCTGCAACAGAAGAGTCCTTCACATATACAAGTGATTCGCTTATATCTACTATTAACGGAAAACGTGTCGACGTGTCAGATATTACGTCGTTTACTTATGATGTCCAAAACAACTTGAGTAAAATAACGAATGCATTGGGTCAAGAAACTACCTTTAGTAATTACACAAGCAAAGGTAAACCTCGAACTATTATTGATTCAAATAATATAACCACTGAGCTTCAATATAATAGTCGAGGACAAGTAATTTCAACAACGAGAGGAAGTCGCTCTATAACTTATCAATACAATGAGTATGGTTTGTTAACCTCTAGTACACTGCCTTTGGGGGATATTTTAACTTTTATGTATGATGATTCCCGTCGAATATCTCAGATAGTTAATAGTGCGAATGAGTCTATTAATTACACCTATAATACTAAGGGTAATATAACAAACACCCAATATCTCAACTCTGTTGGTGAGGTTGTAGGGAGTTTCAGTTCTTCTTTTGATGAGCTTGGAAGAAAGCTTACTGACACCGCGGGGTATCTAAATCGGACATATAATTATGACACAATGTCTAATTTAACTAGCTATTCTATGGGGAGTAACTCAACCACTAACGATTTTGATGAACTAAATCGTTTAATAAAGGTAACTGATGTATTATTGGGTCAAACCATTTTAACCTACGATGTTAACGACGCTCTAATTTCAGTAACAGATGCAGCTCAAAATCCTACACAATATTCTCCAGATTTTAAAGGCGATAACGAGCAATTGGTGAGTCTAGCCACAGGCACTACTCAATTTACCAATGATGAAGTTGGTAATGTACTAAGTAGAACAGATGCTCGGGGAATAATTACTCAATTTGCTTATGATGCATTAAATAGGCTTGTGTCAGTAAACAATGCAGGGAGTGAGGAAGATGTCACGTTTAATTATGATAATAGTCAATCAGGACGCTACGGCATTGGTAAATTAACATCAATTGTGCAACTTAATGATTCAATCAATTATTATTATAATGAGTTTGGTGAAACCACGAAAACAACAATAGCTATTGAAGGTCACCATTATAGTGTTTCGTACAATTATAATAATGGGTTACTAACAAAAGTAGTATACCCAAGTGGTCGGGAAATTATTTATACGTATAACACTATTGGTCAGATAGTCAAAGTCGATAGCTTTTATCAAGGAGAATCACTTACATTAGCAGATAGTATAAATTATTTACCTCAAGGGGCTGTTAAGTCATTAACATACGGTAATGGTAAACTACTCACTAATACTTTTGATATGGGGTATTTTTTAACAAGTAGACAAGTGACTGACGTGGTTGACTATACATACTCTTATGATAGTGGTGGGAATATTGATTTAATCACAAATAATTTAGAGGTAGCTAATAGCCTAACGTTAACCTATGACCTTAAGCATCGACTTACCGATGTAACAAAGAACCTAACTAATAGTCAGTTTACGTATGATGAAACAGATAATAGGGTTAGTAAACAAGTTGATGGTGAACTTGACAATTATAGTTATGAAAATACAAAACTAACGACGTTAAATAGTGAAACATTAACTTATGATAATAACGGTAATCTAGCTCAAAAAGGAAGTGACTTATTTACTTATAATTTAGCTAATCGATTGTCGTCAGTGATAACTGCTTTTGGGACATATAATTATCTTTACAATGCCTTAGGCCAGCGTATACAAAAGAAAAGTGTTGATGTTGATATTCATTATGTATATGAACATTATGGGCAGCTAATTTATGAAATCGATATTGGCACAAATATAACGACTGAATATGTATATTTAAACGGTAATCGATTGACGTTTCATCAAGGTAAGTTTTCGTCTGGTAAGATTATTATTGATGACAATGATGAAAATGTAACGGTTGATGGAGAATGGAAGTTAGTGACTAAAAGAAAAAAGAAAGGAAAAAAGAAATTTAAAGGAATTGGTTATTTAAAGTCACCTAAAGGTAATGGAGAAAACTCTGTTGTTTGGCCAATACTTAATGTAGTTCGAGGTCAATATCAAGTTTATGCTCGTTGGGTGAAGAAGCGTAAAAATGCCAGCAATGCACCTTTTTCCATCAATCATGCATTAGGTCAGGATATCATTCGTGTTGACCAATCTAAGACAGGTAGTTCTTGGCAGCTATTAGGAAGTTACACATTAGATGCAGAATCTAGTATTGCATTAAGTAATGATGCTAATGGTAATGTAATAGCTGATGCAATCAAAATTAAGCCTCTAGATGGTGAAGCTATACTTACTTCAGATGACTACTTTATTCATACTAATCATTTGGGTGCACCTGTAGCTTTAACAGATGAGAGTGCTAAAAAAGTGTGGCAGGCAAGTTATGCACCGTTTGGAAAAGCAATAGTAAATGATGACTTTGATGGTGATGGTTTGGCCGTAGTATATAATTCTCGACTTCCTGGGCAATATTGGGATGAAGAAAAAAGTTCTTATTACAACTACTTTAGGGATTACGATCCTGAATTGGGGCGCTATATTCAGTCAGATCCAATTGGTTTAGCAGGTGGGATAAATACTTATGGGTATGTTGGTGGTAATCCTATTAGTTTTGTAGACCCTCTGGGGTTAGCAAAAATTTGTACTAGACCTCTTTCATTTGCTGGTGATTTTCAAACAAGTGGGGCAACAGGAATGGACTTAGCAGTATTCCACGAACATATCTTTTCAGAAGATGGAACTGGTGATAATTGGGGTTACACTAAAGGTGGAGTTTTTGATGACAATAAAAACAAAGGGAAGTATCAATGTGACGCAGAAAGTTATGATGATGATTTAGTTCGGGATGCCGTTAAAGATGTTAAGAAAAACTATCCAAATGATGGATATAATTTTGTAACAAACAACTGCCAAGATTTCGTTACTGACGTTATCAAAAGATACAACCAACTTGAAATGCTTCAAAATACAATGGGTAAAAGGGGTAATCCTTAATGTCAAAAAGTTCTCTGCTTCATATATTGAAGCTTTTAGCGATAGCCATAACTTACTTGTTTTTGCTATGCGTATTAGATTTGTTTTTTGTCTTTGGAGCTGACCAAGTAAAAGGTTGGTACAACACCTTAAGTATACTCGTATTAACTTTGCCAATTGTTTATAGTCTCTATGTATATAAATTTGTTAAAAAGTCTATTCTTTTAATGGTTTTAGCCTTTATTGCAGGGGTAGTTTTAAGCTATTTGGAGTTTATGTGGGTTGCTATTGAGTTCCATACAATGATTGGCGGAGAGATTTAATTTTTTAAAGTTAATATTGAATCCAAAGCCTCGCTAGCCGGGGCTTTTTGTTGCGTCACATCAAAAACAACTTACTTTGAGTAACATCATGTTTTACAGAAGAATAAATAATTGTTAGTTTGATTTTTAGAATAGCAATTATGCTTTTGTTGGGAATTGAATATTAAAAGGACGCAGTATTTTGGTATTATCATTAAAAGAAGTAGTGCTAGATTCAAAGCTAAAAGATGATTTCGAAAAACTGTATGGAAAAGGGAAGAATATTCGCTTAAGTAAAGCTGATGCATTGAAATATTTAAATTTAATTCGATCTAAGTATTCAAAATATTATTCTACGCCAAATTCATTCCTTCAGAAGTCAATAAATGAAGGCAAAGATAATTGGTGGAACCAGTTGAATAGCGGAGGCTAAAAATTTTTAAAAAAATTATAATCATAGCTGTATTTTGCTTAATCGCTTCAAGCATTTGGTTACACTATGAAAATCAAGAATTAGCAGTCCAAGTTTATGATCTGCAAAAAAAGATGAACTTAGAGAGTTAACAAAAGAAGATATGCTTATGAAAGCAATTTCAGATAGTGATATTGCTGCTTTCAGTGAGCTAATCCCTTTAATTAACGCTAATTATAGCACCAATGAAGGGATGACTTTCCTTCATACGGTTGTAGGGGGAAATCAACTTGAAATGGCAAGAAAACTGATTAAAGCTGGAGCCGATGTGAATGCTGTTGCATCTGAAGGTTTATCAATTTTCCATGTCGCTGCTTACTTGGGCGATGAGTTAATGATGAAGTTACTTTTAAAAGCATCTAACAAGCCAAATATTAATGTAAAGGATATTAACGGCGTTACCCCACTTCAACTGGCTAAAAATGATAATAATGACGTTATAACTCAATTACTAATTGACTCAGGTGCTAGTGAATAATATGTGGTACTTTTTAAAGCCTCATGTACGAGGCTTTAATTGTCCGGTATTAAAGCTTTATTCACGGTAAGCGTTACTAAATATATGTTGAATGATTTAAGGTAAACAAGTTTGGCTATTTGATAGAAAGTGATGGTATTAATTTTATAGAGCGAAAACCAAATAGAGCTGTGAACGGCCAATATGTTCGTTCGGCTGTTATTTGAAAAATTTGTCCTAAAGTGAATGTACCATCAATATGCTCTCTGAAAACCACTAGTTGTTTACAATGCAATCACTTATAAAGGGTAATAACAGCGATGTTATTACCCTTTTTTAATTAAATTTTAGTTAATTTTTAGTTAGTAATGGTGTTAATACCTTTCGATTATGTTCTCTCAAGTGATCTAGCGCACTTTTTCCTGTGCTATCTTTTAAATCAATTTTTGCACCGTACTTTAAAAACAAAGCTGCTAGCTCGCGGTTCCCAACACTCGCTATGTACATTAAAGGGGTGTAATTTTCTAAATCACCAATGTTAGGATCCGCATTTTTCTCAAGCAATAACTGCACTCGTTGCAAATTATTATCGCGATTAGTTAAATAGGTGGCTAAAGCTAAGGCGGTATTTCCTCGTTCATCTCTGGCGTTAATATCTAAGTTATTTTCTAATAGTTTATCGAGTAATGGAGATAATGCTAACGCTTGAGGGTATGGCATTAACAATTGCGTTAAAAAGGATTCACCATAAATATTCTTCTCATGAATATTGATGCCTAGATCTATTAAAGCTTCAAATAACGGCCAATTTCCTTGCTCAATAACGTAACTGGGTAAACTGATATTATTAAGGGTTAAAGTCGCTAACTCAGGTACAGCATTGATGACTTTTTGTGATCTTTCAGAAGGTAATTGATAAATAAGTTGAATAAGCAGTTCTCTGGTTAAATTGGTGTTATTTTTCCATGTGAGATGTTGAGAGAATTGTTTTGTTAGCGTGTCGGCTGAAGCTGTTTTAATCGCTACTAATAATGCGTGCTGCATAGCAGGAGTGGCCTTATATTTTTGCAATATATTTTTAATCCACTGCTGTTGGGGTGACACTCTGGCATAATATTCCGTTACGCCATAAATACCCTCTATACCTTGATTATCTTGCCAAGAGCTAACACCAGCAATATAAAGCTTGCCATCCTGTTCAATAAACGCCGGTCCGCCACTATCGTGAGGACCACTTATACCTTCTAATCTCAGAGCATGCTCAGGCTTGTCAAATGTGAAGGATAATTGGCTTGGGCTAGCCCCTGTTATGATATTTGTCGCGGCTCTGAGTATAGCTTTAGTACTTATGATCCCTTTAATACCGTTGCCAAAATTACCATTACCAACGAAAGTGACTTGCTTACCCTGTTCATCAGACAAAGGATAAAGTATGGCTGGTCGCGAGTTATTCATTGGCCACTTTAACCGTAATAATGCCATATCATAAGCATTTGTTTCGGTGTTGTTTTTTGGATGTACTTTGATCAATTCAACGGGGTATTTTTTTCCTAAGTGTTCGATAAAAAGAGGGCGTTGCTCTTTAGGAGTAACACAGTGCGCTGCGGTGAGTACCCATGAGGGATCTATAACTGTACCAACGCAGCCATCATTATATGTTATTGAGTCTTTATATCTTTCTGCTAGTTTTTGATAATCCTTATCGTCAATGTCGTGTCGAATCACAATAGCTTCAGCCATAGTTGCTGTGAAGAATACTATGATGAGCAGTGTTACTTTAATATGATATTTAAGCATCGTTTTATTAGCCTTATTATTGTATTGGTAATCTGTATTTTTAGGTCAAATTTATTGAAAAATTAAATAGTTTTTGTACGAACTTTTACCTGATAAAATGCAAAAAATTATTGCCATTACTTATACCTTAATAAAAAATATAGGCGATGATGACGATGATATTTTTTTATGATTAAAATATGATGTTCAATTAAATCAATAGGATATGTTCTGTTCTTTTCGCTGAAAAAAGGAAGTAAGTGTTGGAGAAATTTAAAATTGGTGAATTTCATGTTGATGTGAAACGTAATCAACTGGATATTTTGGGTCGTACAATATTATTAGAACCCAAAGTTATGGATGTTCTTCATCATTTAGCTCTACATCAAGGTGAGGTCGTGAGCCAACAAGAACTATTTGAAGCGCTTTGGCCAAATAGCTTATTTAGTTCCGGTTCAGTTCTTCGTTGTATTGCGCAATTAAGAAAAGCATTAGGCGATGATGCAAAAAAACAGTCTATTATTCATACTCACCCAAAGCGTGGTTATAGCCTAAAGCTTGAAGTTGAACAACTTACGGATCCGTCTTTAAAAAAATTGCAATCAAGTGATTCAGACAACCGTTTAGCGATTACGAACATCTTTTCAAAAGATAAGCGAGTTGTTAATAAAAGCGCAAAAAGCAGGTTTTATCAATGCATCTATTCTATCAGCTTTGTTTTGCTAAGCTGTATTTTGTGGAAAGCATATAGCCCCTCAGCTGTTAAAACGCAATTTAGTGAGCTGACTCCTATCACTTCAACACAATCTTTTGAGTATCAGCCTGAACTTTCTCCTGTGAGCGATACTGTTGTATTTATTCGAACAGACAATGGACATCAAACGCACTTGTGGATAAAGCATTTAACCACAAAAAAGGAATATCGACTGAGTAAGGATAGCCAAGAATTTTTATCGTTAACTTGGTCAAGCGATGGCAAGGCAATAGCATATATTAGTAAAGTAAACAGTGGCTTTGAACTAGGGTATTTTGATCTGCCAAAGTCGCTATCTAGGCCATTATTCCCAAACGTTATCTATCGTTTTCAAAGTAATAAGCATATAGGTTCAATACAATGGGGGAAGAACAATCACCTGTATTATCTGTCTTATCCAAATGAAGATTTAGTCTCAACACAAGCTACAATACACTCTGTTGATCTGATGACAAAGACTGCTCATTTGATTTGGCAACAAAATAATAGTTTTATGCCTTATGATATGAGCTTATCCCCTGATAACAATACCCTGGCATTATCAGGGTACGGACAAAGCTTTCAAACTGATATTAAGTTACTTGATCTTGAAGATAAGTCACTGATGCCCTTAATAGCTAATTTGCCCGTTTATACACAAATAAACTGGCACCCATTAGGCGAATACCTCTTGCTTACCGATATAAGAGAGCTAAAACTTCTTAGTTTGAAAGGTGATGTACAAGTCATTGATTGGTTAAACTTTAGAGACATAGAAAGTCCAAGTTTTAACACTCAAGGAGATAAAATAGCCCTAGTTTTATCGATGACAGATGTTGATCTGTTACTTCAGTCGGTCAATGACAATAACGAGGTAACAACAGTAGCAAACTCAAATGCAATAGACTCAAGTGCAGATATTTCGCCTGACGGGACTGGCATTGTTTATTTATCTGAGAATGCTGGGTATCAACAGGTCTATCTCTATCAAGCAGGAACAACTGAATTACTTTTTGCTAATAAAGATCGGCAAAGCATAGATAGCGCACCACTGTGGTCAAATGATGGCAAAACCGTTTTAATAAATTTAGGCTCGGAATTATTGTTTATTGACCCATTGACTAAAAAAAATCACTTCCTAGAGAAATCAATAGATATTTCATATGTTTATGCTTGGTATCAAAAGGAGAATGCCTTGTTAGTTGATTATAGAAGTGACACAGGAATTACTATTACTAAATATAATTTAGACACTAATAAGTTAACGCCAATAACAAGTGGGAATATCAACTATGCTCATTTAGTAGAAGACGAACTTGTTATTATTAAAGATAACAGCATTGTAAAAGTCATAAAAGAAAACGAGCTTGTTCTTTATAAAGCAAGTGATGATCAGAAGATTGTTGCCTCAGCCGCTATTGGTGATGGAGTGCTATTTCAACTAAATGATGAAGCTGATAACGGAACAAAGTGCAAAGAATTATGGCAGGTTGATATGAAAGGAAAGCAGGCAACATACCTCAGTATATTGCCGACCATATTTGATAAAATAATTGATGTTAGTGCTGATGGTAGCCAACGTTTATTTACGACTCCTAGCCAACAAGAAAAAGATATTGTTGTATTGGAATAAATCCTTTATTTTTAATGTCAACATACCATCTATATAGTCTCTAAAAATCACGAATCGATTCAATTAATTGCTGTTACATAAGGGCAATAACAGCGATGTTATTCCCCTTTTTATGCCGCATAAAACAGCACTCAGTTGGCTCTGAATATTTTTCGTTATTTAGGATAAACAAAGCCATAATTTATATGGCGAGAATGACTTTATCTAACTATGGTTAGTTATGTTTATGATATATAGCTATAATACTTTATAACGTGTTTCAGCGTTATTTAATATAACTCGTTCAAGACGTATTTTTAGGAATGCAGTGTGGCTTTCAAACTAATACAAAGGTTATATGTTCCCAACATAATATAAGTACTTAAATCCATTAAGATAACGCAGAGCTTAACGCCTTTTTCACGAAGGACTGGAATAAAAACGAAGTACAAGATGCTATGGATTTTAATAAGCTAATCTATATCGTTTTTTAAGCTAAATTCTACATATTGAAGTGTCATGGTCTGTTTACTAAGACCTGATCTTATTTGAGGTTAATAAATGTTATTACAAAAGAAAAGCTTATCCCTGAAGTTACTGCTAGTGGTTGGAGGCTTGTTGATTTTAATGTCGCTAAGTTTTATTTTAGTGAGTTCAATATCCTTAAATGATGCTGAAAAAGATATTGTTTCAGGGGTAAGTACTGAAGTTAGAGCTCAAATTGAGCAAACAGTCGCTGCTAAATCTAGTGCAATTGCTGCTGATATTTCGAGTGTTTTCAATGAAAATTACGTTTACCCGCATAAGTTAGCGAACCAGCTTGCTGCGAGTATTGAAGGTAAATTGCCAGAGCCTTATAGTCGCGGGCAGGTTGAAGCTATGGTGAAAAATAGCTTGTCGTATAGCAAAGTTTCTTCAATGTATGCACAGTTTGATGCTGATAAGTTTGACGGTGAGGATGCAAATTTCACTTCAGGTTATAGTCACTCTGTTACTAACTCAGGTAGTTTAGAAGTTTATTTTTTTCGAGAGCAAGATAATAAAATATCTCAGCAAATCGTTGACGACTCAGCAGAAAAATACGATGAAACGTTAGATGAGTTTGGCAACCGCGCAGCACAATGGTATATATGCTCAAAAGAAAGTTTAAAGCCTTGTATTAGTAACCCTTATAAATATGAAATTAGGCCTGGGTATACTGAACTTATGACGAGTTTAGTTGTACCTGTAATTGCTAATGGAGAATTTAGGGGGGTTGTTGGATCCGATCTTAATTTACCGATATTACAAGAAAAAGCACAACAATTAAAAGCGTCACTTTATGGTGGTAAATCAAGTGTATTAATTGTCAGTCAGGACGGGTTTTTGGCGGCAGCTACAGAACAAGAAGATAGCTTGGCACGTCCAATTAAAGAAGCGCTCGACAGCAGTACTGAGTTGCTGAGTATTTCTGGACAAAATAAATCGATAGTTATTGATGGTTTATTGTACGTTGTTCGGCCTATTAAAATTAATCTTGCAGATAATGAATGGCATTTAATTGTTGGTATTGATATTAATATTGCTATGTCACCCGTAGCTAAAATCTCTAATGATATTACTGAAATTATTAATAAAATATTGATCAGCTTTCTTGTGCTAGCCTTAGTTTCTACTATTTTTGCTTTAATTTTAGTTAACTTCTTTACTCGAAGTATTGTTAAACCAGTGAAAGCTGTAGCAGATAAAATGGCTGAGCTTGCTGGTCAAGGTGGTGACTTAACGCAAGAGCTTCAGGTGCATTCACATGCTGAGTTAATTAGCTTGAGTGTCGCCTTTAACCAGTTTAGAGAAACCGTTAGAGATTTATTAGAGCAAGCAAAAAAATCAGGGCAAATGGTGCTTGAGCAAAGTGAAGAAAGTAAGCACAACGCTGAACAAACCCATGCACAAATATCTCTTCAAGAGATGGAAGTTAATAGCATTGTTACGGCCATTACTGAGATGTCAGCAACAGCATCTGAAGTTGCCACTACTGCCTCTAATGCTGCAACCAATGCTGACGCCGCAAGTCACTCAATTAAAGGCACAGAATCTGACGTTTCCTTGGCTACCACTGAAATTACCACGTTGTCGAACGAGATGGCAACTGCTACAGATGCAGTAAAAGCAGTGTCAATGCGTAGTGAAGATATCAGAAAAATATTAGACGTTATTAGTGCGATTGCTGATCAAACCAACTTACTGGCTTTAAATGCTGCCATTGAAGCCGCTAGAGCTGGTGAACATGGTCGAGGTTTCAGTGTCGTTGCAGATGAAGTAAGAGCCCTAGCATCTAAAACGGCGGATTCTGTTGATGAAATATCACAAGTTATTTCTTCATTACAGGAAGAAGTGACCACGACAGTAAATCTTATTGAGCAAGGTACTGAAAAGGCTCAAGCCGCCGCATCTAAATCTAATGCCGCCTTTGTTAAAATGAAAGAAACTGTGCTTCAAATTGGCGAAGTTACTCAGCATATCATTCAAATAGCGGCAGCGGCAGAGGAACAAAGCCAAGTGTCTGAAGAGTTAAATAGAAATATGGTGATTGTCGGAGATGCCACTAAGGAAGTGCTGATTTTATCCGAAGCGTCTAAGCAAAGTGCGATGATTATTAATACTGATATTATTGAGCTAGAAAATGTGCTGAGTAAACTTAAAACCAGTAAAAACTAACGAGAGTGTTGAATAACATACCACGCAGTTTTTAGTTTGTTTTAGTTTGTTTTAGTTAGGTTAGAGGCAATAACATTTTATGTTATTGCCTTTTTTTGCTGTATTTTAATAAAGACAGTTAAGAAAATCCTCCGTACTTTTCTACTATAAAAAATTAAGAGTACCAATATTTTTACGTTAATCATCTGAAAGCCTTATCAAAATTTGAGCTAAAATAGACACTGTGCTAAAAATTTGTTCTACTTAAAGTAAACGCTTCGCGTTGAAATGGCTTAACGACCGAAGCACTGTATTTTTGCCATAACTTTTGTAGGCAGTAAATTTTGTCTGAACTCTCTAAATCACAAACGATAAAAAGCTTAACGATTACCAATCAGTTTGCTACCGATATTCTATTGCTCAATACCCCTAATGAGGTTTGGCAATATTTGGCACAGAATATTGTTGAAAAACTTGGCTTTGATGATGCAGTTATCTACACCTTAGATACAGGGGGCGAAACCTTAAGTCGCATGTCGGGCTTTGATAAAAAAACATCAGTCGGCGAAGCTAAGTTTAGCAATACTCAAATAAGAGATACCTCATCAAATTCGATGATTATTCCTTTCAATCAAGGTGTTATTGGTAAAGTAGCCGCCACTAAAAAAGCCATTTTAGTAAAAGACACGCGTGAATTTGAAAGCTATATTGTTGACGACGAAACCACGCTTTCCGAGTTGGCTGTGCCTATTTTATTCAAAGAGCAATTATTAGGTGTTATTGATTCCGAACATACCCAAGTTGACTTTTACACTGAATATCACTTGAGAACACTGACCGCATTAGCCTCGATTACCGCAATAAAAATATCTCAAATCATTAAGGTCGACGGTTTAGAAGAAATCATTGATAATTTAGAATATTCCAATAAAATTCAAGATGCTTTATTTGAGATTGCTGAGCTTACTTTTAAAACTAAAACTATTGGTGAGTTTTATCGTCATTTACATCAATGTATTGGTCGTTTAACTTTTGCCAAAAATTTTTTTGTCGCTTTGCTTAAAGATAATGGCAAAACTATTGAGTTTCCTTATGCTGTTGATGAGTTAGACCAAGATGCTTTTGATGAGTTTGATCAAGGAAAGATATTTGAAAAGGTCGCTATTGATCCCAATAATTTAAGCATTACCGGTTATACCTTATCAAAAGACAAGCCTTTTTTGTTATATGAAAAAGACATTCAAAGAATGCTCGATAACAAGGAACTCTATATTTTAGGGAGTATTCCTAAAGCTTGGCTCGGTGTGCCTTTCGGTAAAGGTGATAATAAAGGTATTGTGGTGGTACAAAGTTACAGCACTGATTTTTTATTCCAAGAAAAAGACAAGCAACTGTTATCTTTTGTCGCTAAGCATATCAATAATGCGATTGAAAGAATGGAAGCCCAACAGAAACTGCAGTTTTTAGCATTACATGATCCTTTAACGTGCTTGCCTAATCGTTCATTATTTCAAGACCGCATTCAACATGCTTTTCTACATTGCCAGAATAATCGTCTCGACAACATAGCGATACTGTTTATTGATGTCGATAGGTTTAAACAAATTAATGACAGCTATGGCCATCATGTTGGCGATAAATTACTTATTGCTATCGTAAACGCGATTACGACTACGTTAAGAAACACCGATACCTTGGCTAGATTAGGTGGTGATGAATTTGCCATATTGCTTGATGGAAAAATTGACCATGAGGCTATTTGTCGAATTACTGAAAATATTATTGTCGCTATGACGGGAGCTTTTAATATTGATGGTTTGACCATCTTCAGTAGTGTCAGTATCGGGATCGCAACTTATAGTGAGAGCCGTGATAGTGCGGAACAATTATTGATTGATGCCGATCATGCGATGTATCAAGCTAAGCTAAAAGGGCGTAACCAGTATGTTTTTTTTGAAACGCTTGAAGAACAAAAGAAATCAAGTAATGTGAAACTTGAGTATGATTTTGATAAGGCGATTAAAAATCAAGAATTTATTGGTAGCTATCAACCCTTAATTGACTTTGAGAGCGATGCCGTTATTGGCGCCGAAATTTTAGTGCGCTGGCAACATCCTAAATTAGGGCTGTTATTTCCAGATGTTTTTATTCCAACTTTAGAAAAGTCAGGACAAATTATTCAACTCGATCTTTATATGCTTAAGCTGGCGCTAAATAACCTCAGCCACTGGAATACTTGGCTACCAGAACAATTTAAACTCAATGTTAATGTCTCCACATCAGGGTTTGCATCGCAAGACTTTATTACTTATTTACAAGCTGAGCATCAGCAAGTCGCCGCTTTCACCAGTCACTTATGTATAGAAATTACCGAAGAAAGTTTGATCTTAAATATTGATGCGGTGAAGAAAAATTTAGCGATTTTGAAAAGTATTAATATTCCTGTAGCGCTGGATGATTTCGGCACCGGTTTCTCATCGCTTAGCTATTTACATCAATTTTCTTTAGATTACTTGAAAATAGATAAAAGCTTTGTTGATGATTTGAACGAAGTGGGCAATAAAGTATTGATATTAGATGCTGTGGTTAATTTAGCGAAAACATTAAAAATAAAAACCACAGCTGAAGGTATTGAAACAGAAGAACAATATCAAAAGCTAAAAGAAATTGGCTGTGATGTTGGTCAAGGCTATCATATTGCAAAGCCTATGTTTGCTAGCGACTTTAAAGATTTTATTTTAAATAAAGTGAAGCAATAAAAACCAAAACAAATAAGTTCAATCGCTTGGTTTATATCATCAGTATTTAGCTGTGCAAGCTGTTAATCGTGTTACAGAAGAGCAATATTACCTTGAACGAGACGAATATTGCCATTTTAGCTTACTTTCACCACTTGTTTACCGGTAAAACCTCCAGCCAGTTGTTTATTCAATGCGGCAGAAATATGTTCAGCATTAAATTCAACTAGGCTCACTTCCGGCACGGTTAAGTCACCTTTTGCTAAGTCTTCAAGCAACAACTTACTCATAAAACTCATGCGTTGTTGTGCGCATAAGCTGTTGGCAAGCCAAGCACCAGCAAGTGAGACAATACTAATGTTAGGTGCTTTTCTAAAAAGTAATTCTTGTTCAAAATTTGGCAATGGCTTTAAACAAGCAATATGACCACAAAAACGCATTAATTCAATATTGCGTCGCGTCGCATCACCACCAATAGCATCAAGTACCGCATCAAACCCTTGTGGTCCTAATTCATGGCGTATTTTTTGACAAAGTTTTTTGTCTTGATAATCAAAAACGACATCGGCGCCTAATGATTTGACTAATTTATGGTTACGTTTGGCTGCTGTGGTAAAAACATCAGCACCACGCTGTTTAGCAAATTGAATGGCAATTTGACCAACAGCACCAGCGCCACCGTCGATCAATAAGGTATCACCTTCGGTAATTTGTAACTTGTCGAGTGAAATTAGCGCCGTCATACCCGCGCAAGGTAAAGCTGCAGCATGCTCTGAACTAATGCCCTCAGGCACGACAGAGACCGCATAGTTTGGCACTTTAGCGTATTCACTGAGTACACCTTGCTCACCCATACTGGCATGCCACATAACACGAGTACCCATAGTGGGATAAATGCCTTTGGCTGCATCAACAACAACACCAACGGCATCTAAGCCAAGTATATGTGGGTACTGCCAATGGCAAAAACCTGTTTTTGCATATTCTGCATCTAACGGGTTAAGGCCAACATACTCTATCTTGATCAATAATTCATTATCACGGCATTGCGGTACATTCAGTTGAACATTTTCTAATCGAATCTGTTCATTGGCTTCGGGTAAAACAATGGCGCGCATAGTTTTAGCGATAATGTCATTAGGTAAAATATCAGTATCTAGCATCAAAATATCTCTATCTGTTAGGTGTGCTTAACGCATAGCTCCATTGCCCGTTAAATGACTGGTAAGCATTTACTTTAGCAAGCAAAGAAGAAATCGTTGAATCAACAGCATTTTCTTGTGCTATTAAAACATCCTGACGGGCATCTAACAACTCTAAGTAAGGTATTTGACCTTCTTCGTACATGGCATTTGCTTGGAGAAATGCTTTATTAGCAAAGTGATAACGCTGTTCTGAAAACTCTTGCTTCTGCGCTTGATTGAGCAAAAACTGTAAAGCAAGTTCACTTTCACTCAGGGCACTTAACACCACTTGTTGATAATCACTATAGGCTGCTTGCGTTAAAAACTGTTGGGCATCTCGTTGTGCTAACAAGGCAGGGTAACTCAGTAGTGACCACTGTAATTGTGGTGCAACTTGCCATTGTTGCTGAGTATCGCTAAAACCATTGCTACCTATGCTGACGACACCAGCAAAGCTGGTTAAACTAATATCAGGCAATAATGCTTTGCTGGCTGAAACACTTAAGCTATTGGCTTGGCTAAAGTCATAAAGTGCGCGGCTAATATCTGGCCTTAGCGCAATGGCTTTATTTGGCTCGCTTAAGGAAACACTAAACTCATGCTGTAAAATAGCTTGCTCGTTGGTTAATTTCAGCTCTTGTGCTAAACGACCGGTTAATACCGCCAATGTTGATAAATCTCGGTACTTAGCGTATTCAATTGCTGGCATTAAGGCTTGTTGTTGTCTAAGTTGCGCCATGGTTCGATTTAAGTCGAGATCGTTGGCAACACCTTCGTCAACACGCGCTTGTAGCACCTCAATACTTTGTCTTAAGGCTTCTATTTGCAAAGTAAGGATATGTTGTTTTTCAACATTACCTTGATAACTTACAAAGCCTTTAACCACTGATGAAACCACTTCAATTTGTAATAAACGCACTTTTTCGGCTTGGCTCATGGCTGAAGTATTGGCGGCATCAACTAAGGCGGTAATACGACCAAATAAATCCAACTGCCAATTGAGCGCTAAATTAGCACTTGACTGGCGAGCGTTTGTTGCACCTAAGCCACTACGCTGAGCACCAATTTCAACACCACCTTGCGGTAGGTATTGCGCTTGTTGTTCACCTAACCGCGCTAAAGCACTTTTCAGGGTTAATTGACTGGTGTGTAAGTTGTGATTATTCGCTAATGCATCAGTAACTAATTGATTAAGTTGGCTTGAATCAAGCTTTTGCCACCAGTTCGTTTCATTTTTACCGCTTAGCTCTCCGGCAATATTTGCTTTAGCGACAAAGTCACTCACTAAGTTTTGTTCATTTGCCGTATCAATTTTACTTGCACAGCCAGATAACAATATCGTTATTATCACCGCACGGGCAGCGAGGCTGGATTTAAGCTTTTTCTGTAGCAAGTTAATCATCAGACAACTCCTGTGTTTTTGCTTTCTTACGGGTTACTAGCATGTAAAAAACGGGGGTGAACAATAAGCCAAATACCGTGACACCAATCATGCCCGAAAATACGGCGTTACCCATGGCGTGACGCATTTCTGCCCCGGCACCTGTTGCTAATACCAGTGGCACAACACCGGCAGTAAAGGCAATTGAGGTCATTAAAATTGGGCGTAAACGCATACGACAAGCCTCAAGTATTGCTGCTAAATGTGATAAACCTGAGTCGTGTCTATCTTTGGCAAATTCGACCATCAATATCGCATTTTTCGAGGCTAAGGCGACCAGTACTATCAAAGCAATTTGGGTAAATATATTATTATCTGAACCGACAAACCAAACGCCAAGTAAGGCAGAGAAAATAGTCATAGGGACAATTAAAATAATTGCCAGTGGTAAGCGCAAGCTCTCATATTGAGCGGCGAGTACCATAAAGACTAGTAGCACCACTAATGGGAAGATATAAACCATGGTATTACCCGCCAGTACTTGTTGGTAGGTGACTTCGGTCCACTCATATTCAATGCCAGCAGGCAATACTTCTGCTAGTACTTTTTCAATAGCCAGTTGTGCTTGGTCTGAACTGTAACCCGGTGCTGGGCTACCATTAAGCTCAGCACTTGGATAACCGTTATAATGCATCACACGGTCTGGACCAATCGTCGGTGTGACGGTTAATACCGAGCCGAGTGGCACCATGTTACCTGCGCGATTGCGTACTTTTAGGTTCAGAATTTGCGCAGGGTCTTGACGATAATCTGCATCGGCCTGGGCGTTAACTTGGTAAGTTCGGCCAAATATGTTGAAATCGTTGACATAAACAGAGCCTAAGTAAATCTGTAAAGCGTCAAATACTTCATTTAATGGGATGCCTTGAATAAGCGCTTGCTCACGATCAATATCAATATCCATTTGTGGTACTTGAATACGAAAACTTGAGTAAAGCCCCATTAAAGCAGGATCTTGTTGTGCTTTACCAATAACCGCTTGTAAGCTATTGAACAAGGTTTCAAAGCCTTTGTTTGCTCTATCTTCAATTTGTAGTTTAAAACCACCGGTTGTACCTAAGCCTTGAATTGGCGGCGGCGGAAATACTGCAACGAAGGCTTCATCAATAGCGGCAAAACGTTGATTTAACTGCGCGGCAATCGCCATGGCAGACTGGCTGGGATCTGTTCTATCGGCAAAAGCATCTAATGGCGTAAAAACAATACCGCTGTTCGGACTATTGGTAAAACCATTCACGGATAAGCCTGGAAAGGCAACCGTGTGGGCAACCCCTGGCACTTCTAAGGCAATTTTTTGCATTTGTGCCAGTACATCTTGCGTACGATCAAGACTGGCAGCATCAGGTAATTGGGCAATAGATACTAAATATTGTTTATCTTGTTGTGGAATAAAGCCACCAGGCACAGCATCAAATAATTTAATTGTACCGCCCACTAAAGCGATATAAGCCACCATCACAACAACGGTCATACGGATAAGTTTCTGTACGAGTTTTTCATAGCCATTTGCACCGCGATTAAATACTCGGTTGAAGGGTTCAAATAACCAACGACCAAACAATTTATTCAACAAACGCGTAAAGGCGTCTGGTTTTGCGTCATGCGGTTTTAATAACAAAGCTGCTAACGCTGGCGACAAGGTCAGTGAATTAAAGGCTGAAATAATCGTTGAAATCGTGATAGTTAAAGCAAATTGCTTATAAAACTGTCCTGATAAACCGGTAATAAAAGCGGTTGGAATAAATACCGCACTTAATACTAAGGCAATGGCAATAATAGGGCCGGTTACTTCGCTCATCGCAACACGCGTTGCTTCTAGTGGCGATAAACCTTTTTCGATATTACGTTCAACATTCTCCACCACCACAATGGCATCATCGACCACGATACCGATCGCTAAAACTAAGCCAAATAGCGATAGGGTATTAATCGACACCCCTAACCATTGCATCACGGCAAAGGTACCAATCAGTGAAATAGGCACGGCAATTAATGGAATGATCGATGCCCGCCAGGTTTGTAAGAATACGATAACAACAATAACAACTAAGGCAATTGCTTCTAATAAAGTGGTAATAACCGCATCAATAGAGCCGCGAACGAAAACTGTTGGGTCGTACACTATGTCGTATTCAACACCGGCTGGAAAATCATTTGCTAAGCGTGCCATGGTTTCACGTACTTGATCAGAAAGCTCAATTGCGTTTGAACCCGGACGTTGGAAAATAGGCATAGCGAGTGCTGGTTGGTTATCAAGTTCAGCTCGAAGTGAATATGAGTCTTGCCCTAATTCAACACGAGCAATATCAGATAAACGCGTTAATTGGCCTTGGTCTCCCACTTTGATAATAACTTGTTCAAATTCTTCGATATTGTTTAAACGGCCTTTAACGTTTAACAATATTTGAAATTGGCTATCGTTAGAGATAGGTTGTGCGCCTAAACTACCTGCAGCAACTTGTTGGTTTTGAGCACGTAATGCGGCTACTACATCTGTTGCTGTTAATTCACGTGATGCCAAGGCATCTGGGTTTAGCCATACGCGCATGGCGTATTTACCGCCACCAAATAAACGAATATCGCCAACGCCAGATAAACGGGCAATTTCATCTTTAATGTTTAGATCGGCATAGTTAGATAAGTACGCCGTATCATGGGTTTTTTCGGGTGAGTATAAATGCACTACCATAGTTAAATCAGGTGATGATTTTTCAGCAACCACACCTAAGCGTTGTACTTCTTCAGGTAAACGCGGCAAGGCACTGTTAACACGGTTTTGTACTTGCACTTGTGCTCGGTCTAAATCAGTACCTAGGGCAAAAGTAACTGTAAGCGTCATACGGCCATCGCTGGTCGCTTGTGAAAACATATAAAGCATGTTTTCAGTGCCGTTAATTTCTTGCTCGAGCGGTGTTGCCACCGTTTGTGCAATAACCGTTGGGTTGGCACCTGGATAACTGGCAGTGACAACAACGGTCGGCGGGACAACTTCTGGGTATTCGCTAACCGGTAATTGAAATAATGAAATACCACCACCGATCAAGATGATCAGTGACAATACCGCCGCAAAAATCGGGCGTTGAATAAAAAAGTGAGAAAAATTCATGTTCAGCTCTTAGTACTTAGCAACAAGGCTAGCATCGTCAAATGTAGATAAAGTAAATGCGATATCCGTGCTATCAATGGTGACGGTATTCGGGTTAACAGGCATGCCAGGACCAACACGCGCTGGACCGTTAACAGCAATAATATCGCCTTCGCTTAAACCTGATGTAATAGCACGGAGTTTTCCGTAACGCTCGCCGATTTCAACTAACTTGTAGGCAAGCACATTGTTTTTATCCAAAGTTAGTACGAAACGATTCTTTAAATCTGTACCTATGGCACGCTCCGGCACAATAATTTGCTCAGTAATGGCATTAGCCGCCAGTTTAATACGAGCAAAAGAACCGGCTCGTAACTGGTCGTTTATTTGCTCATGTTCGCCTTCAAAAATTGCCCGTACACGCAATGTGCCGGTTGACGCGTTAATGCGGTTATCAATGAAATTAATATAACCTTCGTGAGCAAAGCTTTGCTCACCTACTTTTTGCATAACTACTTGTTGCTTGCTAGTAGCAGTGACATTAGCAAATGAACTATTCCAAGTGCGTTCATCAATATCAAAATAGGCATACATTTCATTATTAGAAACAATTGACGTGAGTACGCTTTGGCCAGCAAGCACGTTATTACCACGGGTGATGTTAGCGCGTGAAATTACGCCATCAATAGGTGAACGAATGGCAGTAAACTCTAGGTCAAGTTGTGCAGAAGTTAGCTGGGCTTGTAATGCGGCTAATTGTGCTTCACGTTGATGTAAAGTTGAGGTGCGAGCTTGCGCTTGTTCTGTTGATATGGCATTTCGCTCTGTTAAGCGTATAGCACGTTTTGCTTCACTTTTTGCTTGATTTAAGGCCGCTTTAGCACTGAGAATTTGTGCTTCTAAGCTAGCGACTACTGCGGCAAAAGGGCGGTCATCAAGTTGAAATAATAAATCGCCTTGTTTTACATCATCGCCTTCTTTAAAAGTTATCTGATCAATAACGCCTGATACGCGTGGCATCAGTGCCACTTCTTCAGGTGACTCTAAACGTGTTGTATAGGTGTGCCAGCTTTGTACTGGTTTCACTAATACCTGTGCAACATCAATCGGTTGTAGTGGTTGTTGTGCAGATTTTTGCGCTGACTCATCAGTACAACCGGTAATAGCTAAACTGATAGTGAGAATGGCGACAATAATTAATGTTTTATTCATAGTGGTGCTCTTTTGCCCATATTGGTATTACTTAAATTCATGACGTGCATGATACGGAACTAATATGTGCAAAAAAAGCATAGATTTTTAAATTCATTAGTGCCAATATTGCACCAATTGAAATTTACTGAAAATAAATTATGGATATCACCAGTCGATTACTCATGCTGTTAGATGTTGTTGAACACGGCTCGTTTGCTGGTGCAGCAACAAGTCGTAATATTGACCGTTCAGTGATCTCAAAACAAATCAGCCGACTTGAAGATGACTTAGGCGTAAGGCTGTTGAATAGAACAACTCGGTCTTTTTCGCTCACCGCTGCAGGTGCGGAAATGATAAAAAAATCCCGAGAGCTGCGTGAGTTATTAGGACAAACGGTTAGATTAGCTGAAAACTACCATCAAGAGCCGCGTGGGGTTTTAAAAATAACGTCATCGACAATTATTGCTAAGCGTTATTTACAGCCCGTGATCAATGACTTTCAAAAACGTTTTCCGCAAGTTGAAGTTGAATTGCGCTTAGATGATCGTGTGATGGATATTGTTGCAGAAGGCTTTGATTTAGCGTTTCGTGTCGGTGAACCGAAAGATTCGACACTGATCGCGCGCAAACTCGCCCGTAATCGCATGATTATTCTAGCGTCACCTGAGTTTATTGATACTTATGGTATGCCGAAAAATATAGACGAATTAGCGTTATTGCCGGTGGCGAACTATACCAGTACGTCTTTACGTGTTACCACAATTAAGTACCTTGATGAGCACGGTGAGAGAGTTGAAAAAAACATGAAAAGTGTTTTTCGCGCGAACGATGGTGAAATATTGTTATTAAAAGCACTTTCAGGCACCGCATTCGTTGTTATGCCTGCATTTATTGTTGGTAGTGAAGTGGCCGATGGTCATTTAGTACCGATCCTTCCAGACTTAAAGTTGTTAGATTACAGTGCTATGTATGCGATTTACCCGCATCGCTATTTACCGGTAAGAACGCGATTATTTCTGGATGCCGTTCGTGAATATATTGGTAAAGATATTCCTATTTGGGAGTCTAATATTCCTAACTTTGAGCGTTTATATCAAGGTGGTTGACCCAAAAAACCGTGATTATTGCTCGGTATTTAATATTCTAAGGGTATACACGATACTAGGGGTTGTTGCTCTTTCATTTTATCGCTCTGTTGTGTTTGAAAAAGTTGGCAATCTAGGCGTGTCATATAATATTTGGTTGCTCCAAATGCATATTAAGCACAGCTTACCGCGTCCTGCTCACGCTAAGTACCTAGATCCTGTAACCCACAAATATTGACGCTTTTTCAAGACAAGCCAAGAGGCTATGTGTAATCACCAAAATTAGCTAATACCAATTTTACTAAGCTCTGATTGGGAACCAACTTAATAAACTTGGTATTATATCGCTTTGTAGGTTGATTTTTCTTATTGGTCTGCATATGAACTGGGCATAAATCGCTTGCTAGCGTTGTGACTTTTTCAAATAAATGAGTGTTTGTGGTTGGTTGATTATTATGCAACTATTGTTGTTATACTCAGTTCTAGGGCTGTAAAAATAAAATAATAATCGTTAAATGACAGGGAGTTTATTTTGACATATTCATTTCAATACTTACGTACACCATTAGCAATGTTCAGTTTAGCTTGTTTGCTCGCCGCCTGTGGTGGAGAACATACTTATATTGGCACGCCAGCGCCTACTGTTCCAGAGCCAACACTACCCCCTACGGTGGTTACTCCAGTACCTTCATTTGATAACGACGGTATTCTAACAGCCAATATTCGCTGGACAGATTATGGTGTGCCTCACGTTACGGCAGATAACCTTGAAAGCATGTCTTATGGGGTTGGTTATGCATTCGCAAAGGATAATATCTGTATCTTGGCTGATCAAATTGTTAAATATAACTCTCAGCGCGCAAAATACTTAGGTCCGGACTTAATTGCCGCTTCAGGGGATTCAGAACATTTAATTAATGATTTTGGCTTCTTAACCTTGGGTATTAGAAAGCACGCAGAGCAAAATATTAACGCCTTATCCGCTAATAGTCAGGCACTATTGTCTGGTTATGCTCAAGGCTATAATAAATACTTGGCCGATACCGGTGTTAGCAATATCGATAGTGCCTGCGCTAATATGCCTTGGGTGCAACCGATAACTGATATTGATGTGTTAACGTATTCTCTGGGAATTGCTTTGTTACCCGGTGCAGCAAACTTTCTTGGACCGATGTTTCTCGCTGCTCCTCCTGGAGAAAATTATATACCGTACCAACAAAGTGTTAATGCTAGTGGCTACCAAGTTAACGCCAAACCAATAGTGAAACTACCAGCAATAAATCCAGGTGATTTAGGTTCAAATGGTTGGGGCTTAGGCAAAGATAAAACTGAAAATGGCAAGGGTATGGTGCTGGCTAACCCGCATTTCCCCCATACTGGTAATTTACGTTTTTGGCAGTTTCATATCACTATTCCTGAGCACTTAAATGTCATGGGGGGCTCATTAACAGGTATGCCAGGCGTTGTTAATATTGGTTTTAATGAACATGTTGCTTGGACACATACTTTCTCTTCAGCAGAGCATTTTGTGGTTTATCAACTAACATTGAATCCCAATGACCCCGCACAAATGTCGCAAGTAATTGATGGTGTTAATCGTGTTATTACGCAAAAAGAATTTGTTATTGATGTTGCTGTAGCGCCAGGGCAAACCATTAAATTAGCCAAAAAAAGTTATTCAACACATCATGGCCCTATGATTATTATCCCCGGTAGCTTTGAATGGGGACCTGGTGGCAGTGCTTTTGCGATTAAAGATGTGAACTTAGGCAATGTGGATATTATTGATCATTGGTTGGCGATGAATTTAGCCGGTAATATTGCCGAATTTGAACAAGCTTTCCAAGATTATGATGGTGTCATTTTTAATAACACGATGTCAGCAGATAGCGAGGGAAATGTTTATTATGTTGATGACTCTCCCGTGCCTTATTTAACTGATATTGCGCTCAAGGAAATGACTACCAATCCTTTACTTATTGGTGCTAAGCAAGCCGCCGGCTTTACAATATTACCCGGTTTCTTATCGGCATTCGATTTTGAACGTGCTGTGCCTTATGCAAATGCACCTAAGTATTCAGGTACTGATTATGTACAAAACTCTAATGATAGTTTCTGGTTAACTAATCTTAATGCACCAATAACCGGTATTTCACCGCTATATGGAAAAGTTGAAAATGAGCAATCGTTACGATCACGCATGGCACATAAACTACTAGCTGATAGTGCCGGCAGTGATGGCTTATTTAATCTGCAAGAGCTTGAACTAGCTTTACTAAATAATCGTAGTTATTTAGCTGAAGATATTCTCGCTGAGTTATTGTCTATTTGCCAAGCACAAGGAAGTACAGCTGTTGCTCTTGGAGCAGGCAATATAGATATTAGTAGTGGTTGTTCAGCGCTGGCGCTTTGGGATGGCACAATGAATAAAAACAGTAGCTCTGCACATTTATTTAGAGAGTTTGCTTTTTTGTTTGCTCAAAACCCTCAATGGCAACAAGGCTTTGCTGTTGACAGTGCGACAACAACACCAAAAGGCTTAGTGAATAATACGACTACCCTTGAACAGTTTGCTCAAGCTATTGTTAATGTTGAATCTGCAGGCTTTGCCTTGGATGCCACACTGGGTAGCGTGCAATTTGTTGAACGAAGCTTACCAGATGGTAGTGCTTCAGGCGTGAAAATTCCATGGGCCGGGGCGCATAATATTGAAGGTGGCTTTAATGTTTTTAGCCCCATGACTATCAATGACGGCACGCTATTGCGTCGACATAATTACTCAGCACAAAATATGGATTCGCCTTTGAGCGCAGACTCTGCAGGCTATCATATTAATAGCGGTAGTAGTTGGATGACTGTTGTTAACTTTACTGATGATGGTCCAGTTGCTCGTGGTTTACTGACTTACTCTCAATCTAGTGAATATGGTAGTGATCATAACTTAGATCAAACCTTATTATATTCACAGCAACCTCAACTTAGACCTTTACGTTTTACTGAGGCCGATATAGAAGCAAATAAAGTGTCAGAAATGACGATTACTTCGACAGTATCGAGTAATTAGTTAGCAGCTATAAACAAAGAGGCCAGCATTTATGCTGGCCTCTTTGTTTACAGATAATTTATTTAGTAATTGATGCAAGTTCGATAGTTACTTGATCTAAGCCTAAATCTGATATTTTGCGATTAAACTCTGATTGTTTAGTGCTAATTAAAGATATTCCTTCAACAATCATGTCATAGGCTTTCCATTGCTGTGTCTTGCTATCTTTGCGCATTTGAAATGTTAGTTTGATATCTGGCTTACCAGTATCGACTATTTTGACATCAACCGAAGCAGATCTGGCGTTTGCTTTTAAATTAGTTTCAGGTTCAAACAAGACCTTTTGATTTTTATATTGGGTTAATGCGTTAGCATAAGTACGCACTAAATATGCACGCATTGCCGTAATAAACTTTACCCTTTGCTCAGGGGTGGTTTTTCTCAAATGTTTACCTAAAATTTTAAATGCTGCATATTGATAATCTACTGACGGCATTAACTCTTCTTCGACAATATCTCGCATTAGCTCAGGAAACTTATTTAAAGCCTCTTGATTATTGGCAATTCTAGTAAACAAACTATTACCTGTTACTTCGATAACTTGATAGGGAGAAACTGATGGCGTAGCCTCAGTTGCAATACTATTTTGAATAAAGCCAGTAAGTAATACCAGAAGTATTAGGAGCTGTTTCATGACGATCCTTGCGAAATAACGTTAAAGTGTGATGGTATTTATATTGCTAGCTATTATACATACCGACCGCACGGTCTGTAAATGACTTTTAGGATTAAGATAGAAGATAAAGTGTTAAGAAGTGTTAACTCAAGACGTAATTAATGGTTATTAAGCTTTGAGCTGTTGAAGATAGCGACAAAGTTCTTTGATGACTTTGTCAAAAAGCTCTTTATTTAATGTACTCTTACTTAAACTTGAAGAGCCATGAAAGGTTGAAACAATAAAGTAGGCGACTTGACTAAAATCTAGATCAGGTTTTAGCTGCTTGCTAACTCGTGACAAATTAGTGGCGATTAATAAGTTTAACTGTTGTTGCATCGCTAATATACGAATACGAAAGCCTTCATTAACGCCAGACATTTCTTGGCAGAGGTTGTTTAGCGGGCAGCCACAAATGATTTCATCGCAAGTCATCTCTTTAGACATTGAACTGAAAAAGTCGCATAAACCTTGAATTGGATCTTCAGACTCTACTGGTGGTTGCCAAAGTGCAATAAAAGCAGGCGCATATACTTCTTCAAATACCGCATAGCCAAGCTCCATCTTATTAGAAAAGTGATGATACAGCGCACCTTTAGATATTTCACAACGCGCTAAAATACAAGATAAGCTCGTGGCAGTGAAACCCTTTTTATGAATTTCATCAGCACTTATCTCAAGTATTTTGTTACGGGTTTGTTCAGCATCTCTCATGAATTTATCTTAAAGCAGCGAAAATGATAATAGTGTTAGTTTAACCGACCGGTAGGTCGGTTGTAAAGTTTATACCAAGTTTATTAAGTTTGTTCCTGATCATTCCAATATAGAACTAGAAGGTTTCTAATGAAGCTGGATCGGATTTTTGGCGGGATATTGAGCTGAAAGATACGGCTTAAGCTCATTGTTGCTTATGGAAGTTCATTTCAGCACGCTAACTTTTACCAGACTTTAGACATTAAGCTTTAAAAGTGCACAATCACGCCAACAAAAGCACCTTTAAATTCAAGATCAGTATCTAAATTATGTAAATCTTCAAACTCGATTTTCATGACTCGATACCCTAAGGCCAGATTAAAATCCATCTTGCTGATATAAGCTAGGTTGTAATTTAGACCAACTTGATAGTCAAAAAGTGAATGGTCATCTATCAATGAAAAATCCCCTTGAGCAAATAAACTTAGCCCTGTTAATGGCAAGCTAATGTTGGTAGCTGCATACAGCATAGGTACAATTTCGTCGGTTTTTATTTTACCTGTAGGAGTAACTGAACTTGATGTTGATGTTGATGGACAAGGGTTGCCTTGCGATGTTTGTAGGCAATCATCATAATCAATAATTGTTTGCCCTGTAATAATAACAGCACCATTAAAATCTCTCGCGCTTAAACCCAAATCAAATGAAAATAAGTCGTTATCAAATAACCCATAATATAAGGTGTAGTCCAAATAACTGACGTTAAAATTGGCATTAGCATCAGTATCAATTAGAAAAGTTTCATCGCCGAAGCTAAATACTTGCGTTAAATTAGCTCTACCTGTGGTAGCAATTGTAGTACTTGAGATACGAACATTAGGGAGTAAAGGATAAGGATGTACAATGGCAACAAAGAAGTTATTTTGCTGTTCTTTTTTTAGATTGAAATCAATTAGTGTATTTTTTTCACCCAAAATACCACTGGCTTCACTTTGCCAAGTTTGGCCGCCCAAATATAAACCAACCTTATTATTTGCTTTTGGGGTAAAAGTAAAAGCTGCTTGTACGTTAGCCGTAAAAAGCATAGCAAGCGTTGCTGCCAAAGCCGTTTTTTTCATCGAGTTACTCTCCTTATTTACCAATGGCTATATTCCATGTTTTAACTATTTAGCATCACTTTTATAATCACAAGTGCTCATAAAAGAGCGATTTATATGATGTTCGATTGTAGTTCATATGACGATTAAAGTTAATAAAAGCTTATTAATTAAGTGTTTATATCGAATAGTTAGGGTATTTAATCCCACAATCTAATAAGCTTGAATGGCAATCATCGTCTAGTCCTGCCATTTTTTCACGCCATCTAGCTGACTTGCTTGTCGCTTAGTTTAAATAGTGCCATCGCTATCCTTCGCATTATATTAAACATTAAGTGATCCCTGCTTTTACAGTGCTCAATGCAAGAGTCAGTTATTAATTAAAATTTTTCAGAAAAGTAGCGCTCATATTGAGTTACCAATATGCTCATTATGCCTTGCTCTGATCGCTACTTGTTCTATAAATTCAGTTTATAATGATCTTGCGTAAGTTATTAATAAAAAGCTTATTTATTGTTGATAATAGGTTCAGTATATGAATTTATTTCTTTTTCAGAGCGCATCAAGTGCTAATTAATCATCACTTCTAGTCATCGTTGTAATTGACTGTGTAGATTTACACAGAGATACCTAATTATATATTTCAAGCACAGGCAATTAGTTGATAGTCAACGTGCCACTTTTAAATACTTCTAGCCTAAAATAACATGTTTATTTAGTGTCTAAAATCTAGATTTTATTAAAGTGTAATAATGTCTACTCTGTAGGAAGACTAGTCGGGTTGATTAAGATTTTTAATAATCGTTTGGGTGGCTAAACCGTCCTTAAAATATACAGATTGTTCATTAAAAAAATGCTCCTTATGGTTAAGACTATTCGTCAGACCTCAATTTCACTTGGTGATTGGCAATCTCAAAAATTATGTACAGCCGCATACCGGCGCCGCAAAAAATGTAAATTAAATGCTGATTTTTCTTATCACGTGACGCGTTTATCATTATTTATAACCTTCCAGCGTTTAGTCAATTTTGGGCTTAGTAGATTACTATGAAAAATGACTATTATTTTCATCATCACTTTTTCTTACTTCACCAATAGTTAGTTAAATTTACCATTTCTTTCTATTTCTTGAGTTGCAGTGCTTTTAATTTTTTTAATTTCAATGAGTTATTTATGGCGTTGTTTTTGCTCAGTAACTGAATCTTAATTTATAAGGGAAGTATAATGTTATTGGATATTCAATCACTTAGTCATCAATATCAGAGTGGCAAAAATACTGAGTTTGCAATCAACTCACTGTCACTGCAAGTTGAGCCAGGAATTTTGGGTTTGTTAGGTCCAAATGGTGCAGGGAAATCTAGCCTGATGCGAATTCTTGCAACGATTACAAAACCAACCCAAGGAAATATCTTTTGGCAAGGGCAAGATATTATTAAGTCACCTCAAATATTGAGGAATGAATTGGGTTACTTGCCACAATATTTTGGGGTATATGATCAGTTATCAGGCATCGAGTTTTTGCAATACATCGCTAGCTTAAAAGGATTAGATAAATCAATAGCAGATCAGACCATTGAAGCTTTGCTTCATAAACTCAACCTAACGCACGCTGCGCATATGTCATTAAAAGGCTATTCTGGTGGTATGAAACAGCGTATTGGTATTGCGCAGGCTTTACTTAATGATCCCAAGTTGCTGATTATTGATGAACCAACCGTTGGCCTAGATCCACAAGAACGTGCTAATTTTCGCCAGTTATTAACCGAGTTGGCAGGTGAACGTTGCATACTATTCTCTACGCATATAGTGACAGATGTTGAATCAATTGCAGATCGCATTGCGATTATGCACTCAGGGCATTTAATTCAATCAGCATCACCCAATACACTTCAACATAAAGTCGCCAATAAATGCTGGCAACTAACGGTCAATTTCAGTGAACTTAAACAGTGCCAGCATGAATTCATTGTTAGCCATAGTGTGCGTAAAGAAACCATGGTTGAACTTAATATTGTTGCTGACTATTGTCCTGATGCAAGAGCTATTTCAAGAGCACCGTCATTAGAAGATGCTTACCTTTACTTTACCTGTAACCGACCGGCCGCACTGGCTATGCGAGGGTAAGTTAATGAATCAAGTATGGCAATGCATCAATGCTGATTTTAAACAACGGACCCGCCAGCAGAGCTTTGTAGTTACACTTTTGGCGATGTCGGTATTAACATTACTTTTTTTCCCTTCTCCGGATGCTGATTATCAAACGCTAGTGATCAATGGTTATCGGGGGAGCTACAATAGCGCTTGGCTTGGTGTATGCCTAGCTATGATGAACGTTTTGTTTTTACCTGTTATCTGTTTTTATTTGGTTAAAAATGCCCTTGAATTAGACCGACAATCAATGACCGGCGAACTCATCGCCGCTACGCCTATTAGTAAGCTAAAATTTTTATTAGCTAAATGGTGCACCAGTGTCGTTATTTTGATTTCTATTGTGCTGGTTATGCTATTGAGTAGTATTGCTATCCAGCTTTATTATGGCGAGAGTTATCACATAAACCTTTGGGCGTTAGCCTGGCCACAGCTAGTTTTTGTCTTGCCTATGTTATTAGCTATTGCCGCTATCGCGCTAATGTTTGAGTCAATTAAGTGGCTTAAAGGCGGGTTAGGTAACGTGCTTTATTTTTTCTTATGGATTGGCTCTATTGTTCAAACCATTGAAAGTGCTTCTGGGATCGGTGCATTGCTCAACCAATTAGATGCCGAAGTTGTAAAGCGTTTTCCATTACAGCAAGGTGGGACCAATATCGGGGTAAGTATCAGTAATGAAGCCAATGAAATAAACACTTTTGTTTGGCAAGGCATAGAGCCGACAATAATGCACCTGTGGGGAGCACTGCCTTTATTTTTTATTTGTCTTAGTTGTTTAACGTTAACCTATTTATTTTTTGATCGTTTTAGCCAAAACGCCATACCTGAAAATAAACCAACTTCATGGTTAAATTTCACCTTAAAAACTAAAGTGGGTGGCCAACTTGATAGGTTTTTTGTTGCTTTAAGCAAGCATTTTGCCTTTACCCGCCTGTTACGATTAGAGTTAAAATTAATACTTAAAGGTCATTCAGTGTATTGGTTTATCGGTTTACTGGTGTTAAATATCGTGCAATTGTTTATCAGTCAAAAATTGCTTATTAGCCTTGTTTTACCTATTTCGTGGTTATGGTGTGTGTTGGTGATCTCTCAGCTAGGGCAATTAGAAAAACAAGCTAATACTTCTGAGTTGATCACATACAGTAAGCAATCATCCATTTTACAAAGCTTTGCCTGCTATTGTGCGGCATGGATATTATTAGCTTTAGCAAGTATGGGCAGCGTTGTCCGTTTCACTGGCAGTACTGAGTGGTTGTTGCTCGTGCAATTGATTATCGCCATTTCATTTACCGTATCACTTGCCTATTTTTGTGGCGCGTTTACTGGCACAAAACGGACGTTTGAAGTGCTTTACCCTGCACTTTGGTACATGGGACCCATTCAAACCGCATTATATGTCGATTTTTTTGGTGTTAATAGTCAAGCAAGTTGGCAGGCAGGCGTGCCTTATTATTTTATCGCTATTTCAGTAAGCTTACTCATGTTAACGATTAGTGCTAAAAGCACAGGTTAATCTATGTAAGCTGAACTTTGAATGATAATTTCTTGATGTTCAAATTAAATCAATGACGTATATGATAGCTTTTGCAAAGCTAAAATAACCATATGCGCCATCAATATCTTATTATATTATCAAGGCAAAATATTTATCAATAGAGGGCTATTTATCAACGTTTTAACGCTAAAAATGGGATAAAAGGGAATGTTGATAAGGGCTGACTTGTTCTAATGTGATCGTTAATTAGATGAAGTAAATGACTAAAAGCTTTAAGCCAGTAAAGTATTCTAATTTTCTGGGTCTTCCTTATATATTAGAGATGCGAAATACAATCAGCATTTACGTTGAATCTTAGGTGGTAAAGCCTGCAATGTAGCGAAGGTTTCAGTATTAAAGAGAAGTTGTGAGCTGAAAATAGGCGCAGTCACTAGGCATCGACTTTTATAGTATGCCCCAGAATTATTGGAAATAGTACAAGTGTAACTCTCAGCAATGACACAATATCAATTAAGCAAAGTATAATGAGTAAACGATGATATTAAGGTATATAACTGATAATATTATCTGCTCAAGTTAATGATATAACTAACAATAAAATTTTATTATACAGGCATCGCAAACATAGACCGTTTATGTATACAGACTATCCCGTCTAATGCGTTGATGGCCAATAAACTGTGGTCTTCAAAAGCTACATCTCCAGGTTGCGAGGTATGCTGACAATTTATGAACTCTAGATGAGATGCCACCCATAAAGTTTGATCTAATTTTACAATTAGGCCTATATGGCCAAAGCACCGTTTCTGTATTTTGATTTCATTTATTGGTGCATTCCAATCTAAAACTCTCTCTGACATCTCAATTTTTGACCAATAGGAGTGATTCACTTGCGGGCTAGCAGATTTGTAGTATTTATTAATGTTTTCAAGAAAAACTTTCAATAACCTGCCAGATTCAAGGTGTATTTTTATCATTAACGTAGTCAGGCTTTCATTGGCAGATTGCAGTATTTTAGCTTGTAAAATAACATCCCCAGAATCAAAATTATTAGAGATTTTGTGGATAGTCACTCCTGAAAATCCAGGCCTTTTTATTAAATACGGTAAAGGAGTAGGTCCCCGTCCTTCGGGTAATAATGTCGGATGTATATTGATGGCATATTTCACATTGGTATCAGGAAGTAAATAAGCATATTCAGCAACTATGAACATTTCTGCCCCTAAAGAGATCAAATCATTGAGCTCAGTTAAGTCAGGTTTGTGCTCACAAATAGTGATATCACTTTTCTCACATAACCTATCGATAATAGATGAATCATGCGCATAACTATTTTTATATACTCGCAATATTTGGTGTTCTTCATCCAACAAATACTTTAAACACGAAGAAAATAAATTATTTCCGAAGTAAACTACTTTCATAAGCTTTTTTCTTTATTTCAAAATAGTGTTCCTCGATGGGTATAGCGATGATCATCATCGCTATACATCTTGGCTCTATGTAATTTTTACCAGGAAGCAGCTAAAACCTAAGTGTTAGCTGCATCAATTCTATTAAGATATTATTGCTTAATGTTTATGGGGGGCTTTTGGCTGCTTATCGCGAGTTGATGAATGGGTGTGAATAACTTTCCAGTCACCGTCAATCTTGCGAAATAAAAAGGTTTGATAGCCCGTTTTATCAAATACTTTACCTGAGTTTTTAACTTTTCCTTGCACTTCACTATCAGCAATAGCCCAGGCAAAATCTTTATCACTGCCTTCAAATGTTACTTCTATGTTGGAAAAGTCTAATTTGAGGTATTCCATTGCGTCTTTTTCAGGTTCAACATGATGATTTACTAAACTGTCTAACCCTGGGTTTTGACCGCCAGATTCGATATATCTAGCACCTTGAAAATTCAGATAATTTTTTCTAAAAGGCGTGCCATCACCATTTTCCCAGCCAAATTTAATACCGTCGATAATTGTAATAATTGCTTGTATGTCTTTATCGCTATGCGCTTTATCATTATGAGCAATGGTAAAAAAACTGACAACAAGTAGTAATAGCGCCGTCATATATTTGTTCATATTTGTTTATCCTTTATTTATTATTGTTGTTTTATTTTTTACTAATGAGACCAGTGGATGTGTACAATTTTCCATTTACTCTCTATTTTTTGAAGGATCATGCTTTCCATACCTTCGCTGTTTATTTGTTTGCCCTTAACGTCCCCTGTTAATTTTGTTCTAGACGTAGAATAGGCAATATTACCTAGCACGCTAACCTCATGCTCAAGTATTTCTATATCTATATCGGCTAAATATTTCATGTCGGCGAGCATATGATGATTGGCATAATCATCAGCGGAACGTTCAACCCGTCCACCTTCATAAATGATGACATTATCAGCTAAAAAAGAGCGAGCTTCTTTTTTATTTCCTGCTTGTATTGCTTGATGAAACTGAGTAACGGCTTTGCCTGCATCCGTTGTTAATACTGACAGTACTTCATGATTTTTTGAACTCTCTGTATCACTAGCATGTGCAATTGAGTTATTGCTCAGAGTTAGTGCCATAAACGAAATCAGGCTAATAATAATTGGTATATTTTTCATTTCTTTCTCTTTTGTTTTATTGATTGCAACTAACCATCAATCTATCGCTGTTAACACTTGATATTGTTCTGGTGTTAAGGTGTGTAGCTGATTGATAAAAGCTACCATTGCCCAAATACGCTGATCATCATGGGTTTTGCCCCACGCAGGCATGCCAGAGGCTTTAATGCCGTGCTTAATTATCCAAAAATTTCTCCGAGCTGCATCATTACCATCACCATGCTCATGGCCGATATGTTCTTCACTCGATACAGTCAAGTTAGGTGGCGCAGGGTATAAGCCTAAACTCATATCACTGTCACTCTGGCCGGGTTTTAGATGACAACTGGAACACATATATTCATAATCAGTGCCACCGGTTAGTAATAACTCAGGTGCACTTAAATCAGGAACTATGATATTTTCTGCCGCCTTGCGAATAGAGTTTTCTCTGGTTTCCTCTAACAGCCAATAGACAACATCACTGTGTGGCTTATCGGCGGCGACATCAACAATACCGGAGTACATCACAGTAGCGACTGAGCCTATAGCTAAAACAACAAGTAACAATAATAATTTAATGATTTTCATAAAATTCCTTTCAAGGATGAGATACTAAAAGTTACTTAGCGCGTGGCTGCCGGCATTAGCGCTAAGTTTCTAATTAAGATGATTTAATGATTATGCTCATCTTTCTTAGCGGCTTCATGCTCAGCTTGCTTCATTTGGCTGTGGTCCATATCTTTCATTGCATTTTGATCAGCTTTCGACTGCTGCATACATTTTTTCATCATGGCGATTGCAACAGGGTTTTTCATGTCCATTTTACTGTGATCCATTTTGCTACAATCTGCCTTTTCAGCTTTCTTTACATGCATTGATGGGTCGTGTGCCAACGCCGACATTGATAAGGTCATTGTCGGTATTAATACTAAAGCTAATTTTGTTAAGGTGTTCATGGTTGACTCCTAGTTTGATAAATTCTATTGGGTTTTTGTGTAGATGTCTCAAAGCGACATCGCTTTTTTTAACACTATTTTTGTATCTAATTCATGTTCAAATTCATCAGCTAAGCTCAGCTATAGTGTTGATATGCCACCTTAGTTAATTCACTCTTATGATGGGCTGATTTTACTCTACCGATTAGTTAGAACCAAAACCTGATGCCGGCAACAAACTCTGTTTCGCTACTGCTTAGCTCGTTTGATTTTGCATAATCGGCGGTTCGACCGTAGGTATTTGTCCACTCAACACCAAGGTAGGGAGCAAACTGACGAGTGAACTCATAACGGACACGAAAACCAATCGCACTACTCGATAAGCCACTACCGAGTTCATTTTGCTCATCGTCTTTGCCATAAAAGGTGATTTCAGCGCGTGGTTGTACAATCAACTTTTGTGTCAATAATAGTTCGTACTCGGCTTCAAGCGTAAACGCGCTATTACCTTTTTCCCCTAAATATGCGGTCATATCAAGCTCAAACCAATAGGGGGCTAAACCTTGCAGACCAACAGCTAGCCATTGACGATTTTTACCCTCTTTAGAGTAATCAGTGCGCAATCCTACTTGGGTATCCCAATACGCAGAAATAGCATGGCCCCATAAAATATCGGTTTGGTTTTCCTTAAGCTTACCTTTACTGATATCACCTTCCGTTTTTACAACTAACCGGTCAAAGGTGGTGCCATACCATGCTTGAAAGTCAAACACCGTGGCATCCGTTTGTTCGTTATATTCCAGCCGATCGCCTAATAGCGCATAAAATTTATATTCGTCAGCAAGCGTTAGTCTTTTTCCATCAGTTAATGCATAAGGGCCTTGAGTTAACGTGGTGCCAGCTGCGTACGCGTGGGGATCTCTTGCATTTATTGGTGCATCACCACCTTGAGCTTGCATTTTTTGCTTGCTCATTACCGGCATCTCACTTTGTGCGAAGCTTGGTTGGTTTAATAACGGCAAGCTCATGATAAGCCCATAGCTAATAGCTTTAGATAAAGTAAATTTATTCATGATACAACCACCTCTCTAAACATACCGGCATCCATATGAAATAATAAATGGCAGTGCCACGCCCATCGCCCGACATCGTGTGGTGTGGTTAAGAAACTGATCCGCTGTGCGGGTTGAACCGGAATGGTGTGACGACGTACTTGTACGTTACCTTGCTCATTTTCTAAATCACTCCACATACCATGTAAGTGCATTGGATGCGTCATCATGGTGTCGTTTTGTAAAATAACCCGTATTCTTTCGTTATGTTTCATGTGTACAGGCGTACTTTTACCAAACTCTAAACCATCAAATGACCAGCTATAACGTTCCATATTACCGGTTAGATGCAGCTCAATTTCAGCTTTAGGCTCTTGGGTGTTAGTGATACCATCAAGTGAGTGTAAATCAGCAAGTGTTAATACGCGACGACCATTGTTGCGCAAGCCAATACCTGGGTCATCCAAGTTTGTTCTTGGCATATCAACTCGCATATCGACTGAGGCGCCATATTCAGTTTTAGCATGACGAACTTTTCTACTAGCAATCGCTAAAGGGTTTTCAGCCGTGTCATGCTTGCTGTGATCCATCGCCATAGCACCGTGCTTCATAGCGCCTTTATCCATAGCATTACCCTGCATACCTGACATTGAACTATGTTCGCCGCCATTAGCCATATTCCCCATCATATCTGTCATTGTTAACCATTCAACAGGATCGAGTGACGGTACAGGAGCGTCAATACTCGGCGCTATCGACAACGTACCTTTGGCATAACCAGAGCGGTCTATACTTTGTGCAAAAATGGTATAAGCATCATTTTTTGGCTCGACAATAACATCGTAAGTTTCTCCGGGACCAAAGCGAAATTCATCAACAGTTACCGGTTCAATATTTTGTCCATCAGCTTGCACGACGGTTAGTTTTAGCTCTGGTATGCGCAGGTCAAAAAAACTATTACTTGAGCCGTTAATAAATCTTAGTCTGAGCTTTTCACCACTTTTAAATAGTCCACGCCAATTTGCCATTGGGGTGCTACCATTCATGAGAAACGTCATAGTTGATGCGGATAAGTCAGCAAGATCGGTAGGATTCATTCGCATCTTATTCCACATTTCTCGACGTTGTAAGGCATTAGCTACACTGGAACTAGCGACATCATCAAAAAATTCAGGCACAGTTGGTTGATTGAAATTGTAGGTATCACCCTGCACTTTTAATTTACCAAACACATCCATAGGGTTTTCGTCAGTCCAATCAGATAGCAAAATCACATGATCTTTATCGGCACTAATAATATCTTTTTCTCTCGGCTCAATAATTAAAGCACCGTACATACCGGTCATTTCTTGAAAACCGCTGTGCGAGTGATACCAATAAGTGCCACTTTGTTGGAGTTTAAATTTATAGACAAAAGTTTTACCCGGCATAATACCTTTAAAACTAATGCCGGGTACGCCATCCATTTGGTAGGGTAAAATTATGCCATGCCAGTGAATTGAGCTCGGTACGGTTAACTTATTCGTCACTCTAATAGTGACATCATCGCCTTCTTTAAGACGTAAGGTTGGGGCAGGAATAGAGCCATTAATGGTGGTAGCCATACGGACAACACCAGTAAAGTTAACCGGTGATTCTGCGATCACTAAATCAATAACCTTGCCGCTTAATTCAGGCGTATCACCGATAATGGTTGCTGCTAAAGATGAAGTTGCATTGAGTATACTAGGGAAAGCAGCAATTACGCCGCCCGCTATTAATCCTTGAACGAAACGTCGTCTTGGTAATAACCTTGGTTGTAATGACTCATTAACTCTCATTTCCATAGCCTTTTATATTAGAATATGCACAAAGTATAGGAGTTAGACCTGTCATTGGCATGACGCCAACATGACAAAGTTGTAATCTTAATGTCATCTTGCTGTTGGGACTAATGTTGCATAGTGTTAACCGCCCAGCGGGTTAAGTACTTATTAAAGGAAATGTATGCGTTTATTAGTTGTTGAAGACGAGATTAAAACCGGTGATTACTTAAAACAAGGCTTAAGTGAAGCTGGCTTTCAGGTGTCATTAGCACGTAATGGCCTAGATGGTCATCACTTAGCCATGACCGAATTATTTGATATTATCATCTTAGATGTGATGTTGCCTGATGTCTCAGGTTGGCGAATTTTGCAGTCTATTCGTCAGGCAAAAAATGATACCCCGGTAATGTTTTTATCTGCTCGCGATAGTATCGATGACAGAGTCAAAGGGCTTGAGCTGGGGGCGGATGACTATTTGATTAAGCCATTTGCTTTTGCTGAAGTGTTAGCAAGAGTGCGCACGCTTATTCGTCGAAGGGGAACACAAACAGTCGCCGATATATTAACCATTGCTGATTTAGAAATGGATATACCCAAGCGCAAAATACAGCGTGCAGGTAAGCGTATTTTGTTAAGCAACAAAGAGTTCAATCTTCTTGAATTATTGCTCCGTCGCGAAGGCGAAGTTTTACCTCGTTCGTTAATCGCTTCACAGGTGTGGGACATGAATTTTGATAGCGATACTAACGTTATTGATGTCGCTATTCGCAGGTTAAGGGGAAAAGTTGACGATGATTTTGAGGTAAAGCTGATTCATACGGTGCGAGGTATGGGTTATAAATTAGAGGCTGAATTTGATGAAAATTAATTTCAGACCAATGTCTATTACCCTTAGGGTGGTGCTATTTGTTGCCATAACCGTTGTATTTAGCCTTACCCTTATAGGTACTTTGATCAATAACTCTATTGACCATCACTTTACTCAGCAAGATATTGGAGAGCTTAGGGTTATTAATCATTCAATTGAAGCGACATTATCACAACTGCACCACACAACCGCGCAATTAACGACCTCTTTATCAAAAGCCGTTGTCGGTCATCATGGCGTGTATTTTCAAGTGAATAGTCAAATAGGAGAATTAATATACCGCAATTCAACTCGAGACTTTAGCGACTTAAGCATATCTTTACCAACGACCCTTGGCTTTAATAGTCAAAATATAATCAAGCATCACGTTGGTAAGTCGACTTATAGAGTGTTAGTTACTGATTATAGAAACAAGTATGCCCACTATAAGATTACGGTCGCTATTGATATGAGTTTTCATATGCAGTTTCTCAGTCAATTTAAACAAAGCCTGTGGGTTATTATGGTCGGTTTGGGCTTATTAGTATTGCTAGCTGCTTGGTTCGCGGTTTATCAGGGCTTAAATCCTTTACGTGGTCTTAGTAAAAAAATGCAAGATATCCAAAGTGATAACTTTGAAATTAGGTTAGATGAAGAGAAAGTACCTACTGAATTAATTAATATGGTGCGTTCTTTTAATTTAATGCTCGATAGACTACAAAATGAATTTTTACGCTTATCAAATTTTTCCACCGATATTGCCCATGAACTTAGAACGCCGTTAACCAATATTATTACACAAAGTCAGGTTGGATTATCAAGACCAAGAAAATTAGAAGAATATCAGGAATTATTATTTTCCAACTTAGAGGAACTAGATAGGTTGACCAAAATGGTCAGCGATATGTTGTGGCTAGCTAAGACTCAAAATGGCTTGATAAAACCTGAACAACAAGTATTAAATAGTGATGCAGAGATAGCAGCATTATTTGAATATTTTGATGCACTAGCTGAAGAGGCAAATATAACGCTTATAAAACAGGGTGACAATTTAGCTTTTTATTGCGATAAATTACATTTTCGCCAATTGTTATCAAACTTGCTATCAAATGCGATGCGTTATACCGCAAAAGGTTTATCAATTACCGTTAGCATTAACAAAACAATTGATGGGCAAGCTTGCATATCGGTAATAAACCCAGGAGAAAAGATACCTGCAGAGCATATTCCCTATTTATTTGATCGTTTTTATCGACCGGATAAGTCAAGGAAACGGCATAGCGATGGTGCAGGGTTAGGGCTAGCCATTGTCAAAGCATTAGTTGAAACGAATGCAGGTAAAATCAATGTCACTTCAAATGATGAAAAAACATGTTTCAACGTTTTTCTATCACTAGCAACAAGATAATACGAGCGCTAACTCTGAGCTTGGAGGCGTTATAGCGGACTTGTCATTCTTTGCTCGACACCCAATCCCGCCAGTTCGGGTTAAGCTCATTTACTCAACCATACTATTTAAGCGCCTATCAGTGTTATTTTCACACCCAATAGCTCGCTATTGCTTAGTAATACCAATTTGATTAAATTTCTTCCCAATTCTGAGCGCTTCTCGGTGTTCAAAAGCAAGGCGAATTTGTTTCGGTTTAGTCACGCTAAATCAAATAACTTTAACGATGTTAGTGGATATCGAGAAAACTCCCAGAGGTAGAGTTTAAAAGGTTTACATGCTGCGTTATTGATTTTTACTTTGCTAAGTAGCTAAATGGTAGCTTCAACCAAGGGGGTTATGCGCAAAGGCAAATGGCATATTTAAAAATTTAAGGTTGAAGCCGTTAAACTAATGTTAGTTACTGTAGTGTTTAGCGCTATATTAATTAACATTAACATTAACATTAACATTAACATTAACATTAACTTTAATTATTAATGCTTTAGGTTACTAAAGTGCTTGTAGTTTCTCTAATTTACCTATCGGCTCAGCAAGTGATTCAGGCGGTACGGTAAACCACTGCGGGCCATTTTTTCCCATATAAATGCAGTCTTCAAGTCGAACACCGAATTCGCCTTGAATATAAATACCGGGTTCATTAGAGAAGCACATGCCTGATTTTAAAATTTCAGTTTCACCATGAACAAAATTAACGCTTTCATGGCCTTCCATACCAATGCCATGACCTGTTCTATGTGAAAGCCCGGGTAATTTATAGCCAGGACCAAAGCCCTTGCTTTGGTAAAACTGTCGAACAGCGTCATCTACTGAGCCCGCTTGTTTGCCAATTTGTGCTTGCTCAAAAGCAATTTCTTGGCCTTGTCTAACCGTTTGCCAAACGTCTTGTTGGCGTTTGTTTGCTTCACCAAAAACAAAAGTTCGGCTGATATCTGATTGATAACCGTGCACATTACAACCGCAATCCATTAATACCACTGAGCCTTCAGTGAGTATTTGCTTTTGTTTAGTACCATGGGGATAAGCGCTGGCTTGATTAAATAGCGCCATATTCCACGTACCTTTGCCACCTAATTGTTGCTGGGCGTTGTTCATTAAAGATTTTACCTCGCCTTGGCTCATGCCTACTTTTAGTTTTGACCAGACATCCGCATAGGCAAGTAAAGTTACTTCATTGGCTTTATGCATTAATTCAAGTTCATGTTGGCTTTTATACATACGACAGCCGCGAGTTACCGGCTCCGCACTGATATGTTGCATGTTTGAAAGCTCAGCCATGACCCCACTAAGTACAAAGTAACGTACTGAGTTTTCGAAGGCCACTTTACCTTTGTTTAACTTAGTGTCGGTTAATATTTGTTTAATCAGTGTGAACGGGCTTTCATGCTCTTGCCAAACACGAATGTCAGCACTAACGGCCAAACTTTCTCGTATACTGGGCGCTTCAAAAAATGGGCAGACAACTGACAGTTTACCTTCACGTGGAATAATAATCGCTGTTAAGCGCTCGCTTCGTCGCCATTGTATGCCAGAAAAGTAATCCATTGCTGCGCCGGGTTCAAGGATCAAGGCCGATACATCCTGCTGTTGCATTAATTTTTGTGCATGACTAATACGTTCAAGCCTTTCAGCACCCGTTATTGCTGTTACTGAATGGGTGATAGGTTGTAATGTGGTCGTTTGATGGCCATTTACCTTATGTGAGCTATTAGCCGGTAGGGCGAGAGCAGATGAGTTTAAGCTTTGCCCAGCCAGGGTGAGGGTGGCAATACCCGCACCACTAGCTTTTAAAAAGGCTCTTTTACTGATGTTCATGTGTTTTCCTGTTGAGTCGCCAATACTATTTAGCTTAGTTAGTTAGCGCAGTGGCTTAACTAGGGGCTGTTGAGTTTTTATTTTAGTCACTGCAATTAGCCAATTTTTCAGCTAATAAGGCGAAAAGTGTGCGATGTCGTTATCTGCTTTAACAACTTTCAACGATGTTAGGTTGAAAATTAGCAACAGCCCCTAATATTGAACTGATATTGAGGCTTTACGCTAACTGCTTTTGTTGTGATGAGCAAGTTGTTGCCGATAAAAGGCTGCTTAAACGAGTTAGATGAATGCGTTGGATATTTTTTGATAAACTAAGTTCTTACCATTGCTCGGGAATTGTTGGTTGTTTAACCTAAAAACAGGTGATCTTGACGCGTTATTTTTGTAGATTTTTTTAGCACGTGTTATCAATGATATTCCGCTGAAATTAATGAGAATAAAAAATGCATATTAAGCTAAGTAAACTTACTGTTAAGCTTTGTAAAGCCGCTATCGTTTTATCCTCCACTGTCATTTTATCCGCACAAGCTAACGCTGACCGAGTTACTGGCAAAACACATGCTAGCCGCTCAGAAGTTATTGCTGCCAATGGCATGGTGGCTACTAGCCAACCTTTGGCAACACAGATTGGCCTACAGGTATTAAAAGACGGTGGTAACGCTATCGATGCGGCTATTGCCGCTAATGCGGCACTGGGCTTGATGGAACCCACAGGTAGCGGTATCGGTGGTGACTTATTTGCTATTATTTGGCATGCAAAAAGTCAGAAGCTTTATGGCCTTAATGCCAGTGGCCGTTCACCCAAGTCACTAACACCTGAAAAGCTTAAAGCTCAGTTAACTCAGTTAGAGCGTGACGATATTCCACCATATGGCATGTTACCTATTTCAGTACCAGGTACAGTAGATGGTTGGTTTGAAATGCACGATAAGTTTGGCAAAATGCCAATGAATGATGTGTTAAAGCCAGCTATTAGTTATGCCAATAATGGTTTTCCTGTCAGTGAGTTGATTGCTTATTATTGGCAACGTAGCGTGCCAAAATTATCACTGCAACCGGGCAGTTTTAAAACCACGTTTACCATTGATGGTAACGCGCCACGAAAAGGTCAAATTTTTAAAAATCCAGAGCTTGCTAATACCTTGTCATTAATTGCGGAACAGGGGCGTTCAGCATTTTATCAAGGTGAAATAGCCGATAAAATTGCTAGCTTTATGAAAGCTAATGGCGGCTATATCTCGCGTGAAGATTTGATAAGCCATAGCTCAACTTGGGTTGAGCCAGTATCAACCAATTACCGGGGTTTTGACGTTTTTGAACTACCGCCTAACGGTCAAGGTATTGCCGCATTGCAAATGCTAAATATTTTAGAAACTTACGATTTAGCAGCGATGGGATTTTTGTCAGAACAAGCACTGCATGTGATGACTGAAGCCAAGAAGTTGGCTTTTGAAGATCGTGCTAAGTTTTATGCAGATCAGGATTTTTTTGATGTACCTCTTACCGGCTTAATCGATAAAAAATACGCGATGGCACGTAAAAAGCTTATCGGTGAGCGTGCAGCTAAGCGTGTCGATGCCGGTAACCCAGCACTTTATCAAGGCGACACTATTTATTTAACCACGGCAGATAAAGCAGGCAATATGGTCTCACTTATCCAAAGTAACTATCGTGGTATGGGCTCAGGCGTGGTTGTGCCAGGTTTAGGTTTTGTTTTTCAAGACCGAGGGCAACTATTTTCTATGGATGAAAGCCATGCGAATGCTTATCAAGCAAACAAGCGTCCTTTTCATACTATTATTCCAGCCTTTGTGATGAAAGATAAAAAACCTTTTATTAGCTTTGGTTTAATGGGCGGTGCGATGCAACCGCAAGGGCATGTGCAAATAGTGACTAACATTATTGATTTTGGTATGAACTTACAAGAAGCTGGCGATGCCACTCGTTGGCAACATTATGGCTCTACCGAGCCAACAGCAGCAAATGGCAAAACGTTAATTGATGGTGGCCAGTTGGTCATTGAGTCAGATATACCTTACCAAACCGTGCGTGGTCTGATGCAGCGCGGCCATAAAATTGGCTTTGATATCGGTGGCTATGGTGGCTATCAAGCGATTATGTGGGACGATGAAGAAAAAGTCTATTATGGCGCTTCTGAATCAAGAAAAGACGGACAAGCTGCAGGATATTAGCATGCTAGAACCATAACAGTGTTATCTTTGATATCATAAGCCAACTTATCGCAATTAATTGCGATAAGTTGGCTTTATTTTTAGCTAGCAGCTAAAAAAGTCAATATTATAAAAAAGCGCATACTTGGTATAATACCACTTTTACTAAGTTGCCCACTCAGTGAAATTTAAAAGCTTTAGAGACAGCCCTACATCCATCTAGGTCAGGCATTGATTGAAGATAATGGTTATTCTCGACAACTGCTCCTGCGTTGTTCTAATGACTCACACCCCTGTGAGAACCTTGTCAAAATCAATAACACGGCCTGTAAACCTTTTAAAGTCACCCTTGGTAAGCGCTAAGTGGGGGCAAACTTAATAGACTTGGTATAACTTATGAAAGTAATTAAAATTTATGGCAAAACCGAATAAGAAAGGTCCAACGAAAACGGTCGATATTTTTTGTGTTAGTTGCAACACTTTATTATTTAAGTACCGAAAGGGTGGTAAAGGTGCATTGGTGAAAAGCTTTAAAGAGCGTATTAGTCAAGATCATACGCTTGTGCCTGGTATATGCCCTAAGTGTGATAAATTGTTCGCTCGAGAAACTTTAATCAGAGGTTTACCTGCATATAAATTTATTGGCGGTAAGGTGTGGTTTAAATAATGTTAATTTTTTGTGGCTTTTTGTACACGCCTGCATTTTCTAACCATTGATATGCTTGTTCAATATTTTCACAAAATTTAGTTTCTACGTTGGTCAGTACCTTATGGCTAGCCTCCATCAAAGACCTTTGAATAGATAAACTGCAAATTACGGCTTCGTATTTTTGGTTATTGACATTAGCCCATTCATTTAGCTCGTCTATTTTGCCCCACATGTCAGGTGTCGACAATTCCCAACAGGACAAATCAACAATACAGGCCCAAGGTTTGTCACTTATTTTATTAACATGTTCTTTATATTCTTTGCAAAGTCTTACCACTGTTTCGGAGTTCCAAGAGTCAAAGCAGTGGATAACTAATGTTTGCTCTACAACCTTCATTCGAAAAGAACCATGCTCGTTCATAAAGTCTCCTGCAAAATGCAACTCCCTTATGTCAGGGGGTTAATATAGTGGACTGAAAATTAACTTATTATCTTTATCCGTTCAACGGATGATTTTATACCATAATTCAATGCATTACACTAATTCTACTAAGTTTTTGAGTGGGAACAAACTTAATAGACTTAGTATTAGTGCAAACTTATGCTAGCACTATAGCATAAGTATATTAGGTAGTATTCTCGCTCACCCCTACACTTCTTTTAAAGGCAATTAGCTCGCTGGTTAATACTGACAAGCAATTAGGAGGTTTTAGATGTATTACCTTATATAAGGGGCGTTATGAGTGAGTTTTCTCACTCATAAGCTGAACACAGACATTGGCTCGAATATGCTAATTCAGCCAGTTAGAGGAGCGTTTGCTTGAATAGCCTAAATCATAGAGTTAGGCTAAAATAAGTGAACTCAAATTGAGCAACCCACTTACTTAAATGAGCTAAATAATTTGAGTGACTTAAGGTTAAATAAAATAATGTTTCATTAACCTTCTTTAGGTAAAGTTTTTATCGGCTTGTAATAACTTACTTCTAATTCGTCATTAATACAGGTTAGTAAGTAATTGTTCATTTCTGCCGGTGTAATTTCATCTTCTGCAGCATCGTTTTTACATTGCGCTAAAAGGCTCATGACATACTCCGGAGATGCAGTCATTAACTCTGTTTCATCTTCGTTGCAAAATGCGGCGTTTGAAGTCAGTGTTAGTACCGCCAGCATTAAAATCATTTTTTTCATAGTTAATCTCTTTAATGTAAATTGAATTACATGTCCCAATAGTCACTTAACGAATTAAGCTGTCTATCAAGAAATCTTTTTTCAGTTAATGAATCTAATTTTTGTCTGACCTGATATTTTTGTTTTGCTGTTTTTCTCATTGCTGTTTTATTGGTTGAACCATAGGCAATTTCAAAACCAGCAATACCAGTATCAAAATTTGAATCTTCATCAATATCGGTGTCTGCATATGTATCAATGTTCATTTCTTTACCTTATAAAAAAATCATACTTGGATTTTCCACTAGATAATGTGCCGATATTTCAAAATAGAAAAGTGAATTATTTTGCGATTATTAATCAAAATTTTTAATCAAATTTATTTAACAACCAAAATTCAAGTTAATAGTGGGTGGAGAGAGTAGTAATTGAAATAAAATCAACTATGGGTTTATTGAAAATTACTTATTAAACAGTTGTTTATGTTTATTTTGATTAGATGTAAGTCGTTATTAAGGTAATAGTTAATACTGCACCTTAGTGAAAGATGTTGATAGTGCAAGCGGTTTTAGTGTGTTTTATGACTTAAAAAAAATATTTTTATGACATTTTAATTAGTACTTTTCGCTTGATTACGCTGTTGTGCTAAGGCTTGAAGTTGTTTTGATTGTTGATGCAAGCTATTACGCACTAAAGCTTCTTGGTCTTCTTCACGAATATGATGAAAAATAACTTTGTGATGAGTTTGTTGCTCGAGCAATTCCGTACTGATTATTTCACCAATACAGTACAAGGCACTATTTTCATCTGGAAAAAATAATTTTAATTCGAGGAAATCACCAAGGTTAAACCGGCTAGGGTTATCACTGTTAAATATGATGCCACCACCACCAAATTTAAGCGCTTTAAATCTAGCATTAACGTTATCTTCTTGGGCCAGAATATAACCCACGAGTAAGTCCATTTTTTGCGCTTGATAATTGAGGTACTCCATTAATTGGCCAGCAACACCGGCAACCGTTTGTAATGGTCGTAACGCACTTTGATCTAAAGTACTTATTTCTGATGCTATTTTAAAGGGAGTAGGCATGTTTGATAAAAACTGCTGATAATTTGGTAGCTGAGTTAATTCAATAACCTTAGCGTTGATATTAAATGCATAACTTATGGAAAAGAATTCATCAAATTGAGCAAGTTTTGTTTGATCTTCAGCAGTGGTCATTAATAAGTTTCCTTATAATTTTTATCAGTGTTAAGGTTATTTATTGTTAATGTGAGCTAGCAAGAAATACGTTCACTGCACATTCGCACATTTCATCAATTTGGCTTTCTTGTGCGTATATTCCATCAATCACTAAACGGGCAATGCCATGTAAAGTTGCCCAAGTGACTTGTGCTAACCGTAAGGTATTTTCTTCTTGAATAATAATACCTTGATCCTGCCAAAGTTTAGTCATTTCAACTTGATAATTAAAGCTGGCATAGGCTATTTTTTTTAAGGTTTGTGTACTGTTATTTTCTTTCCAAATAACGCGGCCAAACATCAACTCGTATAGTGAAGGGTTTTTTGTTGCAAAGCCAATATAGGCATGAACAAAATTACGATACTTCTCTTCACTAGACAGCTTTTCTTCAGAGAAAATTTCACTAGAATGTTGATGCCATTGCTCAAAACCTTGCTCAGCAATAGCACATAATAAATCATTTTTGTCGGTAAAGTGATGATAAGCGGCGGTACGTGACACGCCAATTTTTTCCGCAAGTTTACGTAAAGATAAACCTTCAATACCGTCTTCTGTGACCATTTTTGTCGCTGTACTGACAAGTGACTTTCGTAAGTCACCATGATGATATTTTGTTTTTGCGACCATTTAGTTAAGCAACCTAGTGTTAAACATTATTATCAAAGGACTTTTTTTGATGGTAAAGCGACATTAGCAAATATCAGTCCTGCTACTAATGACATAAAAATCAAAAATGTTTGTGAGCCAATGTCGGTGGCGTTGAGCATAACTTGCCCTGATACCGCATTGCTTAAGCCGATATACACTTTACTTCCTGGCACCAATACAACTAAGCCCATTAATTTAACAATACTTGAGGGGAGGTTCATGATACGAGAAAAAATACTACTGTATAGGCCTAGGGCAAAAGCGCCAACAAAAGCGCCAAGGGCGACACCTAAGTATTCAGCCCCGACTATACTGGCACCAAAGGCAATATAGCCAGAAAGAATACCCCAAGGCGCATCTTTTTTTCGACACTTAAATAAAATCACTAAGCTAATTGATAATGTGGTTACCGCCGCCCATGATGTCCAGTTAGGTGTACTAGGAGGTTGGATAAATAAAACCTCTCCCCAGATCATTTTACCTAACGCTATACCCAACACACCGCCAAAATAAATTTTGAATAAAATCATTAAGGCATCCATCAATCTTGCGGTACCGGATATTAGGTTTCGAGCGGCAAGCTCTGATAAGGCTAAAGTTAGCGATAAGCCCGGAATAAAGGCAATGATACTCGATAGAATAACTAATGGAATGTTAATGCTGGGGTCAATTAAGGCAATTGCTGTCGCTAAAATTGCCGTGGTCATGGCGGCAATAGGTTCTAACATGTCGGTAACTCGGCGTGAACGTTCAGCCCAGAAAGTAAATAAGCAAACCACCAAACCGAGTAGCGTTGACCAAAAAACGTCATTCCAACTGGTGTGCATTAGCATCGCAAAAGCGCCACTTGAGGCACCAAAAGCAAGAAAAGTTAAAAAACGGCCATAGGGATTAGGTTTGTCAGCAATTTCATCTAACCGCTCAATGGATTCTGAGAGCGTTCGTTGGCCAGAGGTGAGTTCGTCAACTAATTCATCGGCACGTGCTAATGAACCTAAATCGAGATCGCCAGGTGCAACCCGAAGAATGTGATTGTAATCTTGATTTTCGTCATCTTCAGATAACACGAAGGTTAATGAGGTTGGCGTAATAACAAAAGAGCCATAAACACCTAAGCTTTCTGAAACATCGGTTAAATGTGCTTCTAATCGATAAGCGGGAGTACCAAACTTATGTAAGGCTTTGCCTAAACGAATTATAAATCGACGTTTATCAGTAAAGCTATCAGTATTTGCCATAGCAAGATCATTCATATTGAAAATATTTTTATATGGTAAATGATTAATTTTAAAATGAAAGCACAGATGTTAAATCTTAATAGAAAGTTGCCTAGTAAGGTGATTAATTAATGAATTTTAACTTTGCTTAATGAATATTGCGCTTACTATAAGAAAATTGGCAGCTAATGTTAATCTCGGTATGATATACGCAGTGTTTGAAAATTATCAAGATACTTAACTGGCTTGGTATTACTTTCTCATTAATGCTACATATCTAGCTAGATGACTTATTCGGACGAGATATTTTATGACGTTATTAATTATTTTACTTTGTGTGTTTGGCGCCGTCGCTTTAATGGTGATATTAGGGCAGCGCTTTGGTAAACCAATGGAAGTTGAACAACAGCAAAAGTATTCAAAAATACTCTGGATAGTGGTGTTTATTGCTATTATTGCCGCTATTATTCGGCAAATGCTTTAACCGTTATTGCAGGGCAGTTAAGTGCTATAGCATTTACTGTATATGTTAGTTGAGTTTGTGGTTACTTTGGTGTTTACATTATGCTATAGATATGTAAAATATTGGTTAATACAGTTCCAAGTCTTACCATCACACATGCTGATATGAACGCCTTTGATAAATTTTGGCTAACATTTTCAAACTAGTGTTCTACACTCATGATTGAATCCCCTGATGCTTCCACATTAAATAGATAAAGGTTGTTAATTTGAAATTTGAATTATGTTTTGCTGATGATGTTTAAAGACAATTTTTATTTATTGCTGTGGTGTTTTTTGATACCGTACTTTTCTCTTACCAGTGCTGTTGCTAATGAATTAACCTATAAAAAATTAGGCCAATTACATGAAGCGGCTAATAATGGCTTTGTTGAAGATGATGATGGTTTTATTTGGATTGGTACACAAAATGGTTTAATTAAGTGGATGGGTGAAGAACTAATCAAATATACACCTGAAAACTCATCGCTTATAGGAGCAAATATTTCTGCTATCACGCAAGGAGACAATGGTGTTTTATGGGTAGCAACATTAGATGGTGGTTTGAATAAGTACGATAAATTAACTAATAAATTTGTCCATATAGAAGGTGGAGATTTAATTACTGTCAGCAGTATCGGCGGATGGAGAAAAACACAACCATTGGCTTTGGTAAGTAAAGATGAATTGGTTTTTATTTCAGAGCAACGACTGATTCATTTTAAAGCAGGTATATTCAGGCAAATTTCACTCACTAACGATAAACAAGCTTTAACCGGAGCCGTCTTTTGCCAAACAAAAGTGTGTTATATCGGCATAGAAGGCGGCTTAGTTGTATTAGATTTAGTGACAGAGAAAACCACTTTATATTCATATCCTTCAAAATCTGCTCCCCCATTGCATATCAATAAAATGATAAAAATTGATGGATTGCTCTATTTAGCAACAAAGCACAATGGCTTGCTGCAGTTTAGTAGCCAAAAAAAATTATTTAGCACACTAATACCCTACCAAAATAAATCTATCAGCAATTTTACTTATGACACTATCAAGCAAGAGCTTTGGCTAATTCACAGCCCAAGCATTGGCTTAAGCCAATTTACGCTTTCATCTGGTCAAGTTGAGTCTTACTTTAACGGAGACTTTTGATATATATGGCAAAGAATATAACCTTCCCCTAAGTTATTGGCTGGTTGCTCATCATAAGATGTTTAATGGTGATATGTGGTTTGGCAGCCAGTATGGC
>Ga0209345_10000437_pt1 | contig 54133 bp, 53 predicted proteins | sample Cruoilmetagenom7_FD_187294 | JGI IMG/M metagenome (GOLD analysis project Ga0209345, IMG submission 187294) | Oil polluted marine microbial communities from Coal Oil Point, Santa Barbara, California, USA - Sample 7 (SPAdes) (version 2) | ecosystem: Environmental > Aquatic > Marine > Oil seeps ... | reverse complement strand
GTATGTTTTTTGCGATTAAAATATTTGGCGATATCACGGGTAATTTCTAGGGCGTGCTCATCATTTTCGGCAAAATGATCGGTTACTCCAGAAATTGAAGAGTGAACTTCTGCTCCACCTAAAGTTTCTGCATCAACAATTTCACCTGTTGCTGCTTTAACTAATGGCGGGCCACCAAGAAATATCGTGCCTTGTTCTTTAACTATCACAGCTTCATCGCACATGGCTGGAACATATGCACCACCAGCAGTACATGAGCCCATAACTACGGCAATTTGTGGAATGTTTCTTGCTGATAGTTGTGCTTGATTATAGAAGATACGTCCAAAGTGTTCTTTATCAGGAAAAACTTCATCCTGTAATGGTAAAAAAGCACCACCAGAGTCAACTAAATAAATACAAGGCAAATGATTCTCTAAAGCAATTTCTTGAGCGCGTAAATGTTTCTTAACTGTTAATGGAAAGTATGTACCACCTTTAACAGTGGCATCATTGGCTACTATAATGACGTTTTGTCCGTGTATCACACCAATTCCAGTGACCACACCAGCAGAAGGAGCGGCGTTATCATACATGTTATTAGCTGCTAAAGCGGAGAGTTCTAGAAAAGGACTGCCTTTATCTGTCAGTCCATGAATTCTATCTCTTACTAATAATTTGCCTCTAGACTCGTGTCGTTCTCTAGATTTTTGAGAACCACCTAAAGATATTTGAGCTGTCGTTTCACGAAGTTCATCAACTAAGGTATGCATAAATTGATAATTCTCAGCAAATTCAACTGACTCAGTATTAATGGTGTTTTTGATTATAGTCATGATTTACTCTAGCTTAACAAATCAAACAATGACTTAATCACTTTCTTTATGCGTTTGTCATTGTCTTTAATAAAAATTTTCTCGGCACCTGAAAGCGTAAACCATCGGCGAACAAGGTCATTGGCTTGATCGATTGAGTTTAAAGATTCTTCACCGCCCATTCGCCTAGATAATACATCAACTTGATAGGCTAAACGTTCTTCCTTGTATTCATCTGGAGAGGCCAAACCTGTCAGGTATTCACCAGAAATTAGAATATTATTTGCTTCAGGTTGAAAATTGTCATTGGTATTATTTGTGTTTTCAAATCGTTTGCTTAATTCTTTTGCCATTTTTTTGTCAGCTAATGGCTTGAGTTTATCCCATTTTTCTTGGGCTTTTTCCTGTTCAATTTTACCTAGTTCTAAATCTTGGCAAATGGCAGCATATTTTTGTGAATTTTTTAGTGCATTAATTATTTCAGAATTAGCAAGAGTTGCCATTTTTTTAAAACTTGCTTCAATAAGGTTATTCGCTTTAGATTGTAATCCTCTGTTTTCAATGCTTAATCCAGACCAGTCATCTTTAAAGCGTTCAATTAAATTGTTGATGTTATGCGCTTCTTTTTCAGATTTGATGTTTTTGTCACAAGTTGCAATTAATAGAGCTGCTTGATCCATCAAATCTTTATTCTCTGCTTTGACTTGGTCGCGTTGTTGTTTAATGCGATTAAAGACTGCGTCATTGGCTTTACGGAAGGATTTCCACAGTTTTCTTTCTTGTGCTTGCTGTACAATACCAGCATTCTTCCATTCTTGTTGTAATGATTTAGCTTGTTCTATAGCTGAATCTAAATCTTCTAAATCAATCAGTTCCTGCGCACGAATAATTAATTTTTCTTTACGGCTTGCTGCCGTTTTATAAGATTCTTGTAAGTGTTCATCAATTCGAGCAATGCCAGAACGAATTTTAGCTGCAATTTTGCCGCGGTTTTTTGGTGGGATTTTGTCTAAACTACGTAACTGTTTTATAGCATCTCTCACTTGCCTTGCCAATTCTCTATCAGATGTTTCGATTAAATCAACATCGAATAAAGCCTGAACATTGGTTTCAACTTGTGCTAGTTCATTATCCCAAATTTCTGAACGTTTTTCGAAAAATTCTTTGGCAGGAGTAAACAAAGCTTCTTGAACAGCTCTAAATTGTGTATAAAGTTCTTGGTTTCGAACATTGTACCTATCACCTTCAAGTTTTTCGTGATCTTCCATGTCTTTCCACTGTTTGTTCGATTCCTTCATCTTCTTGAGCAAAGCATCAGGATGAGTGCCCGTGCCTATTAATTCTTTGAGTTCTTCAATGAGACGAATCCGAATTTTATCATTGCTCCATGTTTGCCATTGGCGTAATTCTTTGAGTTCATTCCAAACAGCATCAAAATCAAACTTATGGTCTTTGATAAGTTGATGAAAGCCTGCAATTTTTTTGTTTTCAGCAATTTTGTTAATGGCCACTTTGGCATCAGCTAAATGACCTTCTTTTATTAATTTACTGACTTTTTCTATGCCTGCAACCGCATTTTTTGCCGCTTCATCACGTAGAGCGGCGGAATTTTCAACTTTCTCAGCAAGCTTTAACATCGCTGTATCAAATCTATTTTTTAAAGTGGAGAAAGCAGAGCTACTTTTGACTTTCTGTGCTTGTGATTCCCACATCTTTCTAAAATTTGTAATTTGGTCGGGTTGATTGTATTTGTGTTTAAGTGTGGCATCGAGTTTGTCAGCAATTTCTAATAATTTTTCAGGTAATTCTTGCTCATTGGTTTTGCTATCTCTTAAGGCTTTTAACGTATCTAAAAATTCGTTAAATTCTGTTTTTTGTTCAGGAGTGGCATGAGATAAATCAAAGCCAGAATATTTACTTATTTTAGTTTGGATTTGTTCCCATGTATTATTTTCTGAATCTTTAAGAGAATCTTTTAATTGTGAAATCTTACTGGTAATCTTTTGTTGTCTTTGTTTATCTAAAAAGGCATCGCGCTGTTTAGGGTCAAAGGTTAGGCTAGCTGTTCGGTGAGCGCCTTCATAGCGTTGCTTCATTTCAGTTAAGTCGTGATCACTACTTAACTCTTGCCATTTTGCATCTAATTTATCTACATCGTTTTTACTTGAAGTGCTAGCATTGTGAATGAGTTTTTCCATCTGTTCACATAATTCCAAAGCCTTTGAGTTGATGATTTTAATGGTATCACCATCGTTTTCTAGCTTGGCTTGAATCGCTTTGAAACTTGTTTTATCTTTGTTTTTTATGAGTTTAACAATGCGTTTTAACGTGGCAGGTTTGTCAATTTTATCAACAAGCATTTTTCGTAAGTCTTTATCCTTTTCATTAACCAATAAATCACCAAGCAATCCTTGTTTACTGATTTTTGATATGCAATATTCTCTAATCGCTTTGTTTTCAGAATGTTCGGCAGCTATTTCAATGGTTTTAGCATCAGTTAGTTGCTTGATAATAGCTAGTTGTTGCTCATCTTGAGATTTTTTAAACCAGTCTTGCAACATTTTATAAGCGGCAGATGAAACAGTTTTGTGTGAATCATTTTTAGCAATATTAGTTATTAAAGTATAATCCTTTAAGCGTCTAAGTGCGGCTAATCTCACAATTTCAGACTCGTCGTTTTGGCTGATATTAGCTAATTGGTTGATTAGCTCATCAGTTGTATCAGCTGCAACAGAAGTAGCTCTGATGTTTGCATCTTTATGCTTCCAGTTGGGTTTTTTAAATAGGTTTAATATGCTCATGCGACTTTCCTCATTATATTCTGTTGAATAAACAGTAATTGTTCTCCCGCATCATTAATTCTAAATAATTCACGGGCGATAGATTGTTGGTTAACCTGTTTTAGGAACCAACCAATATGCGATCTTGCAATCATCATGCCTTTATATTGTCCATAAAAATCATGCAGATTTTCAACATGTTGATACATGGTTTGAATAATCTCATCATCAGATGGTCTGGCTAAAAGGTCACCAGTTTTTAAATAATGTAAAACTTCACGAAAAATCCAAGGATTTCCCTGTGCAGCTCGTCCAATCATAATGCCGTCACAACCTGTTTCTTCATAAACTTGTTGGGCCTTTTGTGGGGAATCAATATCACCATTGGCAATAACAGGGATATCAATGTTTTCCTTAACTAAAGTAATGTGTTTATAGTCAGCAAACCCTTTGTACTTCTGTATGCGGGTGCGGCCATGAATAAACAAGGCTTGCACACCACAATCTTGAGCAATTTGCGCGATTTCAAGACAGTTTATGCTGCTATCATCAATACCTAGTCTAATTTTAAGAGTAACAGGGCAATCAACAGCTTGAACAGTTGCTTGTAAAATATCTCTAACCAAATCAGGGTGTGCTAGCAAAGCAGAACCACAAGATTTTTTATAAACCTTTTTCGCAGGGCAACCCATATTGATATCAATGATTTGCGAACCATTTTGTACATTAAATTGCGCTGCAATGGCTAGTTTTTCAGGTTCGGAACCCGCAATTTGCGTAACAATGGGTCCTGGTTCGCCATCGTGGTTTAACCTAAAACGAGTCTTGGCAGATTTCAATAATGACAAATCACAAGTCAACATTTCAGAAACTAAATATCCCGCCCCTAATTGACGACACATCTGTCGAAATGGTCTATCCGTTACACCACTCATGGGTGCTAAAGCCACCGAGTTTGGCATGGTGTATGGACCGATTTTTAGGGTAGGGATGTTCATAGATTATTAAACTAAAGCTGAAAATATCTTAAATCCTGAAACCCATGTGCCGATTCCTGAGCCTAGGTTTGTTAGTATAAAGACTAATAAAATACGTGTGACTGGGTTTTTCCACCAGCCTTTTAATTCGGTAGTATCCGTTTGTAGATTTTCAAAGTCTTTAACTTTGGGTTTCCTTAAGTAAGTTTCTACAAAGGCTGTGACCATGCCTGCGCCAATGGCAGGGTTTAGTGAGGTAATTGGAGCAGCAAAAAATGCAGAAATGATGGTCAATATATGCCCACCAGCAATAGCAGCTCCGATTGCGGCAAATACACCGTTATAAATGACCCAAGTTTTGATTAAGTCTAAGCCTAATTCAGGACTGCGCATAAAGCCCCATGTAAAGCCAGCAAGAATGACGGCTGTAATAATCCATGGTAAATATTTTAACCATTTGCCGCCAGGTGGAATTATATCTAATTCTTTGACTGTTTTATCGGCTTCAATTTTATTTTCAATTGATTCACACATACCATGTAAATGACCAGCACCAATCACTACTAGAATGTTTTTTGATTCTGTGTCAGTGGTTTCTTGTAATAATCTGGCTGCCATATAATCATCGCGTTCATGAATAAGACTATTGTATAAAGGTTGTGATTCATCGGCAAAATCTGAAAATGTACTTTCGAGTACATCACCGGTTTTGAGTTTTTCAATTTCATCAGCTGTAATTTCTTCTTTATCAAAAAAACCACCAAAGCTAAACATTAGTTCAAATTTATCCAAGAATTTCATCGAGCGCCAAGCACGTTTCATCGTAGTTCGGATGTTTCTATCTATCTTCCACAAAGTTAAGTCTTTTTCATTAGCTTGAGTAATCGCTGCTTTCATTTCTGCACCAGGCTCAACTCCTAACTGTTGTGCTAAACGATTTTGATAGGCACTTAAGGCTAAGTTTACAGCAATCATTCCTGTTTGTTTAGCCTTGATTATTTTGAGTAAATCCATGTTCCTATACTTGTCAGGATTGGTCATTGCTTCAAAACGCATTTCATCTAATTCAATGGCAACGGTATCAAAGGCGTTGGTCTCGAGTAACTCATTAACTTTATCGACACTGGTTTGAGAAACATGTGCTGTGCCTAAAACGACAATGTTTTTGCCATCTTGTGAGATGATTTGATGCGGTTGATTCTCAAGTATTGCTTGAATTTCACTGTTGTTTTGCAAGGTTTTATCCTGAATTATACAAAACCCATGATTTTATCATTGCTAAGTGTATTGCTAAAGGAATAATTGGTATTTTAGATTGAAGCAGTAATTTAAGTAACGCAGTGTTCTCAATCATGACTGATTCACTGCGGTACTTAATGTTTAATTGAAAGAAGTTATAAAACGGCTTTTAATGCAGTAACATAAGAATCTATGTCTTTGTTTGTTTTGGTTTCGGTTACACAGATTGACATTACATTACCTAATTCTGGGTAATTTTCACTTAAATTAACCCCTGCAATGATGTCTTGTTTTGAAAGTTCTTCAATGATTGATTCAACATCTTTTTCAGTTTGAATGACTACTTCGTGGAAGTTTGGACTTTCGAATAAAACCTTGATTCCTGCTTCTGCTAGTTTTTGTTTCAAATAGCTCATGTTTTGCATGCAAGCGCTTGCGACTTGTTTTAAACCTTGCTCACCGAGTAAAGCCATATAAATTGTTGCACCTGTAACCATTAATCCTTGGTTGGTACAGATATTGGATGTGGCTTTTGCACGGCGAATGTGTTGTTCGCGGGCTTGAAAAGCTAAGGTATAACCGCGTTTATCATCCAAATCAGTTGTTTGACCAACAATGCGCCCAGGCATATTACGAATATTCTTTTGCTTAGTTGTCATAAAGCCAAAATAAGGTCCGCCTGATGATAATGGAATACCTAAAGGTTGACCTTCTCCAATACAAATATCAACGCCTTCTTCTCCCCATTGTCCTGGCGCCTTCAACAAAGCTAGCGATGTTGGATTGGTGACAGCTATTGCAAATGTATTTTTTTCTTTTGCCCAATTGGTTAATGTATCGACATCTTCGAATATACCAAAATGATTGGGTTGAGGTATGACTAAAGCGGTAATATCTTCGTCTTTATATTGTACTAAATTTTCAGTCGTTACTTTGCCTGTGCTTGTGTCATAATCGACAGGGACTACTTTGATATTTTGATTTTTAACAATATTATGTAGAACTTCGGTATAAACAGGGTTGACAGTTTTTGGCACTAAGATAATTTTGCTTTTTGATTTACGATTAGCACGAACGGCCATTAATGCAGCTTCAGCTAGTGCGGAGGCGCCATCATACATTGAAGCATTACTGACTTCCATGCCCGTTAATTTTGTCATCATGGTTTGGAATTCATAAATGACTTGTAATGAACCTTGAGAAACTTCTGCTTGATAGGGTGTGTAAGCTGTATAGAATTCACCACGAGTTGCTAATTGCCAGATAGCTGCTGGAATATGATGCTCGTATGCACCTGCTCCTGCAAAACATTGTAAATGATTGTTGACTCGTGCTTTATCTTTGATGAAACGCGTCACTTCCATTTCGTTCATCTGACTGGGCACATGTTGTAATTCTGATATTTTTAAGTCATCAGGAATTTCATCAAATAATTGTTCTATGCTATCAACGCCAATGGCATCAAGCATATCTTTTATATCATCACTGGTGTGTGGAATAAATGGCATTCGGTTTCTCTAGCGTTTAATTAAATTAATCTTCGTCTTCAATTGAATTACGGTATTCTTCTGCCGTCATTAAATCAGCCAAATCATCATTGTTGTCTACTTCCATTTCAAAAATCCAGCCATCGTCATAAGGCGATTCATTGATTAATTCTGGAGCATCTTCTAGCGCTTCATTGACAGCTACAATTGTTCCTGCGATTGGTGTATAGATATCTGAAGCTGTTTTAACAGATTCAACAACACCACACTCATCACCAGTTGCATAACTGTCTTCTTCAGGTAGTTCAACAAACACAATATCACCTAAAGCACTTTGTGCATGTTCTGTAATACCGATACGGATATTGCCATTTTCAAGTGTTTCTATCCACTCGTGAGATTCTGTGTATTTCAAATTGTCTAGAACATAACTCATAATTTTTCTCTATTTAAATTTTAATTGCTGTCGTTTTTAATTATATTTCAATTATATATTTTCAATTATATGTTTTTTTTGCCATTTTTAACAAATGGTAATTTAACTAATTGAACGGGTAATTGTTTTTTGCGAATTTGAACTTTGACATTTTCAACCATATTTTTATCAACTATAGCCATTGCGATTGCGACATCTGTTGTAGGTGAAAAAGATCCACTGGTAATTATGCCGGTTAGTCCGTTGTTATCTAATAACTCTTGGTCATGACGCAAAATTCCTCTTTCCGTTAAAATAACACCTGTCATTTTGCGTGTTATACCTTTTTCTCTTAAAGCTTCTAGTGCAGAAGAGCCAATAAAATCAACATCTGTTTTTCTAACGGTCCAGCCTAGTCCACATTCTAAAGGGGTAATATCATCATTCATGTCTTGTCCATATAAGTGCATGCCTGACTCTAAACGTAAGGTATCTCTGGCTCCTAATCCACAGGGTTGAACATTAGCTTGTAATAGTTTGTTCCATAATTCAACGGCATTATCTTCTGCAACCAATATTTCAACCCCATCTTCACCAGTATACCCAGTGCGTCCAATAAAATAATTTTGATTGTCAATAGCGCTAAATCTTTTAAGTTCTGATAATTGTTTTGAAATGTCTTTTGGTAAAACTGTTAAACAGGCTTCAATTGCATTTGGGCCTTGAACGGCAATCATGGCTAATTTCGAACGCTCTGTAATTTCTGCTTTGAAATTAACAATCTGCTTTTCAAACCAAGCTAAATCCTTCTCTCGTGTACCTGCATTAACAACAATGCGATAATTGTTGTCACCACGTTTATATACGATCAAATCATCAATGATTCCACCATTTTCATTTAGCATGGTGCTGTATAATGCTTTGCTGTCTGTTAATTTTCTAACATCATTAGCAAGAATATTTAATAAGAACTTTTCACTTTCTTCGCCTACCAAATCAACAACAGTCATGTGTGATACATCAAACATGCCTTTGTCTTTTCTGACAGCGTGGTGTTCTTCAATTTGAGAACCATAATTGATTGGCATATCCCATCCGCCAAAGTCTACCATCTTGGCGCCAGCATCAATATGTGCTTGGTGTAAACAAGTAGTTTTCATAATCAAAGCCTTGCTATTTTTAAATTGCGTGAACTATACTAAAACTTTAATGATTACTCTAGTAGATTTTACATTATTTTGGAAGAATATATGGGCAATAGATTAAGTAAAATAGTGACAAAAACAGGCGATGATGGAACGACAGGTTTAGCTTCAGGCAAAAGAGTGTCAAAAGCGGATGATATTATTGAGGCAATTGGATCGATTGATGAATTAAATAGTAGTATAGGGATGATCAGGTCAGCTTGTCAGAATGAACAATTAGATAAGGAATTGGAAACATTGCAACATAATTTATTTAACTGTGGTGGCGATTTATGTTTAGAAGGTTCTGTATTGATTTCTCAAGCTCAAATTGATGAAATTGAAAATTCATTAGAGAGTTATAATGTGCAATTAAAACCACTTAAAAATTTCATTTTGCCAACTGGTAGCGAGTTAACTGCTAGGATTCATATGGCAAGAAGTATTTGTCGCCGCGCAGAAAGAGATTTGGTGAGGAGCAAACAATCTCATGAATTTAACCCATTGTTGATAAATTATATTAATCGTTTATCAGATTGGTTATTTGTGATTGCAAGAATTAGTGATGAAACAAATGAAGTTTTGTGGTGTTAATGAAATTTTAAATTCAATATCTAAACTTCTGATTTCTTATAATGACATAATTTCTCGATACCTTGTAAAATTCGCATACTTGGTCTGGAAAATAAATCGGGATGAATTGTCATGATGTTTTTTAATTTAATAGCTTCAAGATTTTTCCATTGATTCCACTGTAGGTCCTCTTGAGGGGAAATATTCAAAATGGCCTGTGGGTTCTTTGTGATAACAGCTTCAAGTGTAATTGGAGCGGATAGTTGTGACATATCTTTGAAAATGTTTTGATAACCGCACAGCTCTGTTGCTTCACTCATCCAATGTTTTCCTGAAACAGTGTATAAAGGTTTGTGATAGGTTTCAATGAAAATAGATTGCTTTAAGAATGTGACTTCTTTAATCTTTTGTATAGATTTATTGAATGTTACAATGTTTGTTATTGCCTGGTTTTTAGTGTTGGTTAATTCAGCAATTTGTGAAATAGTTTTAGGAATGTCTGATAAGGTGTTAATTTCAGTTTCAACAATATCAAAATTTAGATTTCTAAGTTTTTCAATGACGGCTATTGGCGTTCCTCCTTTCCAGGTTAATATATAATCTGGTTGAAGTGTTATAATTTTTTCATAATCTAACTTGAATGAATCCCCAACTAAATCAATAGACTCAACTTCTTTTGGGAAATCGCTATATGCAACTACGCCAACTAGGTTGTCTACGGCGCCTGCTGAATGTACTAACTCGGCCAAATGTGGAGCAAGTGTTATTAGGCGAACATTATTATTAGTTTCACCAGAAATTTGCTTGTCAGAATTACAGCTGCTTAAAACAATAACACATAAAAAAAGCCAGATAAAAACTGGCTTTGTGGAATATTGGGTCTTCATTATCTATAGTCTTCTATTATTTCTTCAAACGCATCATCAATTTCACCAGGGGATGACATAAGTTTTGTGAAACCATGTTTACCTGTCATAGGCAAATCTGGGAAATATAATGCCATGCGATATTTCATATGTAATGCTTCTACTTCATTGTCATTGACTAATAATTCATAAGATAGATAAGCTTTTTTTCCTGGACGAGCAAAATCTACAACATTCATTTGATATTCTTCATCTAAATCTTCATTGTTTTTATCTTGCATTTGAACACCAAATATTGTCATTTTTGTTCCTGGAATTTCAAGCTTATAAACCATTGTCAAAGCATCACCTTCAATATTTAACTGTTTTTCAACTTCACTTACAGCTTCTTCATAAGATTTATATTCATCGTATTCATAAGGATCATCGAAATAGGGCATTGAAAACATGTAATGGTATTTCTTTAATTGTTTTTCGGTTAGGCCTTTTTTAGAACCGAAGGTTTTTACAAAACCCAAAGCAGTCCTTAAAGATTTATCAACGCTAACAAGAGAACCTTTTAGCCAATAGGCTTTTTCAAAGTAAAGTGGATTGGCATAGCTAACTTCGACTTCGTTTTCAAATTGACTGACTGAGATTCTTTGTGGGGCGCCATAAGCACCACGTTTTGACATGCCGGCAACTTTCAACGCTTCTTCGTTTGTTGCGATGATAACTGTGTTGTTACCAAAGGGTACATAATCGCCTAGCAATGTGAATCCAGCATCAGTTAATTTTTGTTTGGTATCAGATACCACTTGTTGATAGTCTGCTTCTTGGACAGAAGCTAGAACGAATGGTTGTATAGTGACTTTAGCAAAGGAGATTGAAGAAAAGCAGAAGATTGCGAATGTAAAAAGATGTGAAAGTTTTAACATTATATAGTAGCTCTCAGAATAATTTAAAAATTCATTCTATATGTTTAAAGGGAGAAATGTCTATATTTATTATATTAATGAACGCTAATATAATAATTTTGAATAATTATTCATTCCAATCGTGAATTATTAAATGACACAATGTATAATTCTGCAACAATTTTTTTACAGAGGGTAGAATGAAAAATATATTAATAATGTTGTTATTATTAACATTTGGATCGACAGCAATAGCAGCTGGAGATATCGAGCAAGGTAAAATCAAATCTTATACTTGTACAGGTTGTCACGGCATTAAATTTTATATGAATGCTGTTCCTTCTTATCATGTGCCTCGTTTAGGTGGTCAAAATGAAGCCTATATTGTCAGTGCTTTAAAAGCTTATCGTTCTGCTGAACGTTCTCACTCTACTATGCAAGCGCAAGCGGGAAGTTTATCTGATCAAGATATTGCTGATATTTCTGCCTATTTTGCATCTTTGAAATAACTCGGAGAATATTATGAAAAAATTATTAATTATTATGTCTTTAATCTTTAGTGTTTCAGTTTTTGCAAAAGGAAACGTGGTTGAAGGTCGAAAAAAAGTTGAGCAAGTATGTCAATCTTGTCATGGAACAGATGGTCAGGGTATCGATAACACTTATCCAAAGCTAGCAGGACAATTTGCTGATTATATGGTTAAAGCTTTAGCTGATTATAAATCTGGGGAACGTAAAAATGCGATCATGTCTGGTTTTGCAGCTTCATTGACAGAAAAAGATATGGAAAATGTTGCAGCCTATTATGCTGGCTTAAAAGCTAATAAGTTGCATGATTTAAGCATTAAATAAATGTCAATATAAAGAAACTACTAAAGGGAGTGTTTGCTCCCTTTTTTTGTGAGGAAAATAATGCCAAAGAATGTTAATTACAGAAAGTTAGATTTGGATAGTTGGCCAAGAATCAACCAATTTAAATTTTTTAAAAAGTATGACAATCCATTCTTTAATATATGTTCAACTATTGATGTAACAGAATTGTTAGCAGAAGCACAATTAAGTCAATCATCATTTTCAACCTGTTTATTATACGCTTCTATTAAAACAGCAAATAATTGCGAAGAGTTTCGTTACCGTTTAAAAAATGATGAGGTTATTGTTTATGATTCTATTTATGCAGGAAGCACGATATTGAATGACGATGATACATTTAGTTTTTGTTATTTTGATTACCATACTAATTTCACAAATTTTCAAAATTCTGCCATTGAACAAATTCGATTACACCAAAAAGGTTTGATAGAATTTGATGGTAGAAATGATGATTTGGATATTATTCATTATTCTGTCATTCCTTGGGTATCATTTACCAGCTTTTCACACCCTAGAAACTATAAGAATAATGACTCTATTCCCAAAATAGTTTTTGGTAAATATTACGAGTCTAATAAAAAAATATTAATGCCAATTTCAGTTGAAGTACACCATGCGTTAATGGATGGTTTTCATCTTGGTAAATATTTGACTAAATTACAAGAAATGGTTAATAATCCTATATTCATGAAAACCTCTTAATAGATAGCAAGCTGAACAATGAAATCAATTGTTAAAAGCTTGTGACAATACTATAATCAAAAGTTATTCTATTCAATATACCAGAGAGGTTTTCATGAAAGTTAAAATCAGCAATAAAAATTTGCTTAAAGTAAGTATAAGCATGGCACTTGCCAGCTTTATTCCTTTTACATCTGTGCTCGCTCAAGAAGTAGCAGAAAAAGAAGAATTTGCATTAGAAGAAGTGATTGTAACAGCTCAAAAAACAGAGCAAAATCTACAAGAAGTTCCTATGTCTGTAACAGCAGTTGATGGCGATGTCATGAATGAAATACGTTCAGGCGGATCTGATATACGATTTATTTCTGGCCGTGTACCTAGTTTAAGTGTTGAATCGGATTTTGGCCGTGTTTTTCCACGTTTTTATATTCGTGGTTTAGGTAATACAGATTTTGATTTGAATGCTTCTCAACCAGTATCACTTGTTTATGATGATATTGTTATGGAAAACCCTATGTTAAAAGGTTTTCCTGTATTTGATACAGACAGAGTAGAGGTGTTACGTGGTCCTCAAGGTACATTGTTCGGCCGTAATACACCAGCAGGAATCGTGAAATTTGACTCAGTCAAGCCAAGTGAAGATACAAATGGCTATGCAAAAATTGGTTTTGGTAGTTTTGACCAAGCTAATTTTGAAGGAGCCATTGGTGGAGCATTAACCGATAATTGGACAGCACGTATTTCTTTTTTACATGATCAACGTGGAGACTGGGTAGAAAATCAACCTGGTTTAGTTGATCCAGATCTGAACTTAACGCAAGGTAGGGTTAATGGTGATGGTGATTTAGAATCTTTCAGAGAAGATGCAATTAGATTGCAATTTGCTTATCAAGAAGAAGGATTTGATGCTTTATTTAATATTCATGGCCGTAAATTAGATGGAACAGCCCGTGTATTTAGGGCGAATATTATTGAACCAGGTACAAATAACTTTGTTGAAGGTTATGATCGCAATGTGGTTTCATTTGACGGTGGTAATGCTCAAGATGTTGAATCTGTAGGCTTTAGTGCAAAATTAGAGTGGGATCTTGGAAATGACATGACGATGACGTCTATTACTGGTTATGAAGCTGTAGAAGCTTATTCACGTGGTGATGTAGATGGTGGATATGGCGCTTCTTTCTTACCTTGGATGGGTCCTGGTTTTATTCCTTTCCCTGCCCAAACGGCTGATGGTATTCCTGATCACTCACAGTTAACACAAGAATTTAGATTTTCTCAATCTTCTGATAGCATGTTTTGGCAAGCTGGTGTTTTTATCTTTGATGAACATTTAGAAGTTGAATCATTTAACTATGATGATTTATCTGATACTGCTACGGGTTATGCAACTCAAATTCAAGATACAAGAGCTTATGCTGTTTTCGGGCAAGCTGATTATTATATTTCTGATGAAACAACAGTAACAGCAGGTTTAAGGTGGTCGCGTGATACTAAAGATTATACAGCTGAAGTTCCTTTAGCACCTTTTGGTGGTGCTCCAGTGGCTCCTTCTTCGGTTAATCCAAGCGACAGTAACTTTTCTGGCAACTTAAGTATTAGCCATATTCTTGATGATAACACTAATATCTATGCACGTTTAGCACGAGGTTTTAGAGCGCCAAGTATTCAGGGTCGTGTATTATTTGGTGGTGCAATCACTATTGCTGATTCTGAAACAGTACATTCAATCGAAGCGGGTTTCAAAAAAGAACTTTGGGATAATCGCGCACGTTTAAATGCAGCTGTATTCTACTATCAAATGAATGATCAACAATTAACTGCAGGTTCAGGTTCGGCGAATGTAAATCAATTGGTTAATGCTGATAAAACTGTTGGTTATGGTTTTGAAACAGATTTAACCGCTAAATTAACTGAAAATACATTGTTAACATTTGGTGTCAGTTATAACAACACAGAAATTCAAGATAAAGATTTAACAGTTGCTCCTTGTGGTGCAGGTTGTGTTGTGTTGGATCCTCCTGGTGCGATTGAAGGTTCTGTTTCAATTGATGGAAACTCTTTACCAAGAGCTCCAGAATGGATGTCTAACTTAATCTTAAAGCACATTATTCCTTTAGAAAATGGTGCTAATTTTGTTTTATCTACAGATTGGGCATACAGAAGTGAAATCAATTTCTTCTTGTATGAATCTGAAGAATTTCGCGGTGATGCTTTGTTAGAAGGTGGTTTAAGGTTATCTTATGAAACAGAAAGTTGGGCTGCTGGCTTATATGGTAGAAATATTACAGATCAAGATAAGTTAATTGCTGCTATCGATTTCAATAATCTTGAAGGCATAGTTAATGACCCAAGAATTTGGGGTATTGATTTTCAATATAACTTCTTCTAAAACTAAGAAGCTATATTGTTATAAAAAGGGCACTTGTTGCCCTTTTTTTGTATCCTATATATGTCCCATCCTGAACCTAAGCAAATATTTCTTGTCACAATTACATGGTTAAATTATTAATTGCATTTCTAATGTTGTCACAAATTGTGATGTCTCAATCTACTCCTTCAAGCGCGCGTTCCAGAGCAGCAATAGCAAAGCAAACTCCACAACTTGAAAAGAGCTTTATGCAGTCTGGATTGAAGTTGGGTGCACCAGTTTTTATCAGGGTATTTAAGCAGGAAGGGGAGCTCGAAGTTTGGGTTAAAGGCAAAGACAGTTTTAAATTATTTAATACTTATCCTATCTGCAATTTTGGCTTTGGTGGTTTGGGCCCTAAATTAGCAGAAGGAGATGGAAAGGCACCAGAGGGTTTTTATTATGTGAAAGCAAATCAACTTAATCCTAACAGTAGTTATCATTTGTCATTTAATTTAGGTTATCCCAATGCTTATGATAGAGCCCATAAACGAACGGGTACTGCATTAATGGTGCATGGTAATTGTGTTTCGGTAGGTTGTTATGCAATGACAGATGCAAAAATTGAAGAAATCTACACTATTGTCAATGCGGCATTAGTTGGCGGCCAAGATTATTTTAGAGTGCATGTGTTTCCGTTTAAGATGACTGAAACAAATTTGTCACAACACAAAAAATCTTCTTGGTTTTCATTTTGGACAAACCTAAAAGAGGGATATGATTTGTTTTATGAAAACAATTATAACCCACCAAACGTAACTGTCAGTAATGGCAGTTATAAGTTTGACAAATTAAAATGACATTATAAATAGTGTGTTTTATTTTTCTTCTTCTGTAACCGAAGTGCTATTTTTAGCAGGAAAATAATTCCCTTCTGTCTTAATAAGTTTATCTTGATTGAAATATAAAGTGAGTTTTTTAATTTCTTTTATGACACCTTTGATTTTGTATGTATTTACATAATCCCATCTGTCTTGATTAAAAGGATCGGCAATAGCTGGAGTACCAAGAATAATGGCAACCTGACGTTTGCTCATGCCAGGTTTTATTTCGTCCACTTCTTCTTGCTTTAAGATGTTTCCCTGTTGTACAGGTGTTTTATATACGCAGGCTGAGGTGAATAAAATAATAAACAGTGATACAATAATTGTGCTTGATTTCATAACAAATAACTAAACTTTATAATAGAGCGAATGATACAATATTGCCCGTTAAATAGCAGTTAAATTTGTTGTTAAGTTTAATATAATTTATAAATTGAGACAATCATGAAAGGACAAGATATAAAAAAGGCAGGCTTGAAGGTAACATTGCCAAGAATACAAGTGTTAGAGTTTTTAGAAGAGCGTCCTGGCGAACACTTTTCGGCAGATGAATTATTCACACTTTTAAGAGAGACCAATTCTGATATAGGTTTGGCAACCATATACAGAGTGCTCAATCAATTTGAAGCGGCTAATTTAGTTGTTAAACACCAGTTCGAGAATGGCCAATCTGTTTATGAGCTTGACACAGGTGAGCATCATGACCATATGGTTGATATTGATACTGGTGAAGTTAAAGAGTTTTTTGATAAAGAATTAGAAGATTTACAAATTCAACTGGCTGAAAAATTAGGCTATGAGTTAATTGATCATAGTATGGTTTTATACGTAAAAAAAATAAAGTAGAGAATGTTTAAGTATTATGGAAATTTATAAAAAATTTACTGTTGAATCAGCTCATTGGCTGCCAAATGTCCCTCAAGGCCACAAGTGTGGAAGATTACATGGTCATTCAATTAATATTATTATTAGTATTTCAGGAGATGTGCCAATAGATACAGGTTGGGTTGCAGATTTTACAGATATTAAGGCTGCTTTTAAGCCTCTTTATGAAATATTAGATCATAACTGTCTCAATCATATTGAAGGTTTGGAGAACCCTACGAGTGAGAATTTGTGTTTATGGATTTGGACTATGTTGAAGCCAAAATTGAGTTTATTGTCTAAAGTTGAAGTATGTGAGACATGTAATTCAGGTTGTATTTATTTGGGCCCTGTAAGCTTAGAAGGTTGAAATGAGCAGATTGTTATTGGGTAAATATAAAGTATTCACGACAGTGTTAATGTTTATCCTATCAATTTATTTGTTGATCACTATTTCTTCTTGTTCTAACAAGAAACCCAGAGATACTGGAAATCTTTGTAGTATTTTTTCTCAAAAAAGCCGTTGGCACAAGCATGTAAAAAAATCGACAAAAAAATGGGGTACACCTGTCCATGTTCAGATGGCAATCTTAAAACAAGAGTCTGATTTTACTTATGATGCTAAACCTGGTAGAAAAAAATTATTAGGATTTATTCCTTGGACAAGAAAATCTTCTGCCTATGGTTATGCCCAAGTGTTAAATGATACATGGAAGGAATATGTCAAGGACTCGGGAAATAGAGGAGCTGATAGGGATGATTTTAAGGATGCTATTGATTTTGTGGGTTGGTATACACACAATACTCAAAAGCAAACTAAAGTTTCAAAATGGGATGCATACAATCAATATCTGGCCTATCACGAAGGGCGAGGTGGTTATATCAAGGGAACCTATAAAAACAAACAATGGCTCACAAAAGTTGCAAAAAAAGTTGATAACAATGCAAAATTATATGCGGCTCAATTAAAAACTTGTGATTTGTGAATTAGTAAATGTACTAATTATTTATTGGCTTAGGCCCTTTTTCATTAGAGCTTGATTTGTTAATTACAGAGCTAATGACCCATTGTTTTTCAAAATATACTGTATATTTATTGTAGCTCCACTTTGTTATTGGTGGATTTCCTACGGCAATACTTTTTGAGTGAGGTTCTCCAAATTGGCTAATTATTTGATTCATAGACATTCCCTTGCTGGGAATATCTGAAGATTGAGCTTGTTTTACCCTGTCAATAATCAGTACTTCGGCTTTTAGTAGAGAGGTGAAACTTAAAAGTAGACTTATTATAATAATTTTTTTCATATCTTTAATCAGAGTTGTTAGTTAATAGTTTTTTTGCAATTTTATTCGTCATGTTAGCCTCTTTTAACACCCATTTTTTGAATTCAATGACTTTAGGTGAGTTTTCTGCGCCTTTGGGACAAACAAAATAATAAGCATATTCACTCGGAATACTGATGTTGAAAGGAGCATAAATAAGTTTGCGTTTAATGTCATCAATAACGAGGGGTGTACGACCAAGGGCAAATCCTTTGCCATTTTCTATAGATTCTAACATCGTGACAGTATGGCTAAATCGAGTGCCTGTAATCGGTTTGTCCAAAGTGATGCCTGCAGCTGCAAACCACATGTCCCAATCTTCAATTGAATAGTCATCATGCACTAAACTGTGTTCTAATAAAATCGATGGATCAGGGTTTGGACCGATGTTTTTATAAACAGCTCTGCTGCATATAGGGAAAACTCTTTCTTCCAATAATAACTCGCAGTAAACGTCAGGCCAATCTCCTCGCCCATATCGAATTGACACATCTATGTTTTTCTTTTTTATATCAAATAAAAACTCAAATGCAGAGATACTCACTTCAATGTCTTGAAACTTTTCTTGAAACTTCCAAATTCTTTTCGCCATCCATTTTGTTGCGAAAGATGGCCATAAGGAAATATTGAGTAAATCTTTAGAGTTTCTTTTAACTAATAACTTAGTAGCTTTTTCTAATTGTTCTAATGATTCAATAATTGAAATTAAATAAATTTCTCCCTCGGCAGTCAGTTTTAAAGATCTATTAAAACGGTTGAATAATTTAACACCTGTTTTTTCTTCTAATGATTTGATTTGATGACTTATAGCTGCTTGTGTGACAAATAGTTCATCAGCAGCTTTAGTAAAGCTTAAATAGCGAGCTGACGCTTCAAATGCTTTTAATGCACGCAACGGGGGAATGTTGTTATATTTCTTCATAAAAACGATACTCATTATCTTTTCACATAAATATACTTTATCCGAACTATAAAAACAACTCGTTTGTAAATTATTTTAATTTAATTAAAATGTGCCCATGTTTTATATATAGTTTGATGAATAAGTTTTTTCGTTATTTCTTTTTAAGTATTTGCTTAATGAATTTGTAGAAACATTAGTTATGTGAAACCTTAGGTTTTTTCCCTCTTCCTAAGAATAGATTAAGAACACATAGCTACATATTTATAGCCTTCTCAATTGAGAAGGCTTTTTTTTGTCTACAATAAAGGGATGTAATGAAGTACGAATGAATAAGGCAAAAAAAAGCCAGCAAAGTTAAAATTGCTGGCTTTTTAGTATATGGCGGAGAGGGAGGGATTTGAACCCTCGAAGGGCTATTAACCCTTGCTGGTTTTCAAGACCAGTGCATTCAGCCGCTCTGCCACCTCTCCAATTTCAGTATGTGATTTCCGTCTCACAATCTGGATGCGAACTATAGCATAAAATAAAATTATTTCTAGATAAATTTTTAAAAAAAACATTTTATTTGTGATAATTTTAAATATGAGTTTCTATTTATATCCTTAGCTTATAAAATACGCAATTCCAGAATTCATTGAGTAATAAATTATGTCCTTAAAAGTAGGAAACAAAGTTCCAGATTTTACGCTTGTTGCCGACAACGGTAAACCATATAAGTTATCAAGCAAAATTAAAAACAAAACGCTACTAGTTTTTTATCCTGGGGATGGAACACCTGTTTGTACTAATCAATTTACAGATCTTAGAGAAAATGCTAGTGAATTTGATGATTTGAAAGTTGAAATAATTGGAATTAGCACTAATGACACTAAGTCACATAAATCATTTAAAGAAAAACTTAAACTACCTTTCACTCTTCTTTCAGATTCTGAAGGGGCAGTGGCGCAGGATTATGATTGTTATGGTTGGTTTGGAACTCAAAGAGGGGTATTTTTAGTTGATAAAGATTTGGAGTTGAAATATTCTCGAATTGAATCTGTTTCAATTTTCAAGAGAACTTCATCAGAATTAATTGAGTCAATTAAAAAGCATTCATAAAAATTAGAATTTTTACAAAAGACCTTTGTTCTTAATTAAGACAAAGGTCTTTTTTTATTGTAAGTACCCTTAAAATTTTTCTTTCAATTTAGCTTCAATAGTGTTTGATATAACGGGTTTAAAAGTTAACATCAAAAAATTAAGCTTGGCATTAAAGTTTATTTGGTCATGATCTATAGTTACTGATCCATTAATCCCTGAGCCTGAAAAGCTTATATAACCTTCGCCATCAGATTCAATCTCCAAACCATAATCATTGGCAAGATCTTCGATCATCTTCTCGGCTTTATCACAAGCACTGTCTTTATCATATTTATGGTCATGTGTTATTGTAATTGTATTCATTCGATTTTAAATTTTCTGTGTTATGTATTTTTTCTAGGATAACATAATTTTACATTATGAGTTTTAGATTAAATTAAATAAGGGTTAACTTTGAGTAATTTTACCTGTTACTAGTTGGTCAATTAATGTTAAATCTTTTTCTGTGAAAACTGGGATTTTAGGGTATTCAGGGTTTAGATTTTGTAACTCATTAATTAATATTTCAGTCACTAATAACCTCATTAATATTTTATTATCAGCAGGAATAACATGCCATGGATTATCTTTAGTAGATGTTTTAACCAGTAATGTATCAAATGCTTGTTGGTAATCAACCCATCTTTTACTTTCTTTAATGTCACCGGTACTAAATTTCCATTGCTTTGAAGGTGTTGAATATCTTCGGATAAGCCTGCTATGCTGTTCTGCTTGAGTCACATCCAGCATGAATTTAATGATTTTTGTACCAGATTTTTCTAGATGTGTTTCAAAATTATTAATGCCTTGATAACGATCTTCCCAAAAAGATTTTCTCAGAGGAGTTGTGATACCTTGGCTAGCCAACCATTCCGGGTGAACTTTTACTACTAATACTTCTTCATAGTAGCTTCGATTAAATATAGTAATCCCGCCTTTTTTAGGTGTGTGCTTATGGCACCTCCATATAAAGTCATGTGAACTTTCTTCTTTTGATGGCTGTTTAAATGAAACACTGTCAACACCAGCAATATCACACTCCCTAAAAACATTTCGGATTGTGCTATCTTTACCTGCAGCATCCATCGCTTGGAAGATAATTAATACAGCATGTTTTTCTTCAGCTTGAACCTTGCTTTGCAAATCAGCTAGTTTCTTTGAAAGCTTAGATTGTAGTTTTTTTAATTTAGTTGAGGCTTTAGCATAGCGTTTATCTATATCTGCTTGCGAAGGCCTGATAGCTTTTGCTGTACTTTTGAAAATTTCTAATGACATAATAATAACTTTTATAAAAAGACAATCTACTGTGGATTTTAAAGTTTGGACAGTCTTTTTTTATTTTTTTCTAAAAAAGAGTAATTTATGGTTGAAATTTAGTGTCGTCATATTCTCATTTGATACAATTAAAACAATTAAAAAGAGGAAGTATTAAACTTCAATGAACGAAGAACAGAGTCCCATCAGTTCTAATCAAGAAAAAAAATCTTGGTTGGAGCGACTTTCAAACGCTTTTTCAGGCGAGCCCAAAAACCGTCAAGATTTGTATGTCATTTTACAAGAGGCACATGCAAATGAAATAATCGATAGTGATGCATTACACATGATTAAAGGTGCATTAAAAGTATCTGAAATGCAAGTTAGGCAAGTCATGATTCCACGTGCACAAATGAAGGTGATTCCAAATGATGCAGATATAGAAGAAATATTATCAATAATTGTTGAATCTGGTCATTCTAGATTTCCAGTTGTTGGTGAAGACAAGGATGAAATAGATGGCATATTATTGGCAAAAGATTTAGTGAAATCTTTCACAGACTCAGAAGAAGCATTCAAACTGGCTGATTTTTTACGTGACCCCGTTGTTGCCCCCGAGTCAAAAAGGGTAAATATCTTATTGAATGAATTTAGAACATCTAGAAATCATATGGCAATCATAATTGATGAATATGGTGGTGTAGCTGGACTGGTTACAATTGAAGATTTGTTAGAAGAAATTGTTGGAGAAATCGATGATGAGACGGATGAAGAAGAAGATCCTTTGATTCAGCAGATTTCAGAAAAATCTTATAAAATTAATGCCTTATTACCAATTGAAGAGTTTAATGAATTTTTTGATAGCCAGTTTAGTAATGATGAGTTTGATACGATTGGAGGTATGATTGTTAATTCTGAAGGTCGTTTGCCAGAAGTTGGCGAAGAAATAGTTTTTGGTGGTTTATATTTTAAAGTTATAACTTGTGATAATAGACGTTTACAACAATTAGAGTTATCTTTGACTTGATAATTGATATGGCGATTAAATTAAATGATACGTAATTATGATTAAATATCTGCATGTATTATTATTTTTCCTCTACATCATCTCATCTGTTGGTCATGCTCAGTTTAATTCAAAAAATGTTGAAATAGACTTAATAACTATTAGTCCAGGTGAATATTATTGGGAAGCATTTGGCCATTCTGCTATACGAATTAAATCAGATGATTTTGATAAAATGTTTGGTTTTGGTTACTTTGATTTTAATGAAGATAACTTTTTTCTAAATTTTGCTAAAGGCGACATGCGCTATTTCTTAGGTGTCGTAGAGAGCGATGATGAATTAGAAGGTTATCGGGAGCAGGGAAGAGCAATAACTTCTCAAAGGCTTGATTTAACATCATCACAAACACAAAACCTAGTTAATAAGCTGGTCTTCTTATCCAAGGGCGAGAACAAGTTTTACCAATATGATTATTTTTTGAATAATTGTACTTCGCAAATAAGAGATATAATTGACGAGGTTACAAATGGTGACATATCTAAAAATCTCAAATCACAACCAACAAAACAAAGCTGGAGTGACTTAACTTTCCCTGCCAACAATCAAGCTTGGATGAATCTTGGTATTGCCATTAGTTACGGAATTCATGCTTACACCGAAAGAAGTCAGTGGAAATTGTCTGTTTTTCCAGAAGTGTTTTCGCAAGACTTGAAAAATCTTAAGGTGTCGGCTAATTGGAATGCTGATTTTGTTGAGCTTTATAATCCATCCGCTGTGGAATTAAAAACTACACAATATAGTTTTAAAAATACACATTATGCAGTGTTGATTGTTATAGGAATTTTATTAGTTGGATTGTTGTTTTTAACAAAAACTACTATAGCTTTTTGGCTTATTACACAAAGCCTATTGGGAATCGGTTTGCTGATGCTATGGTTTTTTACTAAACACGCGATAGCTATGTGGAACATCAATGTTTTGATATTTTGTCCATTCGCTTTTTTATTGATCCTAGAAAAATTTAAAAAACCACTAATTAAGAAAGGGTTTCTATTGATTAATATTCTTTGGCTTGTCGCAGCAGGTGTTTTGACTAATTATTATTTAATTGGTTTTGCGTTTATCAATTTGATTATTTGGAAGAAAATATCCAAAGCCTAATTTATTTGTATTGTGCAATTAAAGGTAACAACTCATTTTGAATATTTTGCGGGTTGAGTTCTCCGACAATTTTATGGCGTATGATACCTTTCGCATCAATAAGAAATGTTTCAGGAGCACCATAAACGCCAAAATCTATACCAACTAAACCTTCTTTATCAATTAAAATATCTTTATAGGGATTGCCAAACTGAAGTAGCCATTGGTTTGCAGCATCATTTTCATCTTTGTAGTTTAAACCATAAACAGGGATAATGTTCTGTCGAACAAATTCTGTAATCATTGGGTGTTCTATGCGGCAATTGGGACACCAGCTTGCCCATACATTGAGTAAATACATTTGTCCTTTTAAGCTATCATTGTTAATAGTTTGTCCTGTCATTAAAGAAGGTACACTAAATTGAGGTACGCTTTTACCAATTAATGCTGAAGGCAATAGGCGTGTGTTTTTTCCTAAACCATTATAGAGTAGGATAATAAGAGACAAAAAAATGACTAATGGTATTAATGCCTTAAAAATTGTTTTCTTATTCATACTTCTAAATATTTATTGATGTTTTCTTGCTTTAACTTTTTTGCGTATCGGAAATAACGTTTATCGGTTGAGGCTAAAAATGCGCCGAGCATCATTAATATTCCACCACCCCACATCCATCGTATAAAAGGTTTGATATAGACGCGTACTGCCCAACCACCTTGATCATTTATTTGTTCGCCTAAAGATATATATAAATCTCTTGTAAATCCAGCATCAATAGCAGCTTCAGTCATAGGATTTCCTTGTCTAGGATAAATACGCTTTTGCGGATTCATGCTTGCCACTTGTTCCCCGTTTTGAGAAACAACAAAATGCCCGACAAATGCATTATAATTTTCTATTTGTTTTTTTTCTACACCTTTAAATTCAACTGAATAGCCTTTAACTACTTTAATTTCATTAGGGTGCATCAACGCATCAACTTCAAAATCAGTGTGTTCAGTCATTGAAACACCGAATAGAAAAACAGCTACACCGAAATGAGCTAATTGCATACCCCAAAGTCCTCTAGGTAATTTGGAGTGCTTCTTAATTGAGGATAGGCCAGATAACAATACCCAAAAGGCGGCAAAAACACCCAACGTTGCTTTAGTATTTAAACCAGAAAAGTACCAATAACATAGAGCAGTAAAAATTAGCGCAGAAATAAATACAGGAAATAATAATTTGATGACACGAGACAGCTCGTCTTTACGCCATTTGTATAATACGCCAAATGGTAAAAATATAACCATCGGCACCATCATCATAAAGAACATTGAACCGAAGTAAGGAGGGCCAACTGAAATCTTTTTACCCATGGCTTCAAAAATCAATGGAAATAATGTTCCCAATAATACCATAAAACAGACGGTGATGAATATAATAGAATTAACCAAAAGTAATGTTTCACGAGAGCTTAATTCAAAGCCCCCTTGAGACTTAAGTTTGTTAGCACGAATAGCATAGAGGAAAAATGCACCGCCAGCATAAATCGCCAGTAATGTTAATACAAAAACTCCTCGAGAAGGATCGCTTGCAAAAGCATGCACAGAAGTTAATACCCCTGAACGGACTAAGAAAGTCCCTAAAACACTTAGGCTAAATGCAATAATAGCGAGTAACACAGTCCAGCCTCTAAAGGCATTGCGGCGTTCACTTACAGCTTGAACATGAATAAGTGCAACTGCAGCAAGCCAAGGCAAAAATGAAGCATTTTCTACAGGATCCCAAAACCACCAACCACCCCAACCAAGTTCATAATAGGCCCACCAACTTCCAAGCACGATTCCTAAAGTCAAGGATGCCCAGGCTGCATTTGTCCAAGGACGTGACCAACGTATCCAGTTTTCATTGATATTTCCACCTAGTAGGGCAGCAATCGAAATGGCAAAAGGAACAGATAGTCCAACATATCCCATATACAGGATTGGAGGATGTAGAATAAGGCCAATATCTTGCAACAATGGATTCAGATCATTGCCATCAATTGGCATAGGAATTGTACGTAAAAACGGATTGGACATGAAAAATACGAACGCGGCAAAACCTAGTGAAATAATCCCAAGGACTGATAAAACTCTAGCGATTTTATCTGTGGATAAAGACTTAGAATAAAAGGCAACTAATCCAGTCCAGATAGCCTGAATAGTTAGCCACAGTAACATCGATCCTTCATGTGCTCCCCAAGTGGCAGAAATCCTATATCTAATGGGTAAGATGCTGTTTGAATTTTGCCAAACATATGCCACTGAAAAATCTTGTGTGATAAATAATGTCACAAGAATTAGGAAAGACGTAAGGATGGATATTAATTGCATATACGCTAATGGCCGCGCTGTTTGCATTATTTTATTGTTATTTGTAAAATATCCATAAAGAGGAAAAATAGTAAGTATTAATGAAAAAACCATACTAAATGCTAAGGTAAATTGACCAATTTCAGCTAACATTTATTGTGCACCTTTTTCTAGATAAGATTTTTTGTCTTTCAATGATGCGGCTACTTCTGGAGGCATATAATTCTCATCATGTTTGGCGAGTATTTCTTCTGCTTGAAATAAGCCTTCTTTATCCAATTGACCTATGGCTATCATGCCTTGATCATCCCTAAACAAGTCTGGTAACAATCCAGTATATTGAACCTTGACATCTTTTGCATAGTCAGTGACAAAAAATTCCACATCTAAAGATGTAGTTGACTTAACAATTGAACCTTTCTTTACCATACCACCAATGCGAAAATTACGTGCTTTTGGATAATCTCCGGCTAATACTTCTGAGGGGGATTTATAAAACAAGATGTTTTCTTCAAAGGCGGTTAATATCAATGCAGATGCAATGCCAACGCCTAATAAAATTAGAATTACGGCCATTAATCTTTTTTTTCTAGTTGGTGTCATTTGAGGTTCGGTAATGAGTATTTTAAAGTTTCAGTATTATACATTAATTTATTCTAATATAGTCTACATATTGGGATATTTACTAACCAAATATATGACCTAATGATACAATTTATTTTTTAACACTCTAGATAATTATGAAAATAAAAGCAGCAGTTGCATGGGAAGCCGGTAAACCTTTGGTCATTGAGGAAATAGATTTACAAGGGCCTCAAAAAGGAGAGGTATTAGTGAAAATGGTTGCAACAGGCGTTTGCCATACTGATGCCTATACATTATCTGGTTCTGATCCAGAAGGAATATTTCCGTCAGTATTAGGGCACGAAGGCGGTGGAATTGTAGTTGAATTGGGAGAAGGTGTAACATCTGTCAAAATTGATGATCATGTAATTCCACTTTATACGCCAGAATGTGGTGAGTGTAGTTTTTGTACTTCTGGCAAAACAAACCTCTGTCAAGCGATCCGTGAAACACAAGGCAGAGGCTTAATGCCTGATGGAACAACGCGTTTATCTAAAGATGGGAAACCTATTTATCATTATATGGGTACATCTACTTTTGCAGAATATGCTGTAGTACCAGAAATTGCTTTAGCAGTTATTAATAAAGAGGCACCGTTGGATAAAGTGTGTTTATTGGGTTGTGGTATCACAACGGGCGTTGGCGCTGTTTCAAATACAGCTAAAATGGAAGCAGGCTCTAGCGTCGCAGTATTTGGACTTGGTGGAATTGGTTTAGGCGTTATTCAAGGCGCAGTTATGGCTGGTGCTAGCCGAATAATCGGAGTAGATATAAATCCTGATAAGTTTGAGTTTGCTAAACAAATGGGTTGTACTGATTTTGTCAATCCAAAAGATTATGATAAACCAATCCAAGAAGTCTTGGTAGATATGACTAATGGTGGTTTAGATTACACTTTTGAATGTGTGGGTAATGTTGATTTGATGCGTTCAGCTTTAGAATGTTGTCATAAAGGCTGGGGAGAATCTATTATCATTGGTGTTGCTGGTGCTGGTCAAGAAATTACTACAAGGCCATTTCAACTAGTAACAGGCAGAGTTTGGAAAGGTTCAGCTTTTGGAGGGGTTAAGGGGCGCTCTCAATTACCTGACTATGTTGAAAGCTATTTGGCAGGTAAGCTTAAAGTAGATGAATTTGTGAGTCATGAGATGGGTTTGGAAGATATCAATAAAGCCTTTGATTTAATGCATGCTGGTGATGGCATTCGCACTGTGATTAAGTTTTAAGACTTGAAATGAAAACTATGAAAATTGAATTAAAAAACAAATACAAAATGTTTGGCGGCTTGCAAGAGTTTTATAAACATGATTCTAAAGTCAACAATGCTCCTATGACATTTGCTGTATTCTTGCCTGAACAAATAAAGGATAAAAAATTACCCGTACTTTATTGGTTGTCAGGTTTAACGTGCACAGAAGAAAACTTTGTTATCAAAGCAGGCGCTCAAAGAATGGCTGCTGAGCTCGGTCTAGTTATTGTTACTATGGATACTAGTCCTAGAGACTTGGGGATTGAAGGGGAAAATGACAGTTATGACTTTGGCAGTGGCGCTGGGTTTTATCTCAATGCAACTGATGAAAAATGGTCAAAGAATTATAATATGTATGATTATGTCACTAAGGAATTACCTGAAATTATTGAATCAAATTTTAATGTTAATACAAACAAAAGTATTTCTGGTCATTCAATGGGAGGGCATGGTGCATTAATGATTGCTTTAAGAAACCCAGGGTCATATCAGAGTGTTAGTGCTTTTTCTCCAATTGTCGCTCCTAGTCAAAACCCTTGGGGCCAAAAGGCTTTTACAGGCTATTTAGGAAAGGATGAATCTTCATGGTCAAAGTATGACACTTATGAGCTTGTTAAAGGTGCACAAGAAAAATTGCCTCTATTCATTGATCAAGGAACTGATGATGAGTTTTTAGTAGAATATTTAAAACCAGAACTATTAAGCGAAATATGCTCAAAGTTTAAGCATCCATTAAATTTAAGGATGCAAAAAGGCTATGATCATAGTTATTATTTTATTGCTTCATTTATCGAAGAACATGTGAAATACCATGCAGGATACCTCAATGAATAAACTCATGCCATTTCATCTCGCTATTCCAGTTAACAGTTTAACCACATCACGCCAGTTTTATGGCGAATTATTGGGATGTGAAGAAGGCCGAAGTACAGATATTTGGATAGACTATAATTTTTTTGGTCATCAATTAGTTTGTCATAAAGCGAAAGAAAATAGAGAACATATCAACCACAATCCTGTTGATGGTCAACATGTCCCAGTACCGCACTTTGGTGTGGTACTTGAAATGCCAGAATGGTGTAGCTTACGTGATAAATTAATAGAAAACAATGTCGATTTTGCCATTGAACCTTATATTAGATTTAAAGGTAAAGTTGGAGAACAAGCTACTATGTTTTTTTATGATCCAAGTGGTAATGCCTTGGAATTTAAATCATTTCAAGATATTGAAGGTGAGCTTTTTAAAAAGTAAAAAACTTAGCCAAACGTCCTTGTTATAGGCTAAGAGAGAGAGCTTGTTTAGTTAACTTTGGTTAACTTTCATTTGGACCAATTATAATCTCATTAGTTTCACTTTTATTACGGGTAAACATCTTTTTAATGCGATTAAATAAACGCGTTCTGCCATTTTTAATATCAATACCAATGCCGTATAAGGCTGGTACCATAAGTAAGGTGACAAAGAAGGCTATCATTACACCAAAAGCCAATGAGACTACGATAGGCTGTAAATAAGCTGCTTGAGTTGAGCGTTCTAACATCATAGGTAATAATCCAGCTACTGTTGTAACAGATGTTAAAAGTATAGGTCTAAATCTTACTACACCGGCTTCAATAATGGCTTTTTTAGGATTCATGCCTTTAGCTGTTAATCGGTTACAATAATCCATCAACACCAGATTATCGTTGACCACCACCCCTGCTGCTGCTGCAATACCAAAGTAAGAAAATATCGCCATGGTTAAATCCATAAACATGTGACCATAAATTGCGCCAATAAAGGCATAAGGCATAGCGATAAGAATTAATATAGGTTGTGAATAGCTCTTAAAGGCAACAGCTAGTAAAGTATACATAGCAAAGAATGCCATGAAATATAAGCCCGTTACTTCTTTAATGAAACGTTTTTCTCCTTCAGCTTGTCCAACCGAACCTTTTTTAATGCCAGGATATTTCTTTTCCCACTCAGGGAAAAAGTTTTCATTTAAATCCTTCATGATATCATCACTGACTGCTTCTTTTAAGTCGGCACTGATGCGTGCTGCACGGCTACCATTCCATCTTTGAATGCGTTTAATACCAGGGGCGTAGTCTAAATTTGCGACTGATAATAGTGGCATTTCATCTCCGTTACTGCTACGAACATAAAAATCTTTTAGGCTCTCGATTGAACGTCTTGATGCCATAGGATATTTTACTTTCACCCTAACATCTTGACCTTTACGCGGTAAGCGTTGTACTTCTTCACCAAAGTAGGCTTGTCTGACTTGACGGTTTACATCAGCTAGAGTTAGTCCTAATTTTGCCGTACCCGGTTTCATAGTAATTCTGATTTCATCTGATGCAGCAATTAGGTTATTGCGCACATCATATAAATTGTCATAGGTGCGTAATTGTTCTTCAAGCTCATTTGTTGCCGAACGAAGAATTTCTAAATCAGGATGCCTAATCGACAACTCAAACCCTGGATCATTGTTTCCTTGTGAATATCGTACTGTCACTTCTCGTGCATCAGGAATGTCTCCTAATAGTTCGCGCAAACGAATAGAAGCTTCTTTTGTGGTTTTAGTACGGTTTTCAGGAGGTACCAATTTTACAATAGCAATAACACTGTCACGACGTGAACGCGTGTACCAGTTTTCGATTAACTTAGATTCACCTTGAGTTTCCAAATTCACTTCATCAACTAAGGCCTGTTCAGCTCTTTGTAATTGTGCCAATATTTCTAAAGCACGGGAGTAGGGAGCACCTTCAGGTAAAACAACATTCATTATAATTTCATCGGATTCAATATCTGGATTAAAACCTTTCTTAACCCAACCACTACCAAATAAACCAAAAGCAATAACCAAAAGACCAATAAAGAAACTGGCTGTAATGTATCTATTATTTAGGCTCCAATTACCAATTTTTCTATAACGATTTTCCGCAAAATTAGTAATGCTGTGAGCGATTTTCTTTTGAAAAAGAGTAAACCTGCCTGCATCTTTATTACTTCTTGGCTTCATTTTGGATAAATGCGCTGGTAATATTAATAGAGATTCAACCAGTGAGAACGTTAATGCCAATATGACCACCCATGTAATATGTTTGGTAAACTCAGATGTTGATCCACCTAAAAATAACCAAGGCAAGAATGCCATTATGGTAGTAATAACACCAAAAACTACGGGTTTAGCAACCAATTGTGTCCCTGCAATGGCAGCTTTTACACCACCTCCAGTTCTATCGGCTTCGCTGTGAATTCCTTCTCCTACGACGATTGCATCATCAACAACTATACCGAGTACTAGCAAAAAGGCAAAAGTAGATAACATATTTATTGAAACACCAACTGAGGGCAATAATACAAAGGCACCTGCATACGCTGTAGCAATACCAATCGCAACCCAAAAGGCAACTATTGGACGTAATGTTAACATTAGGATGAATACGACTAATATCAAGCCCATAATAGCAGAGCTACTAATTGTTGCCATGCGGCCTTTGAAATCCTCAGCATTATCTGTCCACAATGTTAAAGTAGCGCCATTAGGTAATGTACTTTGTCTTTTTTCAATCCAATTTGTAATTGAGTCTGAAGCGGTTACGATGTCCATCGTTTCAGTGGTCATTACTTGTAGTAAAATTGATGGCTCACCATTTAATGTGGCTAGAATTGGGTTGTCTTCAAACCCATCAATAACTGTAGCTACATCACCTACCTTAATGACTCCTCCATCTTTAGATTGGCGAATGATGATGTTTGAAAAATCATCTTTTGTATTGGCTTGGTTACGCACTTTTAATTGAAAGTTGCCTACTTCGGTACGTACTGAGCCTGCAGATTGATTCATTGAACTATTACGAATAGCTGTAGCCACATCATCAAATGTTAAGTTATAACGTCTAAGTGATTCTTTACCAATTTCAATTGATACTTCTTCGTTTCTTGTTCCAAATAATTCAACAATACTTACAGCAGGTAGATTTGCGGCTTCACGGCGCAATTCTTCGGCTAGATACTTTAGGTCTCGTTCATTTAAATCACCTGAGATGGCTACGCGAATAAACTCATTGCGATTAACCCATTGCCTAACAGTTGGAGGCTCAACATCTCGAGGAAATGAAGAAATACTATCAACACGAATTTTTACATCATTCATGAATTGTGTAAAATCTGCATTTTGATTGGCTCGAATACTAATTTCGCTTTGACCTTCTCCTGCAGATGAACGAACCCATTCTACTTCATCTAAATCACGTATTGATTCTTCAATACGCATAACAATTTGTTCTTCCATATCTTGAGGTGTAGCACCAGGCCAAGATACATTAATTTGTAGGCCTGGGAAACGAACCTGGGGGTCCATTTCTCTTTCCATATTATTAAAGCCAATAAATCCAGCTATAAATAGGCCAATCATAAGCAGATTAGCAGCAACTGTATTCTTCGCCCACCAAGCAATAAGATTATTCATGATTTGTTATCCTTCTTTTATTGAAAGGTTGATGTTTGCATTAGCTTGGGTATTGCGATCAATGGCGATAACAGACATGCCCTCGGATACTGATGGAACTGTAGAGGTTACGACTTTTTCACCGACACTTACACCACTAGCTAAATGCGCATATTCTTCATTTGTAGAGAGCACCACTACTTTTCTAATTTCTAATTTACTGTCATCATTGATCACGTAAACTTTATCATTGCTGTGCAAGGCAAGTCTTGGTAATCTTAATGTGTCTTGACTTTTGTGACTATCAATATTGGCATTAACATACATGCCTACAGCCATAGCTGTACCATTATCAGAACCACTACCATAAGGGTCTGACACTTCAGCAATGGCATAAACTAAACGTGTGTTTTTATCTATAGCTGCATTTGTTCTGACTATGTGTCCTTGCCATTTATGTGGTTGATTTCCTACATTTGCTGTAAAAGTAACTACGGGTGCATTTTCATTATTAGCCATAAATCCCATAGATAAGCTCAATTCTCCTAATTGGGAATCTGTTAATGGAATTCTAACCTCAACAACCTGAGTTGAAAAAATATGGCCTAAAACTGTTGCAGGAGTGATGTATTGGCCTACGGCAATATTTTCATTCATTACACGTCCTGTAAAAGGCGCTGATATATTAGTGCGTTGTAAATTAAGTTCAGCAGCGCCTAAATCAGCAAGAGCAGCATTTAATAATGCCTGTGCTTCTGCAATCTGTGGCTTGTTTAAGGCATAATCTGTTGGAGTGCCTTTGTTTTTCCTTTTCCATTGTGCTTCTTTAATTTTAGAGTTGGCTAATTCTTTTTCAACATTAACTTTAGCCGTTGCAACTTGAGCTTTAGCACGCATCACTGCAACTTTATAATCACGGTCATCAATTTTTATTAATGTTGAACCTGCAGAAAATTCCGAACCTTCAGTAAATTGAGGAGAAATAGAAAGAACTTGCCCAGAAATAAATGATGTTAAATCAATTTCGGTTTGTGGTTTAACTTCGCCTTGGCTTGTTACATTTAGAATAACAGTTTCTGATTGAACCTTATCTACAAATAATGAAAGCAACCTTTGCTCTTGTGGTTTTTTTTCAGGCATTGGCTTTGCAGCCACTAATGCTTGAACAATAAAGATACTAGCTGTAAGAACCAGAACTGGTGGTAAAAATCTTTTTAGAAACTTTTTCATGACTATTCCTCATGTGAATATATATAATTAACTTAATAAACGAATGTTATGTTTTAAAGTTACAACTCAATTAAGTTTTTTTGTAACTCTAACAAAGGAAATCCAAAATAAATAAAAAACTCATTTTGGACTCTTATTACATTATTTCACAAGATGACTATTCATTACATGAGCCAAAAGTCACGAATGATGTTTTTGATTTTATTACAATTTTTTAATGAATGTTTTTTGAAGTCTTTCAAAATATAATGAAACGAATTTGTTTTATTGGTTATTAACTTAAGAATTATGTGTCATATTAAAGTCAGTTTTGAACTGGTTATTGGTTATGGTAACTAGTTGAGTATCTTGGTATTTATCTATATGAGAATATAAATAATTGTTAGTAATTTAAAGTAATTCTAAAGATTGAATCAAAGCTATTTCAGAGGTTTGCATTTCTTTGTTAACATTGAGTGAAGTTGATAAATCTAATGATTTAATGTGTAGCCCACTCATTTTTTTGTATATATTTTTTGCAAAATTTTGATGAAAGGTATTAGATTTTTCTTTTAACGCTATAAGTTCATTAAAAATATAACCGTCTTGTTCAGTACTATTAAATAAGTTGAAAATAATTGAATACATGGATTCTGTAGATTTTTTAAGTTGTTGAAAATATTGATCCAATGCATCATTGTTTTGATCATTAAATGATTGAATGTTCTTATCAATATCTTTCAATGATTTTGCTGAATATACTCCAGAACGTATCGCTTTCATTAGGTTATCAATTTTAGTAGCAATCAAATTTGGGATTGCTCCCATGTGTAAATTATTCTTTTCTTGAATATTAATTTTCAATGCATAATTAATAATCTCACCTTCTAATTTTTTGATAGCTATATAGTGTTCATATTTGCTGCAATGGCGTAATTTTTTGGGTAATGAAAATCCACTTTTCCTTGCTTTTTCCTTTGTGTAAATATTGTTCACATCAATCTGTAAAAAACGCATGTTTAAGTGCATAACTAAGTAAAGTAGATGCCGTGTTTCTTTAGCCAATGCTTCTAAGGCTGCAGGCGTAACAGTAGATGGAACTGTATGGATGTAGAGCTTAATATCTTGTGTATCTTCTTTAATCCATTTTTGTAAATATTCGGCAAATTTCTTGATAAATGGTATAAATAAAATTATTCCAAATAAGTTAAATAAACTATGGAAGGCTACAAGTCCATACAAAGGATCTGTGATATTTAATAATTCAATTAAATGCAATAAAGGAACCAAGGCAGCAAATGCTAAAGCATCGACAAAGAGGTTGAATGATATATGAGCCATGGCAAGTTGTCTTTTGGCAACTGCTCCTTGCAGGCTACCAAGTAAAACGGTACTTGTTGTGCCAAGATCGGCACCAACCACTAAAGCAGCAGCTTCTGGTAAAGGAATGATACCAGCATAAAGAGCACTAAGAGTTAGCATCATAACGGCTGAGCTTGATTGAATAATTGCAGTGAGTAGTGTTCCAACAATCAGATAGATTATTAAAGGGTAACCACTTAACAATTTGATATCCGCATGTTCTGTTAATGTGCTGGCACTGTCCTTCATGAAATCAAGCCCCATTAATAATAAGGCCAAACCGAGTATTAATAGTGCCAATGATTTCCAAAACCCCTTGAATAAACCGTAACTCAATCCAGATATGCCAATCATAGGGTAAATAAACGTACTTAAATTTAATTTAAAGCCTAATGTAGCAACTACCCACCCAGTAAAAGTTGTACCAAGGTTTGAGCCTAATACTATACCAATAGCATTGGCTAATGGGATGACCCCAGCACCAACGAAAGCCAGCACGATCAAACCGACTAGAGAGCTACTTTGTACGATTGTAGTCGCCACAGTTCCAATTAAAACTGATTGAATAGGGTGTTTTGTTGAGCTGCTTAAAGTTTGTTGAAACCGTTTTCCGGAAAGTTGTTTTAAAGCCAACTCTAATTGCCTCATTCCAAATAAGAATAAGCCTAAACCTGCTAAAAGTTTCCAGATGTCAAAATATTGAATCATAGCGATTATTTTGTTGGTTATGTACAGTTATACAAAGGTCTCTAATATTATTCTAAAGTTTTAATCTAAGAATAGGTGTCATCATTATTTTTGTTAAAATAAATATAAATACCAATAAACAATAACACAGGAAACCAAATTGTTTGGGTAATAATTCCTGATAAAATATATGCTCCGAAAAGTATAAACTTATTCTTATTGGAAAAACTGGCAATTTTTAAGACAACAAGCATGATTAATAGAAACAATAATTCCATCCACATCGAAGTCATAGAAGGTTCATCTGCTGCAAAAACAATTTGAGGAATCACTGCTAGTAATATTAAAATAGTTTTCATAATAAAAAATTATAACGCATTTTAAATATAATTTCATGCAATACTCTAGTTGATTGTACACACAAGTTATAAAGAAAGAATTTACTTTTAAAATAGCAATAAAAAAATAAACATCAAATTTTCAGCTCTTAATTAAAGTCACATCATCATACTAAATAACTCAGGCTTATCATTTAGATAATCACTAAAGAAGTCTTTATCTTTCATGCGTTTGACAAGTGGTCTAAAATCTTCAGCATGTTTTAATTCTATACCAACGATGGCTGGTCCATGTGCGCGATTATGTTTTTTGTGATACTGGAAATAAGTGATGTCATCATGTTCTCCCAATACTTCAGCGACAAATTCTTTGAGGGCACCAGCACGTTGCGGAAACCTCACCATAAAATAATGCTTGTATCCTCCATAAAGTAGAGCTTTTTCACGAATTTCTTCAATTCTTGTGATGTCATTATTGCTACCGCTCAAAATACATAAAGTTGTTTTCCCTTTAATTTGATTACTGTATTGTGCTAGTCCAGCTAGAGCTAATGCACCTGCAGGTTCTACTACAATGGCATCTTTGTTGTATAAGTTGAGAATAGTTTGGCAGATTAAACCATCATCTACTGTAATAATGTCATCCAGTTTATCTTTACAAAGTAAATAAGGTAGTTCGCCAACTTGTTGTACTGCTGCTCCATCAACAAAACCATTAATGTGTTCTAGCTTGATTGTTTCGCCAGCTGTAAATGCTGCTTTCATTGATGCAGCGCCATTAGGTTCTACGCCAATGATTTTTGTATTCGGAGACAAGGTTTTAAATACGGTGCTGATTCCAGAGGCTAAACCACCTCCACCAATTGGAATAAAAATATAATCAATTGGTTCTTTATATTTCTCTAGTATCTCTAAAGCGATTGTTGCTTGACCTTCAATAATTTCGATATCATCAAATGGAGGAATATAGAGAAAATTATTATCTTCAGAGTAATTTTTAGCGGCTATTCCAGTTTCGTCAAATGTATCCCCAACTAATTGAATATTAACACTATTTTGCCCAAACATTTTAACTTGATCTATCTTTTGATTAGGAGTGGTTACAGGCATGAATATTGTGCCAAGGATTCCTAATTTGTGGCAGGTATAAGCGACTCCTTGCGCATGGTTTCCTGCACTTGCGCAAACCACATGTTTGGCATCTTTATGTTGCGCAATTTTATTATAGGCGCCACGAATTTTATAAGAACGAACTTGTTGTAGGTCTTCGCGTTTGAGTAAAACTTTAGATCCATAAATATTCGAATACTGTAAGTTTTCTTGCAAAGGTGTAGTTTGCACCACAGCAGATATCCGTTGTTTAGCGGCTTTTATATTTTCGATTGTTGGGCTAACTTTTTGTTTCATCATTTAAACTAAATTTATTATTCCAACAAATGTAGGAATTTATCTTTTGATTATACTCTATATTAGGAGATCCCTGCCTTAGCAGGGATGACGATTTGCTTCATTGTTTTATGAATTTTGAGGTCTTAACCCACGTACTGTTTGACCTGTTTGCCAAATTTCTGAATCATGAATTTCTTTTAATTCTTCATTTAGTTTTTCACGGTAATCTTCTTTTGAGTTGGCTTCAATGGTGATTTTCGCTTCATTTCCTGTTTTAACACTGTCGTATAATTCTTCAAATAAAGGTGTGTTTAATTCACGGAATTTATGACGCCAATCTAGTGCACCACGTTGAGCGGTAGTTGAAGTATTGGCATACATCCAATCCATACCATTTTCAGCAACTAATGGCATTAGGCTTTGGGTTAATTCTTCTACCGTTTCATTAAAAGCTTCAGAAGGTGAATGTCCATGTTTGCGTAAAACATTGTATTGGGCTTCAAACATTCCGGCGATTGCGCCCATCAAAATGCCACGTTCTCCAGTTAGATCAGAATAAACTTCTCGTTTAAAATCTGTTTCAAATAAATAACCCGATCCAACACCAATACCTAATGATAAAGCTGTTTCTTTGGCATTACCTGTGGCATCTTGGAACACGGCATAGCTTGAATTTAGACCTTTTCCATCTAAAAACAAAGTACGTAAAGAACGACCTGAGCCTTTAGGTGCAACCAAGACCACATCTACATTTTTAGGTGGGATGATTGAAGTTTGTTCGTTAAATGTTACGCCAAATCCATGAGAGAAATAAAGTGTATCACCAGCATTCAGGTTTTCTTTAACGGTATCCCATGCTGCAATTTGACCTGCATCAGATAAGAGATACATCACAATATCTGCTTTTTGTGTGGCTTCAGCTATGGGAAATAGAGATTCACCATCAACAAAACCGTCTTCTTGTGCTTTGCCCCATGATGCGGATTCTTGACGTTGTCCTACTATTACATTAAAGCCATTGTCTCTAAGGTTTAAAGCTTGTCCAGGACCTTGTACGCCATAACCAAGGACAGCAATAGTTTTATCTTTCAAGTTATCCTGTGCTTTGTTTAGTGGATATTCTTCACGGGTTACAACTTCTTCCATTGTTCCACCGAAATTTAATTTTGCCATTTTGTTACTCTCTTTTTAAAGTTATAGTTCATGATGGGCGGGGCCCATCTTACGGTTTGATAATTAATTTTTTGATGGGTTTACACCATCTTCGTTTTTTGTTAATAGTTTATTTTGCCTATGCTGACTGGTCCTGAACGGACGAATTCTAATATGCCATAGGGTTCAAGTTCATCAAATAGGGATTGTGTTTCATGTTTGTGACCTGTTTTTTCAATAACTGTGTATTCACGATGAATACGTAATATCTTAGCGTTATGTTTACGAATAATGTCTTCAGTTTGAATGTCATCTAACATCACTTGTGAAGGGATTTTGTACAATGCTACTTCTTGTTGAACAATCAAATCATCGGTCGCATACACGGCTTTAAGTACATCCACTTGCTTTTCAATTTGTTTGGTAATGCGTCGAATTAACTTTTCTGTGGTGTTGACACATACCGAATACCGGAAGACACCTATGGATTCCGTTTCTGACACGTTCAAGCTGTCTATGTTTAATTTTATTCTTGAAAATACAGCAGTAATCCGATTGAGAATTCCTGCACGGTTTCTGGAAAAAAGTGCCATGGTGTAATTTTTTTTCGTCTCATCAAATTGGGTGTTTATATTGTGCTTCATATTATTTTAACCTCATGTCAGATACCGAATCGCCTGGTGATATCATTGGGAATATATTATTTTCTTGTCCAACCATAACTTCTAATAAATAAGCACCATCATGATCTAACATGTCTTGAATTGATGATTTTAATTTTTCACGAACACTTATTTTTTCAGAGGCGATACCATATGCGCTGGCTAATACTTGATAATTTGGACTGGTTATTTCTGTCGAAGCATAACGCTTATCAAAATACAATTCTTGCCATTGACGAACCATGCCTAAAAATTCATTATTCAGAATGATTATTTTCACATCAATTTCAGTTTGCATAATGGTGCCCAATTCTTGTATGTTCATTTGTACACCACCATCACCGACAATGCCAATTACAGTTCTTTCAGGTTTTGCCAATTTTGCGCCCATAGCAGCAGGGATACAAAATCCCATGGTTCCAAGTCCCCCTGATGTGATTAATGAACGGGTTTGGTTAAACTGTGCGTATCGACAAGCGGCCATTTGATGTTGCCCAACATCTGTGACGATGATGGCGTTATTTAGTGTTAATTCATTTACCATAGCAATCACCTCAGGCATGGATAATTCATTTTGACTGGGTGCTAAATCTTCTTTGATTACAACATCTTGTTCTTGTTGGTGAAGTTGAGAAAATTCTTCACGCCATTCAGGATATGCATTCTGGTTAATTCTGTTGGTGATTTGCGGTAATGTGAATTTTACATTTCCTAGGACTGGTATATTTACCCTGACATTTTTATTGATTTCACTGTTATCAATTTCAAGGTGAATGATTTTAGCATTTTTTGCATAAGTGCTTAGTGTGCCAGTGACACGGTCATCAAAACGCATGCCAACTGCGATTAAAACATCACATTCATTTGTTAATAAATTAGGCGCATAATTGCCATGCATGCCTAACATGCCAACATAATTTGGATGATTGTTATCAATAGCAGAAAGACCCATAATAGTTGCGGCTGCAGGAATGCCACTTTTTTCTAGGAATGCCTTAAATTCTTGTTCAGCATTGCCTAAAATCACACCTTGACCAAAAACAACCAACGGTTTTTGTGCGCTATCAATTAAATCAGCAGCATCTTTAATGGTTTGTAGTTTAGGCGTAGGTTCAGGTAAATAACTATTAAAATGCTGACATTTTTTATAACAATAATCTAAATAATCCATTTGTGCATTTTTTGTTATATCTATCAATACAGGTCCTGGGCGTCCTGATTTAGCAATATAAAAGGCCCGAGCGATAACTTTTGGAATTTCTGTCGCTTCCGTGATTTTGTAGTTCCATTTGGTAATAGGCATGGATATATCAATAATATCTGTTTCCTGAAAAGCATCAGTGCCCAATAAATCTTTGTGGACTTGACCTGTGATGCAAACTAAAGGAGTTGAATCAATCATGGCATCTGCAATACCTGTTATTAAATTAGTAGCTCCTGGTCCCGATGTTGCAATACAGACACCAACCTTGCCGCAAGCTCGTGCATAACCTTGAGCAGCAATAACAGCTCCCTGTTCATGACGAACTAACACGTGTTTAATTTGGTCTTGCATTTGGTGAATAACATCGTAAGTAGGCATAATTGCACCACCTGGATAGCCAAACATTATCTCTACACCTTCAGCAATTAAACTGTTTATTAAGGCTTGAGAACCAAGCATATTAACTGCTTTTTCAGTTTGAGTTCCATCATCAATCTGTTGCCAGTTTTTATTGATGATATGTTTTATATTACTATTTTCAGCTTTAAACATCGGTTAAACACCCTTTTGATGCAGAACTCACGTTCTTTGAATATTTATAAAGAACACCGCGTTTGTATTTCATATCAGGTGCTTGCCAGTTTTGTTTGCGTTTTTCTAATTCTTTCTCATCAACATGTAGTGTCAACTCATTTGCTTCAGCATCTATCGTGATTTCATCACCATTTTCAACTAATGCAATGGTTCCGCCCACTTGTGCTTCGGGAGTAATGTGCCCAACTACAAATCCATGTGTTCCACCTGAGAATCTTCCATCGGTTATCAAAGCTACATCATTTCCTAATCCAGCACCAATTATGGCAGCTGTGGGTTTAAGCATTTCAGGCATTCCAGGCCCGCCTTTTGGTCCTTCATAACGAATAACAACGACATCTCCTTTTTCTACTTCATCATTAGCTATTCCTTTGTTGACATCAATTTCAGAATCAAAGACTTTGGCTTTTCCATGAAAGCGCAATCCTTCTTTACCTGTGATCTTGGCCACAGCACCTTCAATAGCAAGATTCCCAAATAAAATTCTGATATGACCGGTTTCTTTAATGGGGTTGTTTAGTTCATGGATAACATCTTGGTTATTTTGCAATGGCTCAGCAGAGGCTAGATTTTCAGCTAATGTTTTCCCTGTAACCGTTATACAATCACCGTGTAACATATCTTGTTCTAGCATGTATTTTAAAACTGCAGGTACGCCACCTACATTATGTAAATCTTCCATCAAGTATTTGCCGCTGGGTTTTAAATCGGCTAAAAACGGTGTGTTATCGCTTATTTTTTTGAAATCTTCAAGTGTAAAATCTACTTGTGCAGCATCTGCTATAGCTAAAAAATGTAAAACAGCATTGGTTGATCCACCCAAAACCGTAACCAGCCTAAAAGCATTCTCTAAAGATTTCTTAGTGACAATATCTCTGGGCTTTAAGTCAGATTTAAGGAGGTTGAAAATAGCCTCTCCTAAACTTTGACATTCTTGTGCTTTGTCATCACTTATAGCAGGGTTTGATGAGTTATATGGCAAGCTCATACCCATGGCTTCAATGGCTGCTGCCATAGTATTAGCTGTGTACATGCCTCCACAAGCACCAGCTGATGGACAGGCTTTTTGAATGATTAATTCATAAGTATCTTCATCCAAGTTTCCGGCTACTTTTTCACCCCAGGCTTCAAATGCTGAAACCACATCCAGTTTTTTCCCATCGTGACACCCTGGCGCTATGGTTCCTCCGTAAACCAAAATAGATGGGCGATTAAAACGTAACATTGCCATCAATGCACCAGGCATGTTTTTGTCACAACCCACAATTGAGATGTTTGCATCATAACTCATACCACAAGTGACCATTTCTATTGAATCGGCAATCACATCACGTGAAGGTAACGAATAACGCATGCCTTCTGTTCCCATGGAAATCCCATCAGAAATGCCGATAGTATTGAAAATCAAACCATTTAGAGGTTGTTCATTAACAGAGGATTTAATATTTGCCGCTAAATCATTAAGGTGCATATTACATGGATTCCCATCATAACCAGTACTTGCAATACCAATCAGAGGATTTTTTAGATCATCATTATCCATGCCAATAGCGTGTAACATGGCTTTTGCTGCTGGCTGAGTTGAATCTTGTGTGACAGCTTTAGAGTATTTATTGAGTTCTTTATTCATAATTTAATAATCATTTAAGTTCGTGCATAGTTGTTAAATTGCTGGTGTAGTTCATGACCAAAAGTATCTAGCCAATCTTTGCTAAATTTATTATTGTCTAATGATTCAATTGGATTTATTTCAACTGCCGTTCCTGTAAAAAATGCGCCTTCAGAATGATAAACTTCTTCAGGAGTAAAATATTTTTCTTCAACTTTTATCCCATTTTCTTTGGCTAGTTCAATAATAACTGATCTTGTGATACCGGGAAGTATATTTCCTCGTGGTGCAGTATAAAGCGTATTATTTTTTTGGAAGAAAAAATTAGCACCAGTCGCTTCAGCGACAAACCCATGATTATCTAATAACAATGCTTCATCAAAGCCCTTTTGTTTGGCATCTTTGATCGCAATTAATGAATTTGTATAATGACCTGTTACTTTAGCCTCAACATGACAGGACTTTGGATCAGGCCGCCTAAAAGGCGAGGTCATTACTTTTGCTGCTTTATCGTAATATTTGCCCCATTCCCAAGCACACATGAATAAGTTTGCATTGCTCTCTGGCTGTAAACCCATGTTTTCATCTGTATAGACAAGAGGTCGAATATAAGCATCTTGCATATTGTTTTTTTCTAATAATTCATAACAAATAGCTGTTAACTCATCTACTGTGTATTCTAAATTAATATACATTTTTTCAGCAGAATAGAGTAATCTTTCAAAATGTTCTTTTATTTTTAATACTTTTGCACCATTTGCTGTTTTGTATGAGCGCATACCTTCAAAAACACCATTCCCATAATGAAAAGATTGTTGATATAAACCGGTTGTTGCATTTTCAGCTTTCAACCATTGGTTGTTTAAAAATATTGTTGTGTCTTTATCGTAATACATCTTAATTGTCTCAGTTTTTATTGTTGTAAAAAAAAAGCCCTTCTCTTGTTATGAGAAGGGCTTTTTTTGGAAATTCCAATTGTGCGCCGTTCTCACCTCATAGGAAGGAGAATAATAATGACGACAATAATAATATTTTGGATTAAATTCATTTGTGCTTTAAGTTAATATTTCTAATATGTGAGTATAATCTCTTAGTTGAAAATTCATGTCAAGGTATATTTTAAGAAATAATTAAATTAATATTTTATTAATGGCAATTGTTTGTGATTTGTTGATTTTATAAATTAACATGACAAAAAAAACCCGCAGATTTAAGTTAAATCGCGGGTTTTTATTTGTAACTATTAAAAGATTACTTATTTAATTTTGTATTCTTTGTAAAGTACATGCTTACGAACAACTGGATCATATTTCATAAATGAAAGTTTATCTGGTGTTGTTTTTTTGTTTTTAGTAGTAGTATAGTAATGACCAGTTTTCTGACCGTCTTTTTTACCACCTGTGTGTGTAGCTGTTGATACTAGTTTGATTTTTTCACGCATGATTTACACCTTTAAACCTTTTTTACGCAAATCAGCAAGTACTGCATCAATGCCTTTTTTATCGATAATACGCATACCTTTAGAAGATAAACGTAGCTTAACAAAACGATTTTCACTTTCTACCCAAAACTTATGTGAGTGTAAGTTTGGTAAGAAGCGACGTTTAGTTCTTTTCAATGAGTGAGGAACGTTGTTACCAGTTACTGGTCTTTTTCCTGTTACTTGACAGACTCTAGCCATGATTATGCTCCTTTCTTAGTTGATAGTTTTTCTTTGATTCTTGCAGCACGTCCTTCTAGACCACGTAAGAAGTAAAGCTTCGCACGTCTAACATCACCACGTCTCTTAATTTCTATGTTGTCAATCATTGGGCTGTAAGTTTGAAAAACACGTTCTACGCCTTCACCGTAAGAAATTTTACGTACTGTGAATGCAGAGTTCAAGCCGCGGTTTTTCTTAGCAATAACAACGCCTTCAAATGACTGAACACGCTCTCTTTTACCTTCTTTTACTTTTACACCAACAACTACGGTGTCGCCTGGAGAGAAGTTAGGGATTTTTTTGCCCATTTGTTCTTCTTCAAGCTGTTTAATTATATCACTCATTGCGATTTTCCTATTTTTCTTATTGTCATCGATTTCTGCGACTATTCAATAAGGTTTAACAATACAGGACATTCATTCTACAAATTCAATTTCTTGAACGATTAATCAGAGGTTCTGCCGTTTAAAACACATAATTTCTATTTTATTTAAAATTATGATGTTGTTCTATTGATGGATATTCCATCTTATTTATCTGTTTTCAATAAGTCAGGACGTTTCAATTGGGTGATTTTCAATGCTTGCTGTTCTCGCCATTTGGCAATATTTGCGTGATTGCCAGAGAGTAATACTTCTGGAACACCTTTTTGTTTTAATACATCCGATCTTGTATATTGTGGAGGTCCTAAAGTATTTTTCATAAATGAATCAGTTTTTGCTGAATCTTCATCTCCTAATACTTCTGGAATTTGTCTAGCAACAGCATCAACAATAATAGCTGCAGCAAGTTCTCCACCGCTAATAACAAAATCCCCTAAAGATATTTCGTCATCTACGTATTTATCTAAAAATCTTTGGTCTATTCCTTCATAGCGACCGCACAATAAAATAACATGTGTTTCTTTAGCTAATTTATTTACTGTGTTTTGATTAAGTGGTTTGCCATGTGGGCTTAAAAAACTTAATCTTAATTTTTCATTCTGTTGTTTTAAATATTCAACAGTTGCAGCCAATGGATCATACATCATAACCATGCCTGCACCACCTCCAAAAGGGCGGTCATCAACTCTAGCATGTTTATCTTGACTAAAGTCTCTAGGATTAATTGTTTCTAATTCAATCAAGCCTTTCTCTATGGCTTTACCAATTACTCCGTAGGAGAGGGCGGTTGTAACCATTTCTGGGAAAATTGTAACAATAGAAAACTTGATGTTTGTAGTCATCAATCATCCTCATGCCAATTTACCAATAGTGTATTTTTTTCTAAATCAACCTTGATAATTGTATTGCCTTCAGGCCTATTGGCAATATAAGGGATTAATCTTTCGATATCACCTTTTGTAGTGCCTTTAATTATCATTACGTCATTAGCACCTGTATCCAGTAAGCTTTTTATATTGCCAAACACATAACCTTCTGTATTTGAAACTTCTAAGCCAATTAAATCACGCCAATAATGTTGGTTATTATTTAAGACCGAAAGTTGTTTTCTTTCTATCTCTATATTTAACCCTATAAAAGTTTGAGCAGATTCTTTGTCATCTACTCCCTCAAGTTTGGCTACTATGAGTTTGCCATTCTTTTTAGATTGTACGGATTTATATTCCTTATTTCCTATAATCCAACTTTTATAAGTAGTGATGTTTTCTCTAGGGTCGCTGTAAGAAAATACTTTCAGCCATCCTTTAACACCAAAACAGCCAGATACTTGTCCAATTAATATCCGGCTGTCATTGTTCATGCGTTTCTTATCTGAGTTTAAGCAGCTTTATTAGCTTCTTTAATCAAAGATTGAACTCTTTCAGAAATTTGTGCACCTTTTGCAACCCAAGACTCAATACCTTCAAGGTTTAGTCTTAGTCTTTCTTCTTGTCCACGTGCTACAGGATTAAAAAACCCTAATCTTTCTAAGTTACGTCCGTCACGTTTTGCGCGTTTATCCGCAGCTACTACGTGGTAAAAAGGTGCTCTTTTAGCCCCATGACGTGATAATCTAATTGTTACCATGATTTCCTCTATAATTTTAATCAATCAGACGCAATAAAACATTGGTCTGCTCCAACGAGCGGGCGATTTTAACGTAAATGAATGCCTATAAACAAGTTATTAGTCGCTTTTTTAAAGATAAATAGTATAAATGTTAAAAAATGAATAGTTATTTGAAAATAATGTCGAAATTAAAGAAGTAAACAAAGAATAATAATAATGGTTAACTGTTTAATAACTGTCTTGTTTTATTCTGTAAGCAAGCGAAAGTTGCAATAGATTTTTAGTGAATTAAAAGCTACCAGCCACCGCCACCGCCACCACCTCCACCTCCACCAGAAAACCCACCACCGCCACCAAAGCCTCCGCTTGAATTTGATGAGGGTGGTGTTGAGGCAGCAACAACTGAACTTGCCAAGCCTGCACTTATGGCTGTTGCTGTATTAGCAAAGTCAAAGTTTGAATAGTTATTGCCAATATACCAATTGGGTTGATAGTTTTGTGCCTCATTACCTTGTATCTTCATGGCGTTGTTGAATTGTTTTGACCATTTGTTTTCTACACCTAAAGCCAATGCAAATGGTAAATATTTTTCAAACAATCTTGGCGTCATTTCAGGTGGGTGCATAAGTTCTAGCCTATCTTGTTCCGCTGCACTCATATACATTTTGAATCCTTCAATTTTGTCTAATAGTTTTCTACCAAACACTGTAGGGGATTGGATTAGGTAATGAAATATACCGTTGAGTACCACAATATATAAAATCACTGATACATAGGCAACATAGATTTTTTCTATTTGTAACGATAACGCAAGTAAAATGATGCCAATACTTGCAATAATAACGAAGAATTTTGAAAGGGTCCGTTTAGTTACGGCCATTCCAACGGATGAAAAGATAATTATAATAATAGGGAACAACAGAAAAGGGATTGCATAAGCTGAAAAGTTAAAAAAATGAATCCAATTGAGAAATAAAACGATAAGTCCAATCCCTGTTCCGATTAGCCAAGCGACAAGATTGTTTTTATAACAGGCATCTTGGTGTTCATTTGTTAAAGAGCTTTTTAATAAATTGTTAGCTGTTTTTATTCTACTGTTATAAGTTTTATCAATGGTAACTGACATGGTGTTTTTAAATAAATAATCAAATATAATTTTCTCACCATTTGATAATGCTTCTTTATTATCAGATGATTTCTTTGATAGCTTGTATTTTTTCTTGGAGATTTGCTCGATGCTGATGTGATGTTTAACCGCGAGGTTCATAATAGCCACTGAGAAAGCTTTAGTGTCATAATACTTTTTTTTGATAAAGCCCATTGCCGCAGGTGAAATATTGCTGGGAGGTGTAAATAATGGAAAAATAGCGCCTTTGGGAGGGTCAATTCCCACTTTTTTCCATGTATTAAAGAAATATATTGGGTAAATCAATAGCATAATTATTGAAGCTAACCAAAATAAATTATTTTTAATAAATAACCATGTTTTGTTTTCTAGCTGAATAATGAGTCCCAAAGGCCAAGTGGTTTGAATGGTTAGTCCTTCATTTCTACTTAACGGTTTATTTGTTTCAAAGTGAATGTGATCATTGAAAATTTGTGCAGTGAAGTGTTGTTGTTTGCTGCCTTGTTTCCCTGTCCAAGCATCGTGTGTTAGTATGTTAATCTTTTCATTGGTTGGGAAGTAAATATCTACACTGGCCTTTTCTATAACAAAATCCCAACCGTTACCCGTGACATTCCAATACAATCCATTACTGTCATTTAAATTTTTAATTTGTTGGTTTGAAATATATTCAATTTGATATTCATGAATTCCTTTGCTTACATAGTAGTCTTTAGAACCAATTTTAATTCTTATGCCATTGAGTAAGTTTTCTGTATGATAGTCAGCTTCTTCATCGTCAAGTTTGACATTGACTATGTTGACTTCAAATTTTTCTTGAGAAAAAAACACACCATAATATAGTGTAGGTGTGTCGCGAAAAATTCCATGCCTTATTCTATAGTTTTCGACGTTTACTTTTATGGTCTCTATAACATGTATATCACCATTGTCTAGTACTGTTATTCTAGAATGGAAATCTAAAATACGTTCATCAGCACTGACTGCGCTAAATAGGAAGATAAAAAGTATAAAGAGTTTTTTCATGTTGAATATTTTAGAGTATAAAAATTAAAATTTAACTTTTGGTACTTCTCTGGCAGCATCGTTATCATCAAGCTCAAAGAATTCAGCTTCTTGGAAACCAAATTTTTGTGCAATTAATAAAGCAGGGAATGATTGTAAAAGTGTATTATATTCTCTGACAGCACCGTTAAAGTAGCGTCTAGCATATTGAACCTCTGTTTCAATATCGGTTAATTGTTTTTGTAAATCACGGAAATTGGCATCTGCTTTTAATTCTGGATAGGCTTCAACTTGAACCATTAATCCACTAAGTGCATTACTAATTAATTGTTCTTGGTTGGCAGAAGTATCGCCTGTGTTTTGGCTAACATTACGTAATTTAGTGACCGATTCCATGACTCCTTTTTCATGGGAGGCATACTTTTTAACTGTTTCAACTAAGTTGGGTATAAGGTTATGACGTCGTTTTAATTGAACATCGATACCACTCCAACCATCTTCAACATGATTTTTACGTTTAACCATCTTGTTATATAAAGAAACAAGCCAAACACCTATTGCTACAGCTCCAGCAACAATGATCCAAAACATAGAACTACCTCGCATAAAACATTCCTCTAATTATTTATTGTTAGTTTATCATACTTAAAACTATAGCCATACTAAAAACCATAATTACTGGTATCACCAAAGATACCATAGCGATGTCTTTGTAAGATTGTTTGTGCGATAACCCACAAATAGTTAGCAATGTAATCACGGCACCATTATGTGGCAAACTATCAAAACCACCTGAAGCCATAGAAGCCAATCTATGCATCCACTCCAGCGGGATACCCGCTGTTTGAGCCATTTGGTTATAAGTATCGCCTAATGCACCGAGTGCAATAGTTAAACCGCCAGAGGCTGAACCTGTAATACCAGCTAACACATTAATAGCTAATACTTCAGAAATCATTGGATTTCCAGGAGAAACATTAATAACAGCTTCTTTTACAATAGCAAAAGCAGCTAACGAAGCAATAGTCGCTCCATAACCTACTTCAGAACCAGTATTAAATGTGGGTAACATAGAACCAATCGCCCCTTCGGATAATGATTTGTTTAGGTTTTTGAATTTCTTTAAGTTGAGTAAAATCACCATAATATTTGCAGAAAATAAAGCAATAATCATTGACCAAATACCCGTTAATTTATTGGGATTGATAGCGCCAAATTTAGGTGATGATAAATAGCTATTATCCCACATAGGAATAATAACCAAGGTGAATAAGAAGTTAATGCCAATAACAGTAATGATTGGGAATAGGGCAATTATAAATGAAGGCAAGTTACTTTCATTTTGAATTTCTGGTTCATTAGTATGATTTTTACCATAGCCTTGAGACATCGATTGTTGAATACGGTAATTTATCCACAAGACTCCTAATATCATAATGATACTGCCTGAAATTAACCCGATTAATGGTGCTGCATAAATATTGGTGCCAAAGAATGAAGTAGGGATGATGTTGTGAATTTGATTAGTACCAGGTAGACAGGTCATAGTGAAAGTAAAAGCGCCTAATGCTATGGTTGCTGGTATATAGACTTTGGGTAAGTTGGCTTCTTTAAATAACGCAGCTGCTAAAGGATAAACCGCAAAAGCAACTACAAAGGCAGATATTCCACCATAAGTTAATAATCCGCAAGCTAAGACTATGGCTAATGCCGAATGTTTAGGGCCGACTAGTTTGATTATTGTTACAGCAATTGATTTAGCAGAGCCTGAATCTTGCATCAATTTACCAAATATTGCCCCCAATAAAAATATGGGAAAATACTTAGCAATAAACCCAACAGCTCCTTTCATGAATACTTGTGTATATATCCCCATGATCTGTGAAGACTCGCCAGCAAATAGCACTGCAAATAAAGCAAGAAGTGGCGCTAATATGATGACAGATACACCGCGATAGGCGAAATACATCAACAAACCTAATGAAACAACAATAGCTAAAACACCAGACATATTTGATTACTCAGTTTTAAAGGGTATTAATTATACGTGATTATTCGAGTTGGAGTGGTTGAAAATTGGGGTTGATTAGATTTAAATGTTACTGAACTTTAATTGTATCGAGGTCTTTGTGACTGTCAAAGACCTCAATATTGATATTAATTTATTGTTTAATTGATTTAAATGTAAATAATCCCATTACTAACAAGGTCAAAGCAATCAATAAAACAGATAATTGGTTTAGTGTTGGAATAGGTTGTGCTACTACTGCTTGAGGTACTATAAAGCTACTGATCTGCATTAATTCTCCACCTGCACCACCAACGCGTAATGTATATTGACCGGCTGCAAAGGGAGGTGTTAGTCGACCTTTAATTGAACCATTAATTGAATCAGACTTTGTATTTTGATTTGTGAACAAAGTAAATTGGCCGCCGAAGAATGGGTTAAATTCATCCCCTGCTTTATTTTTACCATTATTACTCTTGCCGTTATTAGAAGGTGTTCCCCATGGATCAGTGTCAGTAGGTTGCCCGACAAGTTCGTTACTAAAATCTAAAGCTAATTGTCCGGTGCTAAATTCAACACCAACAAAGTCATTTAGTGTAAATATGCCATTTCCATTAGCACTTGATGACCCTGACACAACTACATATAAGTCTAATAAAGTACCAGTATTGTCAGGAATATTATAAGACCCAAAACCAGGATTCGGTAATAGTGTACTTTCAAATACAATATACCCTGTCGCTTGTGCTGTTCCTCCGTTTTGTTCAAACAGAAAATCAAAACGAAGTGGTGCTGCGATTGAAAGGTTGGTAAAGATAAACAGTAATACAAATGTGGTTTTTTTAAGCATGTTCCCCCCTATAGGGTTTATTTAAGAATTTTATTTTTGCATTAAATATATCCATATGCAAGAGTAATTAATCAAATATTGTACGTTAACATCCTTTACAAAATACAGAAAATATGAGATTGTTATAGTTGTAGTTATAAATAGTATAAGGGGAAAAATTATGTCTGATTTAAATAAAGCGGCAAAGTGGTTTATAGTTGTTGTGATTTTAGCGATTATTTGGAATGCAATGGGAGTATTGGCTTATATATCGACGGTGACCATGTCTGCAGAAAGTTTACTAGAATTGCCTGCGGCTCAACAAAAAATTCACATAGAAACACCGGCTTGGGCAAATGGTGCTTTCGCTATTGCTGTATTTGCTGGCTTGTTAGGGTGTTTGTTATTATTAGCAAAAAATACACTAGCCTTACCTGTTTTGATAGTGTCATTTATTGCGATAATTGTACAAATGTATAATGCGTTTTTTATTATGGATTCATTTGCAGTATTTGGTCCTGGTGGAACGATCATGCCAATTATGGTAATTGTGGTAGCTGCATTATTAATATGGCTAGCAATGCACGCAAAAACTAAACAATGGACTAGCTAAATTTTTTTTTAAGATTGATCGGTATCTTTGTTGTTTTTAGGTGTTTTGAATAATCTTGAAATTTTAGATAGTTTACTTGTTTTTTTTGACTTTCTGTCTCGCCCTTCAAGATCTTTTAGGATTTGGTACTTTTTCAGGGTTGTATGTGTAAGGGCTAGTATGATTGCGCATATAATAATAAAAAAAACATCACTCATGACTGGTCCAATGGGTTTGAACACAAATGCCATAGCAGTACCTGCCGCAGGTGGGTGTTCAAAGTTTAAAACCGCCATAAAAAACAAAGCCATGCCTACGGACAAAGATAAGAAAACGATGAAAATTTCGTTTTGATAATCAGGATATATAAGATAGAAATAGTGCATTAAATGCCATAAGCTTAAGCCAACAATGATGCCGACGATTTGACCACCGATAATTTTTCTCCCTAAGGAATCATAGATGCTTGTTGAAATAAATGTCAAGAATGTACTAGAGGCAATGGCTGAAAATAAAACCTGATTATGTATAGGAATAAAGTAATTCCAGCCTAAAAAAAAGCATAACAATGTCAATGTTGCCATGATACTTTGCTTGAAATAGGAGAATAGTCCTAAGGATCTGCCAATTTTTTCATCAACTAAATTTACCCAAAAAGAATGCTTAAAGGGATTGTTATAGTGCATGTTGACCTTTAGTTTTTCTAATATTCACAGCAACGACTTTGTATTCTGGGCACATGGCTTCGCCATCGTGTTCATCAGAAGTCAGATTGTTGACCATTATTTCTGGAAAGTGAAAAGTGGTGCTCATCACCCCAGCTTTTACTTCGTCGGTAATATGGGCTTTGATGTCAATTTTCCCACGATCTGAAATTACACACACCATATCATCTTGTTTGATTAATTTTGATTTAGCATCTTCTGGGTTAATTAAAATCACATCTTCGGTTAATAACTTAACATTTTGTGTGCGTCGAGTCATTGCACCACAATTATAGTGTTCTAATTTTCGGTTAGTAGTTAATATATAAGGGAAATCTTCTCCATGTGTAATAATTTCATTGGATTCTTTAAAATCATGAAAATAGAATTGCCCTTTACCTAGAGTAAATTCATCTGTATGTAAGATAGTTGTTTCTGTTCCATCTTTTGCTACGGGCCATTGCATACCATTTTTGCCTAATTTGTCCCAAGTTACACCGGCAAAGAAAGGCACGATTTGTGAAATTTCATTCAATACCCAATCTGGGTGATAGTCATTGTGCTGAATCGTTGTATTCATGTTATTCATGATGTCCACAATAATCTGTCCATCGGGTTTTGTGCCAGATAAAGGTTTTACAACTTGATTAACCGCTTGGATTCTACGTTCGCCATTAGTAAATGTTCCTGATTTTTCAAAAAATGAACTAGCGGGTAATACTACATCTGCCATCTTGGCTGTTTCAGTCATGAATAACTCTTGAACGACTAATAGCTCTAAATTTTCTAATGCGCGCATGACTTTTTGCGTATTGGGATCTGTTTGTACGACATCTTCTCCAATAATCCATAAAGATTTTAATTCTCCTTGGATTGCAGCATCAAACATCTCAGGTATTTTAAGACCTTTGCTGATTGGTGTTTCTTTGCCATAGTGTTGTGAATAAGTTTGTTGCATGGTTTCATCATAACTCGACATATATCCAGCACCTTGGTGAGGTTGAGCGCCCATGTCGGCAGCCCCTTGAACATTATTTTGGCCACGTAATGGGTTGACACCAACTCCTTTACGTCCAATGTTACCAGTAATCATTGCTAACTCTGCAATTTGCATGACAGTGATCGTGCCTTGAGAATGTTCAGTGACACCAAGTCCGTGAAAGCTCATGGCATTATTTGATTGAGCATAAGCAATTGCTGCAGCTTCAGCTGATTCTTTCTCAATACCCGTAATTTTTTCTAATTCAAGTATATCTAAATCCATTACGGAGTGTCTAAAGTCCTCAAATCCTTCAGTTCTGTTTTCAATAAATTCTTGAGCCACTAGATTGTTTTTTATGATGTAATAAAATAGCATATTTAACATGGCTACATTTGTTCCAGGTCTTGGTGCTAAATGGTATGTTGCATAGTTAGCCAATTCAATTTTTCGCGGGTCAATCACAATGGTTGTGCCACCCTTGATAGCAAATTGCTTTAATTTAGCACCAGTTACAGGGTGGGATTCTGTAGGGTTAGCACCAATCACTAAAATACAATTTGTATGATTTAAATCCTCAATTGAGTTGGTTGCAGCACCTGTACCAAATGTTTTTTGCATGCCCAAGGCTGTAGGAGAGTGACATACACGTGCACAACAATCAATATTGTTGGTACCAATAGTTGTGCGAATAAATTTTTGCATCAAATAATTTTCTTCATTGGTGCAACG
>Ga0209345_10000436_pt1 | contig 54167 bp, 49 predicted proteins | sample Cruoilmetagenom7_FD_187294 | JGI IMG/M metagenome (GOLD analysis project Ga0209345, IMG submission 187294) | Oil polluted marine microbial communities from Coal Oil Point, Santa Barbara, California, USA - Sample 7 (SPAdes) (version 2) | ecosystem: Environmental > Aquatic > Marine > Oil seeps ... | reverse complement strand
GCGCCGCAATGAGATGGCTCCGGTGGCCAAGGCGGCGGGTTGCCAACTTGAGACGTTGGGGGCGGATAACGACGGCAGCTTTGCGGATCGTGCGACCTCGGCCTCCGATAATTTTGAGACTGTGGCACGGGACGCCGATGACCTTGCGGCCTTCCTCTATACCTCCGGGACAACGGGGCGCTCGAAAGGGGCGATGCTGACGCAGGCCAACCTTTTGTCGAACGCGCAGACGCTGGCCGAACTGTGGCGCTTCACCGCAAATGACGTGCTGCTGCACGCGCTGCCAATCTTTCACACCCATGGTCTGTTTGTGGCGACGAATGTGACGCTGGTGGCGGGGGGCGCGATGATCTTCCTGCCCAAGCTCGACATTGACCGTCTGATAGAACGGATGCCCCATGCCACTGCGATGATGGGCGTGCCGACCTTCTACACCCGGCTTTTGGACGACGCGATTTTCACCCGTGAGACGACGGCGAACATGCGGCTGTTCATCTCTGGCTCGGCCCCTCTTTTAGCCGAAACCCATGTCGATTTTGAGGAACGCACCGGCCACCGCATCCTCGAGCGTTACGGCATGACCGAGACCAATATGAACACCTCAAACCCCTATGAAGGCGAGCGCCGCGCGGGCACCGTTGGTTTCCCGCTGCCGGATGTCGAGCTTAAGATCACCGACCCCAAGACCGGCGCGACCCTGCCGGACGGAGAGATCGGCAGCATCGAAGTGCGCGGGCCCAATGTTTTCAAAGGCTATTGGCAGATGCCCGAAAAAACCGCCCAAGAACTGCGCGAAGACGGGTTCTTTATCACCGGTGATCTGGGGCGGCGCGATGCGGATGGCTATGTGAGCATCGTTGGGCGCGACAAAGACCTGATTATCTCGGGCGGGTACAACATCTACCCCAAGGAGGTCGAACTGCTGCTCGACGACCAGCCCGGCGTGCTGGAAAGCGCGGTGATCGGCGTGCCGCATCCTGATTTCGGCGAGAGCGTCGTCGCGTTGTTGGTGGCGCGCAAGGGGGCGGAACTGGACCTTGATGGGATCGCAAAGGACGTGGCTGCATCGCTGGCCAAGTTCAAACAGCCGCGCAAACTGATCGTCCTGCCAGAGCTGCCGCGCAATACGATGGGGAAAGTGCAAAAGAACGTCCTGCGCGAAACCTATCGGGATTTGTTTCAGACAAGCTAAGGGACATGGGTTAAGGAACATGGGTTAAGGGGCAAGTGCGGGCAGGGGGCTGACACCTGGACGGCGTTTGGCCCTGCGTGGAATCGGCGCTTACCTGACCGCCACGCGCCCGCCGCGGAGCCGTAACCTGCGACAAACTGGCCGTTAATGCCCGGTTTCGCTTGAGGTGCCGGGCAAATTTCTCCAGAAGGTGATGACCTTTCAGTCCGCCAGATCAGGAGTTCGCGTGTCCCTCTTCCTTATCGTTGCCTTGCCTTTCCTCGGGGCGTTGTTGCCCGGACTGATGAATTCCGCTGGGCGTCAGGCCTGTGCCGGGGTGACCTTCATGGTGACGCTCGTGGCATTGATTGGCCTGCTCACACATCTGCCCGCCGTGCTGGCCGGAGAGTTGGTCACCGCGCGGGTTGATTGGATCCCGCAGCTTGGTCTGAACATGACCTTGATGCTCGACAGTTTGGGCTTCTTCTTTGCCTGCCTGATCCTCGGCATCGGTCTGTTGATCATCGCCTATGCGCGGTCTTACCTGTCGCGCGACGATCATATGGGCGAGTTTTTCACCTATCTGCTGCTGTTCCAAGGTGCGATGGTGGGTATCGTTCTAAGCGATAACGTATTGATCCTACTGATCTTCTGGGAACTGACGTCGCTTTCGTCCTTCCTGCTGATCGGCTATTGGAAGCACCTTCCCGAAGGCCGCCAAGGCGCGCGCATGGCGTTGACCGTGACCGGCATGGGTGGCCTTGCGATGATCGGTGGCATGTTGCTGCTGGGTCAGATCGTCGGCAGCTATGACCTGAGCGTGATCCTAGAAAACCGCGAGTTGATCCAAGCCTCGCCGCTCTATCTACCCGCACTGATCCTGATCCTGCTGGGCTGTTTCACCAAATCCGCGCAATTCCCGTTCCACTTCTGGTTGCCCCACGCGATGGCCGCGCCGACGCCGGTCTCGGCCTATCTGCACTCTGCGACAATGGTGAAGGCGGGCATTTTCTTGATGGCGCGCATGTGGCCGGTGCTGTCGGGCACGCCTGAATGGTTTGTCATCGTCACCACGGCGGGGCTGATCACCATGGTGCTGGGCGCGGTGATCGCGCTGTTTAAACATGACCTGAAGGCGCTGTTAGCGTTCTCAACCGTCAGCCACCTTGGCCTGATCACCATGCTTTTGGGCACCGGCACGGCCTTTGGTGCGATGGCGGCAGTGTTTCACATCTTGAACCACGCGACCTTCAAGGCGGCTCTCTTTATGTCGGCGGGGATCGTCGATCACGCGGTGCATACCCGCGATATCCGCCGCTTGGGCGGGCTGCGGCATTTGATGCCAGTGACCTTTGTGATTGCCACGCTGGCGGCGCTGTCGATGGCGGGAATTCCGTTGCTGAACGGGTTCTTGTCCAAAGAGATGATGCTGGAAGAAACCCTGCACACCACGCTTTTTGACATGCCATGGCTGGTGCCGGGCCTCGCAACCTTTGGCGCGCTCTTCTCAGCGGCCTATAGTTTCCGTCTGATCGGCCATGTCTTCTTGGGCAAAGAGCGTGACGACTACCCTGACCATCCGCATGATCCCAAACCCGGTCTGTGGCTGCCGCCGGCGCTGTTGATCATTCCGGTGGTGGTGATCGGCCTCGCACCCTTCTTGGCCGAGCCGTTCGTCAAGCTGGTGACAGCTTCGGTTCTAGGCGGCGCAGCCGAAATGCCATCGGCGCATTTCAAGATTTGGCACGGGTTGGGCCCGGCGCTTTACATGTCGATCATCGCGGTTGTTGGTGGTTTGATCCTGCTGGCGCTCTTCACCCCGCTTCTGCGTCTTTGGGATGCGACGCCACGGCCCGAAGCCAAGTCGATCTTTGACCGTATCATCGCAGCGTTCGTCGGTCTGTCGCAGGCGATTTCGCTGCGGCTGCACAATGGGGCTTTCTCGCGCTATGCCGCGATCATGGCGGTGGCCGTGGTGGCAGTGGGCTATTACGCTTGGGCCACCGGCACCGTCGGGGCGGCGACTCGCGCGGTGCAGCCGACCAACGCAGTGCAGATCGCGGGCTGGCTGATGCTCGTCGCGGCGGCAGGTGGCCTTGTGTTCCTGCACCGCAACCGCTTGCTGTCGCTGATCTTGATTGGCATCGTCGGGCTGATCGTCTCGGCTGGTTTTGTCTTCTTCAGCGCGCCTGACTTGGCGATGACCCAGCTGACGGTTGAGGTGGTCACGATCATCCTGCTGCTGTTGGCGCTGAACTTCCTGCCCAATCACACACCCATTGAAAGCAGCGTGCTGCGGCGCAGCCGTGATGTGGTGGTGTCGGTCGGTGCTGGTCTGGCGACCATGGCGCTGTCCTATCACTACTTGTTGCGCGACACCGTGGCGCCGAGCATTTCCGAATTCCACCTTGCCAACGCCTACGAAGGCGGTGGCGGCACCAATGTGGTCAACGTGATCCTCGTCGATTTCCGTGGCTTTGACACCTATGGCGAGATCATCGTGCTCGGCATCGCGGCGCTGCTGATCTATGCGCTGACCGAAACGCTGCTGTCGGGCCCCGTGCGGGCGCGTTTGCTGAACCGCAAGCCAGACCAGCCGCGGGCAGGGGACAGGCACCCGATGATGATGGTGGTCATGACCCGCGTCATCATGCCAGTGGTGCTTATGGTCGGCTTCTACATCTTCCTGCGCGGCCATAACGAGCCGGGTGGCGGGTTTATCGCGGGTCTGATCGTCTCGATCGCTGTGGTGATGCAGTATATGGCCAGCGGCTTTGCCTGGGCCTCGGCGCGGCTGCGGTATCCCTATCACGGGATCATCGGCACCGGCGTGCTGATCGCGGGGCTCACGGGCATCGGCTCGTGGTTCTTCGGCAAACCCTTCCTGACCTCGGATTTCACCTATGTGCGCATTCCACCTTTCGAAAAGTTCGAACTGGCCACGGCGGCGCTCTTTGATCTTGGGGTGTTCCTTGCGGTCGTGGGGGCCGTGATGCTGACGCTCGAAAGCTTCTCGCGCCTCGCGCGCCGCGCCCATGTGCCAGAGGCGGATCACCCGATGGACATCGACCCATCCCGCGAAGACAACACCAAGGCGGAGGCATAAAATGGAACTTCTCGTCGCTTCTGCCATCGGCATCCTGACGGCTTCTGGCCTCTATCTTGTGCTGCGTTTGCGGAGCTTTCCGGTCATCATGGGCACATCGCTGCTGACCTATGCCGTCAACGTGTTTCTGTTTGCCTCGGGCCGTCTGACCGTCGGCGCACCGCCGATCCTGACGGACGCTGCGCGCTATACCGATCCCTTGCCGCAGGCTTTGGTGCTGACGGCCATTGTGATCTCTTTCGGCATGACCGCCGTGGTGGTGATGATCGCGCTCGGCGCATATCTCGGGGGCAATGACGATCATGTCGATGATCCGCTGATCGATACAAAGGCGGAGGACCGCACATGACCCATTGGCTGATCCTGCCCATCGTGCTGCCCGCCTTTTTGGCACCTTTCATCGTGTTGGCGGCGCGGTATCACATCACTATTCAGCGGGTATTATCGTTGTTTGGGGCGTTGGCGCTGATCGCCGTGGGGCTTGGCCTTTCGGTCGAGGCGTCAAGCGGTACGGTGATGCTCTATCAACTCAGCGATTGGGCTGCGCCCTTTGGCATCGTGCTGGTTGGCGACCGTCTGTCGACGCTGATGGTGACGCTGACGGCGGTGCTGGCGCTGTTTGTGCTGCTCTATGTCATCGGCTCGAAATGGGACGAACGCGGGCGGCATTTCCATGCGCTGTTCCAGTTCCAATTGATGGGGATCATGGGGGCGTTCCTGACCGGCGACCTTTTCAACCTTTTCGTCTTTTTCGAAGTGCTGCTGATCGCCTCCTACGGGCTGATGATCCACGGCGGGGGCACATTCCGGCTGCGGGCAGGGGTGCAATATGTGCTCTATAACCTGCTCGGCTCGACGCTGTTCCTTTTTGCGCTCGGCGCGATCTATGCAGAGACGGGCACGCTGAACATGGCCGATCTGGCGCAGCGTGTGGCCCTGATCGACGCCGGCGAGACGGTGGGCATTCGCATCGCAGCGGTGCTGCTCTTGATGGTCTTTGCGGTCAAAGCGGCCGTGGTGCCGCTGCACTTCTGGTTGCCCTCCAGCTATGCCGAAGCACCCGGCCCGGTGGCGGCGCTGTTTGCGATCATGACCAAGGTCGGCGCTTACGCGATCATCCGCGTCTATACGCTGATCTTCCCGCCAAGCCTTGCCGCAACGGCGGACCTGCACACCACATGGCTGCTGCCTGCCGCGCTGCTGTCGTTGGCGCTTGGCATGATCGGTGTGCTGGCAGCCAAGCAGCTGGACCGACTGGTCGCCTTCTCGGTCATCGGGTCCATGGGGATGGTGATGATCTCAATCGCGCTGTTCACCCCCGAAGGCATTGCCGCAGCACTTTACTATATCGTGCATTCGACGCTGGCTGCGGGCGCGCTGTTCTTGATTGCCGATCTGGCACGGGCGGGGCGGAATAACCTTGATCTGACGGCCCAGCCGCAAGTGGCGGGGGCCAAGCTGACCGCCGCGTTGTTCTTTGTCGCGGCCATCGCCATGGTCGGTGTGCCGCCGCTGTCGGGCTTTGTCGGCAAGTTGCTGATCATGGACGCCGCTGCCCAGAATGAGTTCTGGGTCTGGATCTGGGCCGTGATCTTGGGCGCGAGCCTTCTGAGCCTCGTGGGCTTTGGCCGCGCGGGCAGTGTGGTCTTTTGGAAATCCCGCAGCATTGCGCCGGAAGAGGGGGCCACCCCCGCCGAGGCGCCGTCGGCGCTGAGCTATGTTGCAGTGGGTGGCCTGCTGGCGCTGCTGGTCGCGTATACGCTGCTGGCGGGCCCGGCCACGCAATATGCCACGGCGATCTCAAAACAACTGTTCAGCCCGGAGCGCTATCTGAGCACCGTGCTAGAGACCCCCGGCAAGCTGTCGGACGGCAAAGAGGAGGCCCATTGATATGATGCGACCTATCCGTTGGCTGTTGCCGCACCCGTTTCTGACCCTGCTGCTGACGGTGGTCTGGGTCCTGCTGCAAAACCAATTCAGCGCGGGCATGCTGGTCTTTGGTCTGATCCTCGGGATCGTGATCCCGGTGCTGACCGCGCGTTGGTGGACCGACCGGCCCCAAGGCATTCGCCCGCTACGCATGATCGCCTATGTGATCTTGGTGCTGTGGGACATCATCATCGCCAATATCCAAGTGGCGTGGATCATCTTGACCAAATCCAACGCCAGCATGTCGCCCGCTTGGGTGGTCATACCGTTGGACCTGAAAGAGCCCGAAGCAATCAGCATTCTGGCAGGCACCATCACCTTGACGCCCGGCACCGTCTCGGCTGATCTGTCGGACAATGGGCGCTACCTGCTGGTGCATGCGCTGGACGCCACCGACCCCGATGCAGTGCGGGACGAGATCAAGGACCGTTATGAACGCCGCTTGAAGGAGATTTTCCTGTGACCCAAGCAAATGATTTTCTCACTCTCACGCTCTATGGCGCGCTTGTATTGGTGGCCATTGCGCAGTTCATGGCCATGATCCGACTGTGGATTGGCCCCGGCACCGGGGACCGCATTCTGGCGCTGGACACGATGTTCATCAACGCGATTGGCATCATCGTATTGCTGGGCATCCTGCAAGGCACACAGATTTACTTTGAAGCGGCGCTGATCATCGCCATGCTGGGGTTTGTCTCGACAGTGGCCTATGCCCGTTTCGTTTTGCGCGGAGATATCATCGAATGAGCCTCGACATCATCGCCACCTATGCCGTCGCCGTTTTGTTAATCATCGGCAGTTTCTTTGTCGTCGTCGCCGGGATCGGCTTGTTGAAGCTGAACGATCCGATGACCCGGTTGCACGCGCCGACCAAGGCCGCCACGCTGGGGATCGGCGCCTATCTGTTGGCCGCTATGGTCAGCTCGTTCCTGTCGGGCACAGGCTCACTTCATGAGCTTTTGATCATGGCGTTCATCTTTGTCACCGCGCCCGTGTCGGCCAATTTCATGGCCAAGGCGAATATCCACCGCCGCGATTGCCTGCCCAATCCGCCTGAGCTGCCTGATGGGGATACCTGGGCCACGCTGAACGTGCCCGAGGTCGACCGTGAGATCGAAGAAACGCCGCCGCACGCCTGAGGTTTCAGCGCGGCAATAGATTTCACTTCAAAGCGTTACAATGGTGGAAACCTTTTCGTGACAGCATAGGTTAATGGGCGGTGCTGCCCAATCCGATGCTGCCCGAAAGGAGCCTGCTTTATGCGTGTGACCACGATCCTACTGATGCTGATCCTGCCCATCGCGGCCGCGGCCCAAGACCGCGTTGCGATGGTGATCGGTATGTCCGATTATGAAGGCGTGGCCGCATCGGACGGTCCGCGCGCAGACGCTGAGGCACTGACCGATGCGCTCAGCGCGCAGGGGTTTGATGTCACCACGCTGATTGACGCTGAAAGTGACGCGCTCAAGCAAAGCCTCTCTGACTTTGCGTTTCAGGCGGAAACGGCGGATATTGCACTGATTTATTATGCGGGTCAGCGTATCGCTTCGGGCGGGCAGAGCCTCTTGGTCCCGGCAGATGCCCCGCTCGCGCCCGCGTCGGCGCTTAGGAAAGAGGGGGTGGCCCTGCCGGTGCTGCTGCGCGCCGCGGGAAAGGCGCGGGAAATTCGGCTCGTCGTGCTCGACAATTGTCATGCTGCCCCGCTCCAGATGACGGGCCCGTTGCCTCCGCCGGAACCACGCCAAGGGACATTGGTAATCACCTCCGGAGAGGTCGGCGCCTGTGATGATAGCGTTGAAAGCCCCAGCATTTTTGCCGCGACACTGGCAGATGCCTTGGCCGAACCGGAGGTAGAGATCGGTGCCATGCTAGATGGGTTCCGCGCCGCGCTGCGCAGCCGCAGCGGTGGCACCCTTTCCGCGCGTCGCTTTGGGCGGCTTAACCCCAGGCCGACCTTCATCGGTGGGTATGATGCGGTGAAAGGAGCGGAGAATCCGCGCCTCGAATGGTCAGACTTGGATGACACACAGAGCGAGCGCTTGATTGAATTGGCGGGCAAGGGGGATACCCGGTCTCAGTTAGGCTTGGCCGCTATGCTCAGCGATCCCGATAGTCCGCGATATGACCCTGAAACCGCCGCGCAAAACCTGCAGCGCGCGGTAGCGACCGGATCACCCGAGGCGCGGTTTCAGCTCGCACAGCTTTACGAGCAGGGGCGGGGCGTGGCGCAGGATCAGCCCCGCGCCCTCGCGCTTTATCAAGCGGCTGCGGCGCGGGGCCATGCCGGGGCGCTGAACGACCTAGGGTTCATTCATTTGCAGGGTGAACTGGGCCAAGAACCCGACCCCGAGGCCGCGCTTGATTACTTTCGCCGTGCAGCCGATAGGCGACATCCTGCGGCCATGTTCAACTTTGCCGCGATGATCGACGACGGCAAAGTGCCCGGTCGCGGGGCCGCAGATGCTGCATTGTATCTCTATCGCGCGCTGCGGGCCGGGGACGGCACGTTGCTTAGCCTGATGCAAGATGAGCCTCAGCTTTTCAACAGCGACACCCGTAAGGCGCTGCAGCGCAAGCTTTCGGATTTCGGGTTTTACGACGGCGCGATTGACGGACTTTACGGGGCCGGAACCCAAGCTGCAATTCGTGCGGCATTCGGTTTGGAGGCATTAGAGATGCAGGGTGAGGTTACTGAAAACAATACAGAAACAGAGTTTCCTGATCCCGTGGGAGAGACGGACACGGCCGCGGTTTCGTCGCCCGAGGATACGCCCGCCGAAGAGCGTCCTACGCAGGCGGCAGAGGCGCTGAAAGTGAACGCCAAACCCGAGCCCGGCGCCGATGACGACGTGACGCCGGTCTTGCGCCCAAAACAGGCCGAACGGGAGTGACCTTTGAAACAAGTAGTATTGATTTTCACCCTGAATTAAGTTGGCGAAATTAATCCGGTTGCAATATCAGGGCCGATGGCTTTTGATTGGCGCATCAGTCAATAAAAACTTCTCTGGGGAGAACACCAATGAAAAAACTGCTTACGACTTCTGTTTTGGCAATGACCGCCGCGACCTCGCTTGCTGCTGCTGAGTGTAGCGAAGTCACCTTCTCCGACGTCGGTTGGACCGACATCACCGCGACCACCGCCGCCGCATCGGTCGTGCTTGACGCGCTCGGATATGACACCGAGACGAAAATCCTCGCCGTGCCGGTGACCTACACCTCAATGGCGGCGGGCGACATCGACGTGTTCCTGGGCAACTGGATGCCAACCATGGAAGGCGATATCGCCAAATACCGTGAGGAAGGCAGCGTCGACACCGTGCGCGCTAACCTTGAAGGCGCGAAATACACGCTGGCCGTTAACAAGGTCGCCGCCGACATGGGCATCAAGACCTTCGCCGACATCGCCGCCAACAAAGACGCACTCGAAGGCGAGATCTACGGCATTGAGCCGGGCAATGACGGCAACCGTCTGATCCAATCGATGATCGACGACAACGCTTTTGATCTGGGCGATTTCGAGGTCGTTGAATCCTCCGAGCAGGGCATGTTGGCCCAAGTTCAGCGTGCCACCCGCAAGGAAGAGCCTGTTGTCTTCCTCGGTTGGGAGCCGCACCCGATGAACGCCAACTTTGAGTTGACCTATCTGGAAGGCGGCGATGACTTCTTTGGCCCCGATCTGGGCGGTGCGACGGTTTACACCAACACCCGCGCCGATTTTGTTGAGGAATGCCCGAACCTTGGCAAATTCCTAAACAACCTCGAGTTCACGCTGGCCATGGAAAACGAGATCATGGGCAAAATCCTCGATGATGGCGAAAAGCCGGAAGAGGCGGCCGCCGCATGGATCAAAGCGAACTCCGACGTTCTCAGCACTTGGCTTGACGGTGTGACCACCGTTGACGGTGGCGATGCGATGGAAGCTGTCGCTTCGCTGAAGTGATCTTCACGGTATGATGGAAAAGACCCGCCCCAAAGCGATGGGGCGGGTCGTTCTCATGCGCAATTCTCCAAGTCTGAAGGACTGACATGGACTGGCTGACAGAAAACAAGATCCCCGTGGCCGATGTGGCCGAAGACGCGCTGGATTGGCTGCAAACAAACGGAGCGTGGTTCTTTGACGGGCTGGCGGACCTGATGGAACGGCTGATTGAGGCGATCCTTTGGGTGCTGCAAACCCCGCATCCGCTGATCCTCATCGCCGTATTCGCCGCGATCACTTGGGGCATTCAGCGCAATTGGAAGACCGTTGCCTTTGTGGTGCTGGGCTTCCTGTTTATTCTTAACCAAGACTACTGGGAAGAAACGATGGAGAGCCTGACGCTGGTTCTCTCGGCCTGTGTGGTCTGTATGGGTGTGGGTGTGCCGATTGGCATCGCCGTGGCGCATCGGCCCCGGTTGTACGCTTGGGTAGCCCCTGTGCTTGACCTCATGCAAACGCTGCCGACCTTCGTCTATCTGATCCCTGCGATTGTCTTTTTTGGCATCGGTATGGTGCCCGGCCTGATCGCCACGGTGATCTTTGTTCTGCCCGCGCCGATCCGGCTGACGCAGTTGGGCATCTCCTCGACCCCCAAGGCGCTGCTTGAGGCGGCGCAGGCCTTTGGTGCCAAGCCGCGCCAGACGCTGTGGAAGATTGAGCTGCCCTATGCCTTGCCGCAGATCATGACGGGTCTGAACCAGACAATCATGCTGTCGCTGTCGATGGTGGTGATCGCAGCACTGGTGGGCGCAGATGGATTGGGCGTGCCGGTGGTGCGTGCCTTGAACCAAGTCAACACAGGCTTGGGATTTGAATCCGGGTTGGTGATCGTCGTCGTGGCGATCATGCTCGACCGTATCCTGCGGGTGGGACGGAAATGAGTAAAGCAGTAGAATTTGATAATGTGTCCATCGTCTTTGGTGACAAGCCTGAAAAGGCTCTGCCGCTGATGGACGAAGGCCAGAGCCGCGCCGAGATTGAATCGGCGACGGGTCAGGTGCTGGGTGTGCATGACTGCTCGTTGAGCGTCGAGAATGGTGAAATCCTTGTGCTGATGGGTCTGTCAGGCTCGGGCAAATCGACGCTTTTGCGCGCGGTAAATGGTCTGAACCCTATGGTACGCGGCACGGTGCATGTGCATGCCGAAGGGTGGTCTTGTGACATTCATGGCAGCAACCCATCAGAGCTGCGCCGGGTGCGCCGCGAAGGCGTTTCCATGGTGTTTCAGCAGTTCGGTCTGTTGCCATGGCGCACGGTGCGCGACAATGTGGCGCTTGGGTTGGAGCTGTCGAATGTGGCCAAGGCCGAGCGGTTGGAACGCGCTGAACGGCAGTTGAAACTGGTGGGCCTGAGCGATTGGGCCGACCGCAAAGTTGGTGAGCTTTCGGGCGGAATGCAGCAGCGTGTGGGCCTTGCCCGCGCCTTTGCCACCGAAGCGCCGATCTTGCTGATGGACGAGCCATTCTCGGCGCTTGACCCGTTAATCCGTACGCGGTTGCAAGATGAGCTGCTGGATCTTCAGCGCGAACTTAACCGCACGATCATTTTCGTGAGCCACGACCTTGACGAGGCGTTCAAGTTGGGCGGGCGCATTGCCATTATGGAAGGGGGCCGCATCGTGCAAATCGGCACCCCGCGCGAGATTTTCTCGAACCCGGCGTCGGACTATGTGGCCGAGTTCGTGGCAAATATGAACCCGCTTGAGGTTCTGACTGCGCGCGACGTGATGGGCATTGTCGATGGTGCCCCCACTCAAGGCGAAACCTCAGCCGAGACGCCAGTGCGTGAATTGATGGACCGTCTGCGCGGGGCCGATGCGGCGATTGAGGTCATGGAAGACGGCGCGCAGATCGGGACGGTCACGGCGCATAGTATTGTGGACCGGCTCAAAGCCTAGGTTCAGGGTCTGACACGAACGCACAACGGCGCCGCCCGGCTTGGCTGGGCGGCGCCGTTTGTTTTTGGAATGATGCCTATGACGCCGTCGCCGTGCCAAGCGTCTTGAGGATCGGACAGTCGGGCCGGTCGTCCCCAGCACAGTCGCGGACCAGCGTACTCAGCGTGTCGCGCATATCTTGCAAGCCGCTGATCTTTGCTTCGATCTGCGCCAGATGCTCTTTCGCAATCGCGCGCACATCCGCACTGGCGCGGTTCTTATCCTCCCAAAGCGCCAATAGGTTGCGGCAATCTTCGATGCTGAACCCCAAGGTTCGGGCGCGGCCCAGAAAGGCCAGCTTGTGCATCTCGCTCTCGCGGAAGGCGCGGTAGCCATTGGCGTCGCGCAGGGGTTTGACCAGCCCGATATCTTCGTAATAGCGGATGGTTTTCGGCGGCAGGCCAGTCTGCTGTGAGACTTCTCCGATGTTCATGTTGCGCTCCTATTCTGCGGCCACGGGTGCGGCAGCCCGTGGTTCATTTTGTGGGGTGGTGTTTTCGGCCAAGGGGGCGGCAATCCAGCGCAGACGCAGGGCGTTGCTGAGGACAAAGACGCTCGACAGGGCCATCGCGCCGGCGGCCAGCGCGGGTGACAAAAGCCAGCCGGTCAGCGGGTAGAAAGCGCCCGCCGCGACCGGGATCAGCAGCACGTTATAGCCGAAGGCCCAAAAGAGGTTCTGGCGGATGTTGGCCATGCTCCGCTGGCTCACGTCGATGGCATTGACCACGCCGCGCAGGTCGCCCGACATCAGCACCACATCAGCCGCCTCAATCGCCACATCTGTCCCCGTGCCGATGGCAAGGCCCACGTCGGCCTGCGCCAGTGCCGGGGCGTCGTTGATCCCGTCACCGACAAAGGCGATACGGTTGCCGCCCTCTTTCAGCTTGTCGATGGCGGCCACTTTGCCGTCTGGCAGTACTTCGGCGACGACGCGATCGATGCCCAGTTGCGCGGCGATGGCCTCTGCCGTGCCACGATTGTCACCGGTGATCATTGCCACCTGAAGTCCGAGGTCATGGAGGCGCGCGATGGCCTCTGGCGTGCCGGGCTTGATGGGGTCGGCGACGGCAATCACAGCGGCCAACTGCCCGTCAATTGCGGCATAGAGTGGGGTTTTCCCCGCTTTGGCCAAGTCTGCCGCGATCGGCCCGGTGGTGTCCAGATCGATCCCTTCGCGGAGCATAAGACGGTCAGCCCCCAAGATAACCTTGCGGTCTGACACCGTGGCACTGACCCCATAGCCGGTTTGCGATTGAAAATCACGCAGGTCGCTGGGCAGCTTGCCCGCAAGCTCAGCCCGGCGCACGATGGCTTGGGCGATAGGATGCTCTGAACGCACTTCAACCGCGCCAATCAGGGGCAGCACCTCGTCTTCGGTCAGATCGCCCACCAGCAGCAGATCGGTGAGTTCGGGTTTGCCCTTGGTCAGCGTGCCGGTCTTGTCCAAGGCCACGGTCTTAACACTTTGCAGCGTTTGCAACGCATCCCCTTGGCGGAACAACACGCCCAATTGCGCCGCCCGTCCGGTGCCGACCATGATCGAGGTCGGCGTGGCCAGACCCATCGCACAGGGGCAGGCGATGATCAGCACCGCGACCGCCGCCACCAGAGCGTGGCCAAGCGACGGGCCAAAGGCCAGCCAGACGCCAAAAGTCACCAACGCCACGGCGATAACAACAGGAACGAACCACAGGGTAATCCGGTTTACCAAGTCTTGGATGGGCAGTTTTGCGCCTTGGGCCTCTTCGACCATGCGGATGATCTGCGCCAGCATCGTGTCGCCACCAACTTTGGTCGCGCGGAACGTGAGGCTGCCGGTGCCATTGACTGTACCGCCGACAAGCTCTGTGCCGATGGCTTTCTCCACTGGCACCGGTTCGCCCGTGATCATGCTCTCGTCCACGTAGGACTGCCCTTCGGTGACAACACCATCTGTGGCGATCTTCTCACCGGGGCGGAGGTGAATGATGTCCCCCGACACGATATCATCTATGGCAAGCTCAACGATTGCTCCGTCACGCTCAACCCGTGCGCTGCGCGCGCGCAGACCCATCAATTTGGTGATGGCCGCACCGGTGCGCCCTTTGGCGCGCGCCTCAAGATATCGGCCCAGCAAGATCAGCGTCACGATCACCGCCGCCGCTTCGAAATACACCACGCGGCTGCCGTCTGGCAGCAGACCCGGCGCAAAAAGGGCGGTCACCGAGAAGAGCCAAGCCGCTCCCGAGCCGAGCGCCACCAGTGAATTCATATCCGGCGCGCCCTTCAGCAGGGCAGGCAGCCCCTTGGTATAGAAATGCCGCCCCGGCCACGCCAACACGAGGGTTGTAAGGATAAATTGAATAAACCAGCTTGTCTCCATCCCGATGGTCGCCAGCACCCAGTGGTGGAACGCAGGGATCAGGTGACCGCCCATTTCCAGCACGAAAACCGGAAGTGTTAACGCCGCTGCGAGCAACGTCATACGCCTAAGCTGCGCGGCTTCCGCTTCTTTTCGGGCGGCGGCATCTGGGCCGGGGGTGCCTGGCGTATCAAGGGTCGCCGGATAGCCTGCTTGAGCTACGGCATCGCGCAGGGCTGTGAGGAGGTTCGCATCCTCCAAGGTCTCAACCTGCGCTTCTTCTGTCGCAAGGTTAACAGAGGCCGAGAGCACGCCGGGCACCGCGGAAAGAGCACGCTCAACCCGACCCACACAGGACGCACAGCTCATATTGGAAAGTTTTAACCGATGAGTCGTCTTGCGGGCTGGGTAGCCGGCTTGGGTTAACGCCGCTTCGACCTTCGCCGCGTCGAAACCGGGGGCTGTGCTCACACGCAGGTTTTCCGCAGCCAAATTCACCCGCGCTTCGCGAACGCCTTCAACCGCGTTCACCGCCTTTTCCACACGTCCCACACACGACGCGCAGCTCATATTTTGCACCCCAAAGGTGAGTGTATCCGCATCGTCCATTTTTTGATCCTCTCTCATTGATGACCTTCATATGGGGCTTCCAGTCACTGGAGGGTCAAGGGCCAATTTCACAAATAAAACGGGCGGAGTGGAAAAAAGGAGAATCGTGGTGAATGACCTGGAGAGGACGCCGCCGTTCAGCCCAAAAGGCAGATCGCTTTGGGCGAAATAGCCTATTTTAAAGGATATCTGGGCCTCATGCGCGCTGCATCGCTATTCGGAAGCATATCTTAATACCTTTCTGCGCAACTGCTTCCAACTCGCTTCGTCGGTAAGTTGTGTCAAAAGGTAGTGAGCACGGATATGCATTTTGAACTAAGTTTTATTGGCGTCTTTCTAGAACGCATTTTTGGCGGTTTCTTCTCGGTGGCCCGACGGGGACGGGGGGGCGCGGCGCTTGGCTTGCGGATTTTCTGCGCCACGCTTTTGCCTCTGGTTTTCACGACGAAAGCAGCATTTGCGCAGCAGTTGATTCTGAACACAGTCGGAGCGCCAACCGTTGTGGGTGCCGGAATCGGAGAGCGTGCATTGTGGTCCAACGCCGGCACCGTGGGCGGCGTGCCTGTGGATATCGTGGCTGAGATGGTCTTTGCCAGCCGGGACCATATTTTTACCACCGGCAACGGGCAGATACAAATTACGTCGACGGGGCAGGATCCGCATTTTATGGACTTCTACCTCTATGAGGCGGGCACCCATAATATTACGACCAACTCTGGCGGTGTGCCGGTTGTCGCGGATGTATTCTTTCAGATTAACGACATTGATGGTCCCCTCAACGAACAGGTCTATGTCAATATCTGCGATGGCACCGTCGAATACGTTCGGATCGATAGAAGCGCCACAACCTATCGGGGCTATATCGAAGGGCCGGATGCGAACCTTGGGACAGAGGTTTTCTATCTCGCTGGGGATCGTGGCTACAGCAACCAGCCGGTTTCCGGGCTGGAGATTTTCTATCCGCAGACGTCGACTTTCAACTTTGGCCGGACTGCGAACAACGGGTTTCTCGTTCTGTTGTCCAACCCGACCTATGACGAAACGCAGACCTATGACCTTAAATGTGGCGATTTCAAAGCGCCCGTGTTGCAGGACGACCTGAAAGAGCAGGTTCTGAGTGAGCCGGTCGTGTTAAATATCCTCTTCAACGACAGCGTCGCGACAGAGAACAACAACGCCCCCGCAAATAATTCCGGCGAGCCGAGCGAATATGCCAAACAGGCCGTTGATCTGATCCCGCCCACAGGTGCGCTTAACATTGTGACCGATTCCGAAGGCCACCGGGTCGGGTTTGATGTGCTCGGGGAAGGCACATGGAGCTATGACGATCTGACCGGAGAGTTGACCTTCACCCCTTTCGCAGCCTTTTTCGCGGCGCCGACGTCAATCAACTACCGCTATCAGTCACCCATCGTCCTGCCCAATGAGCCGCAGACCTATTCCGCCCCGGCCCAGGTCTCTATCGATGTGGGCTCTGTCGGGCTGCTGAAGCTCGCGCAGTTGGTGGATACAAACCTAAACGGCTATGCCGACGCGGGGGAGACGATCGCCTATGTCTTCACCGCAGAAAACTTTGGCAATGTCGATTTGACCAATGTGCAGCTCGCTGAGACGCAGTTTAGCGGCAAGGGCGTGCCGCCGGTAATTACCTTTCAGGCTGCAACATCGTTGTCGCCCGAAGGCACGCTTCTCGTCGGGGAGAAGGCCGTCTATACGGCGACCTACACGCTGGTGCCCGAAGATTTGGACACCACGATCTCCAATCAGGCAGAGGTGACCGCGCAAACGCCGGGCGGGACGGTTGTGTCTGATCTTTCTGACTCGGAAAACCCCGGCGATGGGGATGGCACCCCTTCGAACGGGCCGGGAGCAGGGCGCGACGATCCCACCACGATCTATGCGGGGTCTGGCCCTGACCGAGGCGATGCGCCGATCACCTATGGTGATCCGCAACATGCCGACACCTCGCAATATTGGATTGGCGCGCTCAATGGTGATGGCGACGGTTCAGCGCAGCATTCGGTTGACGGGACGGGCGATGACTTGGACGGCAATGACGACGAAAGCGAAGAGGCGTTTCCGCAGCTGTATGGCGATCTGACCCGCACGGCCACGGTGGTTGTGAATGAACCTTCCCCGGGCAGTGGCTATCTACAGGCTTTCGTCGATTTCGGGGGCGATGGCCTCTTTCTTGGGGATCAGGTGGCGACCGACATCCAAGACGGTGGCCCGCAGGATCTCGACGGGGCGGTGAACGGAGAGATTTCCTTTCCCATAAGTGTCCCGGCGACGGCGGTACTGACGCCGACATTCGTCCGCCTGCGTTGGTCGTCGGCGGCCGGGTTGGATGCCCTTACCGCTGCGCCCGATGGGGAAGTCGAGGACTACGGCATCACCATCAAGACGCCGCCCGACGCTGACCGTGGCGATGCCCCAGCCAGCTATGGCGATCCACAGCATATCATCGAAGGCCCCGGCGCGCCTGAGGTCTATCTGGGCACGGTCCCGCCTGATATTGATCTACTGGCACAGAACTCTATCGGGGCTACGGGCGATGACGCCGATGGGTCTGATGACGAAGACGGGGTGGTCCTGCCGCAGTTCTATCGCGGTGGGCTGGCCGAGATTGCGGTTACGGTAAACGACCGAAGCGGCGCACCAAGGTCGTCGTATCTTCAGGCTTTCATTGATTTCAATGGAGATGGCACCTTTGGCCAAGCGGGGGAGCAGGTTGCCTTGAACCTCCAAGACGGCGATGCACTTGATAAAGATGGCGCCACCAATGGGTCTATCCTCTTTGAGGTTTCGGTTCCGGCTGGTGCCACAACCCTGCCGACATACGCACGGTTTCGCTGGTCAACTGACAGCGCCGGTCTTGCCACGGCCTTTGAGGGGGAGGTCGAAGACTACACGTTGACCATTTCCAGCGATCCGCCGCCTCTTGTCTGTGATGCGTCCCTCTATGCTATCGTGGATAGCCCCTCGACCCTTGTGCGAATGACCTTCCGCGATGCCGGCGGCAGCTATGCTACAACGGTGGATTCCTCCGGCTCGACTGGAGAGAACCGGGACGGTGCATGGGGGTATAATGCGCTCGACGGCTATATCTATGGCGTGGAAGAGAATACCCGCAGGCTATATCGGATTGATGGGGCCGGTAATATTACCGATCTTGGCAATATATCAGGTGCAGACGATGCGCTGAACGCAGGGGATATTCTGCCCAATGGCCGATTTATTTATGAAGTTGATGCAAATACTTGGCAGATCGTTGATCTGACCAACCCTACTGCACCGATTGGATTGGGTGCGATCGCCCTAACCATTGGCGTGAACCCAGAGGACCTCGCCTTTAATCCCGTTGATGGCATCATGTATGGGATCGACAGAAACTCCGGCTTTTTGTTCCGCGCGGCGGTCAACAACGGCACACCGGGGAGCGTGACACCGCAAGCGATTGGGCCTGCGGTCTATGCCGGAATGTTCGATGCATTGTGGTTTGACCGCAATGGCAGGCTTTATGGCTATTCAAACACCACCAACAATCTTTTCATTATTTCCACCGCGACGGGTGTGCCGCGACTGATTTCGAACATCCCTGGTGATGAAGGCGATCGGAGCGATGGCATCTCCTGCCGGGGGCCGGCGCCGATCCCGTTGGGAGGCATATCCGGCAATATCTACGAGGATGCGGATGCCTCTGACGTGAAGGATAACGGAGAGACCAATTTCGGCGCGGGTGTGGGCATCTCGGTCTATGCCGACAACGGCACCCCGGCCAATACCGCCGATGACGTGTTTCTAGTGACAACCGATACGCTGACCGATGGCACCTACGCGGTGGGTGATCTGATGGTAAACACGACCTACCGTGTGGCGCTGGATGAGGCCGACGCCGATCTGCCAAGCGGGCTGACCATTGGCACCTCCAATCCTTTGATTGGCGTGCCGGTCTCTGGCAATAGCGTTACCACAGATCAAGACTTCGGCTTTGACCCGGCGGGAAGCGACCTTGAACTCACCAAAATCGCCGCGGCGACCGGCACCACCACACCCATCACAAATGTATCCGAAGGCGACACGATTGATTGGATCATCACAATAACCAACGTCAGCGGCGGCTCACCCTCAGGCGTTAAGGTGATTGACCAGATTCCCAGTGGCTTTGCCTATGTTTCCGACGATGCCCCTGCCACTGGGGACACCTATGACCCCAATACCGGCCTGTGGTTTGTGGATGAGCTGCTCAGCGGCGCCAGTGAGACGCTGACGATTACCACCACGGTGCTGGGCAGCGGCGATTTCACCAATCAGGCCGAGATTATCTATAGCTCGCTACCCGATCCTGACAGCGATCCCAACACCGGGCCATTGACCGACGACCTTTTTGACCAACTCCCCGATGATGATGAGGCGTCCTATTCGGTGAACTTGGTAACGGGGGAGCGGACCTTGTCGGGCCGGGTCTTTATCGACAACGGGGCAGGCAGCGGCACCGCACATGACGCGCTGCGCAACGGCAGCGAAAGCGGGGCGTCATCTGCGGTTTTTGAGATCCTTGACAGCAGTGGCACAGTGCTGGCAACGCCCGGTGTGGCGGCCGATGGAACTTGGAGCTATGGGCTCTCAGGCACCTACAGCGGGGCCATCACAATCCGCGCAATACCAGCCAATGACTACCGCGCGATCTCAGAAGCAACGAGCGGACTTCCCGACCTGGTAGACGCGAACCCGCATGATGGTGAATTTACCTTCACACCCGAAGCCTTTGGCAATCGCATGGGGTTGGACATCGGCCTTCTGCAATTGCCCAGCTTGACGAATGACCAGACCACCACGGTCGCACAAGGCCAAGTGGCCACCTTGCCGCATATCTATACCGCTACGTCTGAAGGGCAGGTGACCTTCTCCTTCGCCGGGGCCACATCGACCCCGACCGGCGCTTTCAACGCGGCGCTCTATCAAGATGTCGGCTGTGACGACAGTCTTGATGGACCGATCACCGGTCCCATCGCAGTCACCACGGGGCAAACCATCTGCATCGTCTCGCGCGTCTCTGCGGGATCGGGCGCTGGGCAGGGCAGCACCTATGTCTATCAAGTGCTGGCAGCGACTGCATTTGCGCGCACCACGGTTACAAGCTCAGTCAGCAACACCGATGAAATCTCAGTCGGGGGGCAATCCACCCAGATTGAACTGCGCAAAACGGTGGAGAATGAGACCCAAGGTACGTTAGAAGGGACCACCAATCTCGGCAGTGTCAACGATATCCTGCTCTACCGGATTTACCTGCGCAACAAGGCGACTACGCAGGCCTCAAACGTCAAAATCTATGATATGACACCGCCCTATACGAGCCTGTCAGAGCCAATTGTCGATCCGCAGCAGGTGTCGCCCAATCTCAACTGTGATCTGGTGCGACCTGCAAGCAATGTGGCGAGTTATGCAGGCGCGATCGAGTGGAACTGCACGGGGCAAATGCTACCTGGAGAAACTGGGGCCGTGCAGTTCAGGGTGGGGATCCAATAGCAGGGCCGGCACCTATATCCCGTATCGGGGCGCGTCCATGTTGCTAAGCCAAGCCTAGCGCGCATCGCGGGCCAATCGCAGACCCATCATCTGCCAGCGTTGATGCGGATAAAAGAACGTCCGGTAGCTGGGACGCAGCTGATCTTTGGGCGTGGCACAGGAACCACCGCGCAGCACGCGCTGGTTGACCATGAACTTTCCGTTGTATTCACCTAAAGCGCCTTCAGGCGGCCGGAAGCCAGGATAGGGGGCAAAGTCAGAGGATGTCCACTCCCAAACATCGCCCCAAATGCCCTGTCCAGGCAACGGTCGGAGCGGCCCAAGGTCACCCGCATCGCCCATCAAGTTGCCGCCCATCGGCACGTCGCGAAAGGCGACCTCATGCTCTGCTTCGGTGGGCAAACGGCCCCCGGCCCAACGGGCAAAGGCTTCGGCCTCATAGTAGCTGACATGTACCACGGGCGCGTCAAGTGCTACGGGCTGGGGTCCGCGCAGGCTGAAGGTCCACCATTCGTCATCCTGCCGCCACCAATATAGCGGGTGCTCCCAGCTTTCGCGCTGCGCAACTGCATGACCTTCCATCAGCCAAAGCCGCGCGTCGCTGTAGCCGCCATCCTCCATAAAGGCGATCCATTCGCGGTTGGTCACCGGGCGGTCGGCAATCTCATAAGGGTCAAGCCACGTCTTGTGCCGCGGTCCTTCGCAATCATAAGCAAAACCGTGTCCGTCATGACCAATTTCGATAAGGCCGCCCGCGTGGCGCGTGAAATTGAGGGGGGTTTGATCGGTCACCGCAAGCGGCTCGGGGTCTTTATAGGTCGGCAGGAGGGGATTAAAGCTCAGCCCATGCAGCAGGTCCGTGATCAAAAGTTCTTGATGCTGCATTTCGTGGTGACAGCCCAGTTCGACCAGTTGCGCGATCTCATGTGAATCGTCGCGGCTGGCGTTCATCAAATCGTTCAAACTGTTTTCGACATGATCCCGGTAGGCCCGCACGGCGTCCCCGTCCGGGCGCGACACCAATCCTCGTTTGTCACGGGCATGGCGCGGCCCGGCTTGGACATAGTAAGAGTTGAACAGCACGGCGAAACGGTCATCAGGTGACCTATAATCCGCGACCCGCGGTTTGAGGATGAACTCTTCAAAAAACCACGTCGTATGCGCCAGATGCCATTTCACCGGAGAGGCGTCTTCCATACTTTGCAGCATCATATCTTCGGGACAGAGCGGTGCCGCCAATGCCTGCGTCCGGCTGCGGGTCGCGGTGAAAAGGTTCAACGCCTCATCAGGGGACATTTCCAGAGGGGTGGCATTCATATCGCGCGCTCCTTTGATGATCCACTGACGGGCTCCACTATGGGCAAACTTAAGGCCGACGTGCAGATTTCAAGTGGTAAGTAATGCTTAACAGGTGGGACGTGGAGGACTTTCGCGCTTGGCTCAGCGCAATAGATCGCCTCGGGGCACGTCGCCCAAAAGCGGCGCGCAGCAGGTGCTGACTAACTCTTCGCTGTCTTTTCGACACGCAAAAGCGGCGCGGCGGTTAAAACCAAAGCGTACGCTGAAGGGCTCCTTAAGGCGCCCAGCCTTGCCCTCAATAGCAAAGTAAGACCGAAGACGTCGCGCGGATCATCAACACGCGAGACGGGTCTCAGCATAGGGCGTTTAAAGTTCTTCAGAAGAAGTGGTGCCCCCACACGGACTCGAACCGCGGACCTACTGATTACAAATCAGTTGCTCTACCAGCTGAGCTATAGGGGCACTGGGGGCTCATTTAGAGAAAGGACGCGGGGGGTGCAAGAGGAGAAATGCGGGTTTCTTTCGGATTTTACACGGGCCACGGGACGGGCTATTCAACGCCAAGGTTTTAGCGGTTGAGCGGAGTATCATGCAGCTCGTTTTGCACACAGGCGTCCATTTCACAGAAGACGAGCGGCTGCTTAAGTGCCTGCTGCGTAACCAAGATGATCTTGCCAAAGCGGGGATCAAGGTTCCGGGGCCCAGCACCTACCGCAACCTGTTTCGCGACACGCTCAACGCCATGCACAAAGCCGAGCCGTCGGGCGTGGCGCGTGATATATTGCTGGATGCGTTTTTGGATGATGGGACGGCAAACCGTGTGATCCTGTCGGATGCGAATTTCTTCCGCTCTCCGGCGACGGCCCTCCAGCAGGGGATGCTATATTCGGCAGCGCCTGTGCGGATGCTGCGCATGGCGCAGCTTTTCCCCGAAGATGAGATCAGCATATTTATGGCGATTCGAAACCCGGCGTCGCTGGTGCCCGTGCTTTATGAAAAGGCGGCAGACAAAACCTCGGCAGCGTTTTGGGGCGAGCGGGGCCCGGAAGACCTGCGGTGGTCCGAAACAATTAGCCAGCTGCGCGAGGCGGCACCGGATGTCCCAATTACAATTTGGTGCAACGAAGACGCGCCGTTGATCTGGGCGCAGATCATCCGCGACATGGCCGGATTGGCATCTGAGACAAAGATTAAAGGCGGCTTTGATCTGCTGCATGCCATCATGTCCGAAGAGGGGATGCGGCGTTTTCGCAGCTATGTCGACACGCACCCTGAGATGTCTGAGGCGCAGAAACGGCGGGTGATTACCGCTTTTCTCGACAAATACGCGCTCGAAGAAGAGATCGAAGAAGAACTCGACATGCCCGGCTGGACCGAAGAGTTGGTCGAGCGGATGACTGCGCTTTATGACGCGGATGTCGAGATTATCCGCGCCATGCCGGGTGTTACCTTTATCACGCCCTAAGGCTTAGCCTGCACCGGCCAATTCGGTGATTACGTCATAGGCCATGGCCACATCCTCGGCCGTGGCGGTGAAAGCGCCCGCTTGGAAGCGGATGACCAACGCCCCGTCGATGCGGGTTTGGGTGAGATAGATGCGGCCATCGTCGTTGATGCGATTGAGCAGGTCTTGGTTATGCGCGTCTAGGTCTGCTTCCGTCGCCACATGGCGGAAAGTGAAGAGCGATAGCATCGGTTGCGTGACAATCTCAAAGCCTTCCGTCTGTTCCAGACGTGCGGCCAAATCCTGCGCCCATGTCACATGGTTGCGGATCATCTCACGCAGCCCTTCCAGCCCATGCGCACGGATCAGGAACCAGAGTTTCAGCGCCCGAAAGCGGCGACCCAGTGGCACCGACCATTCGGAATAGTTCACGATCCCATCCGCGCCATGGGTTTTCAGATACTCCGGCTGGATCGCCAGCGTGCGGACCAAATCCTCGGGGTCGCGCAGGAAGTGGGTCGTGCAATCAAACTGCGCACCCAGCCATTTATGGGGGTTCATCACCACGGAATCGGCGCGCTCCACCCCGGCCCACAGGGTGCGGAACTCAGGGCAGATCATCGCCGATCCGGCCCATGCCGCGTCGACATGGGTGTAAAGCCCCTCGGCCTCGGCCACATCCATCACGGCGGCGATGTCGTCACTTGCGCCCGCGCTGGTGCCGCCAGTGCAGGCGATGATGCCCGCAGGCAGATGCCCCGCTGCGCGATCGGCGGTGATGGCGGCGCGCAAGGCGTCTGCATCCATCGCGCGGGTTGGGCTTTGGGTCGGGATGCGCACAAGGTTCTCTTCGCCCAATCCCGCGATCCAGATGGCCCGGTCGATAGAGGTGTGCACCTCTGCTGAGCAATAGACCCGCAGGCGCGGCTGACCGGAAAGCCCCGCTTTGTTGCCCTGCCAATCCAGCGTCCGTTCAATCCAGCGTCCGTTCGCGCATGGTCAGCACGGCGCAAAGCGTGGCAGAACTGGCGCTGTCTTGGATCACACCGGTGAACTCATCTGGCAAGCCGATGGCTTGGCGCATCCAATCGCAGACGCGGGTTTCCAATTCGGTCGCCGCCGGAGAGGTCTGCCACAGCATACACTGCGCTGCGATGGCAGAGACGAAATATTCCGCCAACACCGAAACGGGGGCCGCATTGGCGGGGAAATAGGCAAAGAACCGGGGGTGCTGCCAATGGGTCATGCCGGGCATAATGGTCTGCTCAAAATCGTCAAAGATTGCCTGCATCGCCTCGGCCCCTTCGGGCGGGGTTTCGGGCAGGGCAGAGAGCACCGCGCCGGGGGTGACCTGTGCGCGCACCGGGCGGCTGCGCAGGCCCGCGTGGTAATCTGCGGCCCAATCAGCCGCGCGCCGGCCCCAATGGCGGAAGTCTTCCCAGTTCATGCGCGGCTCCCGTGGTTCTGTGTATTGGTTTTGTTGCGCATTTCCTGCCCCTTGTTGTTGTATTGTCTCACTATAGTCCCGGTCTGCATCGCCTCTTCAAGAATGGCATTACAGCGGTTATGGTGATCGTCACGCCCTAAGGGGCGGTGTTTGACTTGGTAAGTAGCGATCAGGAAACCGTCAAGAATGGCCACAATGCCCCCCCTGCGCCGCACGGCCCGTACCCTGCCGATCGCGCTGTTGCGCGCCCGCGAAAGGGTGATGGGGCCGATCCGCGAAATTTTGAACAAAAGTGGCATCTCGGAACAGAAGTTCCGCGTGCTGCGCGTGGTCGACGAATCCGGCCCGATGGAGCAGACTGCACTGGCGCAAGAAGCCTGCCTGCTGTTGCCCAGCCTGACCCGAATGCTGCGCGCGATGGAGCAGGAGGGACTGCTCAGCCGTGCCAGTGATCCGGACGACGGGCGCAAGTCTATTGTCACGATCACCGATCAGGGGCAGCAGATTCTGCAAGACCACGCGGGCGCCGCCGCCGCGTTGTTTTCGGATTTCGAAGCGCGTTTCGGCAAGCAGCGGATGGAAGACCTGCTGGATATGCTCGAAGACCTCGTCAATCTGGATATACAGAAGAAAGACTGACGGGCAGGGCGCTTAGCCCCCGTTGACCGCCCGTCGCACTGCGCATATCCCGGCCAATGCCATGCGGCTGCCATCAGCGTCGGTCGCGGGCGCGCCTTGCTGGGACAAGGCCCGCAGGTATAGCTGCGCCGCGCCGCCCGCGCCGATCACCGCCAAGGTTTGCCCCAACCAATAGGGCCGCGCTGCCGCCAGTTCTGCGCCGATAAGCGTGCCGGCCAACCGCGCCTCTGCGGTGGGAGGCGGAACCTCTTCCAATGTCAGATCGGCACGGATGGAGGCCAGCCGTCCCGCCAAACGCTCGGGCCGCGACAGCCCATCGCTGAGGGCATCGTCGAAGGCCGTGTCGTCCAGCGCGGTGCCCTCGGCGGGGGTGCCTTGGCCCAAGTGGCCCAGCAATTCTCCGGTCAGGAAGGTCTGAAAGCTCACCACTTCGCCTGCGCTGATCTGGGCCCAAACCGAAGTCGCCCCCGGCAGGCAGATGACCCCGTCCCAATCTTTGTTGAGGCTCAGAAAGCCTGCGATCCGCGTCTCCGCCCCTTGCAGCAACCCACTTGGCTCACGCTGGCGCAGGGCAGGGATAATCTGAAGGTCGAAGTTCTCTGTTGTAATGGGCGTTGTTGCTTGGGCAATCGCATTGCAAGGAACCGCGCGGGGGGTGGTATTGTCCCAGCCCGCAGAGAGCCCCGCCACAAATGTCGGCAGGCGGGCCAGGTGCCACGGTGCGGTGAGGGTTTTCAGTATCGCGTCGAACCCTTCAACAGAGGATTGCTGCGCGGCGTCACTATCCGCGGTGGCGGTCTTGAGGACTGAGCTGCCCTGCATCGCCCAGAGGTTCAAACGCGTATCCTGTACCTCTACGGCCAGCCAGTCTGCCTTGCTCACATCCGTCATTTTGCCGCCCTTCGTCGTGAATTTCCTGTCTGCCATAGGCCCTGTGACCCTTGGGTTCAATCCTTCTGCCCGCCGTCTTGCCGATATTACTTTAAGCCTAAAATATTTACTCTTGAACGAAAAAGCGACTCAGCTTACGCTCCCTCCAAACCGAACCAGAGGGGAATTTCGATGCGTGCAATCTGTCTTGGCGGTGGTCCTGCGGGGCTGTACTTTGCGATTTCGCTAAAGCTGCGCCAGCCCGACGCCGATGTGACCGTGATGGAGCGTAACCGCGCCGATGACACTTTCGGCTGGGGCGTTGTGCTCTCGGATGAGACGCTCGATAACCTTGAGGCCAACGACCCGGTATCGGCCAAAGAGATCCGCAGCCATTTCGCCTATTGGGACGATATTGCCCTGCATCATAAGGGCCATGTGATCCACAGCACCGGGCACGGCTTCTGCGGCATCGGGCGCAAGCGGTTGCTGCTCATCTTGCAAGAACGGGCGCGCGAACTGGGGGTGAACCTGCAGTTTGAAAGCGAAGTGAAAGCCGCGTCTGACTATATGGACGATTACGATCTGGTGGTCGCTGCCGACGGGCTGAACTCCAAAACCCGTATGGAGTTCGAAGAGACGTTCCAGCCCGACATTGACGTGCGCCGCTGCCCCTTTGTCTGGCTCGGCACGCATCAAAAATTCGACAACGCCTTTACCTTCATCTTTGAAAAGACCGACAAAGGCTGGATCTGGGTCCACGCCTATCAGTTCGACAAGGACACGGCGACTTTCATCGTGGAATGCAGCCAAGAGACCTTTGACGCTTACGGCTTCGGCGAAAAAACCCAAGAAGAAACCATCGCGATCTGCGAAGAAATCTTCAAAGACCACCTCGGCGGCCACAAGCTGATGACCAATGCCAGCCACATCCGCGGCTCGGCTTGGATCAAGTTCCCCCGCGTGCTCTGCGAAAAGTGGAGCCATGAGAATGTCGTGCTCTTGGGCGATGCCTCGGCCACGGCGCATTTCTCGATCGGGTCGGGCACGAAACTGGCGCTGGAATCCGCGATTTCGCTGGCCAAGCACGTTAGCGATGATGCGGACCTGCCCACCGCCTTTGAGAAATACGAAGAAGCCCGCCGCCTCGAAGTGCTGCGTCTGCAATCGGCGGCGCGCAACTCGGTTGAATGGTTCGAAGATGTCGAGCGTTACCTTGATCTTGACCCTGTGCAGCTAAACTACTCCATGCTGACCCGCAGCCAGCGGATCAGCCACGAAAACCTGCGCGAACGCGATGCCAAGTGGTTGGAAGGGGCCGAGAAATGGTTCCTCGAACAGGCGGGTGCCGACAGCAACGGCCCGGTGCGTGCGCCGATGTTCGCGCCGTTTCAGCTGCGTGACATGAAGCTTGAGAACCGCATCGTCGTCTCGCCGATGGCGCAGTACAAGGCCGTCGATGGTTGCCCAACCGATTGGCACCTGATCCACTACGCCGAACGCGCCAAGGGCGGGGCAGGGCTGGTCTATACCGAGATGACCTGCGTCTCGCCCGAGGGTCGGATCACGCCGGGCTGCCCGGGCCTCTACGCGCCCGAACATGAGGCCGCGTGGCAGCGCCTGACCGATTTCGTCCATGCCGAGACGGATGCAAAAATCTGCTGCCAGATCGGCCACTCGGGGCGCAAAGGCTCGACACAGCTCGGCTGGGAAGAGATGGACGCGCCGCTGAAGGCAGGCAACTGGGACATCATCTCAGCCTCCGCAATCCCGTGGTCGGAAAACAACGCCGTGCCAAAGGCCGCGACCCGCGACGACATGGACACGATCCGCGACGAATTCGTCGAAGCCACCCGCATGGCCGAGCGCGCCAATTTCGACATGGTTGAGCTGCACGCGGCGCACGGTTATCTGATTTCGTCATTCATCTCGCCCCTGTCGAACCAGCGCGATGATGAATACGGCGGCAGCCTGGAAAACCGCATGCGCTACCCGCTGGAAGTGTTCAAAGCGATGCGCGACGCATGGCCGGAAGGGAAGCCGATGGCAGTGCGTATCTCCGCCAACGACTGGGTCGAAGAGGACGGCGTCACCCCTGAAGAAGCCGTTGAAATCGCCCGCATGTTCAGCGAGGCGGGGGCCGATATCATCGATGTGTCCGCAGGCCAGACCTCAAAGCAGGCTAAGCCGGTCTATGGCCGCATGTTCCAGACCCCCTTCAGCGATCGCATCCGCAACGACGGCGGGATCAAGACCATGGCGGTGGGCAACATCTTTGAAGCGGATCATGTTAATTCGATCTTGATGGCAGGCCGTGCCGATCTGGTCTGTCTTGCCCGTCCGCATCTCGCCGATCCTTACTGGACGCTCCATGCCGCCGCCGCGATTGGCGACCGCCATGCCGACTGGCCACTGCCCTACGGGCCGGGCCGCGATCAGGCTTGGCGTCTGGCGGACCGTGCCGCAGAGATGGAGAAGGTATGAGCCATGTGATCATCACCGGCGGCGGCTCCGGCGTCGGGGCAGAGATTGCCCGCGCCGTGGCCGAGAGCGGCGCGAAAGTCACCATCATGGGCCGCCGTGAAGCGCCACTGCGCGCGCAGGGCTTGCCGTTCCAGACCTGTGACGTGACCGATGCGCAGGCCGTGGCCGATGCCTTTGCTGCCGCCCGTGCGGAAAATGGCCCCATCACCGGGGTCATCGCCAATGCGGGCGCGGCCCATTCCGCGCCGTTCCACAAGATCACCGCGCAGGACATGAGCGACATGCTGGCGGTCAACGTCACCGGCGTGTTCAACGTCTGGCAGGCGGCGCTGGCCGAGATGAAAGAGGCCAAACAGGGTCGGCTCATCGCCGTCGCCTCCACCGCCGGGCTCAAGGGCTATCCTTACGTTGCGGGCTATGTCGCGGCAAAACACGGCGTGGTCGGGCTCACGCGCGCGCTGGCGCTGGAAGTGGCGCGCTCCGGCATCACCGTGAACGCCATTTGCCCCGGTTTCATTGACACGCCACTGCTGGAGCGTTCGGTCGAGAACATCACTGCCACCACCGGTAAAAGCGCCGATGAGGCCCGCGCCATCCTGAAACGCGCCAGCCCGCAAAACCGCTTTGTCGAAACCTCGGAAGTCGCCGCCGCGGCGCTTTATCTGCTGTCGCACGCCGCCGCTTCGGTCAACGGCCACGCGCTTTCGCTGTCGGGGGGCGAGGTGTGAGCAGCGCGGCCAAGGATCGCGTGCGCCTCTGGTTGCGGCTGCTGAAAGTCGTGCGCGGCCTTGAGCAAGAGTTGCGCGACACGCTGCGCCGCGAACACAATACCACGCTGCCGCGCTTCGATGTGATGTCGGCGCTCTCGCGGCATCCGGAGGGGCTGAAGATGAGCCAGCTTTCCGGCGTGCTGCGGGTATCAAACGGCAATGTCACCGGCATCGCGGACCGGCTGAGTGAAGAGGGGCTGGTGGAACGCATCCCCGTGCCCGGCGACCGCCGTGCTATGATGCTGCGCCTTACGCCCGAAGGGGCGGCTGAATTTGCGCTTCAAGCGCAGGCACATGAACATTGGATCAACGAAAAACTGCGCGGTGTCTCCCCCGAGGAAGCCCGCGCTATGGCGGCCCGCCTTCAGGCTTTCGCCGCCGAAACGGAAAAAGAGGAAAAAGCCCATGCGCAGTGATGTGAAGCACTTTCAATGCGAGATTAACGACCGGATTGCCACCGTGCGGCTGGACCGGCCCGACCGGAAAAACCCGCTGACCTTCGACAGCTACGCTGAGCTGCGCGATTGGTTCCGCGATCTGGTCTATGCCGATGATGTCGATGTGGTGATCTTCGGCTCCAACGGGGGTAACTTTAGCTCTGGCGGCGATGTCCATGATATCATTGGTCCTTTGACCCGGATGAACATGAAAGAACTGCTGCGTTTCACGCGGATGACCGGCGATCTGGTCAAGGCGATTGTGAATTGCGGCAAGCCGGTTATCGCCGCTGTGGATGGGGTCTGCGTCGGCGCGGGCGCGATCATCGCTATGGCCTCTGACCTGCGACTGGCAACGGCGGAAGCCAAGACGGCCTTCCTTTTCACCCGCGTCGGTCTTGCAGGCTGCGACATGGGCGCTTGCGCGATCCTGCCGCGCATCATCGGCCAGACGCGGGCTGCCGAGCTCCTCTACACCGGGCGGGCGATGTCCGCCGAGGAAGGCGAACGCTGGGGCTTCTACAACCGTCTGGTGACGGCCGAAACGCTGGAAGAGGAAGCGCTGAAGCTGGCGCAGAAAATTCAGGCTGGCCCGAATTTCGCGCATATGATGACCAAGACCATGCTGGCGCAGGAGTGGGCCATGTCCATCGAACAGGCCATCGAAGCCGAGGCGCAAGCGCAGGCAATCTGCATGCAGACCGGCGATTTTGAGCGCGCTTATAACGCATTCGTTGCGAAGGAACGCCCAGTCTTTGAAGGGGACTGAGCCAATAACAACACGCCAAATGACAAAACAACGCGGGGAGGCGTAAACCATGGCTGACAAAAGTTTTCTCGACTGGCCCTTCTTTGAGCCGCGCCACAAGGAACTGGCGCTGGCGCTCGATGACTGGGCTGGGCAAGAACTGAAGAACGTGGATCACAGCGACACCGATGGCGCCTGCCGCGATCTGGTGACGATGATGGGCCAAGACGGCTGGCTGCGCCACAGCGGCGCCGAGGGCGACGAGGTGCTGGATGTGCGCTCTCTCTGTCTGATCCGCGAGACGCTGGCACGTCATGACGGGCTGGCGGATTTCGCCTTTGCGATGCAGGGGCTTGGCACCGGGGCGATCTCGCTTTTCGGGACGGACGAGCAAAAGGCCGAATGGCTGCCCAAGACGCGCTCGGGGCAGGCGATCTCGGCCTTCGCATTGACCGAACCACAGTCTGGATCCGACGTGGCAAACTCCACCATGACGGCCAAGGCCGACGGTAACGGCTATGTGCTCGACGGGCGCAAGACGTGGATTTCTAACGGTGGCATCGCGGATGTCTATACCGTGTTTGCGCGCACCGGAGAGGCACCGGGGGCCAAGGGGCTGTCGGCGTTCATCGTGCCCGCCGATACGCCGGGTCTCAAGGTCGAGGAACGGCTCGAGGTTATGGCACCGCATCCGTTGGCGACATTGCATTTTGACGGCGTGAAGCTGCCCGGCTCGGCACTTTTGGGCGAAGCGGGACGCGGCTTTGCCATCGCCATGTCGGTGCTGGATGTGTTTCGTTCCACCGTGGCCGCTGCCGCACTGGGCTTTGCCCGCCGTGCGCTGGACGAAGCGCTGGCGCGGGTCACCAGCCGGCATGTGCAGGGCGCGCCGCTGAGTGAGTTGCAGCTGGTCCAAGGCCATATCGCTGATATGGCCGTGGACGTAGATGCAGCGGCATTGCTTGTTTATCGCGCTGCTTGGACCAAAGACAGCGGCGCACCGCGTGTGACGCGGGAGGCGGCAATGGCGAAGCTCTTTGCCACCGATCAGGCGCAAAAGGTCATCGACACAGCTGTTCAATTACACGGGGGCGACGGCGTGCGGCATGGTGAGGCCGTCGAGCGCCTTTACCGTGAAATCAGAGCCTTGCGCATTTACGAAGGCGCGTCAGACGTGCAACGTGTGGTGATCGCCCGCCAGACATTGGGAGCCATGACATGAAGCTGCACCCGACCGGGCATGAAGACACATTCGCCCGCGATAACCTGCCGCCGTTTGCCCAATGGCCGGACCTTTTGCTTGAGAAGTTCGACTATCCAGAGCGCTTGAATATTGGCGTTGAACTTACTGATTCCATGGTGGAAAAAGGGTTTGGGGACCGCACAGCGTTGATCGGCAACGGACGGCGGCGCACCTACAAAGAACTCGCCGATTGGACCAACCGACTGGCCCGCGCGATGGTAGATGATCTGGGGTTAAAGCCGGGCAACCGGGTGCTCATCCGCTCGGCGAACAACCCGGCGATGGTGGCCTGCTGGCTGGCCGCGACCAAGGCGGGTGCGGTGGTGGTCAACACCATGCCCATGCTGCGCGCAGGCGAGTTGTCGGCGATTGTCGATAAAGCCGAGATCAGCCACGCGCTTTGTGACACGCGGCTGATGGATGAGATGACGACCTGCGCGAAGTCGTCGAAATTCCTGAAAACGGTCGTGGGCTTTGACGGCACCAGCAACCATGATGCAGAGCTTGACCGTTTGGCGCTCGAAAAGCCGGTGCAGTTTGAGGCCGCAGATACCGCGCAGGACGATGTGGCGCTGCTTGGGTTTACTTCAGGGACAACCGGTAACCCCAAAGCAACAATGCATTTTCACCGCGATCTTCTGATTATTGCGGACGGCTATGCGCGTGAGGTTCTGGGGGTCACGCCTGAGGATGTCTTTGTCGGCTCGCCGCCTTTGGCCTTTACCTTCGGCCTTGGTGGGCTTGCGGTCTTCCCGCTCCGTTTCGGGGCTGCAGCGACGCTGCTGGAAACCGCCAGTCCGCCCAATATGATTGAGATTATTGAGAAATATAAGGCGACTGTCTGTTTCACCGCGCCCACGGCCTACCGCGCCATGTTGCAGGCAATGGAAGAGGGCGCGGACCTTAGCAGCCTCCGCGCCGCTGTTTCTGCGGGGGAGACATTGCCCGCACCGGTCTATCATGAGTGGAAGGAGAAGACCGGCAAACCCATGCTCGACGGGATCGGCGCCACGGAGATGCTGCATATCTTCATCTCCAACCGGTTTAATGACCACCGCGCTGCTTGTACCGGGAGACCTGTCACGGGCTATGAAGCGCGGGTGATCGACGCCGACGGGAATGAGGTGCCGCGCGGCGAGGTAGGGCGTTTGGCTGTGCGTGGGCCTATCGGCTGTCGCTATCTGGGCGATGCGCGGCAGGCTGACTACGTCAAGGATGGCTGGAACATCACCGGCGACAGCTTCACAATGGATGAGGACGGCTATCTTCATTTCGCCGCACGCAACGACGATATGATCATCAGTTCCGGTTACAATATCGCCGGGCCAGAGGTTGAAGCGGCATTGCTGAGCCATCCGCTGGTGAGCGAATGCGGCGTTGTCGGCGCGCCGGACGAAGCGCGTGGGTCTATCGTGCAGGCGCATGTGGTTCTGGTTGAGGGAGCGCCAGAAGATACCAATACAATCAAAATATTGCAGGACCACGTTAAAGCGACAATCGCGCCCTATAAATACCCGCGTGACATTCGCTTTATCAAGGAACTGCCCAAGACTGCGACCGGAAAAATTCAGCGTTTTGCGTTGAGAGAGGGTAAATGAGTACGTTTGACGAAGCCTCCAAAGGCGCGAAGATGAGTTTCGCCAAGGATAAATCCTATGGCGATTATCTGGGGTTGGATCAAATTCTGACCACTGAAAACCCGCTGGATATGGCGCATGACGGTTTGTTGTTCATCATCCAGCATCAGACGTCAGAGTTGTGGATGAAGCTTGCGATCCATGAGTTGACCGCCTGCCGTAAGGCGCTGCAGGCCGGGGAATTACGGCAGAGTTTCAAGATGTTGACCCGTGTTGCGCGGATCTTCGAGCAGCTTAACTCCGCGTGGGATGTGCTGCGTACGATGACGCCGAGCGAATATACCCAATTCCGCCCGTATCTGGGTGCGTCGTCGGGGTTTCAGTCGTACCAATACCGCTTGATTGAGTACCTACTTGGCAACCGTATCGCCGCGCTGACCAAGCTGCATGAGCATACGCCAGAACCCCATGCAGCACTGGTGGCCGAGATGGAGCAGCCCAGCCTTTATCAGGTGGCGATTGATTTGCTGTGTGAACGGATGGGCGCGCCGTCGTTGGCAGGCAGCCCAGAGCCGAAGGCTTGGGAGGCCCGGCCAGAGGTACAAAACCTATGGCAGAAGGTTTATGAAGACCCAACAACTCATTGGGAACTCTACGAATTGGCCGAGAAGCTGGTCGATCTCGAGGACTATTTCCGGCGCTGGCGGTTCAACCACGTCACCACCGTGGAACGCATTATCGGTTTCAAGCGCGGCACCGGGGGCACGTCGGGCGTGACCTATCTGCGTAAAATGCTCGAAGTGGAGCTTTTCCCCGAGCTTTGGCATGTGAGAGGAGCACTTTAAGTGTCTGACGTATTGAAGAAAGATCAGTTTATCCTGCCTGAGGGCGTGATCTACCTCGACGGCAACTCGCTGGGGCCGCTGCCCAAAGCCGCCGCCGCGCGGGTGCAGGAGATGATTACCGACGAATGGGGTGAAATGCTGATCCGCGGCTGGAACCAAGCCGGATGGATGGAACAGCCCACGCGCGTCGGCAATATGGTCGCTGGGATCGTTGGCGCGCCGGAAGGGTCGGTCGTGATGGGCGACACGCTGTCGATCAAAGTGTTTCAAGCGCTGGCCTCGGCGGTCAAACTGCGGCCCGGTCGCAAGGTGATCTTGTCGGACACCGGCAACTTCCCGTCGGACCTTTATATGGCCGAAGGCTTGGTTGGGTTGTTGGAGCAGGGATATGAGCTGCGCAGCGTTGCCCCCGAAGAGGTGAAAGACGCCATTAACGAAGATATCGCCGCCGTGATGCTGACCGAGGTCGATTACCGCACGGGCCGCATGCATGACATGAAGGCGATGACCGAACTGACCCACGCCAGCGGTGCTGTGATGATCTGGGATCTGGCGCATTCCGCGGGCGCGTTGCCGGTTGATCTGGCGGGCAGCAACTGTGAGTTTGCGGTCGGCTGCACCTATAAATACCTCAACGGCGGGCCGGGCGCACCGGGGTTTATCTATGTGCGGCCTGATCTGGCGGATGAGGTACAACCGGCATTGGCCGGGTGGCTGGGGCACCGGCAGCCCTTTGCCTTTGATCTGGAATACAAACCCGGGCAGGGCATTGAGCGTATGCGCGTTGGCACGCCGCCGGTGATCCAACTGACCGCGCTGGAAGTGGCGATGGAGCTTTGGGCCGATGTGGACATGCAAGACCTGCGCGCGGCCTCGATCGCGCTGCAGGAGCAGTTCATCGAAGAGATTGAGCGTGACGTGCCGCAGCTGACCCTCGCCAGCCCGCGCAACAGTGCGGAGCGTGGCAGTCAGGTGTCGTTCCGCTTTGAAGAAGGCTATGCCGCGATGCAGGCCGTGATTGACCGAGGCGTGATCGGCGACTTCCGTGCGCCGGACATCATGCGCTTTGGCTTCACGCCGCTCTATCTCGATGCCTCCGACGTATCCAAAGCCGTAGCGATTATCCGCGATGTGATGGTAAATCGGCTTTGGGATGACGAAAAATACAAGACCCGCGCGAGGGTGACCTGACAGGGTCAATTCCCCTCGTTAAGCTGGCGATACGACCCAACAGAACGGGCCCATCAAAGAGGCCCAAACCAACCAAGGGAGAATAAAATGAAGATGAAGTCTTTTGTGATGGCGGCCTCGGTCGCGGCACTGGCGGCGGGCGGCGCATGGGCCGAAGGCGGCAAGGTGAAGGTCGGTATGATCACCACCCTATCAGGCGGCGGCGCGGGCCTTGGTATCGACGTGCGCGACGGGTTCATGCTGGCCACGAAAATGGCTGGGAATGAGAACCTTGAGGTCGTTGTCGAAGACGACCAGCGCAAACCCGAGATCGCCGTGCAACTGGCGGACAAGATGATCCAGTCCGAGAAGGTCGACGTGCTGACCGGGATCATTTGGTCGAACCTTGCCATGGCCGTCGTGCCTGCGGCGACCGCGCAGGGCAAGTTCTACCTTAGCCCTAACGCTGGCCCTTCGGCGCTGGCAGGCAAAGGCTGTAACAAGCTTTACTTCAACGTCGCATGGCAGAACGACAACCTGCACGAAGCTGCGGGCGCTTACGCCAATGACGCAGGGTACAAGAACACCTTCATGCTGGCGCCGAACTATCCGGCGGGAAAGGATGCGCTGACGGGCTATAAGCGCACCTATGAGGGTGAAGCTGCGGGTGAGATTTACACTGATCTGGGCCAGACCGACTATGCCGCCCAGATCGCGCAGATCCGTGCCTCGGGTGCAGACAGCGTGTTCTTCTTCCTGCCCGGCGGCATGGGAATTTCCTTCCTCAAGCAGTACGCCAACTCCGGCGTTGATCTGCCCGTTGTCGGCCCGGCCTTCAGCTTTGACCAGGGCATCTTGCAGGCTGTGGGCGAAGCCGCACTTGGCATCAAGAACACCAGCCAGTGGAACAAGGACTTGGATAACGAGGCCAACAAAGAGTTCGTGGCCGCGTTCCAGGAAGAATACGACCGTTTGCCATCGCTTTACGCGAGCCAAGGCTACGACACCGCGAACCTGCTGCTGAGCGCGATGGGCAAGGCGGATGTCTCTGACGCCGATGCCTTCCAAGCGGCCCTGAAGGAGGCGGATTTCGCCTCCGTGCGGGGCAAGTTCAGCTTTGGCAACAACCAGCACCCGATCCAAGATTACTACGTGCGTGAAGTGGTGAAAGAGGGCGATGTTTACACCAACAAGCTCATCGGCCCTTCGCTGACGGATCATGCTGACGCCTACGCGGCTGACTGCAAAATGTAATCCCGCGCGGCCCCGACGCAGATCTCGCGCCGGGGCCGACATTTCACCACTTACACGCCGGGCCACGTGTCCGGCGCGCCGGGAGACTTTGCTAAATGCCATTCATCCTGCTCATCGAACAGGTGTTAAACGGGGTTCAATCCGGGGTCATGCTGTTCTTGATGGCAGCGGGGCTGACGCTCATCTTCGGGGTCATGGGGCTAATTAACCTCGCTCATGGATCGCTTTATATGGTCGGCGCTTTTGCGGCTGCGGCTGTGGCCGCGGCGACGGGGTCATTCCTGCTGGCGCTGGTGGCGGCCTTGGCGGCGGCTGCCTTGGCTGGCTGTCTCATTGAGATGACGGTGATCCGCAGGCTCTATGACCGCGACCACCTTGATCAAGTGCTGGCCACCTTTGCCTTGATCCTGATTTTCTCGGAAGGGACGCGGTTTCTGTTCGGCTCCTTCCCGCTGTTTCTCGAAATTCCCTCGGCGCTGTCCGGCCCGGTGATGCTGCCCGGGGGCATTCAATATCCGCTGTACCGTTTGGTCATCATCGGTGTCGGATTGGTGATTGCCGCGGGGCTGTTTTTGCTGATCGCGCGGACCCGCATCGGCATCCAAATCCGCGCAGGCGAGGCGGATCGCGAGATGATCGCGGCGCTTGGCGTCGATATCGCCAAGCTCTACACACTGATCTTCGCGCTCGGCGCGGCGCTGGCCGGGCTAGCCGGTGCGCTGGTGGGGGCCATTCAATCGGTGCAGGTGGGCATGGGGGAGCCGGTGCTAATCCTCGCTTTTGTGGTCATTGTCATCGGCGGCATCGGTTCAATCAAAGGCGCGCTCATTGGGGCGCTGCTGGTGGGGCTCACAGACACGCTGGGGTCAGTCCTGCTGCCGCTGTTCTTTGCCAATTTCATGGAGGCGTCGGCGGCCACATCCGTGGGCTCTTCGCTGGCATCCATGTCGATCTATATTTTGATGGCGGGGGTTTTGCTGTTCAAACCCACCGGCCTCTTTGGGGAGGCGTGAGATGACCCGCGAAACCATTCTTAATACCTTCCTCTTTCTGCTGCTGCCCGCCACGGCACTTGCGGCCTTTGCGCTGGATGAGCCGTTCATCATCACGCTGGCGACCAAGGCTGCGATCCTTGCGCTGGCGGGGGTTGGGCTGAACATCGCGCTTGGCCTCGGCGGGCTGGTCAGCTTTGGCCACGCGGCATTCTTTGGCCTTGGCGGCTATGCCATGGGCATACTGGCGGCCCACGCGCAGAGTTATACGCCGCTGATGGAAAGCCCCATTTTGATTGAGGGCACCAAGTCTATGCCGGTGATCTGGCTGGTGGCGTTGGTGGTCTCGGCCCTTGCGGCGCTGCTGATCGGGGCGCTGAGCCTGCGCACCTCTGGTGTTTACTTCATCATGGTCACGCTCGCCTTTGGGCAGATGCTGTTCTACTTTGCGATCTCTTGGCCTGCTTATGGCGGCGAAGATGGTCTGTCGATCTATGTGCGCAACGGGTTTCCGGGGCTGAACACCCTTGATCCGCTGACCTTTTTTGGCATCGCTTTTGCCATTTTGGCGCTGGTCTTGTTCTGCGTTGGCCGTTTGGCCCGTGCACCCTTTGGGCTGGCGCTGTCGGCGGCGCGGCAAAACGCCGAGCGGGTAGAGGCCGTGGGCCTTGCGCCGTTCCGTCTGCGGCTGGTGGCCTTTGTGATCTCTGGCGCGGTCACAGGGCTGGCGGGAGCGCTGTTTGCTGACCTCAACCGCTTTGTCAGCCCGACGATGTTCTCTTGGCAGACGAGCGGGGAAATCATGGTCTTTGTGATCCTTGGCGGGGTGGGGCGGCTCTTTGGCCCAGTGGCCGGAGCGGCGCTGTTTATCTTGCTTGAGCATGTGCTGGGGGGCTTAAGCGAGTTCTGGCACATCTATCTGGGGTTGCTGTTGCTGCTGGTCGTGCTGTTTGCACGGGGCGGCATGATCGGCCTGATCGCCGGACGGGAGGTGGCCCATGACTGAACAGATGACTGAGGTGCTTCTGGACATCCGCAACCTGCACAAAAGCTTCGGTGCGTTGAAGGCGACCGACGATGTGTCGCTGACCCTGCGCAAAAGCGAAATTCACGCACTGATCGGCCCCAATGGCGCGGGCAAGTCGACGCTGATCAAACAGATCGCTGGCGGGCTACGCTCGGACAGTGGCACGGTTCATTTCGCGGGGCAGGACGTGACACCGATGAGCACCGTGCAACGCGCGCGGGCCGGGCTGGGGCGGACGTTTCAAATCTCTTCGCTCGCGATGGAATATACCGTGCTGCAAAACGCGGTGCTGGGTGCGCTTGGGCAATCGGGCCGGGTGATGCGCTTCTTCGGGCCGGTGATGCGACAGGCAGAACTGCGGGCCGAGGCGATGCGTGCCTTGGAACTGGTGGGGCTGGCGGACCATGCGGCCAAGCGCACGGCGGACCTTTCTCATGGGCAACGCCGTCAGTTGGAAGTCGCTGTGGCGCTGACCCTGCGGCCAAAGGTGTTTTTGATGGATGAACCTATGGCCGGGCTGGGGGCGAGTGGATCAAAGGAAATGACCGGCTTTCTTGATACGCTCCGGCAAGAAGCGCCGATCTTGTTGGTGGAACATGACATGGATGCGGTTTTCGCCCTCGCGGATCGTATTTCGGTGCTCGTCTACGGTCAGATCATCGCCAGCGGCACCGCGGCCGAGATTAAAGCAGACCCACAGGTGCGTGTTGCCTATCTGGGTGAGGAGGACGCAGCATGAGCTTGCTTGAACTCACGGGCATCACCGCGTCCTACGGCCCGACGCAGGCGCTGTTCGGCGTTGATCTGGTGCTGAAGGAAGGCGAGGTCTGCGCGCTGATGGGGCGCAACGGGATGGGCAAATCCTCAACCATCAAAGTGATCTGCCGGATGCTGGAGCACAGCGGCGGCAGGGTGACGTTTGACGGGCGCGACATTGGCGGTCTCCCCAGTTTCCGGGCTGCGCAGGCGGGGGTGGGTCTGGTGCCGGAAGGTCGGCGCTGTTTCGCGCCGCTCACAGTGCATGAAAACCTCATCGCTGCCGCGCGTCCCGGTGAATGGGATGAGGCGCGGGTTGTCGCGCTTTTCCCCCGTCTGGGCGAACGGCGCGATCAGGCGGCAGGCTCGCTTTCGGGCGGCGAGCAGCAGATGTTGGCGATTGGCCGGGCGCTAATGACCAACCCGAAATTGCTGCTGCTGGACGAGGCGACCGAAGGGCTTGCCCCCGTGGTGCGCCAAGAAATCTGGGCTGCTGTGGCCCAGTTGAAACGTGACAGCGGGCTGGCGCTGCTGGTGGTGGATAAATCCCTCGCCGAGCTGCGCCGCGTCGCGGATCACGCCGTTATTCTCGAACGTGGACGCTCGGTCTGGACTGGCCCGATGCCCGCGCTCGATTCCCAAATCGCCGATCAGTTTCTCGGCGTGTGACTGTTAATAAAAAGGAACACGACATGTCGCATCAGACTATCCAGCCCAAAGGTTGGGCGCCCGCAAAGGGCTATGCAAATGGTATGCTCAGCGCCGATGGCCATCTTTTTGTCGGTGGTCAGATTGGTTGGACTGCGGACCAGAAATTTGAATGCCATGACTTTATCGGCCAGATGAAACAGGCGCTGCAAAACATCCGCGCTGTGGTCGAAGCGGCGGGTGGCACGCCCGAAGATATCATGCGCCTGACATGGTATGTAACGGATAAGAAAGAATATCTGGCCGCGCAAAAGGATGTGGGCCGCGCCTACCGCGAGGTTATGGGCAAGCATTTCCCGGCGATGGCCATGGTTGTGGTTGCAGGGCTTGTCGAAGACGAGGCCAAGCTTGAGATCGAAGCGGATGCAGTGATCAAGCGCTAAGCGCGCCGCACCGATAAGATAACCCGCGCGGCCCCATTGGGCCGGGCGGGCAAGGGCCTATGCGCGGCGCAGCAGTGGGGCCAGTGCCGAGGACAGCGCAAAAAGTGCGGCGGCGATACTGACGATGCTGGGCCCCGTCGGCGTGTCGAATTCCAGCGAGGCCATCAGCCCACCTAGGGCTGCCAAAGCGCCCAGTCCCATCGCCCAAATCGCCATAGTCTCGGGCGTGCGGGCAAAAGGGCGCGCGGTGGCGGCGGGGATGATCAGCATGGCAGCGATCAGCAGCGCCCCCACCACTTTGATCGCCACAGCCACCATGATCGCCAGCGCGAGCGTCAGGATCAACTGCTCGCGCTTTGGGTTGCCGCCAGAGGCCTGCGCGAGGTCGGGGTTCAACGTGGCGGCGAGCAGCGCCGACCAGCGCCATGCCAACAGCAACGCCACGGCGACGGCCCCGCCCCAGATCACGGCAAGATCAAAGCGGGTGACGGCAAGGATTTCCCCAAAAAGGTAAGACGACAGATCAACCCGCTGCCCCGGCAGCAGCGACACGGCCACCAACCCAAGCGCCAGCGCGGAATGGGCCATGACGCCCAGTAGCGCATCGGCACTGACATTGCGGCCCGATAGTGTGCTGATCACCAGCGCCATCACCAAGGCGACCAACAGAACGCCTGCGGTGATCGGCAGATCGGTCGCCAACGCCAACGCAACGCCCAAAAGGGCGGCGTGGCTTGTGGCGTCGCCGAAATAGGCCATGCGCCGCCAGATCACGAAGCAGCCCAGCGGTGCGGCAGCCAGCGCCACGCCAAGCCCGGCAAGTGCTGCGCGCAGAATAAAGTCGTCAAGCATTCTAGGTCTCTTCGTGCTTTCCATCACAGGCGTCGCCGTGGTGGTGCGTGTGATGGTGGTGATGGTGGTCGTGATCGTGACGGTAAAGCGCAAGCGCCCCTTGGGTGCCGCTGCCAAACAGCGCGCGGTATTCGGGCGCATCGGCCACGGCTTCTGGCGTGCCTTCGCAGCAGACATGACCATTGAGGCACAGCACCCGGTCACTGGCGGCCATCACCACATGCAAATCGTGGCTGACCATCAGCACGGCACAGCCTAGGTCTTGGCGGACCGCTTCGATCTGGCGATAAAACGCGGCAGAACCGGGCTGGTCGAGCCCTTGGGTCGCCTCATCAAGGATCAGCAGGTCAGGCTTCTCCAGCAGGGCGCGGGCCAGCAGCACGCGCTGGAACTGTCCGCCAGAGAGGTCGACCATCTGCCGCTCGGCCAATTCCGGCACCCCAGCAGTCGCAAGGGCATCGCGGATCGCTTCAGGCTTTTGACGGCGTGGCAGGTTGACGAAGCGGCGCACGGTCAGCGGTAGGGTGGCGTCGATCTGCAATTTTTGCGGCACATAGCCGATGCGCAGCCCCGGCTTGCGGGTGATTTTGCCTGACGCTGGCTTCAGCGCCCCAATCAGCGCGCGCAGCAGGCTGGATTTACCCGACCCGTTGGGGCCAACGATGGTGACGATCTCACCTGCTTTGATGTTGAAATTCACATCGCGCAGCGCGACTTGTCCGTCGTGGCGCAGGGTCAGGTCACGGGTCTCAATCAGGCTCATGCGCCGGTCTCTTGGCAGGCGGGGCAAAGACCTTCGGCTTCGACGACGCTACGCTCGATGCGGAAACCTGCGGCGCGGGCGGCATCGCCAAGGCGGCTTTTGGTGGGCGAGGTTTCGGCCTCTGCCACGGACCGGCAGCTGCGGCAGATTAGGAAGGCGGGCGCGTGGTCTTCGCCCGGATGCACGCAGCCGACATAGGCGTTGAGCGCTTCGATCTTATGGGCCAGCCCGGCTTTCACCAGAAAATCTAGCGCGCGGTAGGCCACGGGGGGCTGCGCGCCCAAGCCCTCGGCCGAGAGATGCGCCAAGAGGTCATAGGCGCCCAAGGCGCGGTGTTCGGCCAGCAGGATTTCCAATGCGCGGCGGCGCACCGGGGTCAGCCGCAGCCCGCGCGCCGTGCATTGCGCTTCGGCGGCTTGCATGGTGCTGCGCATACAGGCGGCATGGTCGTGATCGCGAAACTCGATGGCGCTCATGGGGGGACCTCAATTCGTTTGGGCATTGATATGTTATAACAACGATGCTAGCAAGGTGATACTATAACATTTTGAAGGTCTGCCATGTATCGTTCTTCTCTTTCCGCTGCTCTTATTGCCGGTATCTCGTCGCCGCTTTGGGCTGATGTGCCTGCCGTCGCCACGGATATCGCGCCGGTTCATGCGCTGGTGTCTCAGGTGATGGAAGGTGTTGGTACGCCTGACCTGATCGTGCCGCCGCGCAGCTCGCCCCATGGCTATGCAATGCGCCCCTCAGAGGCACGCGCGCTGAGCGGGGCTGATTTGGTTGTTTGGGTAGGGCCGTTGCTGACCCCGTGGTTGGCCGACCCGCTAGATTCGCTGGCAGGAAGCGCGAGCCATATTGCCTTGATGGAACAGCCCGGCACCCATGTGTTGCCCTTTCGCGAAGGCGCTATGTTTGAGGCCCATGACCATAGGGATGAGGAGCAAGAAACGCACGGTGATCATGATCACGCGGAGCAGCACGATGATAACGACGTGCATAAGCACGATGACAGCGACGTGCAGAAGCACGATGACAGCGACGCGCAGAAGCACGATGACAGCGACGCGCATGAGAGCAAGGTACACGACGATCACGGCCATGATGATGAGGTATTGAGCGATCTCGCTGATGAGGACGACGGGCACGGTCACGTCGATAGCGGCAAGGATCCGCATGTTTGGCTTGATCCGCGCAATGGTCAGCTTTGGCTGGGTCAAATCGCCGAAGCCCTGATCAAGCTAGACCCCGAGAATGCCGCGCAGTACCGCGAGAATGCCGAGACCGCGCAGGCCGCGCTTGCCGCGTTGGAAGACGACATCGCAGAAACCCTCGCGCCGGTTAAAGATCGCCCCTTTATCGTCTTCCACGATGCTTACCATTACTTCGAAGCGCGTTTTGACATTGAGGCGCTTGGCGCCATCAGCGAGAATGACGCCCGTGCGCCGGGGGCGGCCCGTGTATCCGAACTGCGGGGCGTGGTGGCCGATAGCGGTGCGAAATGCGTTTTTGCCGAGCCGCAGTTCAATCCCGGCCTAATTGCCGCTGTGACCGAGGGGCAGGGCACCGGGACCGGAACACTTGACCCGCTGGGCGCGGATCTGGTTCCGGGCGCCGCTCTCTATGTTGATCTTCTGCGGGGGATGGCGCAGAACATGGCCGATTGCCTGTCAGATTGATTGAGGAATGTCCGGATAAAGAAAAGGGGTGCAGCCGGAAAGCTGCACCACATCTTATGTGCTAGAATTTCATTGAATGCCGATCAGACCGCAATCTTGCCGCCGCCCTCATTGGCGGGGAAGCCGCCTGTTTCGAAAGCTTGGGCTGTGTGACTGAACGGTAGGGACGATGAGAATGCCGCGCCGGGTCATCATGCCTCCTTTGGGGTCTTAGGTTCCCTGCATATGCACTAGAACTGACATGGTTCTATGACGTGCTACACCAGATTGCTGCGAAATCCGACGATCAGTTGGCGCAGACCGATCGCTGCTCCGGCAATGATTGAGGCCAAGGTAATCGGCCCGCTGAAGGCCAAGACCGATATGGCCGAAAGACCTTGCCCAATGGTGCAGCCCATAGCGATCACAGCGCCTGCGCCCATGAGCCCGGCACCAAATATCTGACGCCGCAACTCGCGCGGGTCTTCGCAGGCTTCCCAGCGGAAATGCCCCTGCCAGAGGGAGCCGAGGAAAGCGCCGACCCAAACGCCCGAGACGGAGCCGATACCAAAGCTCAGCGGGCGGACTGAGCCCTGCATGGCGTAGAGCAGTGTCTCTCCCACGGGGGCGGCATAGCTGTGAGACACGAGCGTCTGCGCGCCAAAGCCGGTTTGTGCCAGCCACGCCGTGCCCGCCCAGCCCGAGACGATGGCGAGACCGGCGATCACGCTCCAAAAGACCATACGGAAATCACGGCGAAAGGCGCGGGCGCTCAGCATGAAGGCGCAGATCACCAACCCCAAAGCCACCCCAATCATCGCCACCGATCCGCCTGTGAGCGCAGAAAGCGCATGGGCGATGCCATCGGGCGGGCCTACGTTCATCTGCCGGGGGAAGAGAAACACGCGCGCCGGGGCGAGGGGGCCGGAGAGCACAGCAAAGGCCGCAAGCCCCATAACCAAGACAATGACGAAGGCGCGCAGATCACCGCCACCAAGCCGCGCCAATGCGCCAAAGCCGCAGGTGCCCGCCAGCGCCATGCCATAGCCAAAGATCAGCCCGCCAAAGATCGCCGGCGCCCAAGAGAAAGCGATGGTCAGGTGAAAGGCGCGGTCGATGTTGATCAGGCCAAACCCGCCAAGGGTGAAACTGCCCACGATCGCCACACCGATCGCCAAGCCCCACATGCGCATACGGTGGCTGGAGCCGCCATAGAGCATGTCTTCGATCGCGCCCAATGTACAGAACCGCCCCAATCGTGCGGCAAGGCCCAGCAATACGCCGCCCAATCCACCCAAGAGGGCGGCGGTCAGCGGCTGGCCCAGTAGTTCAATCATCCTTGCAGAACAATTCGTAGACCAGCTCCAACATCTTGCGCGGGCGGTCATCGGCCAGCTTGTAGTAGATCGTTTTACCGTCCCGGCGCGGCGTCACCAGCCCTTCGAGCCTGAGCCGTGAAAGTTGCTGAGATACAGCGGCCTGTCGCGTGGCGAGCAGCGCTTCCAACTCGCTCACCGATTTTTCACCTGACACAAGGTGACACAGGATCATCAACCGCCCCTCATGGCTGATCGCCTTGAGGAAATTCGACGCGGTCACGGCGTTGGTCAGCATCCGGTCCATGTCCTCTTCGGACATGTCGGGGGTAATCACGGGCAGGGCTGTCATTCGGTCGGTTCCTCGAAATCGGTCTTGTCGCGTAAAAGCATATCAAGCATGGGCCAGAAAAATTCCGCACCCGGGTAGCCTTCGAGGCGGCCCAGTTCATGATCGTCCTCAACCAATAGGAAGGTTGGGGTAAAGACCACCGCGCGCTGGGTGGCGACGCTGTCTTCAACCTCAGAGATATCGACGCGGCGCAGCGGGGCAAATTCCCCCTCGGCGGTCTTGGGGTAGGCGGGGGCGATCTCTTTGTTCCAGCGTTCGCAATAGATGCAGCCGGGTTGTTCGACCATGACCAATTCGACCGCCCAAACGGGCAGGGCGGTAAGGGCCGCGAGGCTCAAGGCGGTCAGTATGCGGATCATCGGCTTGCCTGATTGACGTTTGGATGACACTCAACGTAATTTGAATATGTTAATTGTTCAAGCGCGGCGGCTTTCGTCGGCGCGGGCAGGGGGTAACATGTTCGACATCACCTATGCAGGCGCGCTTTTGGCGGGACTGCTCAGCTTCTTCACGCCCTGTATTTTGCCAATGGTGCCCTTTTACCTTAGCTATATGGCAGGGCTCAGCGTGACCGAATTGCGTGGCGATGGCGCGATTGCGCCGGGGGCGCAGCGGCGGCTGGTGCTGTCTTCGGTGCTGTTTGCGCTTGGGGTGTCGACGATCTTTGTGCTGCTGGGCATGGGGGCCACGGCCTTGGGGCAGGTGTTTACCCAATATCTTGAGCCGCTTAGTTGGGTGGCGGCGGCGATCCTGCTGGTCTTTGGTCTGCATTTTCTGGGCGTCATCAAAGTGCCACTGCTCTACCGCGAAGCGCGGTTGGAGGGGGGCGGCAAGCCCACGTCGATCTGGGGCGCCTATGTGATGGGGCTGGCCTTTGGCTTTGGCTGGACCCCCTGCGTAGGGCCGGCATTGGCGGCGATCTTGATGATTGCCTCGGGCATGGGTGATATTACGCGGGGAGGGCTGCTGTTGTTCGCCTATGGTGCCGGGATGACCGCGCCCTTCGTGGTGGCGGCACTCTTTGCCAAGCCGTTCCTCAACTGGGCCGCGCGGCATATGACGCTGGTGCAAAAGGTCGAAAAGGCGATGGGGGTCATGCTGATCCTCTTTGCCGTGCTGATCGTGACGGGCGGGGTGCAATTGATCGCGGATGCAATGATCCGTTGGTTCCCCAGCTTCACGACGCTAGGATAGGCGCAACAGGGAGGACGCCAAGATGATTATCTCAAGGATAGGAGCTGCAGCTGCCGCAGTGCTGCTCGCCTGGCCATTGGCCGCAGCGGAACTGGGCGACGACGGTCTGCACAAGACGCGGTGGATGCGCGACACCTTCAAGGACCTGCGTGAGGATTTGGCGGAGGCCAACGCCGAGGACAAACGCCTTATGCTGATGTTTGAGCAGCGCGGCTGTGTCTATTGCACCAAGATGCACGAGGAGGTTTATCCGGCCCCTGAGATTACCGAGTACATCGAAGAGAACTACTTTGTCGTGCAGTTGAACCTGCATGGGGACATCGAAGTCACTGATTTCGATGGGGAGACCCTCTCGGAAAAGCAGATGGCGCGGAAATGGGGGATGCTCTTTACCCCGACGCTGATGTTCCTGCCCCAAGAGGTGGCCCAAGACGCAACAGCACCGCAGGCGGCAGTGGCGGTGATGCCGGGGGCCTTTGGCAAAGGTACAACCTTGGATATGCTGACATGGGTCAACGAAGAACGCTACGCCCTTGAAGGCGTCGAGGATTTTCAGCGCTACCACGCGCGAATGATCCAAGAGCGCAACAACGGCAGCACGGATTAAGCCGTGAAAAACAACGGCGCGGATGTAAAGCTATTCAAAAGTTTGAATTTGTTGTTGCGCCGCGCCGCATCCCTGCCTTAGGGTCAGGATAACCGGATCACACATCAACGTGATCGGCACTGGGAGGAAGTTTTCGATGATGAAATGGATTGTCGCCGCAGTTGTGTCGGGCGCACCTGTTCTGGCCGCCGCCGAACCTGTGACGCCGACTGATGTCAGCTTTGACGATTATGGGTCGGTTGAGGAATCGCTGACTGGAACGCCGGGCGACGCTGCCAATGGCGCTGCCATCGTCGGCAATAAAAAGGCGGGCAACTGTGTGGCTTGCCATCAGGTTAGTGCCTTGAGCGATGTGCCCTTCCAAGGCGAGATCGGCCCAATGCTCGACGGGGCAGGCGACCGTTGGAATGAGGCAGAGTTGCGCGGCATCGTCGCCAACAGCAAAATGACCTTTGAAGGGTCGATGATGCCCTCCTACTACAAAACCAGCGGCTATGTGCGCCCCGGCGACGGCTTCACCGGCAAGGCCGGGTCTGAGCCGCTGCCGCCCCTGCTGGATGCCCAGCAAATCGAAGATGTCGTCGCCTTCTTGGCGACGCTGAAAGAGTAATTCAACACCGCTGCCGCCGATGGCGGTGCGCGGTTTGACAGATCATCGCGGTCAACGCATCGCGGAAATGAATGACGGCGCAGTGCGCCGCTGACGCATAAGGAGATGAGAGATGAACTTCTCAAGACGTGAAACTTTCGGCCTCGGCCTTGGTGCCGTGGCGCTGACCATGCTGCCCGTTGGAGCCTCTGCCGCCACGGTCGACGAGCTGATCGCGGAATTCACCGGCGGGGCCGATATGGCCGACACCGGCGTGACCCTGACAGCGCCTGAGATTGCCGAAAACGGCAACACCGTGCCAATCTCGGTCGAAGCACCCGGCGCATCCGCCATCATGGTGTTGGCCACCGGCAACCCGACACCGCCCGTGGGCACGTTCAACTTCGGGCCGCTCGCCGGTTCGCGTAGCGCATCGACCCGCATTCGTTTGGCCACGACCCAAGACGTCGTTGCCATCGCCAAGCTGGAAGACGGCACATTTGCCCGCGCCAGTGCAGAAATCAAAGTCACAATCGGCGGCTGCGGCGGTTAAGTCCGCGCGCCCCAAATACAGGAGTTCTAAAAAATGGCAGAAGGTGTAACCCCTCGCGTCAAAGTGCCGAAAAAAGCCGAGGCAGGTGAGGTCATCACGATCAAGACCCTGATCAGCCACCCGATGGAATCGGGCCAGCGCAAAGACGGCGACGGCAATGTCATCCCGCGTTCGATCATCAACCGCTTCACGGCTGAGTTTAACGGGGAGAGCGTGATCGACGTGAAGATGGAACCGGCAATGTCGACCAACCCCTATTTCGAGTTTGACGCCACCGTGCCCGAGGCCGGCGACTTCAAATTCACATGGTACGATGATGACGGTTCGGTCTACGAAGAAGTCAAATCCATCGCGATCGGCTGATCCGGCGTCAGCCGACACCGCGCGTGGAACAGGGAGGAAAGACATGAAATTTAAGGCAATGACCGCTGTTGCGGCGCTTTTGGTGGCCGCCCCCATGTTGGGGATGGCCGATGAGGAGGCCGAGCTTGTCGTCAACGGCGAGATCAAGATGGTGACCAAAACCGACGCGCCTGCACATCTTGAGGGGGCTTTGCCGGAAATCATGTCTGGCTGGCGCTTCCGCTCGGACGAGACACAGCAAACGCAGATGGACGATTTCGACAACCCCGGCATGATCTTTGTCGACCAAGCCCAAGCGGCTTGGGACACGGCAGAGGGCAGCGAGGGCAAATCCTGTGCGTCTTGTCACAATGACGTGGAATCGATGGAAGGCGTCCGCGCCGTCTATCCCAAATGGAACGAAGAGGCGGGCGAAGTTCGCACGCTGGCGATGCAGATCAACGACTGCCGCGAAAACCAGATGGGTGCCGAGCCCTACAAATACACTGGCAATGAGATGACCGCGATGGAAGCGCTGATCTCGGTCCAGTCGCGCGGCATGCCTGTCAACGTCGCCATCGACGGCCCCGCCCAAAGCACGTGGGAGCAGGGCAAGGAGATGTACTACACCCGTTACGGTCAGCTTGAGCTGAGCTGTGCCAATTGTCACGAAGACAATTACGGGAACATGATCCGGGCCGACCACCTGAGCCAAGGCCAGATCAACGGCTTCCCGGTGTACCGTCTGAAAAACACCAAGCTCAACAGCAGCCACGCGCGTTTCAAGGGCTGCATCCGCGACACGCGGGCCGAGACTTTCAGCCCTGGCAGCCCCGAGTTTGTGGCGCTGGAGCTTTACGTCGCCAGCCGCGGCAACGGTCTGTCGGTCGAAGCGCCTTCGGTGCGCAACTAAACACATTGCCGGGCTTTTTAAGCCTGACCTGATCCCGCCCCTTAAAAGGGGCGGGGCCTTTCCTTGTTTCTAATAGACGGAGCCTGACATGCTGTCTCGCCGTGATTTTCTGCAAATGTCCATGGCCGCGGCCTCCATCTATGGTGGGTCGGGCTTTGGGAGCTGGGCGCGGCTGGCCGCGCAGGACAAATTTGACCAAGACACACTGCTGGAGTTCGAGAAGTTCGGCAATGTCACCTTGATGCATGTCACCGACATCCATGCGCAGCTGAAACCGATCTATTTCCGCGAACCCTCGGTCAACATCGGTGTCGGCGAGAACCGCGGCAAGGTGCCCCATATCACCGGTGAAGATTTCCGCCGCGCCTATGGCATCGGCGGCGGCACGCCGCTGGATTACGCGCTGACCTATGATGACTTCGTTGCTCAGGCGCAGGCTTACGGCAAAGTCGGCGGGCTGGACCGTGTGGCCACCGTGCTGAACGCCATCCGCGCCGATCGCCCCGATGCGCTGCTCCTGGACGGCGGCGACACTTGGCATGGCTCCATGACCTGTCTCAAGACTGAAGGTCAGGACATGGTCAACGTGATGAACGCGCTGAAGCCTGACGCGATGACCTTCCATTGGGAGTTCACGTTGGGCTCTGAGCGGGTGCAGGAGATCGTGCAGGGGTTGCCCTTCGCGGCCCTTGGCCAAAACATCTTTGACGCGGAGTGGGATGAGCCTGCAGAGCTGTTCAAACCCTACGAATTCTTTGAACGCGGCGGCGTGAAGATCGCTGTGATCGGTCAGGCTTTCCCCTACATGCCGATTGCCAACCCCGGTTGGATGTTCCCGGAATACTCCTTCGGTATCCGCGACGAGCATATGCAAGAGATGGTCGATGAGGTCCGCGCCAAAGGGGCCGAACTGGTCGTCTGCCTGAGCCATAATGGTTTTGACGTCGACAAAAAGATGGCCGGGATCGTCAAAGGGATCGACGTGATCCTGTCGGGTCACACCCATGACGCGCTGCCCGAGCCGGTGCTGATCGGCGAGACCCATATCATCGCCTCTGGCTCCAACGGGAAATTCGTTTCCCGCGTCGATCTGGATGTGCGCGATGGCAAAATGATGGGCATCCGTCACAAGCTGATCCCAATCTTCTCGGATCTGATCACACCCGATGCTGAGATTACCAAGCTGATCGACGCACAGCGCGCGCCTTATCTGGATGATTTGACCCATGTGGTCGGCAAGTCCGACGCGCTTTTGTACCGTCGCGGCAACTTCAACGGCACATGGGACGACCTGATCTGCGACGCGCTGCTCAGTGAGCGCGACGCCGAGATCGCGCTGAGCCCCGGTGTCCGTTGGGGGCCGTCGATCCTGCCGGGCCAAGACATCACGCGCGAGGATATTTTTAACGTCACATCCATGACCTATCCCAACGCTTACCGCACTGAAATGACAGGAGAATTCCTGAAAGTCGTGCTAGAGGACGTGGGCGATAACCTGTTCAATCCCGATCCTTACTATCAGCAGGGCGGTGACATGGTGCGCGTCGGCGGCATGGGCTTTAAAATGGACATCGCCAAACCTCAGGGCGAGCGGATCAGTGACATGACCCTGCTCAGTTCCGGCGAGCCGATTGATCCATCGCGGAACTATGTGGTCGCCGGTTGGGCCTCGGTCAACGAGGGCACCGAAGGGCCGCCGATTTGGGATGTGGTGGAAAGCCATATCTCAAAACTGGGAACGGTTTCTGATGGCGCGCGCACGCCGGTGGAAATCGTTCTTCCAGACTAAGAAAAGTCAGAATAGGGGTTCTCACGCGCAAACAAATTCAATAAAATGAATTTGAATATGTGAGGGCCACGACATGACTGACGACAACCACAATGGGCCATCGCGCCGTGCCTTTCTAACAGGGGCAGGGGCGGTGGCCGCAGGAACGCTGGCGGGACGGGCTGGCGCTGAGACAGACCCTGCGATTGCGATCAAACCTTGGATGCAGGAGCTGGGCGACGGCGTTGATGTGTCGCCCTACGGCATGCCATCGCCCTATGAGGCCGATATAAAGCGCCGCACCGTGGAATGGCTGACCGCCGATCCGGTGAGCTCGATCAACTTCACGCCGATCCATGCGCTTGACGGGACAATCACCCCCAACGGTGTGTGTTTTGAGCGGCACCACTCAGGGGTGGCTAAGGTCGACCCGGCGGAACATCGTTTGATGATCAACGGCTTGGTTGATCGCGAGTTGGTCTTCACCATGGAAGACCTGATGCGGTTCCCGCGCGAAAACCACGTCTATTTCCTCGAATGTGCGGCGAATTCCGGGATGGAATGGCGCGGTTCGCAATTGAACGGCGTACAGTTCACCCACGGCATGATCCACAACGTCCAATACACCGGCATCCCGCTGCGGTTGCTGTTGGAAGAGGCTGGCGTTCAGACTGAGGGCAAATGGCTGTTGGCCGAAGGTGCCGATGCCGCCGGGATGAGCCGGTCAATCCCGATGGAAAAGGCGCTGGACGACTGTCTGATCGCCTTCAAAATGAACGGCGAAGCGCTGCGGCCCGAGCAGGGCTATCCCGTGCGTCTGGTTGTGCCGGGTTGGGAAGGCAACATGTGGGTCAAATGGCTGCGGCGGCTCGAAGTCGGCGACCAGCCCTGGCACCACCGCGAAGAGACAAGCAAATACACTGACCTTCTGGCCGATGGCGTGGCACGGCGCTTTACCTGGGAGATGGACGCGAAATCGGTCATCACCAGCCCCAGCCCACAAGCGCCAATCACCCACGGCGCAGGGCCGACTGTTCTGACGGGTCTGGCTTGGTCAGGTCGCGGCACCATTCCGCGCGTGGATGTGACCCTTGATGGCGGCATCACATGGCATGAGGCGCGGATGGACGGGCCAAGCACGCCCAAGGCGCTGCACCGCTTTTACTATGATTTCGAATGGGACGGTAAACCGCTGCTGTTGCAAAGCCGCGCGCATGACAGCACCGGCTATGTCCAGCCCACCAAAAATGCCCTGCGCGCGATCCGGGGCGAAAATTCGATCTACCACAACAATGGCATCCAGACTTGGGCTGTTGACGCTGACGGAAAGGCCGAAAATGTCGAGATTTCTTAAACTTGCGCTCCTGGCCAGCACCATGGCCAGCCCCCTTGCCGCCGAGCCTTTGGGCCTTGGCCGAACTGCCACGCCTGAGGAGGTCTCTGTTTGGGACATCGACGTGCGGCCCGACGGTTTGGGCCTGCCAGAGGGCAGCGGCGATGTGATGACGGGCGACGGCATCTACACCGAAAAATGCTCGGCCTGTCATGGTGTCTTTGGCGAAGGTACGGGCCGCTGGCCGGTGCTGGCAGGCGGGCAGGGCAGTCTGTCCAACGCTCGACCCGTAAAGACGATCGGCAGCTATTGGCCATACCTTTCAACGGTTTACGACTACATCAACCGCGCTATGCCCTTTGGCGATGCGCAGTCGCTGACCGATGATGAGGTCTATGCGATTACGGCCTATCTGCTCTATCTCAATAACGAGGTGGATGAGGATTTCGTGCTCTCGTCAGATAATTTTAACGAAGCGCGTCTACCAAACGAAGATGGCTTTAAGCCCGATGACCGCGAAGAGGTGGAGTTCGCGGCTTTCAAAGAAGAGCCCTGTATGACCGACTGTAAGCCGTCGGTCGAAATCACCATGCGCGCCGCCGTTTTGGATGTAACGCCCGAAGAAACCGCCGCCAAGGAAGCCGCCGCAAAGGCCGAGGCAGAGACCGCAGCACCCGCGACTGAAGAGGCCGCGTCTGAGGCAACGACAACCGAAGAGGCACCCGCCCCTGAGGCAGCTCCAGAAGCTGCGCCTGTTGAAGTCGCCGAAGCGCCCGCAGCTGATCCCGCCCTCATCAAAGCGGGGGAGAAAGCGTTTCGCAAATGCAAATCCTGCCACCAGATCGGCGCCAAGGCCAAAAACCGCGTCGGCCCCGTGTTGAACGGTATTGTTGACGGGCCGGCAGGCGCGGTCGAAGGGTTCCGCTATTCCAAAGCGCTGGAAGCGGCAGCCGAAGATGGTCTGGTCTGGTCGCACGACGCATTGACCAGCTTTCTGGGCGATCCAAAAGGCTACATGAAGGGCACGAAAATGTCCTTCCCTGGGGTGCGCAAGGAAGAAGACATCGAAGCGCTGATCGCCTACTTGCGTGACGCGTCGGAGTGATTGAGGCGATTAGAGAAAACTGACGTGCCTGCCCCCCTTGAACCCCCATACCGGGGGGACTAATCTCTGGGTAACAGTTTTGCGGGTATGGTCCCGCGAACAGGAACTGAGGCAGGCACGCATGAACGA
>Ga0209345_10000435_pt1 | contig 54168 bp, 61 predicted proteins | sample Cruoilmetagenom7_FD_187294 | JGI IMG/M metagenome (GOLD analysis project Ga0209345, IMG submission 187294) | Oil polluted marine microbial communities from Coal Oil Point, Santa Barbara, California, USA - Sample 7 (SPAdes) (version 2) | ecosystem: Environmental > Aquatic > Marine > Oil seeps ... | reverse complement strand
TCGCGGGAGTGGAGAACATCGCCCTTTTTGGAACTATCCTGTAATTTCTTGGGGGTTGGTGCTTCGGTTTTTTCACCGCCACCGGGGCTCTCTTCCGCCACTACACGCCTCCCGTGATAAGCGTAGCCTGATCAAGGCCCATCCCTAATGCCCGAATGACGGCGTCGCCGATAATGGGTGCTGTCACGGCCAGAGCCACCAGGCCGACGGTAATCGTCACCGGTATGCCGACGGCAAACAGATTAAGCGCAGGCGCAGTCCGGGCAAGAAAACCCATCATGATCTGAACAAGAATGAGAGCGCCGCCGACCGGGAGTGCGATGAGCAATCCCATAGAGAATAACGTCCCGCCAAACTGAACAATGCTGTACAGCATGTCCGCCCCCATCATCGCAAATCCGGGAGGAAGCGCAGCATAGCTTTTTACGATTATCGCGATCAGCAGCAGATGACCGTCAATGGCAAGCAGCAGCAAGGTCGCAAAAATCGTGAGAAACTGGCCGATTACCGGCGTAGACTGACCCGTTTGAGGGTCCGACATGCTGGCAAAACCGAGGCCCATCGCGTTGCTGATGGTTTCCCCGGCGATCAACACGCTGGAATAGCCAAGCTGAAGGGCGAAGCCGATCGCCAGTCCGGTAACCACTTCTCCCATGACAAACAGGCTGTTGCCCACGGTGATCGCCGTATCGGTCGGCAATTCAAAGCTTACGCTGCTCGTCGCGACCATCCCGATCATGAACGAAAGCAGGATACGGATCTGGACGGGCACGTTGGCTGCGCCAAAAATCGGTGCCACAACCATTGCTGCACCCGGCCGGATAATCGCCATCAGCCAAATCCACATTTGACCTTCAAATTCTGCAAATCCCGGCGCAATCACAGCAGGAGATCCGGAATGCGGGCATAGATTTCACGGGTAAAATCGGCGATCAGCAGCAAGATTGAACCGCCGAAAACCGCGACAACCACAGCAACGACAATCAGCTTGGGAACAAAGCTCAGAGTTTGTTCATTGATAGACGTGGCAGCCTGCACCATACCCAGCAAAAGCCCGACCAGCAGTGCCGGTATAAGCAATGGGGCGGCGGCCAGTGCGGTAATCCAAAGCGCCTGCTGCGCTATGCCGATAAAGAAATCCGGATTGTCAGTCATGATCTAGACCGCAAACGAGCCGGCAAGCGACCCCATGGTTAGAGCCCAGCCATCGATCATCACGAACAATAGCAATTTGAAGGGCATGGAAATAATCACGGGCGACAGCATCATCATGCCCAGCGCCATCAAGACGGCCGCCACTACAAGATCAATGATCAGGAATGGAAGGAAAATGAGAAAACCGATTTGAAAGGCGGTTTTGAGCTCACTGGTCATGAAAGCCGGCAGCATGATAGAAAACGGAATCTCTTCAGCCGAGGCGAAACCGTCCTTGTCCGACAGTTCCATGAACAGCTTCAGATCGCTTTGCCGGGTCTGTTTTGCCATGAAGCTGTGCATTATGGTTCCGGATTTTTCAATCGCCTCGGTCAAACCGATCTCGTCGGCTGAATAAGGGGCAATCGCTTGCTCGTTAATCTTGTCGATTTGTGGTGCCATGACGAACATCGACAGGAAAAGCGACAGGGCAAGCAGAACCTGGTTGGGTGGTGTTTGCTGCAGTCCGAGGGCGTGACGCAATATCGACAGAACGATGATGATCCGGGTAAAGCTGGTCATCATTAGGATCAGCGACGGGAGGACCGTCATCAACCCCATCACGATCAATATCTGCAATGTGGTGCTCAGGGGCTGACCGTCTCCCGAGATGTCATCCAGTGCACGTTCAAGTGCTACGGATGCTCCAGGGGTGGCGTCCTGGGCGAATGCCGGATCTGCTGCATAGGCTGTTGCGAAAAACAGCATCACCGCCATGAGGGCCTTCATACTAGTCCGCATGATGTACATCAATCTTCTCGATACCGTTCCGGGTTACCGCCAACAAAATCTGGCGACCGCCAAAATCAACCACGGCCAGTTTGCTCTGCACCCCCATGGGAAGCGTTTCGACAACGTTCAAAAGGTTTGAATTTTGCCGCATCATCATCTGAGGCTGATATTTCCGATAGAGCCATAGCGAGCCAAAGATGAGCAGGCCGATCAATGGCACCATGATAAACAGCTTTATGATGTAATAGGTCATCAGTTGCGTCTTTCCACACGAGCGCGCGCCATGCCGTTGGATACGATCTCGGCGATCCGCACACCAAATTTATTCTTGACCGGAACAACCTCTCCCCGGGCTACGAGCGTCCCGTTGACATTGATGTCGATCAGTTGGTCGACCTGTCTGTCGAGTTCGACCACGGAACCCTCTCTCAGATCCATAATTTCGGATATTGTCATCGACACATTGCCGACTTCAACCGAGAGTCTGACTTTGATATCGGACAAGAAGCGGTAATGGTCCTGGGCGGGTGCGCCCTCGATATCGACGCGTGTCGCCGTGTCCAGCATTTCGCTATCGTGAGTCATATCATTCATGTTCTGATCCTATAAAATTTGATTGATTTTGAAGGCTACACCGCCATTTTGTTCACCGATGCTGCCGTGCGCAAAGACCCGGTCACCGACGACAAGTGGAACATTGTCGGTTGGTGCCACAGGTAAAATGTCGCCGATGGCAAGTCGGGAAAGTTCCGACAGTTGCATGGTGGGACGGGCAAGTACCGAACGGACAGGTACATAAACCTGCTTGACGGAATCTTTGAGGGCGGCCGTCCAGATCGGATCCGCTTTGTTCGCCGCCCTGTGATGGGGGCGGTTCAATTGTGGCTCAATTGCGATCAGTCCGTCCAATGTCTGAACGATATCGATCGCTGCAATCTGGTGGCCGGAAAGTTCAGCCGATGTAGCGGAAACCAGCACATTGTCATCTTCCAGATTCAGTTCGATATCGTTTTTGGCATAGAAACAGCGATTATAACGAACCGGTGAATCAAGCAGCGTTGACCATGCATCGGTCAATGCGGCAGCGATGCCCCCCGCCAACCGGTCAATCATCGCAACTTCCGATTGTTTAAGGTCGCCGGTGCTGTGCGCTTCACCATTGAATTGCCCACCAAAGAAACAATCGACGGAGGCAGTCAAAAATATGCGGGCAATCCGGACCAATATCCGGCTCTCTGACGCACCGAGTTGAAATTCGAGATAAACAGAATCAATTTCCAGACCGGACAGCCAGTCGTTGAACAATAATTTTGCGCTATCGCCCACTTCGACGTCCAGGTCACAATCGATGACGTCGGAAAGATATAATTTCAAAACGGAGTCCAGCTTGCGCTCGACCTTCTTGTACGCCGATAGCAGGATATCGTCCGGACCGCCCCTCTTGAGCAGGCTGTGTTTTACCGCACCAGCAACATTCTCGTCCGTTGCATCAGAATCGGCTGGCGATGGTTGGGAATTCGTCATGGTCTTGCTACTTTCCGACGCGCTTACTGGATGACTATGTTGGTAAAGTAGACATCTTCAATTCCGCCAAAGCCGGTTTTATCTTTCAGCGTTTGGTTGATGACGTCTCGCAACTTTTTCTTCAGTTTGAGCTTGCCTTCCGGCGTCTCAAGCTCGAGCGGATCCTGTTGTGACAATTCCATGAGAACCGCTGACCGAATGGCAATTTCATGATTGGCTACATTTTCGAAAACACGTTCGTCATAAAATGTAGAAACCGCCAAGGATATCTGGGCGAAGCTGTCCGAATTGGACAGATTCGATGTAAAGGGTTGCTCGATCTGGTGATAGGTCACCTTGAAGGCACTCAGCGCCGTTGATGACGCGGCGTTGGCCGCTTCCTTGTCACTGACCGCAGTCCCGTCTTTCATGATGATTTTTGGCTTGTTGGGATCTTCGCCCCCGTCATGGTCTCCACCAATCATCCCAGCTGCATAAAAACCGCCAGCAGCACCGCCGCCACCGAGCAGCACGATCAGCACAGTGCCGAAGAGCACGGTTTTCAGTTTGCTCTTTTTCTTGCTCTTTGGATTTTCATCATCTGTTTTCGTCTTTGACATTTTGACCTCGGGGTTGATTAAATTTATGAATTCGGGACTGGGTTTCAGGCGTATCTGCTACTGTCGGCTGCGGGATCTTTTTCGGCAGCGCTATCAAACGCCTGTGCCATTTGACGGTTTTGTGCCGGGCTCTCTTGCTGTTCCCGGGCGGTGCTATTTTCCTGTTGCGACAAATTTCCGTCGTCAGACCGTGATGACGAGAACATGTTCTCTTTCACGTCAACGCGCAGCGTCACATCGTCGCGTCCCTGGGACTTCAATACTTCCTGAAGCGCTTGACTATGCTGAAGAATAATGTCCTTTGCAGCCCGATGATCGGTTTGAATTTCAACCATCTCGGTTGATCCGCGCGTGGTAAAAATAATTTCCATCCGACCGAGATTGCGAGGATTGATTTCAAACTTCTTTGCTCCCCCGTTGCCGGAAATATCTGCGATTTCAGCACCAAGCCGTTCGGCAAGCTGCGGTGAATTCATATCGAATGCAGCGGGCTTCTGAATGCTATCACGAACCGCCAGCTGAGCAGAAGAATTGGCAAGCGGCATTTGATCCATCGCCGTTTCAAAGCTCTTGATCGCCGGCTGTGCATCGAACTTGACCGGCTCAGTGAATTCGCCATCAGCAATGGTTGATGTCTGCCGGGACGTTGTGACCGCTGGCGAAGCGTCCCGTTGCGACGAACGGAAACCGAACTGGCCCAGTTCGGACCGTGCAGCTTTTTGTTCCTCGCCCTTCGTCAGGAGCGGAGACAGTCCTGCCGCCTGCTTGCCTGCCTCGATCTGACTTTGTGGATCGCTGGAATCGGCGTTGGCAGACCCCAATTGGTTCGATTTCAATATTTTGGCGGCCGCCCCAGTTAACGCGTCGCTTTCACCGCGAGCTTGCTGCTGCAAGCCCTTCAATTTTCCAAGCTTTTCGTCGGACAGTTGACCATCGACGACATCAGCCTCTCCCGAGGTCGCGCCAATATCGGAAGCAAGTTTCGCGGAAGCCCGGGCCGCCTCCCCATCTGCAGCAAAGGCAGTTGACGGAATATGGCGCAGCCCCCCCCGATTGATGATCGCATCCTGATTAAACGGAAGCGACGTTTTTCCTTCCGGAACGTCAGATTCAGCGAGATCGGTTGCAATCGCGTCCGGGTCACCATTTCCTGCAATTTGAGCATGGTTGAACATGGTGTTGCCAAAACCTTGGCTTATGACAGGCAGATCATCGGTGCTGCCCCAAAATTCGGCCGGCACGGCATCGATATCCAGCGTGTCGATTTCCGTTCCATCGACGCTGGCCTGTGACTCTTCCTCAGGAGATCGCAAGAGGGAGTCAAAATCAGAATTGAAAGCATTATTTTCCATATCCACAGGTCTTGCAGAAAACATGCCAATTACGGAGTGAGCGGCTTCAGACATGAGTTTACCAATCATCACGACGTTCCCTTCTTTTGTAATTACCTATATTATACAATATGTTACTTGATAGATCCTGTTGCCGGGTATCGCGTTTGCGGAGCATGGAAATCTTCGATTTCAACAACTTCTCCGTGCCATCGTGAATGGCCTGGGCGGCAAGATTTTGCCGCTCTGCAGCGGCAAGATTTTGCATCGCGACTTGAACGGACTCCTCAACCACATAGGAAGCTTTCAACAAGCGGTCAGACAACTCCATCTTGGCGGCAAGGGAACCTGCCGTTACCGCCATGTCATTCTGGCGGGTCTCGGCGTGCAGATTTTTAATTCTCTGCGCATTGTTTTCCAAAGAAGCGCAATGGTTGCCCGCTTGCATCAGCGCGCGCTCCTTCAACCGCTTTTGCGTATTGCGAACCTTCAATACTCGCTGCAGGCCCCTGACTCGCTGTTTCATGATGAAAACAGACTGGAAAGCTGGGTAACGCTGGTTTGGAAATCTACCAGTTCACGCGGTTTCTGCTTGATAAACTCAATAAGCGTTGGCCAGCTCGCCAGGGCCTCATCAATGCTGGAATCATTGCCTGCCTGATAAGCGCCCATCAGAACCAGGTCCCGGTTTTCCTCGTAGATTGACCATAGGCGTCTGAAATGGAGCTGTGCTTCTTGATGCTCGGGTTCAATAATATCAACCGCCACGCGGCTGATTGATTTACCCACATCAATCGCCGGGAAAATTCCCTGCTCTGCCAGCGGTCTCGACAAAATGATGTGACCGTCAGCGATGGCGCGGGCACTATCAACCACCGGATCGTCCAGGTCATCGCCATCGGCCAATACAGTATAAATTGCAGTTATAGATCCTCCGCTATCACTGTCATTTCCGGCACGCTCAATCAGCCGCGGGATCAGGGACAGGGCAGATGGCGGATAACCCTTCATAGTGGGCGGTTCACCAGCGGCGAGGCCGATCTCACGCTGCGCATGCGCGACGCGGGTAAGACTATCTATCACCAATACCACGGACAGCCCTTTTGACCGGAAATGCTCGGCAATCGCGGTCGCGCGATAAGCGGCTTTCAAACGGGAGGAAGGTGAATGATCGGCTGGAACAGCGACCGTTATGGTGGGAACCGAACCCTTCAATTCGCGGCGGCGGCTGACAAAATCATTAACCTCGCGGCCACGCTCGCCGATCAGGCCGACGACGACGACATCTGCCACGGCGCCATCGAGTATCTGGTTGATCAACATCGACTTGCCGACACCCGATCCCGCGATAATCGCCATGCGTTGCCCCTGCCCCATGGTGAGCAATCCATTGATTCCACGAATTCCGATGTCGATCGGCCTGGAAACGCTGGCGCGCCGAAGAACATTGTCTTCTTGTCCTGCCAACGGAACGGTCTCAGTGGTCAATATCGGGCCTTTGCCGTCAATTGGCTCTCCCATCGGTCCGATGATCCGCCCAAAAAGAGCTTCACCGACCGCAGCCTGATTGGACTTGGCATATGGTAACACCCGGCTTCCGCTGCGCAGCGGAGCATCTTGCACCATGGGAATCATCAGCGTTTTGGCACCCTTGAAGCCAACCACCTCGGCGCTTATTTCGCGGCCATCGGTGGCAATAACCCGGCCCGAATAACCGATCGGATATTCGAAGCCGGTTACCTCCAGCATACCATTGTCATGCGCCGACAGTTTGCCGACATAACGCGGTTCATTTCCAATATCATCAAGACGCGCCAACACGTCGCAAACAGGTGACGGAGATCCGATGGTTTCGGCAGTTGCAGGGGAAATATCAGTCATGACCAGCCGCCGATGCCACGCCGCTAAACTCGTCGATCAGAGTTCGCAGTTCATCCAGTACAACGCCAGAACCTTTTTCAATCCAGCCACCGGAATGGCTGAGTTTCAGATTGCCCCGAAGCATGGTTTCATCACCGCGCAGGGGCAACTTGCAGATATCTTTGTCAATAAGATCGATATCCTCGGGATGGAGCACAAGTGTGGTTCCTTTTTGATCCCGGTCCACAAGTTCTGCCAATTGCGATGCCCAGGCTTGCAACAAGGCTGGATCGGGAATCGCCAGTTCGGAGCAACGCTTGAACAGCGACTCAACTGCCGATAGAATGAATGCATAACTGTCGGGCGATGACAGATCGTTCAAATGCTGGATCGCATCGGCCAATGCATCGCGATTCTGGTTCGATGCAGCCTGTTCCTCCGCCAAAGCGGTCTGCCCGTCTTCCCATCCCTTTTTATAGGCGACATCGAATATATCCGCATTCTGATCGACGGCGGGCTCGATTTTCTCAGACGGAGTGCGCCCGACGAAACCCGTAAAACTGTCGCCATTGCTATTATTGCCTTCGGCACCCAGTCCACTGGACCAGGAAGAGAATTGCCCCTGTTCTGTAGCCATTCGCCACAATGGAACCACTTCTCCATATTCGAGAGTTTCAGCCGGATTAAGATCAGACATAATCAGCTCCAACACCGACCATATTTATTTCGCCATTATCGAGCATCACTTTAGCGACGGAAATAATGGCTTTTTGTGCGGCAACGACGGCGTCCATCGGTTGTGGCGGTGCGTCTTCCATATCGTCCTGAATGGTTTCGGCTGCCCGTTTGGACATGGCCCCAAAGATCTTGGCTTTGAGTTCCTTCGGCGCACCCCGCAGGGCTGGGACAAGAATGGTGGCATCGATTTTCCTGACCACGGAACCAATGTCCTTTTTGCTCAAATTCATCAGATCTGCGAAGACAAACATCTCTTCCTCGATCTTCTTCGCGGTTACCTTGTCGCGCTTCATCAATTCTTTCAGCAGCGCCTGTCCCCGCTCTTTCGGGAGATTGTTGATAATGGTCGCGGTATCGAGCACCCCTCCAACCTCCATCGGCGGCAGTACCTCTTCGTCAAGTGGCTTGTTGTTCTCCAGCAGTGCATGAAGATGTGCCAGAGCCTTGCCGCTGACAGGGCCAAGCGTAGCCACCCGGTACATCAAGTCTGCCTGAATTTCTGACGGCAGCAATTCCATTGTTTCGGCCGCAACCTCGGGTGTTAAAAACGACATCAGCACGGCAGATATCTGCGGCGGTTCGTTGATGATCAGATGCGCGATATCCTTCGCCGGAATCCATTTCAGTATTTCCGCAATATTGCTGGGCCTTTTCGGAGCGAAACGGTTCATGATTGTCTCGGCACGAGAGGTGCCCAAAGCCCGGCGAAAAACGCGACTGACTTTTTCATCCGTCTTGTAGGACAAGGTCGTCTGGTTCATGATCAGCATGAGAAATCGATCCAGAGAACCGTCAATCTGCGTTGCATCGACATTGGCAACGCTGAACATCGCTTCGCCCAGGGCTTCAACTTCATGAGGCTCAAGCCGTTCCAGTATCTGGGCAGCTTCATCATCGTTGAACAACAGCATCAATATGGCTGCGGTCTGGCGACCGGTAAGCAGTTCCAACTGCCTGCCTTCTCCCATCGTTTCCGTGGCATCTTTTTGTGCGGTATCAGGCATCTGCTTCTTCCAGTTCGTCGGATTCCTTGAGTAATTCCTTCACCACCAGAGCCGCATGATCCGGATTCTGCTTGACGAAGTTTTGAGTCAGCACGGCACGTTCCTGATAACTTTTGGCGGATGTAATCATGTCGATTGTCACCGGCGGGCCAAGCGCACCTGCCGTCTGGTTTTTGAGCGCTCCCCCATCCTCGGTCGCATTTTGACCGGAGCCGTTCATCATATCGCTGCCATCGAAAAGCATTTTTTGATCTGCATCGGAACGCAAGGCTTTCTCGGACAATTGCCAGCGTTTCAGAACAGGGCGACCGATGCCAAATATGATCAACAGAGCGACCACGAGAGCAGACAGATTCCGCAACAGCGTGCCGAACCAGGATGTTTCATACCAGCTTTCTGAAACCGGTTCGTCAGCGACTGCCTCAAATCGACGCGTGGTGACGGCGATCTGATCCCCTCGATCAACACTATAGCCGACGGTGCCCTTGATCAGCTTTTCAATGTCCTGGATTTCCTTTGGAGACTTTTTGTTTTTCAATGCCCGATCATCAATTGCCACGGCAACGGAGAGACGCGACACCTGACCGGGGGCTTGATTGATGACCGCAATTTCACGGGCGAGTTCAAAGTTCCGGCGATATTCCTCACTGGTTTTCATTGGTTCGGTCGCTTTGGCAACCTCTTCTTCGGCACCCGCCGGCTGTTCTGCAAACTCCGCCGGTTCGGGAGGACGGTTGGCTAGAGCACCAGGAATACCACCTGCGGTATTACCAACCGGCTCATTGGATTTCTGCCCCTGTTCAGAACGCAGGACGGATCCGTCAACCGGATAAGATTCGCTGGTCGCCTGTTTCTCGTCAAAATTGACGTCAGCGGTGACTTCCGCAACAAAATTGCCCGGCCCCACCAACGGCGTCAGCAAGCTGGCAAGTGACTGGCGATAACGATCTTCGATCGCGGCTTTGACTTTCAACTGGGCAGCACTTCCAGGGGAAAGCTCATCACTATGGCTCGACAATAGTCGGCCATTCTGGTCGATCACGGATACGTTGGAAGCCGACAATCCCGGCACCGAACTGGCTACCAGATTGAGAATCGCCTGTGTTTCTTTTTCATCCAGCCTCGCCGAGCTCGCGAGATGCAAGATCACCGAAGCGGAGGGCTCATTTCTGTCCCGCAGGAATATGCTGGGTTGCTCAACGGCCAAATGCACCCGCGCCGACACGACACTATCGATCGCCTCAATCGACCGCGCCAGATCCATTTCACGAGCATTGCGCAGTTTTTCCGATTCAACCGCTCGGCTGGCCCCCATCGGCATGCTCGACATGATAGTGTCCCCGCTCGGTGCGGATCGTGGCAAGCCCTGGCCGGCCAATTCGATCTTGGCGGAGTGATAATCGTCTTTGCTAACGGTCAGGGTGCCGGTGTCATCGTCAACTTCATATGGAATATTGGCGACCTGCAAGGCTTGCATAACCGCGGATTTATCATTGTCCGGCAGCCCGCGAAACAGGTCCCGCTGTGGCGCCTCACGCAATACGAGCCACGCCGAAATTGCGGCCAATACCACCGCCGACAATATGATAAGTGGCATCGCTCGCGCGATCGCTGGCTGTTTGACGAACGACCGCAGCGATCCGAACATGCTGCTTGCATCTGCAAAACTACCCGTCGCCGGCAATGCGGCATTGGGAACTGCGGGCGTCAGTGACTGACCATTTGGTGATTGCTCGGCCATTTATTATACCTGCATGTTCATGATGTCTTTATAGGCAGACAATAGTTTGTTGCGGACCTGCAACGTGGATTCAAACCCCAGAGATGCTTTGTGCTTCGCGAGCATTACGGCCGCGACATCATTGCTTTCGCCCATCTGATAGGCCTTCATTTCTTCTTCTGCGGTTGCCTGAAGCTTGTTGACTTCCTGAAGCGCGCTGGTGAGCTGGTCCGAAAAATCATCCGGACTGTTGGGCTTTTTGGCATCAGAGGTACGTCCTGGTTCGGCCAGGCCGACATTCTTGGCGATATCCTGCAGCGCATTGTTCTGGTCGAGGATGGCGTTCCGTGCGGCCATCAGGATGTTCATATTGACTGAAGACATTTTTTAGTTCCTTTCCATGGCGCAAGATCGCATATCGGCCATCCGGTAACGCAAAGTGCGCTCCGAGATGCCGAGCTCTTTTGCGGCGTCACGACGATTGCCATTGGTTTTTTCCAATGTTTGATTAATTGCTTCATATTCGACATTTTTGGAAATCGAGTGCAAATCACGCCCGCGAATGAACCGCGAGGAATGACTGGCTGAAACATCATCCTGCTTCGGCTTCGTTGCTGGCCGGGGACCTGAAAAGACCAGATCGTCAGCCATAATTCGATCGCCGTCACACATGACCAGCGCACGTTGCAGAATATTGGACAGCTCGCGCACGTTGCCCGGCCACTTGTGGGCTTTCAGGCGCTCGATGCAGCAACGGGAAAGCGGAATGAATCGTTCGCTGCCCTTTTGAAAATCGATCATCATGAATGCAGCGATGGCAACAATGTCGGCGGGCCGGTCAGCAAGAGGGAGAAGATCAATCGGCATGACGTTCAAGCGCCAATATAGATCTTCCCGAAACCGCCTTGCCGCGACTTCTTCTGCAAAGTCACGGTTGGCCGCGCATATTACGCGAACATCGATTTGTTCGTGGCGAGATGAGCCGACGGGAAGGATTTCGCCTTCCTGAAGCACGCGAAGCAGTTTGGACTGGCTTTCCAACGGCATCTCGGTGATCTCGTCGAGAAATATCGTGCCGCCGTCAGCTTCTTTGAACAAGCCGACCGCACTGTTGTAGGCGCCGGTGAAGGCACCCTTTTTATGTCCAAACAGGATGGACTCGATCATTGATTCTGTAAGAGCGGCACAGTTTACGGTGACAAACGGTTTTTTTGCCCGCTGGCTGTGTTCATGAATGTATCTGGCCATGCCTTCTTTGCCGGTACCGGTCTGGCCGGTAATCATGACATTGGCATTGCTGCGCGCTACGCGAGCGGCATATTTATATAGAGCTACCGATTTGGGATCAGCATAAGCCGGCCCTTTGCCACCGCGCATCGATTCAACAATGCAAGACAGACCAAATTCTCTGTCCGCTTTGCCGAATTCGATACGCAGTGGTTGGCTGAGGGTAGCCGGAACGAAATGAAATGGTCCATCGCGGTAAACCACGACAGGATCTTTTGCTCCTCTACATTCACCTTTGGATGCTTCGCGGGTTGTCCGGGGTAGTTGCGTAGCGGAAGATGAATTGCGAGAGGCCGAGTGCATTGTTTCAACACCCGCCAGCAAATCGACAAGTTCTGGAAACCTAGAGACCAGGCTAGGGTTCAGTTTATCGTTGATCATGGCCATTCCCTCACGTTGCTTTTCGAGCGCCGGATCTAGTGCCCCGTGCTCGCCAACCTTCTTTGCAATGGCCGTGCCAGTTTCATGAACGGCAAAAATCTGCCGATCGTTGCCGATATAGCTGTCGGAAATCCGTCATATGTGTCGGAAATTGGACGCTTTTCACCTTGCATGTCGGATACCCGACAGTTTGGTGCTTAATTTACTTGCGGGGCGTCCGTTAACTTCCTCGAGGCCGCTTCATCTGACGAGGTGACCCGCTAGATGAAACGATTACTTAAACTGTGAAAAGGAAGATAAGATGACTGTAATAGGAACCAACGTTACCGCGATGCGCACCGCCTATGCTTCTAACCAGGCTGAAATGGGTCTCGCGAAATCTATCGAACGCCTGTCAACCGGTAGCCGCGTTAACTCGGCTGCTGATGACGCTGCTGGTTATTCGATTGCAACGCGTATGACGTCTGAAGTGCGTGGACTGAATATGGCTGTCCGCAACGCGAATGACGGGATTTCGCTTGCGCAGACCGCTGAAGGCGGCATGAACGAAATTACCAGCATGCTGCAGCGTATGCGTGAACTGTCTGTTCAATCTGCCAACGGCACGCTGTCGGCAGGTGACCGCACCAACCTGCAGGTCGAAGTTGATGCATTGGCCCTCCAGATTCAGGACGTCGCGGATCGGACGACATTCAACGACGTGGCCTTGCTTGATGGCACGAATGCTACGATCGATATTCAGAGTGGTGCCGACGCCTCTCAGACTATTGCGATCACATTGACCGACGTCAGTGCCGCTACCTTGGCTGTTGACGCATTGGACATCACCACCACGGGTGGCGCAGCGGCAGCATTGACCGCATTGGATACCGCTCTGGATACGGTAACGACCGCACAGGCTTCTTTGGGTGCCGACCAGAACCGTCTGCAAGCTACGGTTTCCAGCCTGTCTGATCGAATTGCGAACATGACAGAATCCCGTTCGCGGATCATGGACGTTGACTTCTCCGCTGAAACAACCGAGCTGGCCAAAAACCAGATCCTGAGCCAGGCTTCGACGGCTATGTTGGCACAGGCGAACCAGTCTCAGCAGTCTGTCCTGAGCCTGCTTCGGTAAAATCAGAACGTAACAAACGCGAGAAAGCCTCTTCCCGATTGGGAGGAGGCTTTTTTGTTGATTATGGAGAATTGTCGGCCAGGCAGCAGATGCTGAACGTCAAACTAGCTGATAGTCATTGCAGCTTGGAGTTTCTCCAGTGCCCGTTTTTTGATCTGGCATATGCGCACTGAAGATACATCGAGTATCGCCCCGATCTCATCAAGCTGCATCTCTTCCACAAAATAGCAATTGAGTATGAGTTGTTCACGCTCGTTCAACTGCTTCAGATTTGCGGACAGCAATTCTACCATCTGCGCCTTTTCCAGTTTTTCATGCTGATCATCCTCCTGGTCCGTGAACCAGCTACTGGAATCGCAATATATTTCGTCGAGTGAACCAAGATGCACATCAATTGCCCGATCTGCATGTTTGCGGAAATCACCTGGTTCCATATTCATCGCCTGGGCCAGTTCTGACTCGTCGGGCTCCCGCCCCAGCTCTTGCACCAGCTTGTCCCGAGATACGCGTACTTTCTTGTGCCAGTCGACCGACGCTCTGCGCAAATTGCATGTTGATCTTAACTCATCAATCATTGCACCGCGAACACGCACATAGAGATACGTACTGAAACTATGCCCCTGATCGACATATTTCTTTGCGGCCTCAACCATTGCAACCAGACCGACCTGGATCAGGTCCTCAATCTCCATCTGATCCGGTGCAAATGATTTCACCTGCCATGCAATCTTTGTGACCAATGACTTGTTCTCTTCAATAAGCCGATTTTCATTAATATTCATCTCGCCATATGCTTCTGATGCGCGACTCTGTGTATTCAACATATCGTGTTTCCGATTAGTGATTAGTTTTGATTTGCATCTGTGACAGCCAATGCGGGGCTGGATTGCGGAACCCCGATCTTGGTCAGCACTTCGATCGATTTATCGTCTGGCAATTCCTGGTAAGAAAGGACGGTAATATCCGGAAAACGCTGCTTCAACAGAGCGCCTAGCGGCCGCCGCACAACCGGTGAAGTGATGAGTGCCACGTTGCGGGCTTCCAGCGGCAGCTTACCAGCAGCTTCGTCAACGGCCTCGATTATCTTCTGTGCCAGCTGTGGTTCAATCGGATAGCTTGCATCTTCACCGACTTTCAGGGCCTTAACCAGCAGGTTTTCCAGGTCTGCATCCAACGTTACAACCGGAAGTGGCAAGCTGATCGGCACCATGGTTTGGACAATCAAATCCCCAATTCTCTGCCGTATTGCATCAACCATTGGTGCCGTGTCGGTGTGCTGGCTGGATGCTTCCAACATCGCCAGACATATTTTCTGGAAGTCCCTGACCGGCACCTTGTCGGTGAGAAGGTCACGACATATCGCGGTAATAGCGTATAGCGACAAAGGTTGCGGGGTCAGGCTGTCCACCAGTTGCGGTGAAGATTCCTTGAGGAAATCCAGCAGTTTTTGCGCTTCATCCATGCCGAATAGCTGCGCTGCATTGCGCCGGACAACATCGTTGAGATGGGTTGCCATGACCGTGGGCGCATCGACAACAGTATAACCGGCAGCAATCGCCTGGGATTTTTTATCCGCGCTGATCCAAAGCGCATCCATGCCAAATGTCGGATCTTTGCACGGCCGGCCTTCGATGACCGAATCCACATTACCATCATCAAGTGCGATAAAATCGTTAGGCCAGACCGTATCTTCGCCTAAAACCACTCCACCCATCATGATCCGATAGCCATTTGGTTCCAGCGTCAGATCATCCTTGATCCGAACGAGCGGAATGACAAAACCCAGCTCTTTGGATATCTGGCGACGGATGCCGGTGATCCGTTTCATCAACGGTGCACCCTTGCGGTCTTCAACAAGCGGAACCAGACCATATCCGATTTCGATACCAAGACGTGCCTTTTCGGATACATCGTCCCAGTCTATCTGTTCCGGGTTTTTCTCGATGACCGGTTCCGCGACAATATCCACCGGCTTCGGTTTGCGGATCAGATAGAAAGCAATGCCACCGGCAACCACCGCCGCAGAAAGAACGACAACATGCGGCATGCCGGGAAGAATGCCGAGAATCGTCAGAATGACCGCAACCGGAATCCATGCAGCGCCAGAACCAAACTGCCCCGTGATCTGATCTGCCAAATTCTGGGTTGATGAAACCCGCGTTACAATGGCCGCCGCAGCAATTGACAATATCAGCGCGGGAACCTGTGCGACCAAAGCATCACCGATCGCAAGCATCGAATATGTGCTGGCGGCTTCGCCGAAAGAAAGATCATGCGTCGTCAGCCCCAGAATGATGCCACCGATAATATTGACGGCCAGAATGAGAATACCGGCGATGGCATCCCCTTTTACAAATTTTGAAGCACCATCCATTGAACCGTAAAAATCGGCTTCGGTGGCAACTTCGGATCGCCGTGCCTTGGCTTCCTCGGGTGTGATAAGCCCGGCATTCAGGTCAGCATCAATCGCCATTTGCTTGCCAGGCAAGGCATCCAGGGTAAAACGAGCCGAAACTTCTGAAACCCTGCCGGCACCCTTGGTGATCACGATAAGGTTGATGATCATCACGATACAGAACACGAAAATGCCGACAACATAATTGCCGCCCAGCAGCAGCCCGCCGAAAGCCTCGATAATCTGCCCTGCGGAATCGCCGCCTGCATGGCCTTCAACAAGCACCACCCGGGTAGAGGCAACATTCAACCCCAGTCGCAACAAGGTTGCGAACAACAGAACTGTGGGAAAGCTCGAAAAATCAAGCGGCTTGCTTGCGTTGAGCGCGACCATCAGAATAGCAAGCGAGATCATGATATTGGTGATAAAACCAATATCCAACATTATCGTCGGCAGCGGCAGCACCATGAATATGACCAACAGCAGCGTTGCCATCGGGAGCAATCCGGACTTGAGGTGATCCGCCATTTTATTCAACGCGAAAAGTTTCTGTATCATGTTCATTTATAATCCAAGAGAGGCGAGCATCAGATAAGCAACCCGGGCCGATTCATTGAGCGGCCTGGACTTTTCTGAATTGCTCTGATCATTGATGTGGTTTTTTGCGATCCGGAGATAATCGGCTGGCTGGACCATCGGCAGCGGTTCCCGGGCTTGCGGCAAGTTTTTGCCCCCCGCCGGAAAATCATTGCCGCTTCCCGCCAACGTGGATGCATTGTCCAATTTTCTGGCAAACAGGTTCCGGATATCTTCAAAGCTTCGAGCGCCGCCAGCCTCGGTATAGAATATGGACCGATTGGATCGCGCCGCATTAGCAAAAGAAGGGGCGGCGGGAGCGGCCGGATTGGCATCAAAAGCGTTCAGGAATTTTCCGGCACCGGCAGGCCCCAGGAAATGGGCGAGATAGAGATCAACCGATTCCGGTTCGCGACCGATCCTGTTCTCAAGATAAGCACTATTGTGCCGCGCAAATTCCCCCGCCAGATTGGCAGAAAGAACGGGATCGTTTCTCAATCCTAGAATGCTGGATTTCTGCGCCTTGTCGGCAATGGTGAACTTGCCATTCCGGTTCTGGGAAATCGCGTCCTGCGCCCAGCCAAGACCATAATCTCCGCCCTTTTCCTTGACCAGGCCAAGCCATGTCTGTTCGACGAACTGGTAAAGACCGGTGGCGGAGGATGTACTCGCCTTGGCATCCGAACGCATTCCGCTTTCAAGCTGCGCCTGCGCCATCAGATATTTGAAATCAATGCCGTTCCGCTGTGCGGATTGCGCGATCACATGCGGCAAACTGCGGCGTTCATAATTTGGGGTAATGGATAGGTTTGACATGTCTTGCTCGAATTCTCCTGTTAAAGAGAGAAGCAATGATCATGCCAATATTTTGCCTAGCTGGGAGCTACCGAGTATATCTCAGGCTTTTGCGACTTAACGCCGGCGTGTGTGGTTGGAATATGTGTCTGCGTGATTGACCCGCCACCCGGACAGCAGCTGCAAGCGGGATGAACTATGGTCTCGCAGGAAACGAAGCCGGTAGATTGATGCCTGCATCAACTCGTCGACTTCTGAAATAATGGGTCGCAACGATTGCTCAACATCGTCCGATTTCAAAGTCCCTAACTTCGAAACAGCATCACTGAGTTCTTTGCTGGCTTGAAAAATCGCATCACTATCATGTCCATCCAGTGCGGAGACCAAGCTATTCTGCGAATTTCGGAACGATTCAACGATCGGGTTCATTTTTCTGAATCCACTCCAAGGACGCCTGCATCAAGCATTTTTGCAGCCAGCGCGTCGGTATCAACCTCATAGGTGCCGGACGCAATTTGCTGTTTTATATCTGACACTTTCTGTGCATCAAATGGTGGTTTCTCCATCGCCAGCTGTGACGCCGTCGTTGAAATACCGCTGGATGCCTTGGCATTCACGATAGGGGAGGAATCATTGCTGGCTTTCGCGGCGCCATCGTTCAATGCCGGGCGATCCAAGCGCGTATTAATCGCCGAATAGCTATCAACAGGTTTCATATCATTTCATCCTTACTGCGCCAGATTGGCAAATATGTGGTTTGCGCTATCCTGAACGGCGGTGCTTATAACTTCTTTCATAACCATTTACGGCTTGTTGGGAAAAAATTAAGTAGTTCGCAAAAGTTTTTTAATGAACCATTTCAACTTCACCCGGGCCGGATATTCTCGCCATTAATTCCTTGGATTTCCGGTCCGACCGGACAGGAATATAGTCACCCATCCCACCACTTTTTTGCGCGACGACGCCATAGCTTATGCTAAAATTTGAACGCCGGACAACAAGAGTGACGGGCTGATTTCTTTGCACCAGTGGTCCCTCTGAAACGCTATTGTCCTGGTTATTGCCATTACTGCCAAGCCGAACCGGCACGAATATTCTCCACCCGAGGTCTCGGCAACTCACGAGCAACGCACTTCTGTTTGTCTCGGATATATCGACAGCATTCGGGCAGCGCTTGAGTTTGAGTTTGGAGTCTATCGCAGCATGGGCGCCGCCAGCGTCTCCTACTTCAGCGCCCAAATATGATGCAACCTGCCGATCCAGAACGGCGGTATCTTCAAAAGGCGAGCCAGCCGCCATCGACAAGATGGCTACAATGGGCAGTGCGAAATAATGGTGGGACATAAATTTGATCCTATTCTCTAATCAAACGAACCACGCAGATATCATGCCAGTTTCACCAAAAATGGTCATTCGCTCGCAATCAATCTGTTTCGGGAGGCAGAAAGGTCAAATTTATGGTCTGTTTTTTTCGAGGTTTGGAGATCAGTTTCTGAGGTACTTTCAAAACAATCATCTCGCCGTTCTGACCAGCCGATTCAAAGGCATCCGCGATAGCCGCGGTTCGTGCGGACACAATCTCCCATTGCCGCAGGCGTGATCCATTTTGAATCTCCGGTGCAGCGGCAACATCAATGACCAGCAACTGCTTTTGCTGAACCGTCAATATCTCTGTGATTTCCGCTTTTGCAAAGTCGGTGAGCATCGCGTTGCTATCACCGAAAAAATCGGAGGCCGTAAAGCTATAGGAACCCAGCGTCGCTGGAGCTCGTATGCCCGCCTCCGCCATTTTTTCTTGGGTCTCCCCATCTGCTATATTCACAAAATGCGTATAGGCGAACGCGCTGAGCAACATCAGTGCAAGATCCAGAAAGGACAAGGTCGTGCGCCCGGTGTTCATCGATCACACATTATTCTTGACCGGATTAGCGGGTACAAAATGTACCGGGCTAACAGCGTCCAGCTCCCGGATCGCTATGTTGACCGTATGCTGGACGACCGTTGATCTATAGGCGTGCAGCACTTCCGCTCTCGCATGCAAACGCGCGTAGATCGGGAAGGCAATTATATGGGAGATAAACAGGCCATATAGACTGGTAAGCAACGTGAAGCTCATGGCGGGTCCCATTTTCAAAGGATCAATCCCGGTGGCAAATAGCTGAATGAGCCCGGTGATCGTACCGATCAGGCCGATTGCCGGTGCAATCTCCGCCGCCGAAAGCCAGTAGCTGGCCGCCATATTCTGTTTCGTTTCGGCGACATGTTCTTCCAGATGCACCCATTCCTCGAAACTTTTTGAATCCTTTGCATCGACCAGATGGTGCAGGATTCGAGTTACAAATGCATCTTCGCTGTGCAATGTTTCCAGACCGGAAAGCCCCTGCTCCCGTAAAATGAAATCAATCCTGCGGCACATATATGTTGCGTTTTCACCGCTGGCCTCAAACGGATTCCCACTGCTGTTCGCGAGCGCTGCGAAGCCGCGAACAATAGAGTGACGACCGTTTTGAATCCAGGCCATGATCAAGACACAACCCAGAACCACGCCGAATAAAACCGGATCGAAAAACCGCCAAATGTTCGTCAGTAGAATATCCATCGGTCCTAATCCTGATTTGAGCGGCAAAAACTTGCCGGTCAGAGGCAGGATCTTGCCGCTTCGGCAAAACCCGTAACAAAATACCCCGGGGCATTGGCTGCAAGCCCAGACAAACTGACACTTTCCAGGCGTCCTGTAGAAACTGGCACACCCTTTGCATCGTCATGTTCGAGTACCCAATACCGGTGTATCTCATGAACAGGAACGGTCGTTGGGCCGCCAAATTAATACGGGATCAGAGACAATGCCGAGTTTGGACAAGATATTTGCATTGAACGGTGACGCCTTACAGCTTCGCTCTCAACGCCTTAATATGCTGGCGTCGAATATCGCAAATGCCTCTACTCCCGGGTATAAGGCAAAAGATCTCGATTTTGACTTGGCCATGAAGCAGGCACAGGAAGGGGCATCGCTCCAGAAAGCCATGGGCGATCACACGGGTTACCGGGTTCCGCTGCAATCGTCGCTTGATGGAAACACCGTGGAACTATCCGTCGAACAAACGCTCTTTGCCGAAAACGCTATCCAGTATCGCACGACCCTGTCGTTCATGCAGGGCCAGGTGTCTTCGATCCGGCGTGCATTAAAAGGAGAATGAACATGGGTAATATGAGTGTCTTTGATGTGGCCAGCCGGGCGATGTCTGCCCAGATGGTCCGGTTAAACACCACCGCTTCCAATCTGGCCAATGCGCGGACGGACTATACCAGCGAAGACGAGGCTTTTCGTGCCATGCGCCCGGTTTTCCGCTCCGTGGTCGACGATAATCTAGCCACGGTCGACGTCGAGCGCGTCGTCCAGACGGATGCTGCACCGCAAAAACGCTACGATCCAACAAATCCGATCGCGGACCAGGATGGCTATGTCTGGGAGGCCGCTGTGGATGAAACGGCCGAGCTGGTCGACATGCTCGAAACCGCCAGAAATTACCAGAATAACGTCCAGGTTCTGCAGACAGCAAAATCTCTAATTCTCGAAACAGTTAGGAATCAATAATGACCACTACTTCAGACATTTTCCAGACATCCAGCACAAATTATGCTGGCCTGACGCAGGCGCAACCGGAAAATGCCACAGGTGACAATACACTCGATCAGGACTCGTTCCTGCGCCTGATGACGACCCAACTGAAATTCCAGGACCCTTTTGATCCGATGGACAACCAAGCAATGGTTGCTCAGCTGGCACAATTTTCCAGTGTTGCCGGCATTTCTGAAATGAAGCAGTCTTTGTCAGACATCGCGGCTGTTCTGGGCAACAATCAACTTTCTGAAGCCAAGGAATGGATTGGTCATTCGATACTGGTTCCCGGCAACATTTCGGTAGCTGATAAAGATGGCCAATATTCCGGCGAATTCGAACTCACCAGTGCGACCGACAATCTTTCCATCGATTTGCTCAACGATGCCGGCGAAATCGTAATGTTTGTCGAACTTGGGCAGCAAGACGCCGGTCCTGTGGAATTTAACTTCGACAGCAAGGATGAATCGGGACAACCCCTGGACCAGGGCCGCTTGCGCGTGCGTATCAACGGCGGATCGGCAACCAATTTGGCAACATGGGTGCCTGTAGCATCCGTGAAAACTTCGGAAAGCAACGGACCTCCCATTTTGGTCACGCCCATCGGCAATGTTTTTCCCGCCGAAGCCCTGAAAATCGGATAATTTTTACAACCCCACTGCCTATTCAACAATGGAGAAGATAATATGTCATTCTTTACCTCACTAAGTGGTCTGAAAGCGGCCCAGACTGACTTGAATGTAATATCGAATAACGTCGCCAATACCAATTCGACCGGGTTCAAGAAAAGCCGGGCCCTATTTGGGGATCTTTTCACCGCCTCTCCAACCCAGGCGACCAGTTCTATTGCGGGTCAGGGCGTGCGTCTCAATGGCATAACCCAACAATTTACGCAGGGTACAATGCAGCCGACGGACAAGACACTGGATTTGGCGATTGCCGGTGACGGGTTTTTTGCTGTGAAAAGCCAGCCACCAAGTGATCAGGTGACTTATTCCCGCAACGGCGCATTTACCGTAAACGACGATCACGAAGTGGTCGACACTATTGGCTCGAAAGCGCAATTGCTGCCGGTCGATGCAAATGGCGTGGTGACGTCTACCAACGCCGCCGACTTATATGACTTCGTAGTACCGGAGTTCGACCCCCTCGATCCAGCGGCGCTGCTTACAAACATTGCAATCAATAATGAGGGCGTTGTCTCCGCGACATTCTCAAACGGTAACCAGACAAATCTCGGTGCGATGGCGATGGCAAGTTTCTCTGCCCTGGAAGGCCTTCGTCCAATGGGCGATTCACATTGGCAATCGACGGGTGATTCCGGTCTGCCAGAATTCAACCAGGCGGGAAGCGGCGCGCTCGGACAAGTCCGGTCAGGCTATCTGGAACTTGCGAACGTCGACATCACAGAGGAACTGGTCTCGCTGATTTCAGCACAGCGCAATTTCCAGGCCAATGCCCAGGCGATTGAAACGTCCAGCACCCTCACCCAGACAATTATGAACCTTCAGATCTAAATTCTGATCAATTGAAGGAATGAACCATGGATAAGCTTGCATATACCACCGTCAATACCATGAAATCGCTGATGAACCGCCAGGCGGCCATCGCGCACAACATGGCCAACTCGGACACCGTGGGATTCAAGGCCGATATGGTCTCGGCGAAAGCCGAATATCTCAGGGGTCCTGGACACGACAGTCGTTCAATGGCCGTCGAACGGGGTATGCGAGCAGATATGAACGGGGGGGCGATCACAAAGACGGATCGCCCACTCGACATCGCTTTTGAAGGCGATGCCATGCTCGCGGTTCAGGCCGCAGATGGCAACGAAGCTTATACACGCCGCGGAGATTTGCAAATCGGTCCTTCGGGCGCAATGCTCACGGGTGATGGCTTCCCAGTTTTGGGAGAAGGTGGCCCGATCACCCTGCCCCCGGCTGACCGCGTCGACATCGGTGCTGATGGCACGATTTCTTATGTCCCTCTGGGCGGCGACCCAACGTTACCGCAACAGCTTGACAAGCTAAAACTTGTAAGTGCGACCGGCAGTGAAATGTCGAAAGGCGCGGATACATTATTCCATGTTGCCGACGATGGCATTTTGCCGGTCGATGAAAATGCGAAAGTCATGGCCGGTGCTTTGGAACAGTCGAACGTCAACATGACCAGTGCTCTGGTGGATATGATTGAAACCAGTCGGGCATGGGAGACACAGGCGCGGTTGCTCAGAACAACCCAGGAACTTGATGAAAGCGGCGCAGGCATAATGTCCCTGCCGCAAGGATAATCGGATGCAGGAGAAAATGAGATGAGTAACGCTGCCCTACAAGTTGCGCGCACCGGACTGGATGCGCAAAATACCAAGATGCGTGTGATCGCCAACAATCTGGCGAATGTGAACACGACCGGCTTCAAACGGGACCGGGCTGATTTTGAAACGCTGGCCTATCAGAATATCGTTACGCCTGGCGCACCGTCCGACGCACAGAACCGCTTTGCCAGCGGCGTGCAATTGGGCACTGGTGTCCGGCTGGCCGGTATCGGCAAAATTGCCACTCAAGGCACTTTGCAGACGACTGAAAACGCAATGGATATGGCTATTGAAGGTGCTGGCTATTTCCAGCTTGAGATGCCGGACGGTACGATCGGGTATACCAGGGCGGGCAATTTCAATCTCACTGCCGAAGGCAATATGGTCACCAGCGACGGCTTGCCACTGATACCGGCCATTCAGGTGCCGGAGGGCGCCACCGCCATAACCATCGGCAATAACGGAATGGTTTCCGCCACTCTGGCCGGACAAAGCGAACCGAGCGAACTTGGGCAAATCGAACTGGCCAATTTCACCAACCCGGCAGGCCTTCTTTCGGTCGGCAATAATGTGCTTACCGAAACCGCTGCAAGCGGCGCGCCCCAGGTAGGTGAAGGCGGACAGGATGGCCTGGGGAATATCCGTCAGGGTAGTCTGGAAGGATCCAACGTCAACATCGTCGAAGAACTGGTCAATATGATCGAGACGCAGCGCGCCTATGAGGTCAATTCCAAAATGATTTCGGCGACCGATGACATGCTGCAATTCGTGAACCAGCAAATCTAATGTTAGCGCAGGAAAGAAGTCTATCCATCATGACCTATAAACCGTTTTCAAAACGAATCCTGCTGATTGGCGTGACGCCATTTCTGCTGGTCAGCTGCATGGGATCGAATGCCGCCATTTCAGCGCCGGAATTCGCCCCCGTCACAGCCGCACCACCTTCGGCGCCAGTCGCTGAAAATGGTGCAATCTTTCAGGTAACGTCCGGATATTCGGCCCTGACAAGCGGAACCCGGGCAAGCCGGAAAGGCGACATTATCACCATATTGTTGGTGGAAAGGACAAGCGCTTCAAAATCAAACAGCGCCTCAAAGGATCGCGATGGCGGCTTTTCCCTGACACCACCAACGACTGGTATATTCTCGTTATTCTCACCGAGCGATGTTGCCTCCAGCGGCAGTCAGAATTTTTCCGGCAGCGGCAGCGCAGACCAGTCAAACAGCCTCCAGGGCCAGATTAGTGTGACGGTCGCGGAAAGCTATCCGAACGGAACAATGCTGGTCCAGGGTCAGAAATTGACATCCCTGAACCGTGGCGATGAGCATACACAGTTTCGCGGAATTATTCGTGCCATTGATGTGTCACCCGACAACACCATTCCATCGACCAAAGTGGCCGATGCCCGGATCATCTATGGTGGCACCGGAGACATTGCATCAGCAAGCAAACAGGGCTGGCTGCAGAAATTCTTCTCCTTCGTTTCACCATTCTAGCCCCAAGCATAAGAGATTGTATGACCCATTCATCAAAAATCTACCAGCCGATACGGTGGCTAGCCACGCTGCTGGCATTGGTATCAGCGGCTGTCATGGTAACCCAGCCTGTTCAGGCCGAACGGATAAAAGACATCGGCAGCTTCGCCGGACTGCGGACCAACCAGCTCGTTGGTTACGGCATCGTCGTCGGGCTTGCCGGAACCGGAGATGATAGCCTGGAATATGCGACGGTTGGCTTGAAGGGGGTCACGAACCGCTTTGGCTTGTCCTTGCCTCCCGGCGTCAATCCTGCCTCCAAAAACGCTGCGGCGGTCATGGTAACGGCGGAAATGCCGCCCTTTGCAAAGCCCGGCCAACGTCTGGATATTACGGTGTCAGCGATCGGCAAGGCAAAATCGCTGCGCGGTGGCACGCTCATTCTGATGCCGCTCTACGGTGCGGATCAGCAGATATATGCCATGGCCCAAGGCAATCTGGCGGTCGGCGGTCTGGGCGTATCCGCTGCGGATGGTTCACGGGTCACGGTCAACATCCCATCGGTGGGGCGGATAGCCGGCGGCGCTTCTGTTGAACGGACCGTTGCCACGGGATTTGAAAGCCAGCCATTTCTCAGCTTCAACCTGACCGACGCAGATCTTACCACATCATTGCGCGTAGCAGACGCCATCAATGAGGCCCTGGGCGCACCAATAGCGATCGCGGCCGATGCGGTCACCGTACGGATAGCGGCGCCAATCGGCGCGCAGGAGCGCGTCATGTTGATGGGCAAGATTGAAAATTTAACGGTCAAACCTGCCGATGCACCAGCTCGAATCATTGTCAATGCACGAACCGGAACGGTCGTCATCAATGGCGCGGTGCGTATTGGTCCTGCAGCGGTCAGTCATGGAAAACTGACCGTGCGCGTCGACGAAAATCCGACGGTCGTTCAACCCGCTCCGTTCAGCCGCGGCAGGACCGCTACAGAACAAAATAGCGATATCGCGATTGAAGCAGCGAGCAACAGGGCGTTTGAAATTGGACGGCGTGCGTCGCTCTCCGAAATTGTCGAAACTATTAATTCTCTCGGCGTTCCACCGTCTGACTTAACAGCAATATTGGAGGGCTTGAAACAGGCTGGCGCATTGTCAGCGGAGCTGATTATCATATGACTACGACCCTACCCACATCTATTGCCACAAACTCGCCCGGGACTTCGATCAATCCGGTCGCCGACAAGCAGCAGGCCGAGATCGAGTCAATGGCCGCTGATTTCGAGGCGATTTTTGTCCGGCAAATGCTGAAGACAATGCGATCGTCCTCTCTTGGCGAGGGATTGTTTGATGGTCAGGGAATGGAGCAGTTCCGCGATATGCAGGATGCAAAAGTCGCTGAAACCATGGGAGAAAAGGGAGTCTTTGGCATAGCACAAATGCTGACTCGCCATTTGGAGAACAAGGATGTCTGAACTTCTCAATATTGGTAGAGCCGCGATCCAGGCCAATGCTCGTGCGTTGGAAGTCGTCGGTTCGAACATCGCAAATGCAGAGAATCCTGACTATGTCAGGCGAACTCTCAGCGTCAGCGATACCACGCTCTCCGGCAAAACCAATCCGATTTACAACAACCAGGGCGGAGCCGGAAGTGTTGAAGTCAATGGCATAATCCGCGCCAGTGATCAGTTTTTGGAAGCAGCGACGCGACAGACCGGTGCAGACCGTGTGAGCAGTGATGTTGTGGTGCAATGGCTGGATCAGGGAGAAATTGCCCTGGCCAATAACGACGCTGACATCGGTGCCCAACTGACCCAGCTTTTCGGGACGGCCGAAGAACTTGCCGCGGTTCCGTTCGAGCCTGCCTTGCGCAACCAGTTTGTCGGGGACATTGAAACTACCGTTCACCGCTTCAACCAAACCGCTGAAAATCTCTCCTCCACTTTCAATCTTATCAACGGTGCCGCATCTCAAGAAGCGGAAGAGTTGAACATTGCATTGAACGAGCTTGCAGAGATTAATGAACAACTACGTCCCGCTGTCGCCGGCACAGCCCAGCACACCGTTCTGCTCGACCGTCGCGATACGGCGTTGACGGTTATTACCGAAAAACTGGATGTCGAGATCAGCTTCGGTGATAAAGGAAGAGCAGATATATCACGCAACGGAACCAGCCTGGTAGCATTCAACGCGGTTAGCCCGGTAAGTTTCGTCGCCAATGCGGGCACCAGCTTCGATATCGAAATTGGTGGCGCATTGCAGGCAGCACCAAGCAATGGAACCTTGGGCGGACTGCAACGCGCGCAGTCGGACATCGTAAATCTTATCGATGATCTGGATAATCTGGCGGTACAATTTGCGACGGAAATCAATGGCTGGCAAGCCAATGGTCTGACCGACGCTGGCGTAGCCGGTGCAGCGATGGTTGCCCATGGCGGCACTGCCGCCAGCCTGGTAACAACCGGTTTGGTCGCCGACGATCTTGCTTTGGCCTCTGGCGCTGGCGTTGCGAATGGTAATATTCTGGCCTTTGTCGATTTGCGCACGGCGACAGGCACCGAGAAAGGCTATGAACAGATAGTACTCGGCCAGGCACAGAATTTGCTGGCGGCGCGCAGCGAAAACCAGGCTGCCACTATATTTGACCAAGCGACCCGCGAGATGCGTGACAATGTTTCAATTGTCGACCTTGATCGCGAAGCCGCAGATCTTATCCGTTTACAACAGTCGTACGAGGCATCCGCCCGCATCATACAGGTTGCCCGGGAAACGATGCAATCGATCCTGGCAATCTTCTAGTCGATCCCGCGCAAAGGAATATATCATGGAATCGATCAACAGAACCAGGCCCAATGAGAGCATTCAAAAGCAAGCGGAACTGTCCGCGCTGATAGGCAAGGCAGAAGAATCCATCGCCAGCGGCAAAAGCTTTACAAGGCCATCTGAGGCACCGTCGAGCTGGCTCGAGATATCCAGCCTTGGACGCAAGGCTGCGATCGAGACTTCATGGCTCACAAATATCGGTCGTGCCGGAATCATGGCACAGCAAGCCGAGTCCTCACTCGACGCAATAACCAACGGTGCTATTCGCGCCAAAGAGTTAGTCATTCTGGCAAATAACGAGACACTTTCCGCAGTCGACCGCGAAGTTATTGCTGTAGAACTTGAGAGTCTTCACGTTCAGTTCAGTCAGTTGACGCAGGCCGAAGACAGCTACGGAGGAAAATTATTTCACGCCGGTGATCCGATCGAGATGAGGATCGATACGAATGTTATGGTGACGCCGTCGCCCAATCTCCAAACCGTGGCGCTGTCGATAGACATTGGCGGAAGCACCAGTGATCTTGATACGATCATGAACGATATGATCGCCGCCGTACGAACCGGCACTGCCGCAGACAGGACCGTACAGCTCGATCGCGCGGATTCACTCGTCGGTCATTTTTCGACCCTCGTTGCCAGCCAAGGATTGCTGGTCAACCGCCTCGATGAGCAAGAAGGCCGGCTGCAGCAATCGCAGCTGACGTCGTCCGAGAGACGGTCTGCGCTGGAAAGTACCGATATTGCAGAGACAATTGCACGCTTTCAATCCCTGTTGGTCAATCTGGAGGCGGCTCAGAGACTCTATGCCACGTCAAACAGCACATCTCTTATTTCGCTAATCGGTTAAGCACCCGGATTCAATGTTATTGGCCCCTTAACCACCGGCCCATTCTTCCGTTCATTATGACAATGTTTGCTCCCGAATTTAATCTGAAACGGTCGTAAACATTACAATCCAAGGCCGTTGATGGGGAATTAATTTATGTTTGCCGTAGTTGGTATAGTTGTTCTGCTGGTCATGGTCTTCGGTATTTTCACCCTGTCAGGTGGTGACTTGGGCGTGGTCATGCATGCCCTGCCGATCGAAATGGGCATTATCGGTGGCGCCGCAGTCGGGGCTTTGATCGTCGGCAATTCAGGCGCGCAATTGAAAGCGCTTCTGGGCGGGTTCGGAAAAGTGTTCAAGGGACCGTCCTATACCAAGCAAGATTTCATGGATTGTATCTTGCTGGTGTCCAAGCTGACCAAGATCCTGAAAAGCGAAGGGCCAGTGGCTCTGGAGCCTCATATCGAAGACCCGAAGGCCTCGCCGATATTTAGCGAATATCCAAAGCTGCTACAAGATGAGACACTGGTCCATCTTATCGCCGACAGCTTGCGCCTGGTGGTTGTTTCATCCGGCACACTTGATCCCTATGCGGTGGAAGACGTTATGGACCAAAGCATCAAGACACATCATCATGAAGCGATTGCTCCGGCGGACAATCTGCAAAGCCTGGCCGATGCTTTGCCGGCGCTCGGTATTGTCGCGGCCGTTCTCGGCGTCGTCAAAACCATGGGCTCGATCGACCAGCCTCCAGCAATTTTGGGCGGGATGATCGGTTCCGCGCTGGTTGGAACTTTTCTGGGCGTGTTGCTGGCATATGGCTTTGCCGGACCCATGGCGCAACGCGCACGGTCCGTCATAGAAAGCGATGGCACGATATATCAGGTCGCAAAACAGATCATAATCGCCAGCCTCCATGGCCATCCACAACCGTTGATCATCGAAGCAGCCCGCACAAGCTTGCAGCATGCCAATCAACCGAGCTTTGCCGATGTTTTTGACGCGATAAGGGCGCGTTGATCCATGGCAAAAAAAGCAGATGCAGGTTCGAACCAACCGCCAATCATCGTCCGGAAAATAGTCATGGAGGCGCATGCTGCCCATCACGGTGGCGCCTGGAAAGTGGCCTATGCCGACTTTGTGACCGCCATGATGGCGTTTTTTTTGCTGCTGTGGCTGCTTGGCGCTACCGACGAGGAACAGCGCAAGGGACTGGCCGATTACTTCGCCCCTACATTGGTTGAAATGCGCCTGAAAACTGCGGGTTCAAATGGCCTGTTTGGCGGAGATTCCTTGTCTGACCAGGATAGCTATCCGCACCAAGCGTCTCAAACAGGTACGTTATCGATGACGATACCGCGCGATGCAACCGGCACCCGGGACGACAAAGGGAAAAAGCCCGTCAGCACCAAAAAAATGGATGCGGAAGAATTTGAAAAGAAACTTGTCGAACAGCTGAAGAATGATCCGCAAAAACTGGATCTGCTCAAGAATATTCGGTTCACGGACACCGATGAAGGTCTGCGCATAGAGCTGATCGATGAGGCGGATTTCAGCATGTTCGCACTCGCCACCGACACTCTCAATCCGAGGGCCAAGATACTGATTGGAGAAGTGGTTCAAATTCTGAACACAGTCGACAATCTTCTTGTCATCAGGGGGCATACGGACAGTTTGCCCTATGCGAGCGGAAAAGAAATGAACAACTGGCTGCTGTCTTCCGCCAGAGCCGAGGCAACCCGCAAGGAAATCGTTCATCAAGGCGTCCTGAATAGCCGTATGGCGCGCATTGAAGGCGTAGCGGATACCGAACCCTATAATCCGGAGAACCGGATGGATGATCGCAACAGGCGCATTTCCATCACGATGAAAACGGACTGAGCGTCAACAACGCCATTTGGGATATCTCGAACTCATTCCCATATTGGGAATAATAATGCTGCATATTTCCAAATCGGGTTGGATAATATTTGATCTAAGCGGCGGGGATTCCGATAGCGTGAAGATAGAAAGAATGTAAAACTTTCTATCAGGGTTGTCTGGTCCCCGCAGACCTCAACCTTGGTGAACGCAGTGCACCTGGTATGCGCTCTTCAAGATTGGGTAGGATGAGTTCGCTCGTCCTACCCAATTACACTTGGCAATCGAGCTATTCCCTTTGCCCCCATAGACATAAGGATCGCGATCGACGGCATATGACATCCCATATCCGTGTCAGGAACCCGTGCTAATAGGACAAGGCACTGGCGCCCTCTTCAAACGGTCTGGCGACCGTGATCAGCTCAATGGCCGTTTACCGATAAGAAAAGATGTCAGAAAAACGGCTGATGGCTTATGATCAGCAAAGGGACGGCTATTCGCAAATGTTGCGATGTTCTTTTATTCAACTACGCGCCTACGATTCTCAAAATCTGCAGAATATTGACATATGATATTCCGGCCTCCTGATTTTGCATTGTAGAGCGCAACATCAGCCTTCCTGAGGAGAGACTGTTTGGTGTCGGAAAGCGAACTTTCCGCCATACCGACCGAGAATGTCACCGCCCCGATGGATCGTCCCGATTCCACGTCCACCAGCGATTTACTCGCCATGTTCGCACGGCATTCGTCGATTTCCTGGAAAATCTGGTGAACATCATGACCTCCGACGAGAATGGCAAATTCTTCACCGCCATAACGGGAAATGGTGCATCGATGATCAGACAGTAGGGAAAGCTCGTTTGCGATCAATCGAAGTATCCGATCACCGCATTCATGACCAAATGTGTCGTTGATGCGCTTGAAATGATCGACATCGGCAAAGGCCAGAACGAAAGGCTTCTGCTCCTCCTGCTGCCTTTGAAATGCAGCGGTCAGATCCCGGTCAAATTTCCAGCGATTGGGAAGCCGTGTCAATTTGTCATGGTCAGCTTCGTTTCGTGCGACCTCAAGCTCATTTTGCAACTGCGCGAGCTTTTCGTTCGTTTGCGTTATCTGCTCGCGATTTTCGCGGGTCGATTCCACCATCAACCGGGATAGATCCAGCAGCTTTTGGATGGCATCATCGATCCCGCCCTTGTCACCACGGATAGAGTCTGCCTGCTCGATCAGGTTATTTTCATGCTTGATCGCAATGTCGTTGCCGGTCGCGATCATTTCCTTGGTGCTGCGTATTTGCTCGATGGCTTCGAGAAAAATTTTCTCTATCCGTTCATTGAGACCGAGATTAAAATATTTGTTGTAAATCTCGAGTGCAGATTGATCATTCAGTTGGGATGCTGCTGACAGTCGATCAAGATCAGCTTTCAAAGCATTGTTCGTTCCGAACATATACTCCCAGACTTGCTCAAAATTTCTCGGGTTCAAAGAAAGACTGTGCAACGCCAGAAACTTGGTAATCTCAACCATCGGCGTATATTCATTTTCCTCGTCAATGCAGACAGGACTCGCTTCGCCACCGCGCCTGGAACTCAGGTAGGTCTCCAGGATATTTCTGATGTCTATTTTCACTTCACGCCCTCAATCTGGGTTTTGGCATTCTGTTATAAGCATCCAAAGCTGCCACCTTGTAAGCTTCGGCGAGCGTCGGGAAGTTAAAGACATTGTCAGACAGATAATCAATTCCGCCATTCAGATTGATTACCGCTTGCCCGATATGAATCAATTCGGTTGCGCCTTCCCCAACAATATGGACACCAAGCAGCGTCCGCTCGTTGAGATCAAAAATACATTTAAGCATGCCTTTGCAGCTACCCAGAATATGTCCGCGAGACGTTTCCTGAAAACGCGCAATGCCAATTTCGACCTGGAATCCTTGTTGTCGGGCGTCTTCTTCCGACAGTCCGATGCTGGCTATTTCAGGAATAGAATATATCCCCAACGGAAAGCTGTTGTCCGAATTCGTAATGGGCAGACCAAAGGCATGACAGGCAGCCTGCCGGCCCTGTTCCATTGACGTCGATGCCAGAGCAGGAAATCCGATGATATCACCGGCAGCATAGATATGGGGCTGGCTTGTTTGCAGGGTTTCCTTGTCAACAGAGAGCCGACCGCGAACATCATATTCGATACCGACTTTTTCCAGCCCGAGATTGTCGACGGCCCCCACTCGCCCTGCCGTAAAGAGGAGCATTTCAGAGCAAAGTTGCCGGCCGTCATCAAGAATAATATTGGGATGGTCGAGTTCATCGAGTGATATTTTATCAATGCTGCGCCCCAATCGCAGACTGATGCCCCGTTCCGAGAGCTGATGGACAAAATTTGCAACGATATCGCGATCGATAAACTCCAATATCTGTTCGCGGGCCTCAACGACGGTGACCGGAATCTCGAGTGTCGAAAAGATCGTGGCATATTCCAGTCCAATAACGCCACCCCCGACTACCGTGATGCTTCTGGGCATCGGCAGGTTCGCGGCGACACTATCGCTGTCGATCACGGTGGTGCTGTTGAATGGGATATTTTTGGGGCGAAATGGCCTGGTGCCGACGGAGATCAGGAATTTTTCAGCGGTGACGGAAAAGCTTGTCTTTTTGCCGTTCATATTTTGCCGGACCAGCAGTTTGTGGGCGTTTGAAAATCTTGCTTTTCCCCGCAGGATCGTAACATTGTTCCGCGCAAGCTGGCTGTCGATAACCTCGACTTCATCTCCCAATGTTGTCCAAAGCCGAGAGTTGATGGAATCCTGCATCATTTTGACGCCGTTGCGAGGCTGCCGCGATTTGAAATGTTGATCCCGCCAGCCGGTAACCGACAATACCGATTCCCGGATTGTCTTTGACGGCAATGTGCCGGTGTGAACAGACACACCTCCAATCCGTTTTTGATCGTCAACCAAAGCAACGGACTTGCCCAGTTTTGAGGCCTGTATTGCTGCTCTGCGGCCCGCCGGTCCCCCGCCGATTACCACGAAATCATAGTCAAATTTAACCATGTTTGGCCCCTTTCCCCGCTAGTTAACGGTGAAAGGAAAAAATCTTAAAGCAATATGGCAATCAAAATACATTGAATAGTCATGGAAAAATCCGGATATTTAATTGGCAGTTCTTTCGACCGACTTGTCTACTGGACCTGGCAGACCGGCAGTATCATTTACCCAGCTTGATCGACAATGCCATATTGCTATAGTTTTTATTGTAATTCTAATTGCTTAAAAGTAATATGGGATCACTTTTTGACCGATCGACAAAATTTCAGCTTCAAGAAGACCGAGATTTTATAGCATGATGCCAACCGTTAGTTTTCCAGAAAATAGATGCTGCTCAGCATGAAAAAGGGAAACAGCGATGTCCATTTCGTAATTGAAAAACTCCAGGCCGTCCTGGGTTTTCTTGATGAAAAAGATTTTTCGGTTCCTGCGATCAAAATCGATGAAGCTATCAACGCATTGAAACAAAACTCATCGGATAGTTCAGAAACAACAACCCGGGACGAGTAAACCGGAAATGTCTCGGTTGTTTTGGCACCTCACACTTGCCAGATAAAGATTGAGCACAGCATCATTGAGTTTCATACAGCAGCAATACACATTCTGTTTCGATCCTGTATAACTCGGGATCGCATTCACGCCTGTTTAGCTGTGCCAGCCCATATTGATCCAAAGCGGGCGAATTTACCGATCCGTCCTGCCTGAGTTCAACATGTCGGTATATCGTCGCTCTTGCATCGGCGGTAGCGGATGCAGCGCCTTTCTTATCGGCAGCCAGTACCCTTCCACCTGAACCACTCGCGCAAATTGTCAGCCCCAATATCACAGCGGCAAGCCACCAGAATGCCCGGACAATTATCTGCATACCAACATGTTGTGCGATGGACTCAACTCCTATGGTGCTGACGTAAAATCAGAATCCCGGAGTCAATGACGGTAGGAACCGACGGCGGTTAACCGCTCATCCCTATTTGTTGATCATGAATTCGGTCACCTCGATTGGTTGTGACCGGCGCAGGGGTAGCTTTGTTACAAAGCGTCAGACAATTGTCTGGAGGCCCATAATTTTATATCCTGTGCCACAATCTGATTATTCAATCCGCAAACTGCCAATATGCTGCTGAACATCCCACCCAGAAACTGCCGCAAATCAATTATTGCATAGGGGGAATGATAGGCGTCATTCCCTTCAGCCGATAATATTTGCTGAATATCCCCGAAGGACAGTATTTTGCATTGCTGATGCCACCGGTCTTCGGCTCTCAACGTCAATAATGCCGACAATTCCGCGAACAGAAAATGATTGCCATGTTCAATTCCATCGGCCTGCTCGGCGGCAAGGACAACCTGGGCAAGCCCATCCAGCAACATATTCTCGATCTTGATAATTTCCGCAATGGACCGATCCGGCGTTGATCCGATTTCTAGATATTCAAAAGCCAGTCCGATGAGCAAAAGCTCCCGCCAAGTATAGCATGCAGGCCTTCCCTTGCCGGTATTGACGCCCGATGGAAATCCGAGGCGTTGCATATGCTTGATCCGGCCGCGAAACGCGGTCAGGCTGGCGCTGGCAATATTATGTTTGTGCGACAGGATGTCGTGAATCTCTTTATAGGTAAATTCCATTATTATTCCCGAAACTGAGCGTAACGCACAGATATGAATAGAAAAATCTCATATTGAGGCAGCAAGAACTGCGTGGCAATCAATAAATGTAAAATCAGCCGCTGTCAGCATGACAATGGGATAATCATGTTCGTAATCAGGTGGTGTCGGCATGTCTCCGGTGCACACCTGAATCACATCATGATCTTCCGCAGCAAGGATTCGCCTTGCACCGGTCGCCCCTTTGGCAACATCCAGGGCGCTGACTATTTCCCGCTCCTTTGCTTCTGCGTCATCCGTCATACCGGCTTCGCGCTGAGCAAGGAATATTACATTGCAAGATGGTGCAATGATTGCTGCGGCTCCAACAGCATGGATACCCGATCGGCCAATTCTTCAGGCGAAAAGGGTTTTGCCATATAATCTTCAACCTCCGCTCCAAATGCATTTCGCCTGTCGTGTTTGCTGGTCTGGCTGGTGAGAAGCAGAACGGGGATTGTTGTTGTCCTGAGGTCTCTTTTTAGAATGGGTATAACCTCGCGGCCGGTAAGACCGGGCATCAGATTATCCAGAATGATAATATCCGGTCGAACACGCAACCCTACAGACAGAACATTAAACCCATTGTCAGCGATAGTGACCTGATGACCGCAAGACTCCAGCTCGTGAGAAACCGCATCACCCAGCAATATATCATCGTCAGCAAACAAGATTTTCGCCACTGTAAATTCCTTCGATCCTGAATTTCTGCGTCACAACAGGCGCAGGAACACGCAAATATGATTCAAGCCGAGCGGGCCTGATCACGTCTTGATGTAATAACGGAGAGAACAGCGGAAAATTAACCGGCTTATTCTCAACCGGATTGAGGCATATCTCTATGCGGTCGAAAAGCAGTCCGGCATTCCGGTGTCCGATTTTTGACGATCGAATTTGGCAAACCCGACATTTTGGGATCCGCCCGGACGATGATCCTATTGTGATTTATCGCGCCCAGATCATCGCCGAAAAACACCCGTGCACATGATAAAGTCTGATCCGTCCATCTTTCGGATATTCATTGGACTTCTTGCGAAAATCCTAGTTCCGTCAAGAGATCAGCGCCAGTCGAACAAAAGCGGTCTGGGCGGAGCATCCAGCCGGTTGGCTGGCGTGCGATATCGCCTGCCCACCTGAGAGTTCCTGTCCTTCAGCCGTTCAGAACGTCAAATATCTTGTCCGCCCATTCGGTCCTGCAAATCAGAAGGTCGGGCATATAAGTATCCTGCTGGTTATAGACGAGCGGTGAGCCATCGAGGCGGGAACAATGCAGGCCATAAGCCGATGCCACGGCTACAGGCGCACAACTGTCCCATTCGAATTGCCCTCCGGAATGAAGATATATTTCCGCTTCGCCCCGCACCACGGCCATCGCTTTCGCCCCCGCAGAACCCATTGCCACAAGTTCCCCGCCCAGCCGCTCGGCGACGGTAACCGCTTCTGCTGCCGGTCGGGTGCGACTGACAACCAAGCGCGGAGGACCGTCGCGGGTGGGAAGGTCGCCGATTTTATCGGCGCGCAGCACAACGCCGCCGTCAAGGCCGGGCAACGCAACCGCGCCCGTGGAAGCCACGCCATCAATGGCCAAAGCGACATGCACAGCCCAATCCGACCGCCCTTCCCCATATTCCCGGGTTCCATCCACCGGATCGATAATCCAGACACGCGATTTGCCTAACCGTTCGTCGGTGTCCTTGCTTTCTTCCGAAAGCAGACCATCTTCCGGTCGGTGCAAGCGCAAGGCCTGTACCAGAAACTCATTGGCGGTCTGGTCCCCGGCTTTGCCAAGTGCCTTGCCTTCGAATATTCCGCTGTCGCGTATCTTCAGCAAAATATGTCCAGCGGTTTGCGCCAGCTGGGCGGCAAGTTCGGTATCGGTCATGAGACTACTCATTTCAGCGGCAGGATTTGACGGACAATGAAGTCGGCAGCTTCGGTTGGTGTCATCTCCACCGTATTGACCCGGATTTCGGGATTTTCGGGAGGCTCATAAGGGCTGTCGATGCCGGTGAAATTCTTCAACTTACCACTGCGGGCTTTCTTATACAGGCCCTTCACGTCGCGCTCTTCGGCCACTGACAGCGGCGTATCGACAAAAATTTCAATAAACTCGGCTTCGGGCAGCATTTCTCGTACCATCTTCCGCTCGGCACGGAATGGGCTGATAAAGGCAGTCAGCACGATCAATCCTGCGTCGGTCATCAATTTGGCGACTTCGCCCACACGACGGATATTCTCAATCCTGTCCGCCTCGGTAAAGCCCAGATCCTTGTTGAGACCGTGACGAACATTGTCCCCATCGAGCAGGAACGTATGGCGGTTCATCAGATTGAGGGCCTTTTCGACCTCATTGGCGATGGTTGATTTTCCCGAACCCGAGAGGCCGGTGAACCACAACACCCGCGGCGTCTGGTTCTTGAGCAGGGCATGTTCTTCCCGCGTGATTGTGGTCGGCTGCCAGTGGACATTGGCGGCCCGACGCAAGCTGAAATGCAACATACCTGCGGCGACGGTCGCGTTGGTAATCTTGTCGACCAGAATGAACCCGCCAAGTGCTGCGCTGTCTGCATAGGGTTCGAACACGATCGGCTTGTCCGTGTGCACTTCCGCTACGCCAATAGCATTCAGTTCCAGGGTCTTCGCCGCGAGATGCTCCAAAGTGTTGACATTGATTTCATATTTCGGCTCAGACACCGACGCGCTGACCGTTTGCGAGGCCAGTTTTAGCCAATAGCCGCGACCGGGTTTGAGGGCTTCGTCACTCATCCAGACAATCGTGGTTTCGAATTGATCCGAAACTTGGGGAGGATCGCCGGCAGCAGCAATCACGTCTCCACGCGAACAATCGACCTCATCATCCAGAGTGATCGTGACCGACTGGCCCGCCACCGCCTCGTCGAGCGTATCACCGAGCGTCACGATGCTCTTGACGATGCTGTTCTTGCCGGACGGAACAATGCGGACCGGATCACCGGGTTTGATGGAGCCTTCGGATATGAGTCCCGAGAATCCGCGAAAATCGAGATTGGGCCGATTGACCCATTGCACAGGCATACGGAACGGTTTTTCCTGCGCCGCGGTTGCTGCTATCTCGATATTCTCCAGATGAGCGATCAGCGCGGGGCCATCATACCAGGGCATATTTGCCGACGGTGCCTCGGTAATATTATCGCCCCGGAAACCGGAAATCGGAATTGCGGTAAAACTCTCTATACCAATTTCGGCAGCAAATTTTCCATAGTCCCTGGCGATCGAATCAAAAGTTTCCTGGCTGAAATCGACCAGATCCATCTTGTTCACCGCCAATATTAAATTCTTGATACCAAGCAGGTGAGCCAGATAAGAATGACGCCGGGTCTGGACCAATATACCCTTGCGCGCATCGACCAGAATCACGGCCGCATCAGCGGTCGAGGCCCCGGTGACCATGTTACGGGTATATTGTTCGTGACCCGGGGTATCGGCGACGATGAACTTGCGTTTTTCCGTAGCGAAGAAGCGATAGGCGACATCAATCGTAATGCCCTGCTCCCGTTCGGCAGCGAGACCATCCACCAACAGCGCGAAATCTATGTCCTGCCCCTGTGTTCCCGATTTCTTGCTGTCCGCTTCCAGCGCAGCCAGCTGATCTTCAAAGATCATCTTGCTGTCATAGAGCAGTCGGCCGATTAGCGTACTTTTGCCGTCATCCACACTGCCGCAAGTGATAAAACGGAGCAATTCCTTGTTCTGATGCTGTGCAAGATAGGCGTCAATATCCTCCGCGATCAACGCTTCGGTTTTGTAGATCGGCATTTTTTCACTGTCCCCGGTCATCAGAAATAGCCCTCTTGCTTCTTCTTCTCCATGCCTGCACCGCCCTCATCCTTGTCGATGACTCGGCCTTGCCGCTCGCTGGTGGTGGTCAGAAGCATTTCCTGGATGACCTCGGAAAGGGTCGACGCTGTACTTTCAACAGCACCGGTCAGCGGGGCACAACCCAATGTCCTGAACCGGACGGATCGGGTGGTAATTTCCGGTTTGCGGCCCATGGCCTTTTCCAGCCGGTCCAAATCATCCGCCATGAAAAGACCTCCCTCATAGAGGTAGGTCGGACGCGGCGCAGCGAAGTAAAGCGGCACAATCTCGATATTTTCGGCCATGATATATTGCCAGATATCCAGCTCGGTCCAATTGCTGATCGGAAAGACCCGGATGCTTTCCCCCTTGGCCTTTTTGGCATTGTAGAGATTCCACAATTCAGGCCGCTGATTTTTGGGGTCCCATCCATGGCTCGCCGTGCGAAACGAGAATATGCGCTCTTTTGCGCGACTTTTCTCCTCGTCACGTCGGGCACCCCCGAAAGCGACATCAAAGCCATGCAAGTCAAGCGCCTGCTTCAACCCCTCGGTTTTCCACATATCGGTATGAAGAGGACCATGATCAAACGGGTTGATACCGCGCTCTTTTGCTTCAGCGTTGTGATGGACGATCAATTCCATTCCCGCATCCTGCGCCGCCTTTTCACGCAGCGCGTACATATCCTTGAACTTCCAGGTCGTATCGACGTGGAGCAGCGGAAAAGGAGGGGGTGATGGATAAAAGGCCTTTTTGGCGAGATGCAGCAGAACAGCGCTGTCTTTCCCGACGCTATACATCATTACCGGCTTGTGCGCTTCCGCCATCACTTCTCGCATGATGTGGATGGCTTCGGCTTCAAGCCGCTCTAAATGGGTCAAAATACGGGTCACTGGACGGTCCAATTCATAACGTTTGAAGCTCTATTGCGTGCAATTGACTCGCATACAGTTCCCAAATGGGATATTCACGAGAAATGTCGATAATATTAAGCGAAGAACATGACCTGATCGCCGCGCTCCACCGCGGTACGCTGGGCGCTCCGCCATGGGAAAATTTTCTCGCACAGTTAAAGCGTCGAACGGCGGCGGACTATGCAAATCTCTTTTTCCAGGGTGATCATGACTGGCTGCAATCGGTCCAGATTCCGGCGGCCCGGCAGGGCAGCGGCGACATAAACGAAATCTATCGCAACAATTTCGGTAAAATCGCGGCCCTCCCCCACAATAAAATGCGGCTCAACCGGGTCTACACCCTCGACGAGTTTCTCGATCCGGATGATCCTCATCAAGAACGCTATAAAGCATTGTTTTTGCAGGATTCTGATGCTCGCTTCGCCCGCATCCTGCGGGTCGCCGAGCCCAATGGCGGTCAGATCTGGATTTCCCTTGCGCGCAACTTTCGCAACTTTTCCACAAGCGACGGCGCGCTGCTCGGCGCGCTGGCCAACCATCTTGCGATTGCTGCCGGCACACATTCGGAACTGGAGAGGCAAAGGCTGAAGGCGGGCATTTCCGCCGATGCAATCATGCGACTCAATTTTGGCTGGTTCATGCTCGATGCGTCCGGCCGGATCGTAGACATGAGCGAACAGGCGGAAGCCTTCGTGCAAGAAGCGCAGACATTGCGCAAATCACCCGATGGGCGATTGATAGTGGGACGGGCCGATGCCCAGGGCGTCTTGCGTCAGTTTCTGAAAATGCGTCAGGCTGGTGAAAGCATAGCCCGGACCGTACATCTGTCTGACGAACCATGGCTGGACATGCTGCTCACCAATCCACCAGCGGACCTGCCCGGCGCCCTGCAACCGGTTGCCATCGCTTTTGTCCATGGCGAGAGATCCAACAGCGCCGAGCGCAGTCACCATCTGGCCAATCTTTTCGGTCTCACGATTCAGGAGGCCCGACTTGCCTTGCACATCAGCCGTGGCGTTTCAATCAAGGAAGCCGCATTGTTGCTGGGGCTAACGCACGAAACCACGAGACTTTATTCCAAACGGATATATGCCAAGACCGCAACACGCGGTCAGGCCGATCTTGTTCGTCTCATTCTTGCAAGCATCGTAGCACTGACCTGAACCACAGAGTTCGGCTGGACTTGTGACAGTGTCCGCACCGGCAATTTCGCGCCCGGCAATTATGTCTGGGGTGCCAATATCGCAGGCTAACCGGGATCGAGGCGGACGCTCGATGGAGTCCGGTAGATGAGTTGGATCTCCGTTTCGAGGCCGGACTGATCGATACGGAGGTTACCAGATCCGTGGTAGCCGGTGTTACCGAAGGCAGTGTTTTGCCCAATTCGCCTCGGCTTACACTCAACGGCCGAATGAAATATGAATGGTCGCTTTCGGATCGCACTATGGCCGACATCACCCTCTCGGGTAACTATCAGAGTCGTGTGCGTTTAGACATCGTCCGCAGTCCTGCGGAAGCGGTTGAAGGCGGTTACGTCCTCGCCAATGGCGAAGTAGGAATATCCTTTGCCGATCACTGGCGAGCAGCCGTTGGAGCCCGATGTCATCCTCGGAAGCACCAGCGCTCTAATTAGCTCCAACCTAAAAAGATGCCAGATTACCGATCAAGCATCGGAACCGATCGCGGCATCGCTGCGATACGAAAAGCGCACCTGCGCAACGGGGGCGAAGGTGCGCTCTATTTCATAGTCAAACAGAGCGGCTGACTATTTTGCGGGATCCACCTCGCGCCCGTCAATAATTGCGTTCTTCTGCCCTTCCCCCTTGGCGATCGATGACGTAGCGGGAATGCCTTGATATCCGGCAATCGACTTGGCGCTCGCCATACCCGGAGCTACCGATTTGCCGCCGAGCAGATCGCGAGTTGCCTTTTCAATACGGTCACCAATGTTCTTGTCGACGTTCCGCCAATAAGCAAAAGCGCGCACCAGGATCGGTTCACTAACGCCGTTAGCGAGATGCCCGGCCACGTTATCGACAAAGCGGTCGCGCTGCGCTTCGTCCATCACCTCGCGTACCAGCGCGCCTGGCTGGCTCCAGTCGTCGTCATCCTTGCGCAACGTGTAAGCTGCGCGAACCATGTCACCGTCGGCCATCCATGTTGCTTCTCCGCCAACTTCCGGCTGCGCGCCCGGGCCACCGTAAGAGTTGGGCGCATAGACCGGATCCACTGCGTTGACCGTCCGCCCGTGCCCTGCGCGCGAATAGGAATGGACCTCTGTTGCCTTGGCCTGATTGACAGGAATCTGCTTGTAGTTGACCCCCAGCCGAGCACGGTGTGCGTCCGCATAGGAAAAGCCGCGCGCCAACAGCATCTTGTCGGGGCTCAGGCCTACGCCCGGAACCATGTTGTTGGGCTCGAACGCCAACTGCTCGATCTGGGTGTCCCAATCCACCGGATTGGTGTCGAGTGTAAGCTTGCCGACTTCCATCAGCGGATAATCTTCGTGCGGCCATGTTTTGGTCAGGTCGAAAGGATTGATCCGGTAGGTTTTGGCATCCTCAAACGGCATGATCTGGAATTTTAGCGTCCAGCTGGGAAATTCACCTTTGGCTATGTGATCGAACAGATCACGACGGTGATAATCGCCGTCCTGGCCGGCCATTTTGTCAGCTTCGTCCTGCGTCAGATGCGCGTTGCCATCACCAAGATCGGTGTGGAAATGCCACTTGACCCAGAATTTCTCGCCCGCCTCGTTAATAAGCATGTATGTGTGACTGCCGTAGCCGTTCATCTCACGCCAGTTTTTGGGTACGCCGCGATCGCCCATCAGATAGGTGACTTGATGCGCACTCTCCGGACTGAGTGTCCAGAAATCCCATTGCATGTCGTGATCGCGCAAACCATTGTCGGCGCGGCGCTTCTGACTGCGAATGAAGTGCTGAAACTTCAATGGGTCTCGGATGAAGAAGATCGGCGTATTGTTGCCGACCAAGTCAAAATTGCCGTCCTCAGTATAAAATTTCACCGAGAAGCCGCGAGGATCGCGCCAGGTGTCGGGACTCCCGCGCTCGCCAGCAACGGTGGAAAAGCGTATCGCGGTTTCTACTTTTGCACCCGGCTGGAGGAATCGTGCCTTGGTGTATTTGCTGACGTCCGTCGTTACCTCAAAATGACCGAACGCTCCGCTTCCCTTGGCATGGGGCTGACGCTCCGGGATACGCTCGCGATTGAAGTTCGCCATCTGTTCAATCAGGTAGTGATCGTTGAGTACGATCGGACCGTCATTTCCGATGGAAAGCGAATGCTCGTCGCTCTGGACTGGAATGCCGGCGTCGGTTGTGGTGCGGGGTGTAGATTTCTTGTCGGCCATTGTTGTCACCTTTGGCGTGTGTGGTGGGGGATAGTTCGAAAACGACGGGAGGGGGGGGATAGAAGCCCTCGTATCGAACGGACGGGTCTCTTCTCTACAGCGGTATCGATTGTTCAACCGTTTCTCCGTTGTCCAATCAAACTAATGGAGAAGAGCATCAATTATATACGCTTTGATGCCGCGAAGCAAGGTTCCCCCGGCTTGCTATTCTTAACTGCGAGCTCCATCCAAGCTGGACCATGCCGCCCATTGCCATAGTCAAACAGGGCGAGGTGAAGCCGCGCAGCTGATTGACGAAGAGACACCAAAGATCGCCGGTCCGATCATGCAGACTGATTTTCCCTATGTGGAAAACAACCGTGAAATCAGGGGCAATATTGTCGGCGCGAACTGGTATTAAATACTTCTGTTCAGATTCTCGGCGCCAACGCCTGACAATGTTCTCTTCTTTTCGCGTGACGGCGATGAAATTGGTAAATCATCCCTGCACTGAGGGGCCTTCCGGCTCATTCGCCAGAACATCTTCAGTGCAGTCTCCGCAGAGTTGGTTGGCCGGGACGGCTACATCGATCCTCTTGGGATAGGGCAAATTAAGATTGGCCATGATCTCAATGAACTCATCCATACTGCGATTATCACCCAGTCTGGCATTGCGTTCTTTTTCTTGGCCGATTGAGCTTACGTGCCGATGCTCATAATCATGGGCAGGATAAACCAGTGTCTCGTCAGGAAGCGTAAAGAGCTTGTCATGAACCGAATGATACAGTGTTTCGGCGTCGCCTGACTGGAAGTCGGTCCGCCCGCAACCATCGATCAAAAGTGCATCACCCGTAAAAACCTGGGCCATCCCTGATTCGTCGATAAGATAGCTGTGATGCGTATCTGTATGACCGGGCGTAAACAGCGGCTGGAAGGTCGTTCCGCCAACTTTCAGGGGTTCGTTCTCGCTCACCCCCAGATCAGGGCAAGGCAGATTGTCCATCGCCGGATATACAACCTTGCACCCCGTCAGGCTGCGCAACCGGCATGCGGATGTTATATGATCTGCATGGACATGCGTTTCCAGCGTATAGCTTAAGGTGAATCCCAGTTCCTGAATCACTGACAAGTCTCTGTCGATCATTTCGCAAACAGGGTCGAGCAGCAGCGCCTCTCCTGTCTCCGGAAAGCCGAACAGATATGTGTAGGTCCAGGATTCAGGATCGGTTAGCTGCCGAAAGATCATGATGTCATCCTTCCATCGAAATGTTCATGGCCGGGGTTCTCTTCATCGTACGCCTTGTGGGTTCTGATATCAACATACTCTGGCGGACCATCATATGTATAGGTCTTCAACTTTTTGCTGCCGGGCTCGTAGCCAGCTGCTCTGACCTTTAGCTTGCTTGCTGGAATCAAATCAGCTGGATTTCATTAAGTCGCGGTCTTGGCAGAAATTTGTCCATCGTAAATATTATCCCGGTTCTCGCTTCGGTTCGATCGCAGTGCTTGGGATAAAGTCGCCAGTAGCGTTGTTGGTATCATTGGTAGCAGAACCGCTTTGTCTCGGACCGCGTACGGTGCCCGGCCTCATGCTGTATACAAAACTGAACAGGAATGGTGCGCCCGACAGGAAGGCGGAATACAACCCTAATATCTTTATATAACAGTATCTTATTAGCTCAGAAAATTGCTGAATAGGACCTCTCTTAGGACCACCCTATGGATTTTCAAACAGTAGATTTCTCATTTAGCAACGCGTTTCAACGTGGTTGACCTAAGTTGATCTTATCTCATAGAGGGAATATCCGATAGAAATTGGAGCGCAATTTGCCGATTATCCGATCTACACAGCTCAGACGGCGACCAGCTCCAACAACTCAGCGTGTTCTTTCTGACTATGAACGGTTTGCAAACGCGCACCCTGAATTTATGTCGAGCCTGACGCCGCTGCGTCGGGAATGGCAAAATCGTTTACATCGTCTAGCCGTTAGAAATCGTCGATCCCAGCGTCACGAGGTCAGACGGCTCCTTCGTTCCAACCATTTGGCTCCTCTCTTTGCTTTTGAGGCGATCAAAAAGGGAAACCGTCTTAGGAGAGCTACACCGGGCACCGTTCAAAGACTTGCGGAAGCTTTTAATCCTTTTGCTCCTGTCCGTGGTGAACACGTAGAATTTCGAGAAGTAGGTCGGTCAGGAGCATACAATCGGCTTGTCCACGATTTCGGACCTATTCGCAGAATGCATCAATATGCAGTATCAAACATCCTATTAAACCTACATCCTCCACCAGAAGTGCAAAAACTCTTCAACGGTGGGATGCCGATGGCGCTTAGCGCCATTGAGACAGCTTTCTCCAACGGGGCGACGCATGGCTGTGAAATTGATTTTATCAATTTTTACGGCAGCGTTCAACTTGAGGGTTTAGCTGATTTCGTGCGGCCGCTGCCTAATTCCGTTACGCAGCACGTCGTCTGGGACATGACCAGTCGTCAACACGTCGACACTACAACGTCATCGGTCCCTACTCCTACCCCCGAACAGCCTCAGGGGCTTTCTCTCGGGTCCGCCGCTTCACCTATCGTTGGAGAGATCATCATTGCTCGTTTGCTGGCGGTCGCCCAGCTAGATGGCATTTTGACCTATGCTGACAATATGTTTGTCTACGGGCAATCAGAGGTTGAAGTTGTTGCGCGCATACAACGCTTGAGAGAAAGCATTGCTTCGGCCGAATTTGGTTGTTCGGGGCTTAGTTTCAGAACTGGTGATATACGTTTGCTAGGCATCCCTTTTGACCAGCAATCCGAAGAAGAAGAAGAAGAACGATACCGAAGGCCCTCCGTGGAAGGAATTGATTTTGCCAATCATTTCGGTTTCAACGAGACTGGTGAATGGGTTTGGACGCCGAGCCATCAAAATCTAGCCGACTTTCAGATTGGTGATCTTGAGTACGTCACCTTAAAAGCTGTAAATAAAGCAATTGTGCAAGTGTCAAATTGGCGGCGTTATTACAAAAATTGGCCCGATGGCGACAGACATGAAGCCTCTCATATTGCTAAGCTAAAAACCAAACGCTATTTGCTAGACCGGACCCCCACTAATCTTTCAGAGGCCGTCAGCGCGGTCTGCAATGCATTTTTGGCATGGGATTGCGAAGAACCGCTAACCGAATTTGTACCCGAGTTCGTTCCAGAAATCATGGAGGCAGCCGAGAGGCGATCAGCTATAGCGGTAACTGCCATAGAGATTGCCCGAGAACGCAGACGAGCATAGATACTGCTTGAAATTGTCACTTGGCCTGCAATCACGGAACGTACGCTTCGTCACGAGGCGCTTTGATACACAATACTTTCCAGGCGTTGTCGATACTATCGCCAGCTTCGATGTCGGATGCAGAAACGCAATTTTTTCGCTTTCACCGGAAGCGATGAACCTCTCAAAACCTGAATAAGCGCAGCCCAACAATCGACGTAATCGAAAAAATGGCCGAACGGCTGGATGTTTCATTCATCGACTTGCTCGGCGAGCCACCGAAAAAGTAGTGAGCGCCCCCAGCCAATCCGGCTCATTCGACAACCTGATCGCCTCCTCCCTTGATAGTTGCTCGGGCAGGAGGATTTGAGCCCAGTTGTCAGCTTTGATCGTCTCCAAAAACTCACTCCATCTGGCTGGACTGCGGAACCGCCTATGAACCCGTGCATGGCAAGATCGGCATATTTGCATGAGCGCGAACGAACGAAAGTAGAGTTCGCCGTGCCATTGCTCAGCGTCTCGGTTCTCACAGACAGAGCAAACTGATCGCTCCGGCATCAATCCAGCGCGCCATGCTAGGTGATTTTTCTGCCACGTAAATATGCGCTCTGCACCTGTTGCACCATTATAGGGAGCAGGAACTGGCCAGCCCCATCTCGGCAAAGGATGGCCACCCTCAATCAGCAATTCGATTTTGCGATCCAGAACGATGTCTCCCGGAAGCGTGCTCATCGCACATCACCTAGGCTTCGTTCGATTTGTTTCACGGTTGCACGTGCTTGTTGCAAACCAGTTGCAAGGAATGTCGCGAATGCTCGGCTGGCTTCTTTCGGAAGGCCTGCCTCTTGTCCTTCGACAGCGATCCCATGCAGGTCTTCAATCTGGCAAGTCATCTGGGCGAAGAGTTCCGCAGTGTTGATCATGCCTGATCCTCCTTCAAGAGGCGATATACGGACGCTCGCGACACCTCCAGACGTCCGGCGATCTCCGAGGGAGCAAAGCCCTCCCCAGCAAGTTTGCGCATCTCAGGCAGCCTGCGCCGGGCTGTGGGCGATCTCCCCTTATAGCGACCTTCGCGCTTCGCTTTTTCGATCCCCTCCCGCTGGCGTAATAGCATCAACTCTCGCTCAAATTGAGCAAGAGCGCCGAACATGGTCAGCATAAGCCGCCCGGTGGGCGACCTGGTATCAACCTCGGACCCGCCAAAATCGAGAATACGAAGGCCGACGCCTTTATTTTCTAGCAAGTCAATTATCCGGAGCAGATCAGTCGTTGATCTCGCTAGCCGGTCAAGCCTTGTGACGACCAATGTGTCACCATCTCTAACGAACTCCAAAGCAGCATCTAACTGTTCGCGAGCACCAATTGAAGACACCTGCTCTTTGAATATCTTTTCGTTGCAACCCGTTGCATTGAGCTGTTCAATCTGCGCCTCGAACCCTGCGATCTGATCCGCCGTGGATGTCCTTACGTACGATACCAACATCTAATAATCCCCTATTCCTAGTGTTTAAGTCTAAGGGAGTGTGCAGTGTGGTCTAGGGTAAAGTGAGGCCTTTCAGGCTTGGCAAACCCGGTTGGCGGGGCCGTCGTTTACGACCCATTAAACCGAGAAATCCAACCACGAGATCGTCCTGTTTAGCCAATGCCGCGGCAACGTGCTCGGACATTCTGGCGTTTTGACTTGATCTCAGTTTGCCCTCGGGGGTGGTCGGACCAGTGGAATGCCGCCAAGGCTTGGTTTCCTGAATGTTCTCACGTTGCCGCGCCCGTCTTTCAGCCGTCCATGCGCTCTTCGTTCCCATTTCATCAAATCCTATTCAGTTCGTTTTTATGCTTACCTTCTTTTCTAGTGTCATGCCACGCCAAAAAAGCCGGTTTTCCCAGGGTTTCGGGAAATATGTTTTAGTACGATCATAATATAAGTGCTCCGCTTCGAGATACGCGCCAAAACTCGGCAGTCAGACTTCGTGAAGCCAAATCCTTAAAACTGACATTCGTACTCATGCGGGCGGGACGTCGGTGTGGTTGGCGGTTCTGCAATCGTCCAATATCTAAAGCGCGAATGTCGCGGGTCCAGGAGGCCCACTATCACCCAAGGCATCGAAAAATCCATTCATGTCGGCGTCGCTGAGAACGAGATAGCGCGCATAGTCTGGCCTAACATCATCATTTACCATCTCGGCGACGATGGGGTCGAACATCGTACGACAGTCTTTCTGCTTCCAGAGCTCATCACTGCCGTGCTTGATGCAGTTTGCGACTTTATTGAGCTTGTGAACACCGACGGTCACAAGATAGCCCGCCTTAACGAGACGCGGCGCAACAAGGTGATGGCGATAGTTGCCCTTCCACCCGGCCCAATCGGCCGAATGGCGCTCCCAAGAGTGATAGAGGATCACGGCGAAGCCCTGCTTGATCACGGCGAGCGCACTTTGCGCTTCCTGCCAACGGTCGATTAGGTGGTCTTCCCACGCCCTATATGACTCTACCTCATCATAATCGTCGGGGTTTGGGTCGGGCGTCCTGCGGAATTTTTTATGATCCTTATCGATACGCCCTAGTTCGTTGTCGATAGAGGACCGTGCTGCCACATAGGCTGTTCGGAGCTCGCGAACGGTAAACTGCCACCGCCATTTTTTAATTCCATCTTTGGTGGGTTTGATAAAAGGCATTAATGGAGGCCGATCTGTCGTAGGAAATGCGGTGCCAAGTTAGACCAATTGCAACAATAAACAAGCAAGGGCATTCAGGTTACAGATGGAACGCAACGACGTGAGAGATTGGGAGCGGGACATAATGTCGCAAACTGGTGTGGTAGCTGACGGACTGCACATCGTATTGAGCAGCAATTTTCGTCGATGTTAGGAGATAAAATCGGATTTCTAACATAGCTCTAGGGATCAGTCAGAACGGGCTGAATTGGTATTAAGAGACCCGTGCGAGACACATTCGTCCAGTTTTAGTTCGTCTAATTGGGGGAAGGCCCAATAAGCAATAAAGGATCTTCGGACTTGAACGCCACATTGTTAAGCTTGACAAGGTCGCTACGCACGAGTGAAAAGAGCGGCGTGAAATCACTCTCATTTAAAGTATCCGCGAAGGCAGCTCGATTGATTGGTCGGGAAAGTGTGGCTAGCGCGGACGGCGCATTGTCAGAACTCATCAAGAACTCTTATGATGCGGACGCAAAAAACTGCTTTGTTTGTTTTCTACCACGCTATCACTCTGTTCCCCCACAAATGAGCAAAAGCGAGTTCCTCTGGCTTGCTGCGAGGTATCCAGAAATTGAACTGCTTTTTAAGCCAGCCAATGCCAAAGGTATTTGTGAACTAGTTGGGGATCTAGATAAAAATCAACAAGCGTTCGTTCAAAATGTAATTACAGAATTGATGGATCTTTGGATCGTTGACAATGGCGAGGGCATGTCGTCAGAAGTTATCGAGAAACACTGGATGGTCATCGGCACAAATTTCAAAGAAGACAACATAACCTCGAAAGGTGGCCGCACCCGAAGCGGCGCTAAGGGTATAGGTCGTTTTGCATTGGACCGGCTTGGAACCAAATGCGATCTATTCTCGGTGCACAAGCCAAATCCAAATACTCAATCGACTACCTCTTTGCATTGGTCTGTCGATTGGGACGCCTTCGATGGGACAGGTAAAATCCTAGATCAGGTTGTTGCAGAGTTAACTGACGACGCGAAACTAATTTCTAAGGCGTTAACAGAATTTGCTCAACAGATAAGCTCGTTTGCCTTTGACAGCGAAGCCGCTGCCGGCTTGGCAAATGGCGAAACCGGCACTGCCATTCGGATTTCAACCCTCCGAGATGATTGGGAACGTGACGACTTGGACAATTTGTCGAAGTTTCTGGGTTCACTGGTTCCGCCCAATCGACAACGTGAGTTCAAGATCGACCTTCTCGATGGCCGTGAACCTAATCGTTACGGTGAAGTTCATTCAACCGTACTAGATGATTTTGATTACCGAATGATCGCTCGTGTAACATCAAATGGACTTATTAAGTTTGAGATTTATCGGAACGAGTTGGAAAAGCAACGAATTGATGTCGGGCTTTTTGAACGTCCAGAAATGTCCGATCCTCAATTCGATGAAGCAAGTTTTCAGTCAGAGCCGGTTTCCTACGAAAAAAGCTTCAATGAACTTTGGCCCGGACAAGACAGTGCGTTCTATGAAAAATTGACCTCGGCAGGCCCCTTTGAGTTCGAGTTGTACTTTTTCAAACGGGGTATGCCGGGGAGAGATGACGCAAAACGGTACCCCTACCGCCAATTTCAACCTAATCCCCGGAAGGACTGGCTTGAACTTTTTGGTGGTATCCGGATATATCGGGATAACTTTGCGGTTCGGCCATACGGGGAACCGAATAGCAGAGCCTATGATTGGCTAAATCTGGGCCCGCGCGCAGCATCCAATCCGGCAGCGGTTTCAAGGAAAAACTGGAATGTCCGACCGCAGAACCTCGCGGGTACGCTCACAATTTCCCGCATCGCTAACCCTCAATTGGCAGATCAGTCTAATCGGGAAGGAATTATTCAAAACAAAGCTTTTGAAAGTCTTCGCATCATAGCGCTAAAGATCATATCTGAGTTCGAGCTTGATCGTAGCACAATCCATCACAATATGAACGAGCTGTATAAAGCAAAGAATAAGGACGAGCAGGCTAAGTCGGAAGGCGCGGAAGCAGCGAAACGTGTTTCAGAAGACCCTTCCAAAGCGACGCAAAAGGACGCCGTAACTCTAGCCAAAGCTTATGTTGCCCAAGCAGATGAAATTCGAGAGCTGCGCGATGAGCAAACTATGCTTCGCGCCCTTGCCACTTTAGGAACTGTGCTTGTTTCATTCTCTCACGAAATGGGTCAACTTCAAGATACGATGGGGTCTCGCTCAGCTTCGCTCGCGGACATATTGACTTCATACATTTCACCTGACGATGTCTTTGATGTCAGTACGCCTTTCCATCCTTACAGGATACTGGAGGAGTGGGAGGCTGATGATCAAAAAATTCGACAGTGGTTTTCATTTGCGCTGTCAACGATCAACGCTGACAAAAGGCGGCGAAAATGGATCAATCTGGAGGAACACCTGGATAAAATTCAAGAGAACTGGAAAGGCTTCCTCAAGCCGAGAGGAATTGAAATCGGCGCACATTTTCAGATAGGTTTTGATCCTGAAATTCTTGCTTTTGAAATAGATTTAGACAGTATATTTAGCAACCTCATCCTAAATTCCATTGAGGCCTTCGTGAATACTACTAAAGGCGGTACGCGGCGCATTGATATTCGAGTAGAACGCGGCCCTCAGAATGAGGCCATCATTCAATACAGCGATAGTGGACCTGGTCTAAGCCCAGATCTAAAAGACCCAGAGAGCATATTCCGCTTTGCGGTAACTACAAAAATGGACCGAAAAGGAAATGCTACCGGAACCGGTCTGGGTATGTGGATATTATCGACAGTTGTTGGCGCCTATAAAGGAACAGCAACAATTCTTAAGAAAAACAATCTTGGTGGGTTTGGGATGCTGATCACTTTACCCGCAAGGGAGGGCACTAGTGGTTGATCTTCTCTACATCGACGAAGAGCCCGAGCAGGCCAACAAGCTCGTCCGGGCTGCGGCGCAGAGTGGATTTTTTGACCAAAATTCAGTCAAAGCAATGCAGCCGTTGCCCACAGTTAGTGAAACCATAGAGGCTATCAACGAGATTGGTTGCCGTGTCCTAGTAACGGATTTTAGACTTAACGAGTTCGCACCGGAGGTAACATATTTTGGAACTGAGCTTGTTGCGGCGTATCAGGCAATTCATGACGGGTTTCCGTGTTTTGTTACTACCTCATTTGCCAATGACGCTATCGACAGCACCCATGATGCTAACACGGTTTTCTCGAAAGCTGAAGCTTTCGCCACTCCCAAGGAAGAGCAACCACTTCCGTTCTTCAAGCGCGTTCGGAAAAAAATTACAGAGTACGAGGATATGCTGGAGGCTCTGTCCAATAGACATTCAGCCTTGCTGAAGAAATTGGAAAAAGACACGTTGACGCCAGTCGAAAGAGATGAGCTATTACGATTGGACGATCAGATCGAGAAGGCGCTTAATTCTGAACATAAGATGGCCCTCGATCTTAGAGAGCGCGCCCTTGAGCCGATGTCCGACCTGATCAGAAAGACCCAAAAGTTTCTAGAAGATCTTGAAAAAGGTATCGAAGACGGGAGCGAATGAGTTGATGCTGCGAAAATCGATACCTACCCGCAGTGGCAATCAAATAGCGGGCAACTACAGACAACACAAAAATCAACTTCGTGGCGATTTTAACCAGAGTTGTGGGTACTGTGATGGGCTTGATCAGTATTCAGGCGGCTGGCGCGGGTTTCAGATCGACCATTTTGCTCCGCATTCAAAGTTTCCCCAGCTGAAGGAAACTTACGCAAATCTAGTATACAGTTGCGCATTCTGTAATCGGTCAAAATCGAACAAATGGATCGGCAATGATCCAAACGTTCCCAACAACGGAACCGAGGGGTTCATCGACCCATGCGATGCTGCGTATGAAAACCATCTCTCAAGGTCCGATGAGGGTCAGATTATTCCACTGACAGCCTTGGGCAGCTTTATCCATCGTCAACTCCACTTGGGGCTATTGAGACATCAGCTACTTTGGCAGGCAGAGGCACTCGCAGACCTCAAAATCAAGGTCCAAGCTCTTATTCCAGTGGTGAAAGAGAGCGGCGACAAAGATGCCTTGATCGAGCTGCTTGAACGCTTTGTTCAGATTACTAACGATTATGAGAGACTGCGATCAGAGGTCGTTGAAGCTTAAGCATTCCATAGTGCTGGAGTAAGTTTATTCGACCTTCCGGTCGCAGATGGGGAATTAGAAATGGCACTTGAGGGAAAGATACAAAAACTTCGAGAATTGAGATTTCAAACCAAAGGCAGCGGGGTTCCAGAAGAGTTTCAAGGCGTTTCAAAAAAACGCATACGAAAGGTTCTCACCCATTTAGATTTGCATGGCAACAATGACCTTGTGGATGTAGTATTCGCGTTGCTCGACAACGAGACCCCAAGCTGGTTCACAAAGGCCCCCAGCGGTGCGACCATATCAGACGGGGCTTCAACCGCCCAACTTGCCTGTCACGTAGGCATTCTTCAACGCGGGGCACTCAAACTCGACAGGGAAGGCCGCGACTATTGGATCAAACCGCTTCGTGACCTAGGCGGTATCGAGGCGGTTACACTACAGGATGGCGAGTTCGTTCCCGGTCACACCAAAGCGAAGAGCCCAAACTCTTCCTATCGTCTTCAGAAGGCTTTTCAGGAAATTCTCACGTCGTCGGACGGGGAGTGGGAGAAGAAAATCGAGGCGTGGTCCGCGCAAGATGCCGCTAGGGAACGCTTAACCTTTCAAGCAAAAATGGCGGAAGCCGCTAGAAAGGCATCTGACACGGGACATGCGGCGCTGATAAATGATTGTGTCGAACACTACGCTCCTCGCTTCCTCAACGGATATGAAGTGCTCTACGTCGACGATAGTGACGGGGACAGGATTAGTGACGAAGAGCGTGCTAAAATGGAAGCTGCAGGAGCATTGCTAACATTGGCAGACCCAATGCCCGACGTGCTCTTGTGGCACCCAGCGAAAGACGCTCTATGGGTGATCGAGGCCGTTACCAGTGATGGCGAAGTCGATGCCCACAAAGTTAAAGGTATGCAGGCGTTTGCAGAGCGTTGCGGCAAGATAGAGATCGGCTTTACAACGGCGTATCTTACGTGGCGGGCGGCAGCAGCGCGTCAGGGAACGCAGCGCAACATCGCGGTCGAAACTTACATTTGGATCAAGGATGATCCCTCAAAGCAGCTTCTTCTAACGACTTAAAGGATTGCCCCGACGGCTTCGTCTATAGCCTCTTGGCCAACTGGGGCAGCGCGCCCTATTTAG
>Ga0209345_10000433_pt1 | contig 54319 bp, 58 predicted proteins | sample Cruoilmetagenom7_FD_187294 | JGI IMG/M metagenome (GOLD analysis project Ga0209345, IMG submission 187294) | Oil polluted marine microbial communities from Coal Oil Point, Santa Barbara, California, USA - Sample 7 (SPAdes) (version 2) | ecosystem: Environmental > Aquatic > Marine > Oil seeps ... | reverse complement strand
TATCAGTATTTATATGTAACAGCTTATTACTACAACAGCTTATTACTGTACCACCCTCGCAAACCCGAGGCCATGTCTTCGGGCAATGCCGAATCGGCACAAACTATCTGGTTAAAACCTTTGTTTTTAGCAAACACGGCCACCCTTTCACTGGGTACCAATAAAGGTAACTGCTTCAAAGTTGACTGCTGATCCGTTTCAACCAATGCAGTCAGATTGCTCAACAACTCACCACTGTGGGCAATCACCAAATCCAGTTCACCTGAAGATAAAAGGTGATTAATCTCTTCGTCATACTTGTGAGTTATCTCGCGACGATATAACTCACAACGGCTTATTATCGCTCCTCGCTGGCCAAGCTGATCAGCCAGTATAGAACGTCCACCCTCTCCACAAAAAATGGCTACCTTATCTTCACTAACCTGCTGAAGGGACGGCAATGCTAATAAGCCTTCACTACTAAAAGCTTGATCAGGTAGTTCTGCCTCAACACCCCACTTTTGCAGTTCTGCTGCTGTACTTTTACCCACCGCATAGTAGCGCATGCCTACAGGCAACCCTTCGGGCACACTGGCCCAATAACGCTCCAACCAATCCATAGCCAATTTAGCGGCTGTACGGCTAATAAAGATTGCGCGATCATAATGGGCAAAATCAAGGATGTGTGCTTTGATCTGGTCCACATCTGACGGACTTTCTAGAAGAGAAATTTCCATCACTGGGCAGTGATGAAGTATTAGATCATGATCAAGTAAATAGTGGGTAAATGGATCGGGCCCTTGCTCCAAAGCTGGTTTAGGGCGGATAAGCAAAGCCTGCAATCCCTTTAAGTTGGGCTCTGGTAAATTGGATACAGGTAAGCCGGACACTGGTTATTTTTCTCCATAGACCTTTTTAAGAATCTCACCGGCACCCTGATCCAACAGTTTTTCCGCCAATGCAATACCCAGCACTTCGGCATCCACTGCTTTTCCTCGAATATCATCACGTAAAACACGGGTTCCATCAGGGGAGCCGACCAAGCCTCTCAGCCAAATTTCTACGCCTTCCTGGCCTGGTTTATCACCAAGAATGGCATAGCAGGCAATCGGCACTTGGCAACCACCCTGCAAATGGCGGTTCATGGCTCTTTCTGCAAGTACACATGAAGCTGTGGGAGTATGGTGTAAAGGCTCCAGTAATGCCTGTATTCGTGCATCACCCAATCGACTTTCGATACCAACCGCACCCTGGCCACCTGCCGGCAGTGACTGCTCAGGTGTAATGCGTTGACGAATACGGTCTTTCATTTCCAAACGAACTAATCCGGCAGAGGCTAAGATAATGGCATCATATTCACCCTTATCGAGCTTGCCCAAACGGGTATTTACATTACCCCGCAATTCTAAAATCTCAAACTCTGGAAAACACTCTCGCAATTGTGTTTGTCGACGCAAGCTAGAGGTTCCCACCCGGCTTCCTGCGGGCAAATCTTCTAAACATTCGTAATGATTAGAAACAAAAGCATCTGTCGGGTCTTCTCGCTCACAAATTACATTAAGCCCAAGCCCCTCCGGAAACTCCATGGGAACATCCTTCATGGAATGCACGGCAATATCTGCATGGCCTAGCAGCATTGCAACCTCAAGCTCTTTAACAAAAAGCCCTTTACCTCCCACCTTAGCCAAAGGTGTATCAAGGATTTTGTCGCCCTTAGTTGTCAAACCCACCAGCTCTATTTTTAAATTTGGGTGAAGCTGCTCCAAACGAGCTTTTACATCTTCGGCCTGCCAAAGTGCCAGAGGGCTTTTACGGGTTGCAATACGAACAGTGGAAGAAAAAACCATGGAATAGGATTACCAAAATAATAAAGATGGAATCATAGCAGATAGCCCATAAACAGGCATGCCAACGGATTATCTATCTAAAGGGCTCTCCACCTAAAGGGTGTTATCGAAAGAACAGTTCTAAATTTGCTCGAGCAGTTTTCGTAAGGGCGCCACATGCCGACGACTCACCTGGGGACGAAAATCCAACCCTTGAAGGCGCACAAAATATTGCCCATCAATCTTGCGATCCAAACCTTCAATGTGGGGAATCGAAACCAGTGCGTTGCGATGAATACGGACAAAACGTCCATCATATTCATCTTCCAGGTATTTCAGCGTTTCATCCAATAATGACTCACCCTGTGAATGATGGGCTCTTACATATTTATCATCTGCCTGAAAAAGGCGAATATCATTAATAGCAACAAGATCTATACCACGACGACTCTTGGATGCAAGGTGACTCTGCTTGCCATTTTGAAGCACTTGGGCATCTTGCAACTCATTTAACTGAGCTTTGTTGACACGCCTAGTTCGGGAAATGGCGCTTTCCAACTCAATCTGTTTTACCGGTTTGAGTAAATAGCCAATGGCTTGGGAAGAAAAAGCTTCCACTGCATAATCATCATAGGCGGTACAAAAAATTACAGCGGGAGGCGGCTCAATTTTTGACAAATGTTGTGCGGCTGTCAGGCCATCCATTCCAGGCATACGCACATCCATAAAGACCAAATCGGGAATAGTCTCTTTTGCCACTTCCAATGCTTTCTCACCACTGCCGGCATCTCCAACAACAGTACAGTTATCTATACCAGACAACATCCTGCGCAATCTGTCTCGCGCAAGAGGTTCATCATCAACGATAAGTACTCTCATTTTTTAACCCTACTAATATCGTCTATGTATCACTGATGGAATAACTAATAGACATAATATAACAATTTTCTTTCACTTCCACCGTGGCTGCAGCTGTGGAACCAAAATGGGCATATAGCCGCTGCCGAATATTCTGTAACGCCATTTTATTTCCCTTGTGGCGTTGCTGGCTCCCCCTTTGTACCGGGTTCGTCACCATGATCTGAATACGATCATCTTCTCGCCTTACGGAAACAAATACTTCTCCACCATCTGGGCGCTTCTGGATACCATGATAAACAGCGTTTTCTAATACGGGCTGCAACATTAATGAGGGGATCTCAACACCCTGACCATAATCTCCAATTTCCCACCGGGTTGTTAATCGCTCACCTAACCGCATTTTTTCCAAGGCCATATATCGGCGACACAAGGAAAGCTCTTCACTCAAAGACACTAGTGTTCGAGAATCAGATAGGGCGTAACGGAATAAATCCGACATATCCTCTACAACACGCTCAGCCTTTTCGGGATCAGAACCAATAAGGCTAGCAATCATATTCATACAATTAAATAAAAAGTGAGGGCGGATACGCGATTGTAGCGCCTGAATTCTGGATTCAAGCTCCACCCGCTCTCTAACCCGAATCTGTTGTTGTAAATAAAGAAAATACAACAAAATACTGGCCGGTATTGCTGCCATCACCAAATATTCAATAATATTGTCAGCATTAAATTGTTCATTGTTTGCTGCACCCGAAAACCACCACAAGACGGCTTCAGAAACAGCGCCACAAAATAGAGTCACCAACAGGACTAAAAAGAATGAAATAAAGGCTGCACTTACATGGCCCAATAAAGATAACCACCGATTGCACCGACACAAAACCATGGCACTTAACAACGCTATCCACAGGGAAAGTAACGACACCTTAGAAAGTTTGACCCAATCAAAGTTGTCCAGGCCACTGCCAGCAATCGTTATTAATAGAGCCAATAATTCAGAAATGATTAGAACTGCACCCAAGCCCTGCCCCTGGCAAAGGTCAGGGAGAAAATATCCCTTTCGGCTCATAGCCAACTCTTTGGACACCGACGTCGATTTAGATGTGGATTCCAGCTTAGATGTTAATTCCGATTTATTGCTGTTCAAAATCACCCCCATATACCATCTGGTGTATCTCTAATGTCCACTGAGCTCAGATGGTTCACCCACAGCCTTGTTGGCTTTGCTATAATCCCGCTACTTTATCCATCGCTAGCATACATATAAATAGCTAACCGCACCTACAAAGAAAGAGCCAGTTTACTCATGAGCAACCCAAAAGACACCAATCAGGCCTGGGGTGGCCGCTTTAGTGAAGCAACCGATGCCTTCGTTGCCAGATTCACAGCATCCGTTAATTTTGACCAAAGGCTCGCCCGCCATGATATTCAGGGCTCTATTGCCCACGCCACCATGTTATCCAAAATAGCTGTACTCACTGATGATGAGCTCCATGCCATACAAACTGGATTAACCGAAATTCTTACTGAAATAGAAGATGGTACTTTTGAGTGGTCAATAGCATTAGAAGACGTCCACATGAATGTGGAAGCAGCTCTAACCGCCCAAATTGGAATTACCGGTAAAAAATTACACACTGGCCGCTCACGCAATGACCAAGTTGCTACAGATATACGACTTTGGCTGCGGGATGAAATTGATGTTATCAGTGCCGAACTGGTTCGCCTGCAACAGGGTATTCTGGATTTAGCCGAACGAGAAGCCGGCACTATTATGCCCGGTTTCACCCATTTACAAACGGCACAGCCTGTCACCTTTGGCCACCATCTGATGGCTTGGTATGAAATGTTGGTACGTGACAACGGCCGACTACAAGATTGTCGCAAACGGCTGAACCAATCTCCCCTGGGTGCTGCAGCACTAGCGGGAACCACCTACCCCATTGATCGCAATATGACCGCAGAACTGCTCGGTTTTGATGCCCCCACAAGAAACTCCTTGGACTCAGTAAGCGACCGTGACTTCGCCATTGAATTTTGTGCCTTTGCCAGCATACTGCTCACTCATTTGTCTCGGGCATCAGAAGAACTCATACTCTGGGCCTCAGCCCAATTCAATTTTATCGAAATGCCAGACCGCTTCTGTACTGGGTCATCCATTATGCCCCAGAAGAAAAATCCTGATGTGCCTGAACTGGTACGTGGTAAAACGGGACGGGTTAACGGTCATCTCATAGCCCTGCTAACATTGATGAAATCGCAACCCTTGGCCTACAACAAAGACAATCAGGAAGACAAAGAACCACTATTCGATTCAGTTGATACCGTCAAAGATTGCCTCCGCGCCTTTGCCGACATGATTCCAGCCATCCAATCAAAACCAGATAACATGACAGAAGCCGCTCGCCGTGGCTTCTCCACAGCTACCGACCTGGCAGATTATTTAGTTCGAAAGGGTATCCCCTTTCGAGACTCTCATGAAATTGTCGGAAAATCTGTGGCCTATGGCCTTGCTGAAAATAAAGACCTGTCAGAAATGACCCTGGCAGAACTTCAGCAATTTTCAAACATCATAGAAGATGATGTTTTTGAGGTGCTTACATTGGAAGGCTCCGTTGCTGCAAGAAACCATATTGGCGGCACTGCACCAGAACAAGTCAGAACAGCGGTACAAACAGCCCGAGAAATGTTGGGGCTATAAGTTGGAACTATAAACGCAACTCGCCCCAAGCCCCACATTCAGTGGGGTTTTTCTTTATATAAAGCTTAAATTCTCCATACCTAGCAGACCAAGCCACAACCCAATCTGTACAAATTTTGTGCAGCAAATCACGGCGCAATTAAATAAGCGCCCAAAGCTAATGTATTACTTTACTATTTTGTGGTAACTTGCTTTTGTTTAATGTTGCAGATACTACTCAAAATATGATCAATCAAAGAAAAATAAATAATATATGGTTGTTGGTAATATTTGGATTGGCGGCTTGCGCACCTCTACCTATGGAGGTTTCAGAGCAACACATCTCACACGATAGCACAACCAAAACCAGTGCTATTCCAAAACCTGTTCTCAACCCCACACCTGAGTCATTGGGTGATGCTGCTAAAACAGAAGATGTCTATTCTGTGGTGGTTAACGATGTGGACTTGCAAGAGCTACTATTTGCCCTGAGTAGAGATGCCTCGCTCAACATTGATATTGCACCAGATATTGAAGGTACAATTACACTCAATGCCGTCGATCAAACCCTACCCCAAATTCTCGACCGCATTGTTAACTTTTCAGATATTCGCTACAGCATTCAGAACGATGTACTGGTGATAGAAAAAGATAGCCCCTATTTTGTGCACTACGATATTGGCTATCTGAACATGGCTCGCTCCAGTCAATCGTTTGTGTCTATCTCTACAGAAGTTGCCACGACTGGTGTTGGTGCTGTAGAAGGTAATTCAAGTGGGGGTGGGGGCGAAGGCAATAATAATTCAAGCACTATTATAGAAAATCGTTCTGATTACCATTTCTGGGAAACCCTGACCCAGAACATAGAAGCTATTATATACGGTGGAGATAGTATCGAATCTATTTCCACCGGCGGTGATACCAGTGAATCCAGCACTGAGATAGAACGAACACCCCTGGCGGACACTAGCATTATTGCCAATGCTGAAAGTGGCATTTTGAGCGTCAAGGCACCGAAGAGGAAACACCTAGAAGTACGAACCTTTTTAGATGAAGTCCTTAATGGAGCCAAACGCCAGGTACTGATTGAAGCCAGCATAGTCGAAGTAAAACTGAGTGATGAATATCAAGCCGGTGTAAACTGGTCTAAATTAGTCGAGTCGGGAGGTAGTGGTTTTGGCTTCACACAAAGCCTGATTGGGAGCAACCTGGCCAGCCCCCCTGTTTCAACTCTGACTTACACAGGCGCAAACGACGATAGCTTGAATGCTACAGTCAAACTACTTAACCAATTCGGCAATGCCAAGGTTCTTTCAACACCCAAACTAATGGTGCTTAACAACCAAACAGCTTTACTAAAAGTTGTAGATAATCTGATCTATTTCACCATTGATGTGGAAGAAGATGTCCAAGAAAATATAATTAACCGAACATTCACCTCAGAGATTCATAGTGTTCCTGTTGGTTTAGTCATGAGTGTTACACCCCAAATCTCTGATGTAGGTGCTGTTACGCTGAATGTTCGTCCAACTATTTCAAGGGTATTAAGGTTCGTAGAAGATCCAAACCCTGCACTCGCCATAAGTGATACGACCAGTTTGATCCCAGAAATTTCTGTTCGTGAAATGGAGTCTGTGATGCAAATAAATGGCGGAGATACAGCCATTATTGGTGGCTTAATGCAAGACCAGCACGGCGATGATACCTCGGGCGTTCCTGGCTTAAGCAAACTCCCCTGGGTAGGTGATTTATTCAGCTATAAAGACAAAAGTTATACTAAGTCTGAGCTAATTATTTTTATTCGCCCTACGATCATTAAGCAGGCAAACCTAAACAGCAAGGAACTTGAGGGCTACAAGAAATACTTGCCTGAAAATCTTCAGCAAGGCAGTTCGAGCGCGGAGTAAGTATCGTGAGCCTGTTACTGGACGCCCTAAAAGAGGCTGAAAAAAGTCGTAAAGGGCTTGAGGCTGCTTCTGCACCAGTCGCAGAAGCAACTTCAGGTTCCGGCCCAAAAGTTCAGGCTAAAGAGCTAGTGCTGGATCTCGATCTTGAGCAGCCATCAGACTCTCAGCAAACCAATCAGCCAAGACCAGTACCCCAAGAAGCACAAACGCCTCAAAAGAAAAACATCCCTGAAACAGATTTAGAACTAGAGGCTGACACTCCCCTAGATTCTGGTAATAAAACTGCAACACCAGTTACAGCTTCTGTTGCCTCCTCTACTGCACAACAAACACCAAGACCTGCACCAATTCCTACAAAAACAGCACCGCAAACTAGCCCTGAAAAAAGCACCCGTGTTGCAACGGATGTATTTCAAAATCAGCAAAATGCTTCATCAAAAGCTAAATCCCGATTGCCACTGCTATTGCTGATTCTTATATTGGTTCTAATAGGACTTCTGGGTATATATTTTCTGTTATCCACCGATGAGGAATCAACATTCCCCCAACGAGCTAGAACTCTTAATGAGTTAGCTCCACTAACACATTCAATGGAGGGAAGCACCCTTCCCAGCACGGTGTCAGGAACACCCAAAGAAAATAAAACTACTACAGAGCTTGCGACTGCTATTGCTAAGGCGCCTACAAATGAAATACCTCTAAATAAAGCTGCTAAAAGTACTGAAAAAACAGTGGCCATAATGAGCAATAAAGAAACACCTTCATCAAACGAAGTTAATAGAACGGAATCAAAAACCCAATATACTGTAGAGCGTGTGGAACCTACCAAGAATGCTCGGACATCAAACACAAGCCCTCAAAAAAAATCTGGTATTCAGATTTCAAAACGGAAACTATCCGCTCACTCTCAATCATCACTATCTGTGGCTAAACAAGCACTTGATACCGGCAATCTAGCAGATGCAGAAAATGCTTATCGTCAAGCGCTCGCAAAATCACCAGGCAATGTAACTGCAATGTCAGCACTTGCCAATGTGCTGGTGCAGCAAGGTAATGCTCAGGAAGCTCACGCCTTATTTGTGGAAACACTGCAAAAAGACCCTGAAAACCTGACAGCCAAGGCTGGCTTAATTAATCTCAGTGCTGCGGACCCATCCAACCTGTCTGCTGGCAGTGAACTCAAACAACTATTGACGGAGCACCCCCAAGAGGCTTATCTGCACGCCAGCCTGGGTAATTTTTACGCTCGCAGGAATGAGTGGCCATCGGCCCAAGCTTCCTATTTCGAGGCCTTTGCACTTGACCCAAAAAATCCAGATTACGCCTTTAACCTAGCTGTCGGGCTGGATCAGATTGGCAAATCAGACATTGCTATTAACTACTATGAAAAAGCCATCGAACTAGTTGATGAACGAGCGGCTCGTTTTAACAAAATAGATGTTGAAAGGCGCCTTAATGAACTAAAAGGAACAGCCCTGTGAGCTCTCAAGCCCCGCGACGTAAGCCCATTGGTGAACAGCTTATTGATAAAGGCGTAATCGGTCCTGATCAGCTAAAAATTGCACTATTGGAGCAAGCTCGCTCTAAAGGCAAACTTGGGGAAATTCTTGTTCGGCTGGGCTTTTTAACCGAATCTGTTCTCAATGAGGCACTGGGTGAGTCACTAGGCCAGGAGAGTATCAACCTCCAAGAAGTTGTACCCGATATAGAAGCTATTAAGCTCATTAATAAATCACTGGCTCAAAAGCTCAATATCATGCCCTTCAGTTATAGTGAAGATGACAATACCTTAATGGTAGCAATGCCTGATACCTTTGACATTTTGGTACTCGACCGTATTGCCGCGGCGATACCAAAAGGTATTCATATTGAGCCTGTTCTTGCCAGCAGTTCAGATATTAATACTGCTATCGACCAGTTTTTTGGTTATGAGTTATCCATCGATGGCATTCTCAACGAAATTGAAACTGGCGAAGTAGATACCACCAAAACTGCCGGACTTGAAGGTGCAGAATACAGCCACCCCACTGTGCGTTTGGTCGATGCATTTCTTACAGATGCTGTGAAACAAGATGCATCAGATATTCACTTCGAACCTGAAGAAGGATTCCTCCGTGTTCGCTACCGTATTGATGGTGTATTACGCCAAGTAAGGAGTTTGCACAAAAAATATTGGCCCTCCATTGTGGTTAGGCTAAAAGTGCTTTCAGACATGAATATCGCTGAAACTCGGGCACCTCAAGACGGGCATATTTCCCTAAAAATTACCGGACACCCCATCGACTTTAGGGTGGCAACTCAACCAACCATTCATGGCGAAAATATTGTTCTGCGTATCCTCGACCGCAGTAAAGCCATTATCCCTCTGGAAGAACTAGACATTCCCGATCATCACCGCAGTACGCTAAAACTGATGATGGCCAGGCCAGAAGGTATTATTTTAGTTACAGGCCCTACCGGTAGCGGTAAAACAACAACATTGTATTCACTGCTCAATTATTTGAATAATGAAACGGTCAACATCATGACGTTGGAAGATCCTGTTGAATATCCCATCAGCATGATTCGCCAGACCTCTCTCAATTCATCAGTAAAAATGGATTTTGCCGATGGCATTCGCTCTATGATGCGTCAGGATCCAGACATTATTCTGGTGGGTGAAATGAGAGATCTCGATACCGCCAGCATGGGCTTTCGAGCTGCTATGACAGGACACCAGGTTTTCTCTACCCTACATACTAATTCAGCTTTAGGGTCCTTTTCCAGACTAGTGGATATTGGTGTAGAACCAGGTCTTACCTCGGGCAATATCATTGGCATCGTAGCCCAGCGATTAATACGAAAACTCTGCATGCATTGCCGAGAAAAAAGTGAACCTAATGAAGTAGAAAAGCAGTTGTTTTCCGCCACAGGTGAAACCCCTGATTTTGTTTATCGAGCTGTTGGTTGTGAACGCTGCGGACAGCGTGGCTATAAAGGCCGATTGTGCTTGCTAGAAATTCTTAAAATGGATGAAGATCTGGATGAACTCGTAGCCAAAAATGCATCTGTGGGTGAAATAAGTAGAATGGCTACATCAAAAGGCTTCCTCCGTCTGGTAGATGACGGCATGGATCGGGTAAAAAAAGGCGAAACCACCCTAGACGAACTATCCCGTGTCGTCGACTTTAGTGCCAAGCTGGGCCTTTAATCATGGCTCAATATGCCTATAAAGCCATCGACCGTAAGGGGAAAAAAATCTCCGGATTTTACGAAGCCTCCGGTATAGAAGATCTAGAATCCCGCCTTGATAAAAATGGACTTGATTTAGTCAGTGCCAACCTAAAGGGTAAAGATTGGAGCCTACTTCCCAGAAAAAAACTAGAACGTAGGGACCTGATTGTTTTTTTCATCGACGTCGAACAAATGGCCGTTGCAGGCATTCCCATTGTGGACTCCTTGACCGAAATCCGTGACAGCGCTTCATCCCCAGCTATGAGAGAAGTCACTGCAGGTTTAGTTGATAGTATCTCCAACGGTAAAACATTATCAGAAGCCATGTCGGGCTACCCAAAAATCTTCAGTGAAATGATGATTAAACTTATTATAGCCGGCGAAAAAACGGGCAATATGGGCCATATTTTTGGTGAGTTAAAAGAGACATTGCGATGGCAGGACGACGTTGTCAGAAAGACCAAAAAATTAATGATGTACCCACTTTTTGTCGGCATTATCGTATTTGCAGTAGTCTGCTTTCTAATGATCTATCTAGTACCCAAGTTGGTGGAATTTATTCTATCAATGGATCAAGACGTTCCAATGATGACAAAATTACTTATTGCCGTTTCGAATTTTTTTGTCAATTACTGGGGTGTGATCTTATTCGCTCCACCTGTCTTGTTTTTTGCCGGAAAATTTCTGCTAAAGAAAAGTCAATCCGCTCGATATTGGTTTGATGAGTACAAACTTAAACTACCATTGCTCGGTGAAGCCATGCAGAAACTAATGCTGTCCCGCTTTACCCGTAATTTTTCACTGCTGTATGACGCGGGGATTAGCGTATTAGATTGCCTAAAAATCAGTGAGGAGACCGTCACCAATACTTATCTGGCTGGTGAGCTTGAATATATTCGAAAAACAGTTGAAGAAGGTGCAACCATTGCCGATGCCTTTTCCAAAGGGCAGCTTTTTCCCCCGTTAGTATTGCGCATGATTCAGGTAGGAGAAACCACTGGTGGCCTGGGACAATCCCTTACCAATGTCAGTGATTTTTATTCCCGGGATGTGACCGACTTAATCGACAAGATACAGTCCATGATAGAACCTTTCATGACGGTCTTTATGGGATTGATTTTGGGATGGATTATGCTGGCAGTACTCGGCCCCATTTACGATGTGATTAGTACGGTGCAGTTTTGAATAAGCAAAAAATGATTTTTCAGTTTACCGACAAGACTCTGACCGTCTACCAATGGTCAAGAGGTGAGCTGCACACTGATTCTGTTTATTATTTAAATAACCCAAAAGACTTGGGGTTATTTACCAAAGCTATTCCAGGCTGGATTGGTATCACAGGCTATGTACTACTAAACCTACTTAGTGAGGAATATCATGAAGAACAACTGCCTCATATTCAAGGAAAAGACCGCAAGCTCATGCTTGAGCGAAAGCTGGGCAAACTTTTTCCCAACAGTGATTACACTCATTACAAACTGCTAAAAAGAGAAAAAACAGGCCGTAAAGATGACCTTTACCTGTTATCCGGCGTCACAGATACCGCCATCATCGAACCTTATATCGATATTATCAATGGACATCAGATTGAAATCTCTGGGGTTTATTCAACCCCTCTGATTATTCATGAAATCATTAAGCCGCTGAAACATTCATCACAAGTATTAGTCATTGCCACCGGTAAACCCGCAGAAGACCGCTTACCGTTTCGTCAGACATTTCTGCATGAAAAACTAATACATTTCAATCGCCTGACCTCTATTGTTACTTCTGGCGAGCCGGATGACCTGACCACGAAATTTAACCGTGAAATACAACGTACCTGGCAATACCTCCAAAACAGACAGGAATTAAAACCGGGCGTTGACTTGGAAGTTATCTTAATAGTCCCCGACGATGTAGAAGCTGCGTTAAATAACCAGGTACAGGCACCTAACTGCAGGTATATTTTTGCCAAACTTGAAGAGCTAGTCAAACTCCATCAGGCAGAAGATAAAATACAACAACCTAATTTTGCATCTCTTACTGCCTTTTTATTGGGCAAAACTGTTCACAAAACGCCTCAGTACAAACCAAAAAAACTAGCCTTCGTACGCTTGCATCAACAAGCAAAGCGCTACTTGCTTGCAGCCAGTATTATTTTGGCCATAGTTACCCTTGGTATTACCGGAAATAATTTGGTAAAAAACCATGAGATGAAAAAAACCAACCAGCGGATGAACCAAACTCTGTTAGACAACAGTGAAAATGTAGGAAAACTTCAGTCCTGGTTTAATGCTCACCAATCATCTCCTGAAAAGATGGAAAGTGTGGTGATAACTGCGAGAAAGCTCACAGCGGGGAATCCTTTACCCCAATATATATTTGAAGTTATCAGTGGTGGTTATGCAAACTTTAATGATCTTTCCCTCAGCACCCTTGAATGGAAAACAGTTTCAGCTTCAAAAAATAACACCCAAACACTAAATCACCAGGAAGCACTCAATGCTGGGGAATCTACCCCTTCAAATACTGTTCTGGTCACGTTAGAAGGTGAAGTACTTAACTTCCACGGCAACTACCGCCATGCTATGGAACGTATACAAGCTTTTGCCAGTAATCTAAAAAATCTTGACCCTGTTGCATCCATCAAAATTCGCAAACTCCCTCTGGATATTAATCCAACCACAAAGATCAGCCGCTCTATTGCTGATCAAACAGCTCCATCCTATGCCCTGGACTTGCAGCTTAATGTGAGGGCTCTGTAATGAATAATTTTGACTATTCTTTACTCAAAGGACGGATTACGCTTTTAGCCTGCATATCAATAGTATGCGCTCTACTGTTGTGGTTTAGCTTTTCTCAACTATCAAAACAACAACGGATGATGAATAGCACACAATCAGAAATGAACCATGCAGAAGAAGAAATTAATAATCTTAATAACCTGATATCGTTATTTGAGAATTACAATACTGACTACAAAAAATATAAAACAAAGGGTTTTTTAAGCGAGGAACAAAGGCTCTCCTGGATAGAAACACTGGAAAATACGGCTAATGGCTTGGGACTACATGATTTAAGCTACCAAATTTCACCCAGACAGCAGTTATCTGATAAAAATCAGGCTCTCCCCCCTAATATCACCTTATTTGAGTCTAAACTAACCTTAGAATCCAGTCTTGTTCATGAAGGGGACCTCATTGACCTCATCAATAGTTTAAATACATTGAACTCTGGTATATTTATAGTCGATAGCTGCAAAATTAAGCGAAGTACTCAGGAGGCAGAATTAGCATCCAGTAATAATTTTCAAGCCGCATGCTCCACATCTTGGTATACCGCTAGTTACAACGAACAAGCCAATGACTTTATGGAAGGTGAGCTATGATGATTAGCAAGAGCTCAATCAAGAAATTACTGGGTAGTTTGTTACTCTTGAGCCTGTCCCTGGAAAGTAATGCGTTTGATACTCTGTTTACCTCACCTCAACAGAGGGAATCTCTAGATCAACATAGATCCCAAGGTACCGTTTTCTCACCAGCACCAAAATCCAGATCACGAGCTACATCAACATCGGCGCCAAAACAAAAGAAGATATTTTTTAATGGCTACGTAATCCGTAACTCTGGCCCCAATACTGCCTGGGCCAACAATAAAGAAATCTCTAACAATAACTCCCAAATATCTGCCAAGCTTAATCGAATTAAAGGAACTTCAGTGCCGATAAAATCATCGGCAGCATCAAAGATCATACGGCTTCAACCAGGTCAAAGCCTGAACCTGGAAACCGGGAAAATAGCCGAAAGTTATTCTCAGAAGCAACCTATACCCCCAGCTAACAATTCCAAAAAAGTAGCGTTTTCTGACGGTGCCCAAAGCACAGAGACTAAACAACTGACTGAAGAACCAGAAAATGAGACATCAGAGCAAGAATGAGGCATTGGTTTTGAGGTACTGGTTTTGAGACACCGCTTTAAGCGCCATATTTCCATGCATCACCAATGTGGTGGTGTTTTGATAATACTGGTACTACTAATGGTCGTAGCATTTTCAACGGTTCTGCTTACAGGTATTAGCACCAATAAAACAAAATTAGCCCGAGCAGAAAAAACCCTAAACCACTTGGCTGAAGCAAAAGCTGCTGTCACCGCCTATGCACGACTATCAGATCCAGACAAGACTCCGACAGGCTTGCAACAAAGATATCTTCCCTGCCCTGATACCGATGGCGATGGACTGGAAGAAACCCCTTGTGGCACTACCGCAGCAACGGGTTGGCTGCCCTGGCAGACCCTCGGACTATCTCCGCTAAAAGACGCTAGTGGTAGCTGCTTTCGATATTACGTTGCAGGAGAATACAAACAAGGTGCAGCAAGCCCACCGCTGATATCCGCTCTACCAACAGCAGAATTTTCCTTGAATGATCCGGATCAGTTACTTTCGAACGATGTGGTCGCCATGATATTTGCTCCAAATGCAGTTATTGCAGGACAAAACAGAAGTATTGCCCCAGGGATAGCAACTGAATGTGGAAGCACTACTGTCGGTGCACCTATCAATCAAAATCAAAACCTCCTCGATAATATTGCCGGGACTAACAATGCAAATTCCCCAGATTTTATAGTGGCACCTCATGGTGATACCTTTAATGATGTTGCTACTTGGATAATAAGTACGGAGCTCTAGCGACAATGATAGTTAGCAATCAACTTATCAGTAGAACAGTTATTCCGAGAGCATGTCTTCCGGAAGTATATCGGAACACCCAGCAGGGTTTCACACTACTGGAAATGGCAGTGGTTATGGTAGTGCTTGGTCTACTACTGGGTGGAATATTAATTCCTCTATCCACACAAATGGAAAAACTGGACCGGGATAAAACCCAAAACGTATTAGAGGAAGTACAAGAAGCATTAATTGGCTATGCTATGGCCAATGGTCGCCTACCCTGCCCAGATACCGATGGTGACGGCATTATTGATATGGCAGGTACATGTACCAACGTACAGGGTACTATTCCCTGGGTAGACCTGGGTGTAGGCAAAAATGATGCTTGGGGACAAACATTGACCTACCGTGTGACCGGCAGCTTTGCCGACAATACTGATGGAACCGGCTGTGGAACTGCTACAGTTGGTGTTTCATTTGAACTCTGCTCGGTGGCAGATATTAATATCCTTGATGCCGCAGTAGGCAACCCCGTTGCCAACCAAATACCGGCTATTGTAATAGCCCACGGCAAAAACTGGGCAACCACCACTAGTGCTGACGAAAATGAGAACGTAGACACTGACGCAACATTTGTAGATAGGCTACCATCCATAAACGCTGCGCCCACATTTGATGACCAGGTTATTTGGGTTTCTTCCAACATACTGAAAACCAAATTGGTATCAGCAGGACGATTACCATGACCCAAATTGTAAAAAATAGATAATTCTTTGTAATTAGTAGGTTATATAATAGCTTTCATGTATTTTGTTGAGCTAATATACTCAAAAACATATAAACTGAACAGGCTGATCAAATATTGGCCAGAATCATAAGGGAGATCAAAGAAATGAGCACTAGCAACCGAATAACAAAAAAATCCAGACAAGGTGGTTTCACCTTGGTAGAAATTGCCATTGTACTGGTGATCATTGGTCTAATTTTAGGTGGCGTCCTACAAGGGCAAACCATGATTGAAAATGCCAAGTACAAAAAATTTGTGAAAGAAATAGATAGCTATCGGACTGCTTACTATACTTTTCAGGATATGTATCAAGCCTTACCTGGGGATATGCTAAATACAGCATTACTAGATGCATCTGCTGTACCTGGAGATGGTGACGGCCTCATTGAGGGCAGCACATGTACTGCTGCTACAGAGGAATCCTGTAAAGTATGGTCACACTTGCGCTATGCTGGGCTGATTCCTGGCGACCCAGCTACTACTGGTCCAACATCGCGTCCAACTCATGCCTATGGTGCCCCAGTGGATAGCTTTTTATATACAAGTGGCGGCAATGGAATATCCAAAAATAAAATTTATATTAATTTAGTGCCGGGAGATGTTGCCCAACGTTATGATAATGAATATGACGATGGTGATGGAAACAGTGGAAACATTTCACAGTCTGGCAACTCTTCAACCTATGTTACTACAGGCCTCATTACCGTAGTTGCTGAACTCTAACAAACACAAGTGATGACGTGATTCTGCCAACATTACTAGGTATTACTTGCATTTCACTAACAACTACACCGTATTTTCTACGGAGTTAAGGTTTTAAGTTGATCATGCAACCCAGTAACCGTCGACAAGATCACCGTATAACTGCCCCGTCTGCTAAAGTAAAGATACGCAAACGGGGTGGCTTTCACCGTTGGAATAATGATGTCACCCTAGTTGATGTTAGCTCCAGCGGCCTCTCTATCACCTCTAACAGTTTGCAATTGAGTACGCTCAATAAAGTAGAGTTTGAACTGTCACTGGAAGAAAAATTAGTTTCTGGCAGTGCCATAATTTGCCATGTGAGCAATGATGGTCCGCAACGAAAATATGGCTTACTGTTTATTACAGCCAACACAGATATTGATCACTTTATAAATGATTCCCTACCCTCCACAGAGCAAGCCAAACGCTTGGGTGAAGAAATAGCCGAGCGCTTTGTTTACCAAAACAATTCTGATGCAACAGATCTCGACCTGCAGAAAAAAAACCAGCTTATGCTAGACGCTGTTAAGGCCATGGCTACTCGGTTGGGTGACATGGGCATGTTCATTAAAGATGAAACTGGTGCTGAAATGACACCAGAGAAATCTCTCATTATTGGCCCCCAAGGGGAGATTAGTTTCCCAGCCTTGTCAGATGCTAACCAGGTCGCTCGATTTTCTGTATCAACTATTCAGTCTGACGCTGATAACAGCACACAATACCTATACCAACTACCTACCGGCGAACAATCACATGATTTAGTCAATGTACTGGAGTATGTCGGTGCCAGTTTTGACCAAATTTCTATTTCCGATTAAACCTATCTCAAGCTCCCTTTAAGCCTCAAAAGTTAGACTAAGTTCGTTAGCTTCACCCTTTCTCTCAAAGCTGGGTATACTTACCGCGCTCAACCACTAAAACATAACCCTTTGTGGGAATATCGCTGGCATGTACTGTGATTTTTTTGGCCTAAAAACAGCACCCTTTAGGGTCACCCCAGACACATCCCTTTTCTATGCTGGGGGCGAACGTGAGGCATTGCTAAACGCAATTGTTTACGCAATATCACATGGGGACGGGATGGTAAAAGTAGTCGGTGAAGTAGGCAGTGGTAAAACCATGCTCACCCGAATGCTGGAAAAAAGCCTGCCCGAAAGCATCACAATTATTTATCTACCCAACCCCAGCCTTGCGGCAAAAGACCTAGTGTTTGCCATAGGCCATGAACTGGGGTTGGAGCTGGATCAAAACCAAACCAAAACCCATGCATTACTGGAAATCCAAAAAAAGTTACTGGAAATTCATGCCAATAATCAGCGTGTGGTGGTGTTTATTGATGAAGCCCAATGTATGCCCCTGGATACATTGGAAGAATTGCGGCTTCTCACTAACCTGGAAACAGAAACCGATAAACTGCTACAACTGGTTTTGTTTGGGCAGCCAGAACTGGATGACCACCTCAGTCATCCCTCTGTTCGGCAGATCAAAGAACGTATCATCCATAATCTCTACCTCAAGCCTTTTAGTCAGGCAGAAGTAGCTGAGTATCTGGCTTTTAGGCTTCACAAGGCAGGTTATAACGGCTCACCACTATTTTCTCATTCAGCACTGAAAGCGCTCGCCAAATATTCTGATGGGCTGCCTCGGCGACTTAGTATTTTGGCAGATAAGAGCATGTTGGCTGCCTATGCTGCACAATTACGAACGGTTTCTGTAAAACAGGTTCGTACTGCCTATGGTGATAATGACCCAAAAGTAAGTTCAAACCGTAAAACATGGCCCATTACGCTAGGTTTGGCTGCTCTCTATTTCATAGCAATACTGGTCATAGCCAGCATTGTATTGTTTGTTATGCATCAAAAGTCATTGGGGCCATTTAAAACCAACCCTGCTCTGGTTCAACAAACACCAACCATCACCACAAATGCAGTAAGGCTTAATGACAAAGAACCAATATTCAAAGAGAAAGTATTGGTAGAACAAAAAACTATAGAAAGAACACCTATAAATAGCCCTTCTATAGACAGCCCTTCTATAAAAAATTCTTCCGATGTTCATACCGTTAGGGCAACGCCGGAACAAGCTATTAAAGCTCTCCCTCAGCAGCCAATTCCCAACCATTTTAGAAATTCCACAGATGATACGCCCCTGTTAAACCAAACATTATCAAAAACTAAAATATGGTTGAGCAACCCTGGTAATCAGATCTATACCATTCAGGTTATGTCGACGCATATCAATGACAAACAAAAGCTGGAGACCTTTCTAAAAAGATATTCTGGGCAACCTCATGCAGCATCACTTTTTATTCATCAAGCAATCAAAGACGATCAGACTTTCTATGCTGTGACTTATGGTGGGTTTAACAGATACGCTTCTGCCAAAGAGCAACTTGAAACTTTGCCTAATGCATTGAAACGGTTTGACCCTTATATCAAAACCATCACTAGCCTTAAAGGCTCCATCCAATAGCAGTTACAACAGCCTATTTAATTATTGAGATCAAAAATAATACTGCCGCCCTGCTGCTCTTCGCAAACCCGCTGTAATAGTTCACCCAAAGTTTCATTTGTAGTGGTGCAAGTCCAGCCCTCTTCACCATGATTTAAATAGTAACCCCCTGACTTTGCCGCCACCCAAACCTGAGCTATTGCCGGTTGTCGGGAAATAATAACCTTAGAGCCATTAGTCTCCATGGTAAGGGTTAAAACGCCGGCTGATGTCTCATAGTCAATATCTTCACCGCTATCATCTATAGATTCCTCAACGGCTAACATTAGGTCGTCGCAATATTGGCTAAATTCGGTTTCATTCATGATTTCATTCCGTACCGAGGCACATATGGGAGATATTATAGGAAATACTTAAAATTCTTATTTAGTAAGGCTGATATTTAGTAAAACAGGGGAGTATATGCGATTGAGTGTTATAGGTCTCAGCCGGTATACTCGCGGACATCTTAAAAAAATCAAAATATAGGCTTTCCTTCATGCAACATGCTTTTGTCATCCAACAAATCGGGCAACGTTTTATTGCATTGATGCTGCTACTCGCGGCATCCACCCTTGGTCTCATCGGCTGTGGCAACAAAGGCCCACTGTATCTTCCTCCCGAAGTTGTACAGGAAGTTACATCAACGTCTAGTAATTCAGCAGAATCAGAAGAGCCTTCTCAGATCACAGGATTTCAAGCTATTGAAAAACCTGAAGTTTCAGAGCCCGAAGCTATAGAACCAGAAACTCTCGAGCCAGAAACAATAAAAACTGGAACAATAGAAGCTGAATAAAATGACCTATTTTTCCAACCGTAACGGCGAACTATTTGCTGAAGATGTCGCGCTGACTACTATTGCTGAGCTTTATGGCACACCCAGCTATGTGTACAGCCGTGCAGCACTGACAGAACATTTCCTTGCCTACAAAAATGCATTGGAAGACTGCCCCCACCTAGTCTGCTATGCAGTAAAAGCCAATGCCAACATCGCCGTGCTCAATGTCCTGGCCCAGCTTGGTGCTGGGTTTGATATTGTCTCTGTGGGCGAGCTTGAGCGAGTTCTTGCAGCAGGAGGCGATCCCAGCAAAATTATTTTCTCTGGCGTTGGCAAACAACCCATCGAAATGGAAAGGGCTCTCGAAGTAGGCATTCATTGCTTTAATGTGGAATCTGAAGCCGAGCTGCATATGCTCGATAGAGTTGCCAGATCCATGGGAAAGACCGCAAATGTTTCTCTGCGAGTGAACCCTGACGTAGATGCCAATACTCACCCCTATATTTCCACCGGCCTACGCGAAAACAAATTTGGTATTGAGATCCAGAAAGCCTTGGACGTATACCTAGCGGCCAAGGAAATGGAATCACTCAATATTGTCGGCGTAGATTGTCATATTGGCTCTCAGCTTACAGAGACCGCGCCCTTTATTGATGCTCTGACTCGAGTCTTAGCTTTGGTAGATGAACTAGCAGAAAATGATATTGAGCTGAAGCACCTAGATTTAGGTGGTGGTCTTGGGGTTTGCTATAAAGACGAACAACCACCCCACCCTGCGGACTATATTGCCGAGCTTCGCCAACATCTAGGCAACCGCGAGCTTACTATTGTTTTAGAACCAGGCCGCTCCATTGCCGCTAATGCCGGTGTTTTACTGACCCGTGTTCTATACCTCAAGCCTGGAGAAGAAAAAAACTTTGCGATCGTTGATGTAGCCATGAACGATATGATTCGCCCTGCACTCTATCAAGCTTGGTTGAATATTGATCCTGTTTCTCCGAGGGTCGGCAAGCCTGCTATGTGGGACATTGTTGGCCCGGTCTGTGAGACTGGTGACTTTTTAGGTAAGGATAGGGAGATGGTCATTGGTCCAAATGATCTGCTCTGCATTGGCTCCTCTGGAGCCTATGGCTTTACCATGAGCTCCAATTACAACAGCAGAGGTCGAGCTGCGGAGATTATGGTTGATGGCGATAAAATCCACGAAATCCGACGACGAGAAACCTTTGATGACTTGATTCGTGGTGAAGCATTGCTGCCCAACAAAGCTAATGATGAATAACCGGGTGTCGACTCTATAATGTTACTGAGATTTACTAAAATGCATGGCCTAGGCAACGACTTCGTTGTTATCGACGCAGTGTCCCAAAGTGTCACGATCACTCCTGAACTAGCACGCAAACTGGGAGATCGGCGTTTTGGTGTGGGCTGCGATCAGATTTTAGTCGTAGAACCACCCAATCAAGCAGACGTAGATTTTGGTTACCGTATTTTCAATCAAGACGGCTCTGAAGTTGAGCAATGTGGCAACGGTGCCCGCTGTTTTGCAAAGTTTGTTCGTGACCGTCGCCTTACCGGGAAAAACACCATTAGGGTAGAAACAGCCTGTGGCATCATTGAACTTCAAGTTCAACGAGATAACCAGGTAAGGGTAAATATGGGCGTTCCAATTTTGGAGCCAGAAAAAATTCCCTTTATCGCTGACACAACAAGTACCTGCTACAGCATTGATATTGATGGAAATGCCGAAGGCAATACTTTAACTGGTGAAACCTTGTCTATTGGCGCCGTATCCATGGGCAACCCTCATGCCATATTAAGGGTAGACGAAATAGATACCGCACCTGTGGCCCAACTTGGTCCAGCCATAGAAAGCCACAGTCGATTCCCTCAGCGAGTAAACGCAGGATTTATGCAGGTACTGAACCGAAATGAGGTCAATCTTCGTGTGTACGAGCGTGGCGCAGGAGAAACTCTAGCCTGCGGTACAGGTGCCTGTGCTGCGGTGGTGGCAGGCCAGTTACAAGACCTGTTAGACTCTCCAGTAACAGTAAACTTGCCAGGAGGATGCCTGGTAATTGAATGGCCAGGTAAAGGCCAGCCGGTGATCATGACCGGGCCCGCGACAACAGTATTTCATGGACGCATTAAGCTATGACTACAGATACGAATATTGACGAGTGTTTAACGGCTGATCAAATTAAGGATTACCTCAAAAACAATCCTGATTTTTTTATAGAATATCCGGACCTTATAGAATTAATACAACTGCCCCATGAAAGTGGTGCAGCCGTGTCGTTAATTGAACGTCAAGTATCTACCCTGCGAGAGCGCAACCAGGAAATGCGCCAACGTATTAACAGCTTGTTAGAAGCTGCAAAAACTAACGACAAATTATTTGAAAAAACCAAACGTCTTGTGATCTCATTGCTTGAAGCAGATGATCTCAGCACGCTGGTAGACACACTTTCCGAAAGTCTAGGCACGGATTTTCAAGTGGAGTTTCACAGCCTGATTCTATTTGGCGATCAACAAGCACTACCCGCTTGCAACACAAAAGTGGTTGGAATGGATCAAGCCAATAGCCAAATCGGCACCCTGCTGCGCACCAACCGCCCAATCTCCGGTATTTTAGGTAGTGAAGAACTCAACTTTTTGTTTGAAGATCAAGCGGCCGAAGTGGGTTCTGTGGCTGCGGTTCCTCTCTCACACGGTTCTATATTTGGCATTATCGCCATCGGTAATTCCGATCCCAACTATTACCGCAGCAGTATGGGTACCTTGTTCCTCAGCTACATTGGCGATGTACTGAACCGGATCACCCCAAAAATGTTGCTTGAGAAATAAAATAAGCACCTATGAGCACCCAGCTCACCGAACGGCTATTACAATTTGAACAACACCTACGTACCGAGCGTAGACTCTCCAGTCATACGGTTAGTAGTTATCGGCGTGATCTCAATAAGTTTATTGATTGGTGTTCTCAGCAGGCACTGCTTCAACCAGACCAACTTGATGATCACCATATTCGCCAATGTATGGCCATGCTTCACCGAAGTGGCCTCAGTGGTCGTAGCATTCAACGCTGGTTATCATCACTACGTACATTTTTTAACTACGGCTTAAAACACCGCTGGATAAAATCAAATCCAGCCGATGGTATTACTGCACCAAAATCACCGAAAAAACTTCCCAAAACAATGGATGTAGACCAGGTCAATCAGTTCCTTTCAATTGATTCGAACAACTGGATTGACTGTCGTGATCACGCTATCGTCGAACTACTTTACTCTTCTGGTTTGCGACTCTCTGAGCTAGCCAACCTAAGCCTTACCGATCTTGACCTTAAGGAAGCCATTGTCACTGTAACCGGCAAAGGCAATAAAACCCGACAACTTCCGGTAGGAAGGCAGGCCCTAAGCGCTCTTAAACTTTGGTTAACGCGTCGTCAGGAAATAAGTAAGACTGATGGACAAGCATTATTTTTAAGCAAACGCGGTAAACGTATATCGACCCGGTCTATACAAGATCGGCTCAAACAACTCAGTATCAAGCAAGGCATGCAGGGGAAAGTTCACCCCCATATGTTGCGACACTCTTTTGCCAGCCACTTACTGGAATCTAGTGGTGATTTGCGAGCAGTGCAGGAATTGTTAGGACACGAGAATATTTCCACCACTCAGATTTATACCCATCTGGATTTTCAACACCTTGCCAAGGTATATGACAAAGCCCATCCTCGTTCCAAAAAAAAGGGGAAGGATTAACGCTCTATGCCTTCCACAAAAAATTTTACTCAGGCACGAGAACAACAACCCAAAGTTGGTATAAGCGCCTGCCTTACTGGCCAGCAAGTACGTTATGACGGCGGCAACAAATATCACCAAATGATCCAACAAGAATTAGCACCCTGGCTTAATTTACAGGGTATTTGCCCTGAAGTAGAAGCCGAATTAGGAATCCCCCGCCCTCCTGTACAGCTGATTAAAATGTCGGAAACGGTTCTGGCGCTAGGTGTTGAAGATGACGCCCTTAACGTAACAAAAGCATTAACAGACACATCCAAACAATTAACTGAAAATCATTGTAATGACCTATCTGCCTATATCGTAAAAGCCCGCTCACCTAGCTGCGGAGCTGGCTCTACGCCTCTTTATGATATGGAGAGTAATCAACTTGAACTGGGAGATGGGATTTTTGTCCGGGCACTAAAAACCGCTCACCCCCACATTGTCATTATGGATGAAAGCAGTTTTGATAATATTCAGGTATGTAGAGAATTTGTGAAGCGCTGTTATCAGTTACACCAAAAGACTAGGTAACTCAGCAAGTCTCAATCAAACTATACTGCATCGCTACCGGTTTCACCGGTACGAATACGGATCACTTCTTCAAGCGTGGTAATAAAGATTTTCCCATCACCAATTTTTCCTGTCTGGGCTGATTTAGTAACAGCTTCAACAACAGAATCTACCTGGCTATCATCTACAGCAATTTCCAATTTAACCTTAGGCAAGAAATCCACCACATACTCTGCACCACGATAAAGTTCCGTATGGCCCTTCTGGCGACCAAAGCCTTTCACCTCAGATACCGTGATGCCCTGAACACCAACATCAGCCAGTGCTTCACGAACATCATCCAATTTGAAGGGTTTTACAACCGCTGTAACAAGCTTCATATGACTACCTTATAGTTCTGAATAAAAAATGCTCAACAATTACTATGAAAAGATACAGGTTCCTCTATCGAATTGCACCCCAGTTTAAGGTTTTTCCTTAACTGCTAGTCCAGAAAAACCAAGATAAATCCATAATCAAGAGTGGCCTCAAATTTTAGGCACGAATAATCAGTAACAAAAAAAGGGGTGGCTTCTAAAAGCCACCCCTAAACTAGAGAAGAAATTACTTGGTGATAAAAAATTACTTGGCGCTAGTGAACTCAGGATATGCTTCAATACCACACTCTGAGGCATCAACACCTTCGTACTCTTCCTGTTCACCGACACGGATACCTATCACTTGCTTAATAATGAACCAAGCAATAAGACTAGTAACAAAAGTCCAAGTGAAGATCACGCCAATGCCAGTAAGCTGACCGATCAATGTAGCGTCCTCATTGCCCGACAAACAAACAGCCAGTAAGCCCCAAACCCCCACCACACCGTGGACAGAAATAGCACCAACAGGGTCATCAATTTTCAGCTTGTCCATGGTGGTCACGGCAAACACAACGATGATACCGCCAACAGCACCAATCAGTGTTGCGCCAATACCACCCCAGTTCAAAGGTTCAGCAGTAATTGCAACCAACCCTGCTAAGGCACCATTCACCGCCATAGTAAGGTCAGCCTTACCAAACATGATGTGGGCCAAAACAAGTGCGGCGATAAGGCCACCACAGGCAGCAGCATTAGTGTTAACAAAGATATCTGCTACAGCATTAGCCTCACCTATATCAGACACTTTCAGCTCAGAGCCACCATTAAAACCAAACCATCCCATCCACAGGATAAACATGCCGATAGCGGCAAGAGGCATGTTGGAACCAGGAATTGCGTTAATTCGACCATCTGAAGTGTATTTACCTTTACGTGGCCCAAGTAACAAAACACCAGCCAGGGCAGCCGCAGCACCACACATATGCACTACGCCAGAACCTGCAAAATCTTGGAAACCAGCGGCATCAAGGAAACCACCACCCCATTTCCACATGCCTTGCATGGGGTAAATGAAACCTGTCATTACCACAGCAAATATCAGGAATGCCCATAGCTTCATTCGTTCAGCAACCGCACCAGACACAATAGACATAGCCGTTGCAACAAATACTACCTGGAAGAAGAAATCTGATGCACCAGAATAGTAAGTATCACCATTACTGGCTAAGACTTCTTCTGCCGTTGCATTCGCTATCGCGTTACCAAACCAAGCATCAGGTAAAATACCACCCTCACTACCACCGTACATAATGACGTAACCCATTAATAAGTACATGGTGCAAGAAACTGCAAACAATGCCACGTTCTTGGTAAGGATTTCTGTAGTATTTTTGGCGCGAACCAAACCGGCTTCCAGCATAGTAAAGCCTGCCGCCATCCACATAACAAGCGCACCACATACGAGAAAATAAAACGTATCCAGTGCATATTTAACTTCTATTAATTCAGGGCTCATAATTTATATCTCCACTGTTTTTTTACAGCTTAGGTTTAAACGGCTTCTGCGCCGACTTCCCCGGTACGGATCCGAATCACCTCATGTAAATCGGAAATAAAAATCTTACCGTCACCAATTTTTCCGGTACGTGCAGCGGATGTAATGGCCTCAATAGCGCCATCTATCATGTCATCTGCCAGGGCTAGCTCCAGCTTTACCTTGGGTAGAAAATCCACCACATACTCAGCACCCCGATAAAGTTCGGTATGGCCTTTTTGACGACCAAAGCCTTTCACTTCAGATACTGTCACACCCTGTACACCAATGGCGGCTAAAGCTTCGCGCACATCATCAAGTTTGAAGGGCTTAACAACTGCTGTGATCATTTTCATCACTTTGCTCCTTAGAAAATGCTCTTTAGAAAAAAATGGTGCTTTTTTAATAAAAAAGCACCATTCGATTAATTACAGACTTTTACTAATAGAAAAAACTACCGAACCATCACAGATATTAGAATCAAAACATTCGTCATCATCCAAATCGGTATCAATCCAACTCAGAGCAAAATCCACACCCTGCCATGTTTTACCTAAGGTAATAGAATAATCAGAATAGGCATCTTCGCCATCGGTAAGGAATGCACGCGCAGCATCTTTTGCACTAGAGTCATCACTATCATATTCAAAGCTGCTAAAACCGTAGTGAAGATCTAAAGATACTTCGTAAGGCAGGCTAAAGCTGTAATCACCATAGACGTAGAACATTTCCCCTGTTTCTAGATAGAAATCATCCGAATAAGCGAAGCCTACCGTAGCGTCACCAAAGGATAAGCTACCGTAAAGTTCAGTATAATCATCTTCTACACTTTCAGAACCACCCATATAAGCACGTATGGTATCTGACGTTCCTGGGTAATCGTAATAGATCACACCCACATCAAAACTCAGGTCATCAGTAATATCACCACCATAACCACCGTAGTAGTCAAGCTCCAGGCTCTTAGCAAAATCTACATTCGAACCCCAGGTTCCAATATAGAAACCATTATCAAAAGCGACATCAAAACCACCCTGAACAGCACCGCTGGTATCAGTCTGAGAAATACCACGGAATTTATAATCTGTGGTTAAGGTAACATTTGCTGAGGTCTCAAATGCATGCGCAGTCGTTGCGAGAATAGGTAATGTCAATACTAGCGAAGTAACAGCTAAAGTTTTCTTTAATGCGTTCATATGTGCTTCTCCAAAACATAGGTAACAGCTAAAAATTAATTATTTACTTAAAAAGAACTAAGTTTTATCTCGAACAGAACAATGCATTTGGTATGCCAACCCCATAAAACCCTTAACTAACATATAGTTATATTAAACAAAAAAAACACCTGCACTTTTTTGGTGCAAAAAACTTATATCCTATTTATTGAATGCACCAAGAAGTTCCAAAATTTTCGTTCAGAATAATAATTTCAGGGTTTATACGATATGAGGGAAAGCTATACTGCTATTTTTGAGATCAAATCGATATGAGAACAAAAGAAAAATAATGATCTTAAGCGTTAATTTTTGCCTTCATTTTATGGCTCAACAATTCTTTTTTACCAAGTAACCATGGTTTGACTTTCTTCCTTTGGGGTTGCAAAAACCCTTACCTAGACATAGCATACTTTTTATTTATATCTTATTTACTTAGATTAACTTTTCTCAACTCGGCTTTTTGTAACGTAACAATAGCCGCTCCCCTTAACCAAGGAATACTTCATGAGATTCATCTTCGCCTTGCTTGCTTTTTTACCTTTCTCACAATTAGTGGCCGAGCAACTGACAGTAGCCAATAACTGTCAGCAGTGGACCACGGTCCGACAGCAAAGTACTGAGCAAGCCTCACTGTATTGGCTACAAGGTTTTGTTGCCGCTTATAATGAATACGCATATACAGGGAGAAACCCCCAAGGTGTTCTTCGTAGCTCAGACCCAAAAATTATCGCAGAGTGGCTGGATGGATACTGCCAAAGTAATCCACAAAGCAACCCACAAAAAGCTGTTGAGTCTTTAATTGAAGAAAAGAAACCTGCACAAAAAGCTTGTCCAGTAAAACGTTCTAGTGGTCGACCCTGTATCCCATCAAAAGAAGATGTTCCTGAAAAAGTGGGTAAATAATTGTTTTCCGCTATTGTAGATATTCAAATAATACGGAGCTGTTATCAAACTGGAGTGATTCATCCTAAACGCCATTTTTTGATCTCTAAAGCGACCAAGGAATATTATCAATGTGCAAATTTAGATCTGTATTTGCTAGACTAACAAAAAAATTTTAAGAGCCTTTGAGCAATGAAACCAGATGAATTATTAAACCAGTTTTTACACCAGCTCAACGACGTTATTACACCTGGTGCTGAAATACTGAGTAATGAAGTACAACAAAAAATGCGCACAGCGGCCCAAGCTACTTTTGATAAACTGGACTTGGTAACACGAGATGAATTTGATGCACAACGAGCTGTATTAGCCCGAAGTAGGGAAAAACTTGAAGCCATGGAAAAACAATTGGCAGAATTAGAAGCCCGTTTAGACGATAAATAAAGTATCAAGTTTTAGAGTGAGGATAGACAGGATATCAATCCCACCCAATAGAACTTATAAAAAATAGAACTGCTGATTAAGCAGAACCTACCAACAAATAGGATGTATTAATAATTAGCAGAGTACTTATTCTCTGCTTTATACCATGGAGGGTATCAATAATGGCTCTTGCTGTTATTCAAACGCGCGCCAAAAGCGGCATCCACGCACCAGCAGTTTATGTAGAAGTTCATCTTTCCAATGGGTTGCCTAGCTTATCCATTGTAGGCATGCCTGAAACCGCGGTTAAGGAAAGCAAAGACCGAGTGCGAAGTGCACTGATAAATTCTCACTTTGATTTTCCCGCCCAGAGAATCACTGTCAATCTAGCCCCGGCTGATCTTCCCAAAGAAGGTGGTCGTTTTGACCTTGCCATTGCTCTGGGTATTTTAGCCGCCTCTGGACAAATACCTTCTGAGTTACTTGTAAATTATGAATTCATTGGTGAGCTTGCACTATCTGGAGAACTTCGCCCGGTAGATGCAGTACTTCCAACTGCATTGTCCTGCGCCAAGGCAGGCCATGCCCTTATTTTGCCTGTATCGAATGCTGAAGAAGCTTCTTTATCTGATAAAACAGATGTTTATCCTGCCAACCATTTGCTCAATGTTTGTGCACACCTCAACAACAACCTACTGATTGAAAAACACTTGGCCTCAACATCACAAGAGCTATCTATTCCCAATACAGATCTCAATGAAATTGTGGGGCAATATCAAGCCAAACGTGCACTTGAAATTGCCGCAGCTGGTGGTCACAACCTGCTACTGAGTGGCCCACCTGGTACCGGTAAAACCATGCTAGCCAGCCGTATTCCTAGCTTATTGCCTCCACTTGAAACTGAAGCCATGCTTGAAGTTGCAGCAATACATTCTGTCGCTGGGTTTGGTTTGAGAAACCACACTCGACAGCCGCCTTTTCGGGCACCTCACCACACTACCTCAGCAATAGCCCTTGTAGGTGGCGGGAGTATTCCCCGGCCGGGTGAAATTTCCCTGGCACACCATGGCGTGTTATTTCTGGATGAGTTACCAGAATTCCCTAGGAAGGTTTTAGAAGTATTAAGAGAGCCGCTTGAATCACGGGAAATTATGATCTCTCGAGTTAATGCGCAAACCCGTTTCCCCGCAAGCTTTCAGAAATTATCTTTAAAGCATGAACTCTCTTCATCGATGCTTCACGCCCAGAACAGCGGCTTACTGTGAGTCCGGTTACTTGTGTTTATTAAGCGAACTCCCCCCATTGCTCCGGCAAAAAAGATTGACTTACGATTGAAAGATAAACATCCAAATGGCCAATATCGCAGCGATCTAAGCCTTCTAATGTTGCATCACCACCCAAAGCTAGAATAGGTGCCATGGTATAGACGCAGCCATAGGGTATGGGACCTTTATTTGAATGAAGGTAATTATGAGCATTGGTTTCGAGAAATTTAGTTTTATCTTCGCTCTCTTGTTCGATTAGTAATAGCCAATCATCCGCGTTGTTTGCTATGAAACGACCATACCCATATTGAAGCCAAACATAGCCAATAGCAGCTGAATCTTCTTTTTGTATGAACAGGTCACCCATACAGTTATGGGCAACTACACGATAGTCGTGATAAATATCCCATTCTAGAGATTCAGCAAGATCCCTAGAATCAGCCTCAGTGGTTATTGTGAGTAGTCCATTCTCATATACGCCTGGAAAGAACGCTGCTCCAAGCGCGCTATTTCCTTCCACTCTTTCAGTTATTTTGAGCATTACTATCCTTGTCGTCTAACACTTAATATGTGGGGTGATTTAAGTGAAGCGGAACACAGTCCCATACAATCCACTTGCTAGGTGTTCAACTGCTGCTACGAAGTTCATTTAGCTTTTTTTCCAGATATAAAGTACTAGCTGGGGCTTTTCCACGATCAAGAGATTGCAACCACTTGTCATATGCGAATTGCATAAACTCTAAGCCCTCACTGGTTAAATTATCACTACTAACCTGGAAGTTTTCGCTGGGGTCTTGGCTCAAAATAGGGGTATTGGTCAGTCCATTTTCATCTAGAAACTGTGCTAATAGTTTAAAGCGCAACAATACTTCTCCGCGTGTTTCAGGGTTGCCTTCAACTCCTGTATGCCATTTCACTTTATCAATAATATACATAGCTAGTTCTTAGACACCTAGAGCCGCGCTAATGGGCTGTAGTGCAGGCGCGAAACGCCGGGGCAGAGGTCCGAGACCCGAAGGGACAGATCATTGAACGTCTTATCAGATCTCATGATGAACCTCCCATGTAAATTTAAAACCTGCCTCTTCAATAACGGATGAAATAAGTGACAGAAACTTCAACCCTTCTTTATTTGGTTCGTACATGCAATGTAAATGAATGCGAATTTCAGTTCCTTGAGAACAGGAATACTCTTCATATAACTGACCAGATTCTATAAAAGCTAAATAATTATTTATCTTTGCTTGAAGAGTGAGAAGTTTTTCATTTTTACCATCCCACTCTAAATGGTCAGAAATAGTAAGAACCGTATAACAATCATTTTCGTTATGCCCAATAAAGTCAATTTTATCTAATTGTTCAATTGTCATATTAATACCAACCAACACCGCCCATACCGGCTGCTGCTTACAGGCAGCAACAGCCAAACACAACGTGTTACGTGGTGGTGCCGGGCCTTGTTAGCTGCTGTATTACTTGGGTACATTTTTACCTAGTAACTCGAACTCTGGGGCTGTTCCAGCCATAAAACCTCCTGTATTTATATCAAGTGCACCATAAATATCGTTTCCGTTTGCAGTTTCTGCCTGGATTATAATTACGTTTGTCACTTCTCCTGTATCTACATCTTTGTGGTAAGCATATTGGGGGATAGTGATATTTATTGGACTACCGATATTTGTGCCTTCAGATTGAAGCATGAAGACAGCCACCCCATCATTAACGTCTTGTTCAGTTGCTGACTTCCCAGAGGTAAACTTGATTGTATTTAAATCTGGCCAAGACATTGTATTTTCTCCTATTGCTAGCAACGGAATAAAAGTGATTGCTAGTAGTAATTTCTTCATTTCTTTTATCCCTTAACAGTGTGATAAACCGATCGCTACGGTCCGCATATCATTTTTTTCGTCATGATCTAATCACATCCAAAATTTCGTGGTATCGAATTGAATCAATACCCTGTCGTTGTTCTTGTGCTATCAGGCAAGAATCATCTTCTCTAAAGTAAACCATAGGTCGTTGGTCGCTTGGCCCAAATTGAATCTCCACATTTAGTAAGCTGGGACATTCGTACCCTGGTATCTCATTAGCTAGATGCCCTTCAATTCTGGGGGCATTTGAGCCATCCTTTTCATATATATTTATGTATGTATCAAAGTCTGTTTTTTCTACTTCTATCCACGTACCCCAACCAAAATAGCCCTCTCTATCTTGAAATGGTAAGGGGAGCATACACCGTACAAAGTAGCGATCGCCAAATTTGCAAAGATCAGCGTTGAATGTCGCTTCACTCTCTCGTTTTTCTTCCGAAATATTCCAAACGTCGTCAGGGAGTGTCCATCCCGAATCAGTTGGATCTTCTTCGTGTGATTCGCCACATTGTGAGCATGTAAACTGTCTCATAATTTATTAACCTTCAAATATAGCGCTCACATCAACGGCGTTTTGCGCGCGTAGTGGGCAAAATGTTCGACTGCATGTGCTTGTTATGAATTTAGCCATTTAAAACACACCAGCCATCTAAATAGCCATCTACCTTTGATGTACGCTCGGCGAGTTCATTTTCAAAAGCAACTATGTTTTCGCAAGTGACCAACATGATTGGCACCAGCTCTAGCTCCATTCCACCTTTGTCACTTGGTCTCGTTTCTATATTTTTGAATTGTTGCCCATTATTCCAGTCTTTTGCGTATTGCCTTGCGACAAGATCAGCTTCTTCTTCGGTTGCATAAATTGCGTAGAAATTCACAGGGTGCTCAATAGAGAAATCGAAATTATCTTCTTCCAATCTTCTAAACACATCTCCGTTTACATCGCTCGGGTACATTGTACGCTCTCTAATTCGAGTGATTCATAACAGTAAATTCAACAACCTAACACTTGTGCAGACTACTTCTGATGCACAAAGCTTATGGTAGACAAGTATATATAACAATCCATGGGATGAAGATAATGGAGGATTACGAAAGTTAACCAAAATGGTGGTTCATTCTAGATCGAAGCAGAAGTAGAGCTATAAGATATTCACCTCTCCTACTGAAAATATCTGTAGCGGTATCCGAGGGGTTTAAGAACCCCTTTGATTCTTTCCTGATTGCACTGGGTTAATTCTGGGCTTGAGGGCATTTTTTACCGCGTTGGAACAATGACAACCCAACTAGGCCCAGCAACAACAACATCAATGACCCAGGTTCTGGAATATATCGCTGGTGTGTCCAGAGCCCCCAGACCATACCTTCCGTGATAGAGATTCCGTAGTCCGCATATAAGCTATTCTCTCCAACGCCACTAGTATCCCCCTGCAGAGTCACATAACTGAAATCAACCACTCTTCTGGGATCGGTGGAATAGATTCCGGTGTCATATGGTGTGAGTATTGTGCAGTAGACTCCACAGCCAACGAGCCCAAAATCAATCCACTCATCCCCCAGTACATCGATTAGGGCCCAGCTTGCAGCTATAGATTTCTCTCTGGTATTGAAGGCAAAATCTGAAGGCTCATCGCAGCCAGTGAAGTTATGGGTACATCGTCCGTCTAAAAATTCGATATTGTAGAGATGGTTGTCAATATTAACGTCTGTGGCACCCCATATTCCGTAATCACTATAAAGCAATCCCCCATGACATACTGAAGTGAAAAGTAGTGTTACAAGCAGTGTAGAAAATAGTTTACGAAACATAATAGCTTCCCTGTCATTTGTTAGCTTAAGCGTTCCGACATAGCCCATAGGATCATAGTCACAATGCATAGAAGTGTCTTACAGAGAAAGTTGCAAAAACCGCACCAATATTAAATTATCAAGGAATATCAGCATATTATAATTATCTAGAGCAGCTTGATTTTGTTCTTTGTAAGAATAACTGACACGCTCTCAACTACAGATGACCTTCCCCCCAAAGAATAAGCCGCTATTATCAACAGAGCTTTCACCTCTCCTACTAAAAATATCTGTAGCGGTATCCGAGGTGCTTAACCAACCCATATAGCCACCTACACAAACCTACATGATTTTAAAATATCAGGCTGATACAGCCATTCTAGAGCTTAAGGCTACACTTCTAGCATCAGACTCTAAAGTGGCTTAGGAAGGGGTTTGATGGCCTTCTGAGGGTCTGTACAGAGCATCCTGAGATGCTTCAGAGATAGACTTCCATAGAAGCTTTTACTTTAGCAATAGTAGCTCTACTAGCTTTAGTAGCTGTCTGTATTTCTGAGTAAGACATACCTGAATTAAGCATCTTTGCTATTGAGGTATTACGTTCAATATTAACGGGTCTACCTTTGTACTTACCTTCTGCTTTAGCTTTTGCACTACCTTGTGCTGCACGCTCTCTACGAAGCTCATAATCCTTACAGGACATAACCGCTAGAATATCCAATAGCATGTTATTAACCGCACTCAGAATGCCATCTGTTAGAGCATCTTTTTTATCAGTTTGTAAAAAGGTATGTGAGGTAGGTATATCCAGTGCAACGATGTGTAGCCCTTTGGACTCAATCATCCCCTTCAAGGTTTTCCAGTCATCAGCAGTAAGACGCGTCAACCTGTCTATGGACTCAACCAATATGATATCGCCAGAAGTAGACTCCTCTAAAAGTTCAAGTAGTTTAGGTCTCTTGAGAGTTCTTCCTGAAACGTTCTCTATGTAGAAAGAAGCTATCTTCTTATTCTTACTAGTAGCAAATGAGATTAGTGATTTTTTAGCTCTTGTAGCATCTTGCTCTTCAGTAGAGGCTCTAAGGTAAGCTCTGATAAACGACATGACATAAACCCTTCTTAATGATCCTGATAGTTCATTATAAGTAGTTTAGTTTAAATAGTCTACTAAATCTGGTTCATTATGTTTGTATGAGGGTGAATTAGGTGGTTTAGCTGATTCATACTCAAAATGAACCACCCTCAACACAGATCAAACCCCACCTAACTCCCAAGCGAAGGATCTATATCGTATGGCCCCATCACTTTCTTAGTCCCTGTCCACACCAAATAAGAAATCCAATTAGTACCATCTCTAGTGCAATAGACAACGTATTCACCTTGATGAGTCCTACTCTGCTTATATTTGTACTCGCCACAATTACGAATCTTACTTTTTACTAAAGCTTGAGAAATCTTGAGATGAACATCTGTATGCCAGCTTGATTCGTATTTGGAAGCTAAACTAGCCTCTGTACTTGGTGTCAGATTCTTACTGTCTTTATCATACTTACTTGAATGGTTAGTAAGGATCACCGCCACAACAAACAACGTCACAATAATTACACCGTCAAATGAAGTTAGATTCTTACCCTTACTCTTATAAGGTTTTTTAACACCACAACTGGGACAAGTTTTAGCACTACTAGAAACCTCCTTCCCACACTCTTTACATGCTCCTAAAGACATTCCTAACTCCTTCCTTACTTCCATTGTGTATTGCACCACAAACTGTCCCCCATAAGGGACATCAGTATTGATATTGTCCCTGATATGGGACGTTATCGCAAACACTTAGCTACCGAAATGAAACGCAGACGTGGTGATCTGTCGATGCGTGATTTTGCAGTAAAGACTGGTTTATCTAAGACTTCACTCCAACGTATTGAGAATGAAGAGCAGAATGTAACCACTGATACACTTGAACACTTATGCAAGAAATTTAAGTGCGAGGTTGGAGATTTGCTAGGGAATGTAAAATCATAGAGCCTTCTATCAAATACGCTGGCCCATTATTTAAGTCTCCGTATAAAATCATCTAAATACCCTATCTTTCGATAAGTCCTTTAGTCTTCCTTATCCTTGTGAGTGGAACACTTATCAGTCGTGGTGGCTTATTTGATACCGATTTCATGGGTTTGGAAGATTTACTTCTCACTTGCAATTGTTATTTTTATTGAAGGAGTTTTCACAAACTGACGTAACTTTTCCATATTCTCTCGAGAGATAGTAAGTCTCTCTATCCACGTTCCATCAGACTCAATCGCTTGAGACAGTAGAACCAATTCTTCTTCATAGATACTGAGCAGTATGTTTAATCTCTTTTCGGATTTGTCAGTTTCACCAGATTCTAAATCTGAAAGAGCCTTTAGTACCACCTTGTGCTCTTCCAATCTCATTTCAATTAATTGATCAGCTAAACCAGCATGTACATATCTTCTTGCTGAATCGAACCAAATAAATGTCCATATAATAAACAGAACTATTCCAGCCAATCCTGCCACAAACAATATTCTCTTTTTCATGTTCGTGATTATCCTCTAGCAACGTGCTTATCGTGTCAGTTAAGAGTCCAGTACAGCGAGTTGTTAAACCCTAGAATCCAGCACCAACCTTATCCAAGTCATCGATCCCCATGATTGGGCCATACATAACGCTATTAATATCTGATGAAGCCTCATACCCATAAAGGCCATAACCAATGCTTTTATTTAATAATTTTAACGCTCTCTTCTTCATTATCTGAAACTCAATAGGAATAGATATTAAATCTAACGTAACGCCGAAGTTTTGAGGGTTGATTCTAGCCAGGGAAACAACAGACAAACCATTATAATGAGCTGAAAAAGAGTATCTAAGTCCAGAATCAGGCTGATTAATATCTTCATTCGTCAGCACAACAATAAAAGCATTACCAACCCCTACATCTTCAGCTATTTTCCCTCCACGAGAGGCCAACAAGTTCGAATTATATTGTCCACTCCCAGGCAGCACCATAGACACATCTCTACCGAATTCAGTAGTCACTAATACTTCACCCTTATGTTGCTCTTCTAAGGCATCCCGAAGTGAGTTTTTAAAATCGATAGGAATACCTGCCATTGGAATAATTACTATTTTTAGATTTTCTCTATATTGATTCTGGTTGCCAATTCTTGATTTTTCGGGGAAATAAAGTCGAATCAGCAATACCACGATAATAAATATCAACACTCGAATAGCTATATCTTTATTGATCTTCATATGAATAAAAGTCTAACTCCCAGACATATAGAAATATAAGCGTGTAATTGATATTCCCAGCTGCTTTTTAATTAGATGTATCCGGGAATGATTAATACTAAAGCTTGAATTATTTAACTTTAAAACTAAAGGATTAATAGGCTTATTAAAAGGTGGAATTACTGACATAACTGCTTCCATGCAATATTCTTACTTAGTACTTTAGAGAACTGATCATAACCTATATTCTGAAATAATCTAACTTGTTGAACCTTCCAACTAGAATGTAGACAGCCCTACTATTAAAGCTTCTGTATAACATCATCTAAATACCCTATCTTCGATAAGTCCTTTAGTCTTCTATACCGAATCATTAATTGGTACTTTATTACCAGAAACAGTTCTCAGATAAGAGAACGGAATTCAAGGTACTTATAAAGAACTGTATAACTACTTTAGAATCTTGCCAAAGGCAGGTTTTCTAAATGATAGATACAGTACACCTACAACACCCCTTATTTTAAGAACTCTCTTTTATTAAAAACTATTACAGTAATAAAGCCCCTACAACAGCCCTAATTTAAGAATGCTTTTAGTTTCTTTATTAAGATAAAATCCCATTAGTGTTCTGTATTAGTATTCTGAAGGTATTACCTTCGGTAAGGGTATTCAGATTACCTATACAACCAACCCAACAATAACCCTTGTTTTAGGAACTCTCTTTTACTAAAAACTATTACAGTAGTAAAACCCCTACAACAGCCCTACTTTAAGAATGCTTTTAGTTTTTTTATTAAAATAAGAACCCCATTAGTTTCTGTATTAGTATTCTGAAGGTATTACCTTCGGTAAGAGTATTCAGATGTCCTATACAAGGTTCAACATCTAATAGAATAAGCCGTTTACTACAAACGAATATTGTTATTAGTTCCACATAACACCTCCCCACAAGAGCCTATATAGCTTACAACACAGATATAGGTAATATTAGATATCTAAGGTGAAGGGAAAGGTTTGATAAACTATATAATCAGGTATATACCGGTTCCATTTACCCCTTCTATTAAAGAGGTTGATAGAACCACTTGTAGATAGCCATAATGCCCTTTCATCACTAGTACCAATAACAAGGAAGAACTTTCATGAATGGAACTCTTTATTACTCTAAAGCTGTTATGGGCGGTGGGAAGAGCTATTCTTCAGTACGATACTACTGCGAAGAAAATTATGAGTTAGGACATTGCACAGTTTACTGTGTACCAACAAAAGAACTAGCAAATGAGATCTGTGAAGATTTTAAATCACAGAAAGAAGATGACTATTCAGATTTATCTGAATTTGAGTTTGATATCGACATTGAAAATATAGATGAAGAGAAGCCATTAAACATACGTGTAAAAGTGATAAACGGAGATACCTCATCTTCAGTATCAAAGGATATTATTGAATGTATCAAAGCTCCCAAATGTGACATTCTTATTATCACTCACGAAGCATTGTTCAACATCAAAGAGCATGACCTACATAGCCTTAAAGAGTGGAATCTTGTTATAGATGAAGACCCATATCCATTGCGTGTATACAGTGCCCAAGACTCGTATAGCCAATCCCGCACACTATCTAAACTAGCATCTGAGATAACAGATTCTAAGCAGATCATTGAGTTTGAGATTAATGATGAACAACGAGAATACATAAATACAGCTACAGAGGATAAATATAGCTCCATATATAACGATAGTACCGAAGGGTATTTAAAATTCCTCACCAGTAATAACGATAAGATTTGTCTTCTTCATAAATCTGATATAAAAACCTCTTGGTTTGGTATTGAGTTCCTACCACTAAATGCAATTATTCAAAATGCTTCCGAAGTTACCTTGTTGTGTTCCAAGATTAGTATCCTTACTAATATTTATCTGGACAGGTACGATATTAAACTTAAGGAGTCATGTATTGAGCCAGCACACACAGAGTATCCAGTATCATTACAGAATAAGATTACTGTTCACAGGGTATGGGATATTCGTGACCACGCTTTAAAGCATATGAACGAAGGTGGTACTGATAAAATCTCTTCTGCTGTAAGCACTATTCTTAATGGACACGACTTTATAACTAGAACTAACAACAATCATCAACGATTTTTAAAGTCTCATAGTGGTTTCAAAGAAAGGATTTCTAAGATAACAAATGGGCTAAACAGTCTTCGAAAATACAACACCATCATTGATATAGCCTGTTATAACCAAGCTTCTGATACAGATCATTTCTATACTTATATGGATGATCTTCTTGGTATCAGTTCAGGTGTCTTCCAAAAAGGTGTCATTGAAAAGGAGAACCTTGAACCTTCAGCTCAAGCAGCGTGTAGATTGGGATTCAGAGATATAAATAATTCCCAACATGATAGCTACATGATTATCGTTCCAGACCAAAGAACAGAAGATTATCTTAAAGAGTATTACTTACCAGAAGCCAACTATGCAGGATCAATCATCAAAGAAGCCCCTGTAGATAAAGGTGGTAGGAAACCGGGTAAAGCAAACGCAAAGACAGCAGCTAAAGTTGCTGAGGTAGACCGGCTTATGGCTGAAGGTAAAAGTCTTAATGAAGCTGTAAAGATAGTAGGGATGGGTAAAGCTACTTATTACCGATACAAGAAGGAGCATGTAACTTAGTTGCAGCATGGTAATAGAACTATGACTACAGAAGAGATATTTGAAGCTTCCCACCATGACTGGGGATTTAGCACGAAGGTCTTTATCTATTCACCTACCCCTCCTTGTGAACCTATAAAAATCAACTTTCATCCAGTTGCTACAGAGTTGTATGAATGGTTATTAAGAAAGGGAGACGTTACCCATTTAATGAAGGGAGTCACTAATGTAGTAGAGGACATCTACGAGAACCCCTTCACACATGATGCCACTACGCTTGCTTGCCTTACAGCTCAAGTTATAAATGACAGTCATGCTAACTACCATAAAGAATCTACTCGTGGACTTGATCAGCTTGGTGTTGAGTTAAAGCGTGTGCGGATATATAACGAACTTGTTATCAGCTCGGCAAGAACTTGTGAAGCCGTGATAAAACAACTACTTCACTGTACTCAGTTCTTTAAGAAAGATTACGACAGAGTCGCACTTGGTGGCTTGCTGTTTAAGGAGTGTCGTTCTTGCAAGAAAGATGATGGTAGAGCCTCCCACAATATTTCTCTACTTGGGTCACTAGCTCACCGCTATCCACCGATGTGTAGAGCATTTGACTGTGTTCTAGGAGACTTACAAAAACTAAACCAAGAAAGAACTAGAATCGCAGCACATTCAAGTGCACCTGAAATTTTCAAATTCTCCTACAATGAATCAATGGCTCGTCATAATAAAGACACAAAAGAACTGCTATATAAGCTAGTTCATATCCTGGATCATTTAAGCGCACTGGAAACCCTTATTCTGGAAGAACTCAATTGTGCGCTGAAGTCTTCTGATATTAGTGAAGCACTAAATATCTCTAAATATCATACTAATACAACGTTCAAATATTTTGATAAATGGGGAATATAAAGCTACTCAACCAACTCCTCTCTCAAAATCTCCACAACATCAGGAGCTTCTATCCAGAGTTTAATCTGACCACCAGAATGGATTGCTTTGATAGCAACTCTTTAAATCCCTTCCACACCCATTTTGCAGAATAAAAAATGAGCAATAGAGTCATACAAATAAATAGAAGCGCCTATAGGGCAAATAATAGGATCCTGATTTTTAATCTTCTTTCGTAAACCATAGTTTTGGTGGGGCTGGATAGCCCGCAAAGGAAAGACAACTCCTAATCTATACCAATCTTTTATTCCTCTTTCCTCTACCTTCTCATATTTATCAAATAGCGACATATTTTCCCCACTCCTAATTTGGCGTGGTCAATGCTAATAGCTAGAACGCCACCAACACAGGTGCGAACTTGCGAATGCTTGGTCTTGTTAAATTCTTCGAGCAGGCAGGTTAGTTCATCACAGGATGCAGTGAACCTAGCGTGCTGTTCGTCATTGTAAAAGAATATACCCTTGCTCAAGCTAGGTGTTGTTTTAATATCTTCTAGAGCTTGCTCGAATGCCGCCAACATCGATGGTTCATATACTGAGTATGAATCAGAGTTGAAATGAATAAACTCGTTACGAGTTTCATTAAGCCAATTTATTAGCTCTCTTTGTGTATCGGGTTTGTTTACAAAAAGCTTATCGTATAGCTCCATGAAATAATCCAGCTGAACGCTTGGAAGATCTTTTAAACCTTCACTAGCTCTACTGTCGCCATACGCTTTGAGCCACTTTTTTGCATGTGGCTTCTTCCAAGTATCTATGCCTGATCCGCCCCGTAGAGCAATAGATAAGTAACACTGTAAAGCATTGTGAATTGATATTATTGCGTATTTCCAAAGATGTTTGTTGCCATGAATTCTACTCAGGCACGAGCACGCCTCAGTCAAAGATGCTTGACCTATATCCTGTCTATCGAAATTTACGTAACCTTCCATAGAAACTTAACTACTAATTAATAAGCCCGAAGGCATTATAATAAGAAGATTAGAAGGTTTATCAAAAGATGTGATTACTGACAAAACGAGCCTCCATGCAGTGTCTTTATTCAATTCTTACGCTATTGATCATAATCCATAACCTTAAACAATCAATGTCTTAGCCGATAGCTAAAGAAAAGGTACTACCTGTGCACTCTCCAGTTTCAGCAATGGTTTTTAAACTACAGGGGCAATTAGACAATATAACTAGCATCCTTGCCTTCCTCTTTAGTAGTTAGATGTGGTGGTGTAATCAAACTCTCACCCAAAAAGCTCTTCTTATCCTATCAAACAAACAACTCCTCCCACGTATCAACGATTGCTGCGTTAATAACCCCATCACGATTAATAGCCATCTTCGTAGTCCAAGACGGGACATCTTCTAATTCACCAGTAAAAGCATCCAACTCCTGACACTCTGGACTGTACTTTTCTACAAAGTAACATTTATGTTTTGTGGAGCGTTTAACCAGCGTGTAATCACCCAACCCATCAACAACCACCTTATCCATATAGCCTTCTATGCTGTACCCAACCCTTGCAAGAACACCACGTCGGTAAACTGGATCATCGTCAAGAACTTGGTATTGATCGCCTGCAACAATGAACTCCAAATCATCATCAGAAAGACTAACGTTACTACTCAACTCAGTCTCAAATATCAAAATCTGCCCTTCAACTTCGACCTTTTCATCATTTAACAGTGAGAGCCTATCTTTAATATTATTCTGGTCTGGCATATCTAATAACAGTTCAATCAGCTTATTTATTCTCTCGTTCACCTCTCCTAACCGACCCTTCTTAGCTTCCAGCTCAACAAAGCCCGAAGCTTTTTCCTCTTCAAGTACGAAGCGGGACAGATGCTCATAATAACTTTGATTGAAGATCACCATCAGGACTTCATAGGGCCAAGTTTTACTATTATCACAATGACCTTTGCCGCGCTTTAGATATGTAGAGCAGTTAGCGTATGTAATAACGTAGTCAGAGTGATTCTTACGCCTGAAATGATAGTTACCACCACAATTAGAACATTTAACCAGCCCAGTTAAGTCATAAGTTTTCTCTGGGGACATACCTTTAGTACGGGATTTCAGTTCAGTCTGAATACGGTAAAATGTGGGATCATCAATTAGTCGCTCGAAAACATCTGGGATGTGATCACCTCCATTAGTCCATTCACCAATTAATGATCTATTTCTGAGCCAACGAACCACTGTAGTAGGGTGAATAGAGTCCAGTACAGGGTACTGATCGACAAGATCAATCAATATCCTACGTGTACCAGCACCCTTTAAGTACATATCTATACACGCTCGAACAATCTCAGCTTTTTCAGGAATCAACTTACCTTCAGACGTTAACCAGAAAGGTGAAGTCAGTTTTATAGGTTTGCCATGTCTGGCATCTCTACGCTTCTTCTCATACGCACCAGAAATACGTCTAGATAGATTCTTACTGTACTCGTGTGCTTGTTGAACTTTACCCACGAGAATGAACAATGCACCCATGCCATCATTCAAAGATGCCTTTGTGTACTCGGTTTTATCCTCTAAGGTAACAATGGTTACACCAGCTTTCACGATGCCATTGATCAACTCAACCATATCGGTCGGTTGAAGTCGCCCAATCCTATCTATTGCTTCAACCAGAATATAATCACCAGCTTTGATTTCACCAGACTTAATGGCTGCCAGAATTAACCCCAACCCGTGATTCAGGTGGTCGCCTTTATATGCACTTTTACCCTTATCAGTTACAGACAGGTTCGATCTTTCAACATCAGGGTGTTGATCAACCCACTGATCAATTAGTTGCTGCTGACGATCAAGGGTTGAACCCTTGCCTTGATGTATTGCACTGAAACGCTGATATGATATGGCTTTTGGCATAGTTTGAAGTCTACAGAGACAAATAAAATTATTCTACCTTTAAAGACTAATGTCAGTTAATCGCAGCCATGAATCCCTGTCCCTGCGGGTTTCTAGGAAGCAGTCGGTGCCGTTGTACTCCCGACCAGATTCGACGTTATAAAGATAAAATATCCGGGCCACTCTTGGACAGGATAGACCTAAAGGTAGAAGTACCTCATTTACCGAGTGATAAATTAATTCAGCGTAAAGTTGATGGCGAAAGCAGTACTGAAATCTATCGGCGAGTAAAAACTGCGCAGCAATATCAATTAAACCGGGCTGGAAAACTGAATGCTCTTATGTCCAACCAGGAAGTAATAAAGCACTGTACTCTAGACAGCGAAATGAAGGATTTATTAAACCAAGCTATTCAAAAACTTGGATTAACTGCTAGAGGATTTCATCGGGTTTTAAAAGTGGCTCGAACCATTGCGGATTTGGAAAATGATGAAGTTTTAAAATCTGCACACATTTCCGAGGCACTTGGTTATCGTTTATCTAGCTAGATAAACCATTGAATAATTATGCTTTCCATATACAGCACATACAATCTCATTAAATAATGGCAGGTTGCCGTTAACTGTCCTCGGTTTCATAATCACCCAGTAATATTTGTTGTGCCTTTGTTATTTTATTTGGTGACTACGGTATTGGTGTTACTGCTAACCGGTGATCCATTTAAAAATCTGGATGGGTTTATTGAACACATCATAAACTTAGTTGGTATCACAGTGTGATTTTTTGCCCATTATACCCTAGGTATTAAGCGATTCTTATTAAGGTTTTCTAGCAGAGATACTCTATCGTAGTCTTGGCCAATAATTGGCTGCCAAGCTCAGAAGAAATGAAATATAAAAAATTGTTTTATGGAATAAGAAAAACGATTTAGGGGGGGCTGCTCAAAACTAGACTGGCAGTTAACTCCCAGATGGAAGATAACTGCCAGCAAGCTTCGTCTTTGATTTACTCTATAAATTAAAAGTGCTTATCTAACTTTTCTTCTAAAGATGGCTAGCATAAGCAAACCCAAACCAAATACCAGAATGGTTGATGGCTCTGGTATTCCTGGAGTTGGTGGCTCATCTGGGTTATCTGGGTTATCTGGGTTATCTGGATTTGTACCAGGGTCTCCCAAAAAGAAGCTATCAATGCCCAAATCAGTTCTCATATAATCTGTATCACTCCAAGCAATCACCTCAAGTGTTTGAATTGTATTTGTCGCAGTAAAAAGCAATGTCTGCCAATCCCAACCCTCGAAAACACCAAAGTCTGGAATAGACATGAGATCAGAATCGTGTGTTTCATCGCCAAACTTAACCTTCCAGAAACCGCCCGTCTCAGACCATTGGTTACGAGTGATGCTCTGCTCAAAGGAAATTTCATATTGCTGTCCGACAACCAAGCCATCCAACCCTACCTGAAGTGCACTTTCTGTCCAGCCTGGCTGATCACCAATACCATGTAGGAAGTCACCACCAGTACTACTTGACTCCCAAGTATAACCGGCAAAATCAGTGTTTCCATCAAAGGTATCTGGCGTACCGCCTGTTGTTGTCCAACCCGGAGGGACATCTGAGTTATGCTCATTTGTGTTGCCTAAGTAACCTTCAAAATCACCATTTTGAAAAGCTAACAATTCTGCATTAGCTTGCATCGTTAAAAATAGAGGCGCTGTTATTAGAATGAGTACTCTTATAAGAGATACTCCCTTAAACATTGATATGCTCATATTGATTTTCTCCTACTTTTTATTTTCTTTTTAAACTAAGGCAAGATAAATGCCAAAAATAAAATTCAACCGAAAAAACAATGTGTTACGAAAAAACCAAGACATAAATTTATTTAATTGTAAAAGTATTGTAAAAAATCCTGACACTTCTGAAGCCCTTATTGTGTATTTTCCAACGACAGCGAGCCGACCGACCGACCAATAAAACCTTGGAACACACTAAATTGTCATAATATTGCCAAATCAAACTTACCCGTGAGTGTTATAGTCTCTGCATATAGAGGATTTTTACATGACTGCCAGTACTGATAACGATAATAGCAACGCCAATGCTACCAACAGCAATAAACCAGACCTTCTGGCTTTCTTGGATGATTTGATTGAGAAAATACCTAAGCTAAATGGCGCCAGCTCTGATAGCACCAATGGCAATGCAGCAGACCTTCTCTCTTTGTTAGATGGATGGATTGAGAAAATCCCCAAAATTAGCGAGAAAACAACAGAGAGTGTTGACTCGAAGCTGCGAGCCCGCATTGGCCAGATGACTAAGGGTATGTCCCCTATGCAGCTGGTTTTGGCCTACACCGATTGGTTGGGACACTTAACCCTTGCTCCCGGTCGTCGTACTCAGTTATTACAAAGCCTGGCTGAAAAAGTGCTTAAATTATCCACAGCCACTGCACGGTCTATTGCCAACAAACCTAACCAGGATTCAGCACCTAGGTCCTCCCTGTTTAAACACGAACTCTGGTGTAAGCCACCCTTTAATATTTTGGCAAAAGGTCACGAAACAGTTCTTGAATTATTACAAGAGTCTTCCACTGATGTACCCGGTATGGAATCCTCCAATTCGGAACTTGTCGGTTTTATCAATGAGCAAATATTGCTGTTGTTAGCGCCTTCTAACGCCCCCCTGACAAACCCTGAAGTACTGAAGACCACCTGGGACGAAAAAGGTAGAAATATATTGAAAGGTATCGGTAACCTTCAGCGGGATATTCAACAAGATTTATTGAATAAAAAAGAACCCGACATGGGTGACTTTAAGGTAGGAGAAAACTTAGCAGCCACTCCAGGCAAGGTGATTTTTCAAAATGACCTGATTGAACTAATTCAATACAAACCTTCGACTAAAACTGTCGCTCAGGAACCTGTACTCATCGTCCCTGCCTGGATTATGAAATACTACATTCTCGATCTTTCACCTGAAAAATCACTGGTTAAGTATCTGGTAGATCAGGGTAAAACGGTATTTATGATCTCCTGGAAAAACCCTGACAAAGCCGACAAAGAACTCTGCATGGAGAACTATCTCAAATCAGGTCTTTTTGCTGCATTAGATGCAGTTAAAACCATTGCGCCCAAGACCAAAATTAATGCCGTTGGCTATTGTATTGGTGGCACCTTGCTCTCTATTGGTGCAGCGACCCTAGGCAGGGATGATGATGATATTCTCAATAGTATTACCCTGCTGGCAGCCCAGGTAGACTTTACCGAACCCGGTGAAATAAAACGTTTCTTGGGCACAAGCCAACTGGCCTTCCTAGACAGTATGATGTGGACAGATGGCTTTCTTGAAGCCGCCAGTATGGGCGGTGCATTTAAGGCCTTGCGCGCTGAGGATATGATCATCAACCCGGCGATTGAGCGCTACTACCTTGGACGAGAAACTAAACCCAATGGCTTGATGGCATGGAATGCTGATGGCACTAGAATGCCTGCCAAGATGCACAGCCGATACTTAAAAGAATTGTTTATGGAAAACCAGTTGGCCGCCTGTAAGTTTATGGTGGATGGCAAACCCGTAGCTGTTCAGGATATTCGTGCACCTTTCTTTGTTATTGGCACCACAACTGATCATGTAGCCCCCTGGAAGTCTGTGTATAAGATTCAGCATCTATGCCGATCAGAAGTAACCTTTCTCTTAACCACTGGTGGTCACAATGCTGGTATTGTTTGTGGCTCGGAACACCCGCGGCGAAAGTTTCAGGTGATGACCCGAGACCCTATGGACAAATATGTTGATCCGGACACTTGGGCAGAAACTACAGAAACACAACAGGGCTCATGGTGGCCGCTGTGGAATTACTGGCTGGATGAACACAGTATTGGGGAAGTACCAAAACGCAGTACAATGGGTGCCAGTAAAAAAGGCTACAAAGCTCTTCGTGATGCACCTGGTGAATATGTTCTTGGATGATCAATACCCAGGCAACGATCTATTTAATAGCTGTGTGCTCAAATAACTATTTTCCATAATGAGATCACTGACGGTGAGTTGTTGCCTTGCTACAATCCAGCATGATTAATTCAACGTCATTCTTAGTCCATTATAATTAACCGCGATCACAAAAAAATCTATTGAATAATCTAAACCCACAACAAAAAGCTGCGGTTAAATATATCGATGGCCCGCTGCTGGTACTGGCTGGTGCCGGTAGTGGAAAAACCAGCGTCATCACCCAGAAAATTGCCTACCTGATCAACCAATGTGGTATCAGTGCACGTCATATTGCTGCGGTAACATTTACCAATAAAGCTGCTCGAGAGATGAAGGGCCGAGCGGGAAAACTAGTCAGTGGTCCAAATGCCAGAGGTTTGACCGTATCTACCTTCCACAACCTAGGGCTAACCATTATTCGTCACGAAATCAAACAGTTAGGCTACAAACCTGGCTTCTCAATTTTTGATGCGGATGATGCAAAAAACTTACTTAAAGAATTGATGCTAAGGGATTCAGACCTAGATGCCGACCATATAGACATGGTGCAGCATCAAATCTCCCAATGGAAAAACAATCTGCTTTCCCCCTCCCAGGCATTATCTAAAGCTGAAAGTGGTGGAGAACAGGCTATTGCCATTGTCTATGAGCGCTACAATAAAGCACTACAAGCCTACAATGCTGTGGACTTTGATGATCTGATTTTAATCCCTGCTTGTTTATTCCGCGACCACCCTGACGTTTTAGACAAATGGCAAAACCGTATCCGCTATTTGTTAGTGGATGAATATCAGGATACTAATCACGCTCAATACCAATTAGTAAAATTACTAGTGGGTTCTCGACGCACCCTAACCGTCGTTGGTGATGACGATCAATCTATCTATGCTTGGCGTGGAGCCAGGCCAGAAAATCTCGCCCAATTAAATGATGATTTTCCTGAATTAAACATTATAAAACTGGAACAAAATTACCGTTCAACTGGCAGTATTTTAAAAGCCGCCAACCAACTAATTGATAATAATCCACATGTTTTTAGTAAATCACTGTGGAGTGAACTGGGACCCGGCGAACCCCTACGACTCATTCGTACCGCTAACGAAGAAATAGAAACCGAAAGAGTAGTCAACGAAATTCTTGATATGAGGCTTCGAAAACGCTGCCACTTTCGTGACTTTTCTATTTTGTATCGGAGTAATCACCAAGCCAAATTGCTTGAGATGAAACTACAAACTCAAGGAGTGCCCTATCACCTCAGTGGCGGCACTTCTTTTTATGCACGCACAGAAATCAAAGACATCATGGCCTACCTCAGGCTAGTGGTGAACCCAGATGACGACAATGCTTTTCTGCGAATTATCAATACACCTCGTCGGCAAATAGGCACCACAACGTTGGAAAAGCTTGGCTCCTATGCCAATCAACGGCACATATCATTAATGGATGCTATCGATGAAGTTGGGCTTCAATCTCAAACCACCAGCGCTCAAATTCCCGAACAAAACCTAGAGCGGCTACAACGTTTTAAACAATGGATACAAAATGTAGAGCGTAACTGCATTAATGGAAAGGTTATTGAATCTATTAGAGAAATGATAAATGACATCGACTACGAAGGCTGGCTTCACCAAAATGCCAGCAGTGCAAAAGTTGCTGAAAAACGCATGGAAAATGTCAATTTTCTAATTGAACAAATTAAAAAATTGCTTGAAAAAGATGATATGGCTATCGATGGTGATATCAACGTAGATCACGAGCAAGATGAAACCCAAATGGCGGATGCCATCGCCAAACTATTACTGCGAGATTTACTGGATCGACAAGAAGAAGAATCTGCCGATGACAAAGTGCAATTAATGACGCTACATGCAGCCAAAGGGCTAGAGTTCCCCCATGTCTTCCTAATTGGTATGGAAGAAGGCATTCTGCCCCACCGTAACAGTGTTGATGACGGCAACATCGAGGAAGAACGCAGGTTAGCTTATGTTGGTATTACCCGAGCCAGACAAAGCCTGACCATGACTCTAGCCGGCAAGCGCAAACAGTTTGGTGAAATCATCAACTGTACGGTCAGTCGATTTATGGATGAACTGCCTGAAGACAATCTAGAGAGAGAAGGCTTTGGCGATGATAACCCTGAGGTAGTTAAAGAAAAAGGGAATAAATCACTGGATGCACTGAAAGACTTGTTTGCTTAAAACATGTTTGCCTAAAAGATTTTCCTGAGAAACCCTAGCAACCCTATTCTCACTAGTTCTGTGAGAACTAAACATTATTTCTGCAACAGACTTCACATAAGTTGTTGTAATGCCTACTTTACAGCGTTCCACAGCAAGACCAGAATACTTTTCATCAATAGTGGAGAAAATGAAAGATGAACAGTATTTTTGTGTTAGAACAAGACAAACAAACTCTGGACAAATTACTGGCCAACGCCCCCGTACTACCCAGCGTTGTTTCAAAAATACTGGTTCTAGATAAAAACAGTGACGACTACTACGAAGATGTCCTCTCTCTGGCATCAGAAGATCCATTTATTGCTGCAAAAATTATTTTCCTTGCAAACTCTGCAGCCCTTGCCGGTCGTACAAAAATTGAAACACTGACACAAGCAGTAGTCCGAGTTGGTGTTAACCAAGTCTCCTCTCTCATCACTTCAATTTCTTTGACCAAATCATTCAAGCCAACCCAGCAATCACACCGCAACCTTTGGTTACACTCACTACAAGTGGCCATCGCTGCTACTAAAATTGCCCAACTAAATCAGGTTAATGGTGAGCAGGCTTACCTTTCTGGATTACTGCACGAAATCGGACGGTTTATTTTAATGACTTCAGACGTTGATAGATTCAACAGTTTGTCAGAAGAATTACAAAGCACTAGCCCGGAATTAATAAAACAGGAAGCGGAAATTTTTGGTTATAACAGCATTGATGTAACAATGAACACACTGAGAGCTTGGCATATACCCGACACCATTTCCAATGCCATTGTTGCCCACTTACTAAATACCATTGAAGGCTATTTTGACCCCGCTGAATTGCTCGAAACAACCACTGCGCTCGATGCCTCAGATGCTGACTCAAGTACGCTAGAAGCTATTTTATCAATTGCCGATACACTTAGCTGCATCATCCAGCAAAATCCGGAGATTGAAGATCTAGAAGAAGATGATGTTGAGCTATTAATACGAAACACTGTCACCGACTTGGACAGTAATACCTTATTTTTACCTCCAGCAGCACTGGCCAAATTCCTACCAACTGTTGCCGGGGATGCCAAAGAACTTGCTATATCACTAGGTGTTAGCTAGCTCCTTATTATTAGTAACTATAAACACTTAACAGCTAAACGGCAGGCGTTTATTAACGACAATTTCTTCTGGGGTTAGAGTGCAACCATAGGCCAAAACCTCAACACCTGCTGCGATAGCTTCACGCAAAATCGCCCCATAACTAGGGTCAATCTCATCAGCTGGGCCCACTTCTTCAGCTCCCGAATGTTGCACACAAAATACCAAAACGGCACGGTGTCCATCTTCTACCATTTTCATCAGTTCTCGCAAATGCTTGGCACCTCGAGTCGTCACCGCATCGGGAAATAATACCCGGCCATCTCCTACACCTAATGTGGTATTTTTAACCTCCACATAACAGAGCTGACCCTCCTTACTTAACAGCAAATCAATACGACTGTTCTCTTCGCCATATTTCACCTCAGGTCGAATGCTGTCATAACCCTGAAGCTCGGCAATGGTGCCGCTCTCAATAGCCTCTCGAACCAAGTGATTAGGTCGTTGAGTATTTACTCCTGTCAGAAAACCATCCGGTGTCGTGGTGATTTCCAAAGTACCCGGTAATTTACGCTTTGGGTTATTCGAGTAGGAAAACCAGCAAGGTGTTTCCTCAACCCAACAGTTTTTCATGGAGCCAGTGTTAGGACAATGAATAGTGAGCTCTTCCCCACTATCAAGTCTAATATCCGTCAAAAACCGTTTGTAGCGTTTGAGTAATACCGCTTGTTCAAAAGGAGGATCAATTTTCACGCTAGTGCCTGCCTTAACCGCTCAATACCTAACTTTAGCCTGTCCAGTGGTTCTGTATAGGAAAAACGCACGTGATGATTTGCCTTGTGGCTGCCAAAATCTATTCCTGGCGTACAAGCCACACCAAACTCTCTCAATAACCGCCAGCAAAACTCTTCACAGTTATTAGTAAATTTCTGTACATCGGCATACACATAAAATGCCCCAGAAGGCACATGAGTGATACCAAAGCCCAACTCACGAAGAGCTGGCACTAGAAAATCCCGGCGCTGTTTAAATTCAGTACGACGCTGCTCAAGAATACTCAAAGTCTCTGGAGAAAAGGCTGATAATGCAGCATATTGAGCCACTGTCGGGCTTGAGATATAAAAGTTTTGCGCCATCACATTAAGAATGTCAGCCACCCCCTCGGGGACTACCATCCAACCTAAACGCCAACCAGTCATGCCAAAAAATTTGGAAAAACTGTTGATTACAATGGCATCATTCGTCACCTCAAGAATAGAGGACACTGGTTCATCTTCATAAATTAGACCATGGTAAATTTCATCCACCACCAAAGTGCCACCACGACCCGATACCTCTTGGTGTAAAGCAATAAGGTTATCTCGACTAATGACTTCACCCGTGGGGTTACTAGGCGAAGCAACCATGACACCAACGGTATTGTCCTGCCAATGTGATGCGACAAGCCCAGCAGTCAATTGATAATTATCCTCTGAATTAACTGGGACAAATTGAGGTTCGGCGTCAAGGCGCCTGACAAAATTGGGATTACAGGGGTAACCAGGGTCAGACAATAGTAGGCCATCTCCGGGATTTAACAATAAATCACAGACCATACCAAGTGCTGCGCTGCTGCCGGTGGTAACAATAATTCGCTGGGGATCAATTATTAAGTCGTAGTGAGATCGATAGTGATCAGCAATGGCTTGGCGCAATTCAGGAATACCACAGGGTGGTGTGTAGTATGTCTTTCCTTCATTAATGGCTTTGTTAGCAGCTGCAACGATAGGTGCTGCAGTAGAAAATCCAGGCTCACCCACTCCCATGCGGATAATATCCTGCCCCTGAGCTTGTAATTCAACGGTCTCTTCAAGAAAGTCCACAGCCCTGAAACGGGTTAAGTGTCGCGTTCTTTCTGCCAGACGCACGATATTCTACTCCTATTCTGTTTCTGCTCATTTTACTAATGAATCACAGTAAAATTAGATCAAACAAATGAGAAAAAACCTATTTGAGCTGCATTATGGCCAGATTTATCCAACAAGCAAATTAGTGCTCTTGTTGCTTTAATTTTCGCTTTTTAATCGTTTTCTGGGCACTCAATGGAAAAAACTGCTTTTTTTACTTGAAAAAAAACTCTACTGGCACTATAAACCCGGGTCTCGCAAATCACCGAGCGTTGGAACACATGCCAAAGAAAGCAGAAAAAGCCACAGTTGCCGCACTCCACGGCTTTGCACCCTACACCGAGAAAAAAGGTGAGGAGTACATGGGTGAACCACAGCAAGAGCATTTTAAAAATATCCTGATGGCCTGGAAACGAGAGCTCATGGAAGAAGTAGACCGCACCGTATCTCATATGAAAGATGAGGCTGCAAACTTTCCTGACCCTGCTGACAGAGCCACTCAAGAAGAAGAGTTCAGCCTTGAACTACGCACCCGCGACCGTGAGCGTAAACTGATCAAGAAAATTGACAGCACCGTAGAGCGTATAGAAAGTGACGATTATGGCTTTTGCGATCAATGCGGTGTCGATATTGGTGTACGTCGACTGGAAGCACGTCCAACAGCAAACCTATGTGTTGACTGCAAAACGCTAGACGAAATTAAAGAAAGGCAACTTACTGGTGGCTAGTCTTACTGACGGCTAGATAGTAATAAGCTAAGTCTGAATTAAAGGACTCGCCCTATCTAGCCATGAACACAGACTCCCGCCTCTCCTTTACTGATTCCACCCCTACAGGTTCGTATATAGGGCGCTTTGCCCCGTCTCCCTCAGGCCCACTACATTTTGGCTCTCTGGTCAGTGCCTTGGCCAGTTACCTCGATGCCAAAGCCAATAATGGTCAGTGGCTAGTGAGAATGGACGATATTGACCCTCCCAGGGAAATCCTAGGGGCTACCGATACCATTCTTCAACAACTGCAGCAACATGGTCTCCAGTGGGATGGGCGGGTGCTGTATCAAAGTCAACGCAGCGATGCTTATCTATCTGTTCTGGAACAGCTACAGCAAGCAGGTCTGGTCTATCCCTGCCAATGCAGCCGACAACAACTTAAAAAAAATGGTGGCATTCACAATAATCGTTGTGAAATACAAGACCCGCCTGCACCTTCAGCACTTCGATTATCAGTAGTTGATCCCTACCAGATTAGCTTTAATGATATTTTTCAGGGCTTTCAACAGCAGGATATTAAGCATCAGGTAGGTGATATGGTGCTGTATCGAAAAGATAAGTTGTTCGCCTATCAACTTGCAGTAGTTGTTGATGATGCATTCCAGCAAATTACCCATGTTATTCGGGGCAGTGATCTGCTTGATTCAACACCCAGGCAAATTTATCTCCAGCAACAACTAAAATTGCTCACACCAGAATACGGCCACATCCCGGTCGCCATTAATGACCAGGGGCAAAAACTCAGTAAGCAGAACCTAGCTGTAGCCATTGACAACAAAACTGCTCAAAATAATCTCGAAACTGCAATACGCTGGCTAGGATTACCTTTCCCCAGCAGCCTAAACTCAAAAAACAATCAGGCATCAGCCCACTGTGACGAGTTACTAATATGGGCAATAGAACACTGGCAGAGACAGCTGGTCCCCCCCGCACTGGAAAGGCTTGCATCCAACTGATTTCCGAGTAACACTGCGCGTGCAGTAACTAATAAAAATAAATAATAAAAATAATGCTGGATACATTACTAATAGGCTAATGCCTATCAGTACATGGGGCTCAAATATATGAGACTGTGGAGGAAGCCTTAGGGCTTCCTTTTTTAATAAGCTCA